>Ga0081538_10000043_pt1 | contig 115532 bp, 113 predicted proteins | sample TabmetS5T2R1_FD_71022 | JGI IMG/M metagenome (GOLD analysis project Ga0081538, IMG submission 71022) | Tabebuia heterophylla rhizosphere microbial communities from the University of Puerto Rico - S5T2R1 | ecosystem: Host-associated > Plants > Roots > Rhizosphere ... | reverse complement strand
CCCAGACTCGCCCGCGCGAAGAACTTCGAAGCCGTCACAGACACCATGCAGTCGACCACGATGCTCCGTTCGTGGGCAGAATGACTCCATGCCCCTGGCGCGACCCTTGTCCCGGGGTTAGACATCGCGCTGGTGGGCGGAGCCCCGGCTCCCCTACCGGGGCTCCACCACGTCAGGACTGGTCGCGGGCCGCACCCGGCCCTCCGCCATCCCATCCGACTCTGCCTTCGCATGGAACCACCTGCCGGTGGTTAGAGGAGCGTTCGGCTCGTCGGCGAACGGGGGTTCAACTCCCTCTCCCTCTGCTGAGCAAATCGTTGCCGGAGCATGACTAGCCCGTCTCGAGTTCTCCGCACGCGCGCTGGAGAGCGTCAAGATCGGCCTGGACGACCTCGAGGAATGCGCCCGCGGCCAATCTCTCGAGAGCGGGGCCCCGCGCCAGGGTCGGCGTCAGCCGGTCCCCCACGGTCCTGAGCTCGGAGACCTCTGACTTCTGGGCCGCCCGGGCCACCGCCGTGATCTCCTCGAGCGTCGCGTCGCCGACTTGGTCGGGGATGTCTCCGAGGAAGGCGCATGTCCGCTCGTCGTACCGCCGCAAGCGCTAAGGGCGAAAGCCACGAACACGATCACGGCACGCAACGCATTCATCGCGGCATTCTTCCAGGCCGGGAAATCGGCAACCTGAGCTAGTTCGGGCGGATAACGGGTCAGCGCCTAGTCAACGAATCGGTCACCCGAGTCAGTTCCGCCCGACTGAGGTCTCCGCCGACGGTCACGACGAGCTCGTCGGTCAGCGCCCAAACGTGTGGGATTCCGCGCGGAACGGCGACAAGCTCCGCCTGCTCGCCTGCGAGCGCTCCGCGGTCGATCGTCAGCTCCGCGCCGCGGTCGACGAAGCCCTCGCCGGTGGCCAGCGGGTCGCCCCAGAGATTCTCGGACGGGACAGCGAGACGCGTGGTCACGAGGAACTGGTCGAGGCCACGCCGGTAGGAGAGGGAGACGACCATCCGCGAGGGCGGATTCGCGGCCTCGACGCCCGTGGGATCGGCCTCTCTCGCCACCGCGACCTCCGCCAGCTCATACCCCTCGGGGACCCACGCGGGGACGAGCGGCGCGTAGCCGACGAACCCGGCGACGTCGCTCAACGGGACACGGCGGAAGCCGTCGTCGCTTCGCAAGACGTCCGCGTCGGGCGGGAACTCTAGCCGGAAGGTGTCCGGCGGGAGATCCGTGTTCACGGCCGGGTCCTCGATGCGGAGCTCGCGCCAGAAGGCGCCGTCGTTCGTCTCGAGAACGCGCACCGGGATGCCGGTCTCCCGATCGACCGTGATCCGGAGATGGTCAGCCGAGTCCTGGGGGACGATCGCATTCGGGACCACGTCGATGTCGAGCTGCCATGCCGGCCTTCCCTGGTAGACGACCTCCCGCACGCGCGGGTCCTCGGCGGCGAGCAGCGCGCGCACGAAGGCCGCAAAGTCATCGGGGATCATCCAGGTTGGCGCACCCAGGTCCGGCGGCCCCAGGGCGACACCGGTTCGCTCGGCGTAGAAGAGCGGGCCTCCGCCCAGGCTCGCGCTCCGCTGCGCCGAGCGGACGACCCCGGTCGAGGCGTCGTAGGTGATCGTCTCGCCCTTCGTGGGGCCGACGAGGAGGAAGTCTCCTGCCGCGCTGAGCGTAAACCGCCAGCGCCGCTCGTCTCCCTTCTCAGTGCCGTCGTAAACGAGCACGCCGCTCAGGTTGTCCATGTCTGCGAGCGCCGCCTGCACCTTCGCCTTGATCGCAGCCGCGGTCGCAACCTCGGACCCGGTGATCGGGGACGTTCGGTCCAGCCGCGGAATGCCGATAGCCGCCAGGACGACGGCCGCGACGGCGGCGACTGCAGCGACGCGCACCCCCCAACGACGTCGCGTGCTGCGGGCGCGCCACGTTCGCTTCGGCACGTCGGCGGTTCCTCGGCTCTCTTCAGCCAACCGACGGTGGAGCTCGGCGTGGAAGCCCGGTCGGTGTTCGGGCACGTCGAGCTCGCGCAGCGCAGCGCCCAGCTCCTCGTCTCGGTAGTGCGTCGAGTCCTTCCTCATCTTCCTACTCTCCTTGCTCCCTGCTCCCCGAGAGCGCGCCGAACCCTGGCTCGCGCGCGGTTGAGGCGCGAGGCGATCGTCCCCTCCGGTACCCCAAGGACCTTGCCTGCGCCCCGGTAGTCGAAGCCCTGGGCGTCGACCAAGATGACGGCGGCCCGCTCTTCGGGAGTGAGCTCCTGGAGCGCCGCCGCGAGCTCGCTCCTGTCCGCGACCGCCTCCGCAAAGTCGGGCCGCCCGTCGGGCGGTTCAGCGGCTTCCTCGAGCGGGAGCTGGACCACACGCCTGGCCCGCCCGAGCTCGTCGAGGCAGGCGTTGTAAACGATCCGGTAGAGCCAGGTGCCCAGCCGGGACTCGCCTCGAAAGCTCGAGAGGCTCCGGAACGCCTTCACGTACGCTTCCTGAAGCGCGTCGTCCATGCGGTCCGCGTCGCCGAGAAGGCGGTAGGCGAGGGCACGCAAGCCCGGGTCGTAGTGCTTGATCACGGCGGCGAAGGCTTCCTGGTCTCCGCGCTTCGCCCTCTCGAGGACCGCGGCGTCGATGTCCGCGGCTGGCTGAAGCGCGGAGGCCGTCATCTTCCTGTTGGACTCCCGTCGCCGGCAATCCCTTCACGTCGCTGAGTCGAAGGAATTCGAACGCTAATCGCCTCCGGCGGGATAGCGGACGACGAGCGCTCTGACCTGGCAGTCACGGACGCGGGCAAGGAGGCCGGGATAGCGACCTCCGTTCGGCGATGTCCTCGCCACGAGCCACCAGCCGACCGCGTACGGAACCCCGGCGCGGAAGCGGGCGTTCGGATACAGCGCGCGGAGGCGCCGGACCGGATCTCCCACGCGCAGCCCTCTCTCGGTGCGCCAGCGCAGGCCGCGCATGACAGCATGGCTGAAACGGCCAAACCGGGGACTGCACGCATCGGCGCCACCCAGGTTGTAGAAGCTCATGCGGACGCCGAGCCCGCGCCAGGAGACACGGCATGTAATGGTTGAAGTCGAGACGATGCGACTGGGCTGACCCAATGCTCGAATGGCCCCGCGCAGGCTCCCGTCCCGCTTCACCGCGAAGTCGTCGATCCGGTTGTCAGCATGGATGACGTAAGCGTTGGCAGCGGGCACGAGAGCCGCCGCGACGAGCGCGACGAGGAGGGTGTTCATGACTCGCAATTCGGAACCTCCGGGTCGGTTTACGGGCTTAGACTGCAGCCGTCGCGGAGTCCTTCGTTTTACTTAGGACCCGAGACGCAGCGGAACCCATCGGCCCTCCGGGGCGCAGAGCCCTGGGGCTCAGGTGCCGTCGTCCGCAGGAGCCAGGATCGCCCGGAGCCGGTCGAGGCTGGCGGCCGGCCACAGGGCATTCGTCTCGTAGTAGACCTCGAATGCGGGAACCCCGTCCGGCAGCGTGATCCAGCCCAGCTTCGACCGGGTGAAGATGTGGACGTCGGGCGTACTTGACCTCGGGGCGTCCGTACAGCGACCAAGCGCTTCGTCGAGCTGGGCTATGCGACGTCCGGGATTAGCTCGAGGGGCAAGGCCGAGTAGATCGAGGCGGGCCTTCCGATCGAGAGGGGCGCTGCCTCTGTCGGCTAGGGTGATTCCGAGGATGGATCGACCGGTCACGGTCTTCGGTGCTGCCGGTCACACCGGCCGGTTCGTCGTGTCCGAGCTGTGTAGACGCGGGCGGATGCCCATTCTGTCCGGCCGTGACTCAGAGAAGCTCGGCGCCGTCGGTCACGCCTGCCCGGTAAGCGTTATCCGTGTCGCCTTGATAGAGGACCCGGCCTCGCTCGACCGCGCACTGGCCAATGTCGCAGCGGTCGTCAACTGCGCAGGGCCGTTTCTCGACACGGCGGAGGCCGTCATCGACGCCGCCCTACGCGCCGGCATTCCCTACCTGGACGTGACGGCAGAAGCAGCGGTTGCGGCTGCAACCTTCGAGCGGTTCGCAGATCGCGCGCGGGCAGCGGGCATCCCGGTCGTGCCCGCGATGGCGTTCTTCGGCGGGCTCGGCGATCTTCTGGCGACGGTGGCGATGGATGATTGGCAGGCTGCCGACGAGATCTGCATCGCGTTTGCCCTCGACCGCTGGAATCCGACGCGGGGGACGCGACTGACAGGCGAGCGCCGGGGAGGTCGCCGCCACGTCTTCACGAACGGTCGCTTGGAGGTTCGCTCCGAGCCTCCGCCGATCGGCCAGTGGGACTTTCCTGCGCCGTTCGGGCGACAGGAGGTCGTCGGTGAGCTCTCAACGGCCGACTGCGTGACGATCTCCCGTCACCTCCGGACGCCGGAGGTTCGTGCCTACATGAACCTCCGGCCGATCGCGGACCTTCGCGATCCCGCTACTCCCGGTCCGACGGCGGTCGACGAACGCGGACGTTCCGCTCAGATCTTCCTCGTGGACGTGGTCGTGCGCAGGGGATCCGAAGCGCGCCGCGCCACGGCGCGCGGACAGGACATCTATGCGATAACCGCGCCACTCGTCGTCGAGGCGCTCGAACGCATCCTCGACGGTCGGGTCAAGGCTGTTGGTGCGGTCGCGGCCGGCGAGGCGTTCGACGCGCGAGATCTTCTCGAGGCGCTTGCATCCGAGGGCCTGTCGGTTCGCATCGACTGAACCCGATCAACGATACGGCGAGTCTCTACGCCGTCTGCCGGAGAACCGATCGTAGCCTGCATTCTGGCTGTAACCGTGCTCGCTAAGACTTTCAGCGATCCTCGGCGAGCCCAAGCACGAGGAGCGCGTGGCCAGTTCGACTAAGACCGAAAAGCTTCGACGATCGCCTTCGCAGGCTTGTCAGTCGAATGATGGTTCCGCCGCTTCATCCCCGCGACCCACTCCGCTTGTTCCGGCGTCTGCTGACGCTCCCATTCAAGTACGTGTCGCTCGACCTCACGCAGCACGGCGCCGTACTCGCTTCGGTTGAAGCCCTCGATGATCGCGATCCATACTTGGCTCAACCAAGCCGATGGAGGCGGCGGGAATCGAACCCGCGTCCGAAGTCGCACCGTGAAGAGCCTCTCCAAGCTCAGCCTGCCCTTGCGTTTCGCCCGGCGGCCGGTGGGCTGGCGAACCTACCGACGGGCTAGCCGATCCTGAAGAGTCCCGCCTCCGGCGATCAGCGCTCCTTCGGCGGCGAGCCCGTTTTCTGACGCCGGGTCTCCGATCCACGGGCCGAGACCGGAGCCGACGCGTCGCCTAGCTAGGCGGCGAGTGCGAGTTCGTTGCGATCCGCACTTACGTTGTTCCCGGTGGTTTTACGAGGCCAACCGGGGACCTCGGCTTGCAGCCCTTCCGGAGAATCGACCCCGTCGAAACCGGATCGCCCCCAGAGATTGAAAGTATAGCCCGGCGGTGTCGCATCCTCGACTCTCCCAGGCGCTCGTCCTGCGTGTCGACGCGGTCTCGAACGCCGGGCTCGCCGCCTTCCTGCTCGCCGCGACGTGGGACGCGCTCTACGAGTTCTTCGGGCTGCCGCTCGCCGAGCCGCCCATCTACGCGCAGCTCCTCGGCGCCGCGCTCGTGGCGTTCGCGATCGTCGAGTGGGCGCTCGCGGGGACGCCGGCGGAGCGGGCCGTCACCTTTGCTGCGGCGGTCGGGAGCGCGATCGCCGCCGCCGTCATCGCGATCTGGCTGCTCGCCGCGGACACCGACCTGGACACGCACGGCCAGATCGCGCTCTGGTCGGTGGCCGCCTTCCTGGCCGCAGCCGCCGTGGTGCACGCGGTGGTCCTTACCCGCGGCCGCGCGATTTGAGCGCGCGCTCCATCTGACGCTTGGCGTCGCGATCGGCGATCGTTCGCCGCTTGTCGCGCACGTCCTTGCCGCGCGCGAGCGCGAGCTCGACCTTCGCGCGCCCGTCCTTCCAGTAGAGCCGCGTCGGGACGAGGGTGAGACCCTTCTCCTGCACCTTGCCGACGAGCTGGTCGATCTCGCGGCGGTGGAGGAGGAGCTTGCGCTCCCGGTCGGGGTCGTGGTTCGCGAGGTTCCCCTGCGTGTACTCGGGGATGTGGAGGCCGACGAGGTAGACCTCGCCGTCGCGCACGTCGCCGAAGGCACGCTGCAGCGTCGCCTTCCCGTCTCGGAGGGACTTCACCTCGGTGCCCGTGAGCGCGAGACCGGCCTCGTAGCGGTCGAGGAGGTGGTACTCGTGGCGGGCGCGCCGGTTGTCGACGATCAGCTTGGTCCCTGCGGCCATCGCCTGCATTGGACCAGAAAAATTCGCCGAGCCGGTTTCGCTTTCGTCCAGCCCCCCGGCGAGCGTTCCGCTTCCGCGTAGCACCTACCGGTGAGCCTTCGTCCTACTCGCGCCCCGTGCTCGGCGCAACCGGCAACCTAAAGAAACGGGTCACCCCGCGCAAGCGGCACCCTGACCGTTTCTCTGCAAAGAGCGAACTATTTCTTTCAGGCCTTCGCGAGGGCCAGCTCGACCTTTCCCTCCCAGCGCTTGAGCTCCGCCACCGACAGCCGGATCGGGTCGCCGAGGCGATAGGACTCGCCGCTTCGGCGCCCGACGAGCGCCGTGCCGAAGGGGTTGAGCTCGAAGTAGTCGCCCGGAAGCCGACGCGCGGGGAGGTAGCCCTCGAAGACGCCGTCGAAGCGGACGAAGATGCCCGAGGCGATCGCTCCGATGATCTCCCCGTCGAACGTCGCCTCCCAGCCCTCCTCGAAGAGCCGGCGCTCGAGGAGCCAGGCGAGGCAGAGCTCGTCCGCCCGGTACTCGACCTCCGCGGCCGCGCGCTCACGCAGCGAGGCCCAGTCACCTAGCTCCGGCAGGTCGTCGGGAGGCTCGACGTCGAGCACGCCGAGCTCGCGGAGGAGGGCGCGGTGGACGACGAGGTCGGGATAGCGGCGTATCGGCGACGTGAAGTGGCAGTACGCGCGGCTCGCCAGGCCGGAATGGCCGAGGTTGACCGGGTCGTAGCGGGCCTGCTTGAGCGCACGGAGGACGAGGCCCGGGAAGGCTTCCTCCCCTCTCCCGGCCCGCCCGATGTAGCGCATGACCGCCTCGCTGACCCGGGCCGCGAGGCGCGCCGCCTCCGCCGCCGACGGCTGCTCCGGCGCCGGTGGTGTCGGCACCTCGAGGTCGGCGAGCTTCGCGAGGAGGAGGTCGACCGACTGCGGGTCCGGCTGCTCGTGCACGCGGTAGAGAACGTCTCGCTTGCGGCCCGCCAGCAGCTCGGCGACCGCCTCGTTCGCGGCGATCATCAGCTCCTCGACGAGCATGTGCGCGAGCGGCTCAGTCTCGATCCACGCCCGCTCGACCCCGCCCTCCCCGTCGAATGCAAACGCGACCTCGCGCCCCTCGACGCGGAGCGCGCCGCGCGCGAAGCGCCGGTCGCGGAGCGCCGAGGCGATCTCCCGCGCGAGGCGGAGCGCTCCGTCCAGCTCGTCCACGGCGCGCTCCTCGCCCGCAAGGATGGCCTGGACGTGGCCGTAGGTGAGCCGCTCGCGGCTCCTGATGAGACTGCGGTAGAAGGTCGGCTGGCCGGGCTCGAGGCCGGCGTCGAACGGGATCTCCACGGTCACACAGCGGCGGTCCTGATGGGGACGCAGGCTGCAGAGGTCGTCGGAGAGCTTCACCGGGAGCATCGGCTCGACCCGGCCCGGGACGTAGACGGAGAGTGCCCGCTCCGCGGCGTCGTGGTCGAGGGGCGACCCGACGGGGACGTACGCGGAGACGTCGGCGATGTGCACCCAGGCCCGGGCCCCGCCTCCCTCCTCGGGCTGGAAGCTGAGCGCGTCGTCGAAGTCCTTCGCCTCCTCCGGATCGATCGTGAACGCGTACAGGCCGCGAAGGTCGACCCGGTCGGGCTCGCCGTCGGGAGGCGGCGCCGGCAGCGGCGGGTGCGGACGGCGCACGCCCTCGTGCCAGAGCAGCCCCTCGAGCACCGGCTCGATCCGGGCGGCGGGACCGAGGACGTGCTCGATTCTCGCGCGGCCGCGGCCGGGGCGCACGACAACGAGGTCTCCGACGCTCGCCTCGCCCGCACCTTTGCGGTCGAGAACGACCGGAACGCCGCCTTCGAAGTAGGGGTCGCCGACGAGCAGCTTCCCCCGCCTGGCCAGCTCGCAGACGAGGAGCTCGGAACTCATCGAGCCGTTCTCAGTGCCGGAGGATCTCGAGGAGCGTGCGGCGCGCCTTCTGCAAGCCCTCGTCGCGCTCCGTGAGCGGGTCGTCGGCCCCGACGACGGACGGCTCGAGGCCGACGCCGGTGATGTCGGCACCGGCCGGCGTGAGGTACTTCGCCGTCGTGAGCTTGAGGGCGCCGCCGCCGAGCAGCGGCACGAGGGTCTGGACGGATGCCTTACCGTAAGTGCCCTCGCCGACCAGCACCGCGCGGTCATGGTCGACCAGAGCTCCCGCGACGATCTCCGCGGCGCTCGCGCTCCCGCCGTTGACGAGCACGACAAGCGGCAGACCCGGGTGGGTCGAGGTACCCGTCACCCGGTATTCGTGCTCTTCCTCGTGGAGGCCGTCGGTGCGGCAGACGATGCCGTCGCGGATGAAGAGCGAGGAGACGTCGACCGCCTGCGAGAGGAGGCCTCCCGGGTTGTCGCGCAGGTCGATGATCGCTCCGGTCACTCCACGATCGACGAGCTGCGTCATCGTCTGCCCGAGCCGCTCGGCGGTGCCGGCGGGAAACGAGAAGAGCCGGATGTAGGCGACCTTCCGATTCTTCGTCGCGATGACACGCGACGAGAGCGGCGGCACGTCGATCTCCCTGCGGACGACCGTGAAGTCGAAGAGCTTCTTCCTGCCGGGACGCCGGACCCGAAGGTGGACGATCGTCCCCGTCTCGCCCTTGATGAGCGCCAGCGAACGCTCGAACGGAAGCGGCCCTGCCGACTTGCCGTCGATCGCGACGATGACGTCGCCCTTGCGGATGCCCGCCTCACGCGCGGGCCCCGCGGCCGCGGAGGTGACGAGCAGGCCTCGCCGCGCCGGGCCGACGGTGAGCCCGATCCCGGAGTACGTCCCCTGCGTGTCTTCCTGGATGCTCTCGTACTCGGAGTTGGTGAGCAGGTCTGTGTGCGGGTCCTCGAGGCCGGCGAGGATCTCCTCGACCGTCGGCCGCTCCAGCACGTCCGGGTCGATCCAGCGGTAATAGGAGGACGTGAGCTCGGCGCGCACCTCGTCGATCAGGCGCAGCGGCCGGTCGGCACGGAACGGCGGCGCCGACTGGCCCGCCCCTTCCTCCGTCCGGGTCAGGTAGAAGCCGAGGACGAAGGCAGCCGCGACGATCGCGACCGCCACGAGATAGCGGGCCGCTCGTCTCATGGACTACCTCAGATTCGCAGAAAACGCCGCAGAGTGATACCCGAACCGGCGGCCCCGACGAGGAGGCTCACGGCCACGAGGATCAACGCCACGATGGGGAAGCTCCACGCCTGGATGTCGTCGGGGCTCTCGATCCTCCCCATGATCCCCGGCAGCGCAAGCTCCTTGGCGAGGAGCAGCAGGATGACGGCGAGGATCGACCCGGCGAGGCCGCAGAGCAGGCCCTCGAGCATGAACGGCGCGCGCACGAACCAGTTGGAGGCGCCGACGAGCTTCATCACCTCGATCTCACGTCTGCGCGAGAAGATCGACAGACGGATGGTGTTGGCGATCAGGATCGTCGAGGCGATCAGCAGGATGATGCTGCCCACCAGGAAGATCGCACCGATGATCGTGGCCACCTGGAGCACCCGCTCCGCCTTCTTCTCCCCGTACTTGACCGTCTCGACGCCGGCCGGCAACGGCTCCTGGAGCGAGGCCGCGATCACCTGGACGTGGTCGGCGTCCTTGGGGATCACCTCGAAGGAGGCAGGCAGCGGATTCCGCGGGGAGTTCTCCGTGAGCTCCGGATACTTGTCCTTCATCTCCTCCCAGGCGTCTACCTTGGTGACGAACTTGTAGGACTTGATGTCGGGGTTGGAGTCAAGCTGGACGTTGACCGCGTTGATCTGCTGCCGGGTCGCCTCCTTGCCGCACGTGAGCTCGGTACAGAAGTAGACGTCGACGACCAGGTCCCTCTTGACGTGGTTCGTCCACGAGATCACCCAGCTGCCGAGCGCGATGAAGAGCCCCAGCAGGAACATGCCGATGAGGACCGTCATGACCGCGGCCATGCTCGTGGAGATGTTGGCCGCCATCGACCGGAAGGCCTCGGTGAAGAAGAGCTTCGCTCGCACTAGTGCCTCTTCCGGTGACGCTGTCGCGTCTCTGGGTCCCGAGCACCAAGCCAGAGTTCGCGCTCGACCGAAGCCAAGGCTAGGAGCCTTGGTGAGGCCGGGAGCGGGCTCTGGCGCCGCGTGATCACGGGCGAGAGGCCGACACGTGTCGCCGGGAGAGGCACTCTAGCCGTACCCGCCGCGCCGCTCGTCTCTGACCACCACGCCTTCCTCGAGCGCGATCACGCGCTTGCGCATCTTGTCGACCATCTCGCGGTCGTGGGTCGCCATCACGACGGTGGTGCCGGTGCGGTTGATGCGGTAGAGGAGCTGCATGATCCCGACCGAGGTGTCGGGGTCGAGGTTCCCTGTCGGCTCGTCGCAGATGAGCAGGGGCGGGTGGTTCACGAACGCGCGCGCCACCGAGACGCGCTGCTGCTCGCCGCCCGAGAGCTCGTGCGGGAAGCTGTTCATCTTCGAGCCGAGGCCGACGAGGGCAAGGATCTCGGGCACCTTGGCCCGGATCTGCGCCTTCGACTGACCCTGCACCTTGAGCGCGTAGGCGACGTTGTCGTACGCGGTGCGGTCGGTGAGAAGCTTGAAGTCCTGGAAGACGCAGCCGATGTTCCGGCGGAGCATCGGCACCTTGCTGCGGCGCAGGCGCGCGAGCTCGCGGCCGCCGACGAGTATGCGGCCCTCGGTCGGCTCGAGCTCCTTGAGGAGCAGGCGCATGATCGTCGACTTCCCCGAGCCGGACGGGCCGACGAGGAAGACGAACTCGCCCTTGTCTATGACGAAGCTCGACTCGCGGAGCGCGACGACGTTCGGGTCGTAGACCTTCGTGACCGCTTCGAAGACGATCATCGGCGACCCCGACGGCGCCGGGCCGACGCCCTCGGGCTCGGCGGCGGTCGCTTCCTCGGGAGCGTCGCCGTTCAGCTCCACGGCGGTCGCCGCAGGCTGGTCTACGTGTTCTGTGAGGTCGGCTTCCTGCACCGGTCTAGGCGGGCGCGCCCGTCCCGAGGGCGCACCGGTCGGGTCGTTGCAAGCAGAGGAGTGTAGCTGAACGGTCGGTCTGCGCGGGCACTAGGCAACGGCTCCGGTGGCGTTGGCAAGCAGGTAGGCGCGGATGAAGCGGTCGAGGTCTCCGTCGAGGACGGCTTGTGCGTTCCCTTCTTCGATGTCCGTGCGGTGGTCCTTCACGCGCTGGTACGGATGGAGGACGTAGCTGCGGATCTGGCTGCCGAAGCCAGTGTCCAGCACCTCCCCGCGCTCGCGTGCCAGCTCGGCCTCCCGCCGCTCGAGCTCGTGCTCGGCGAGGCGGCTCTTGAGGATGCGCATGGCGGTCTGGCGGTTGGAGAGCTGCGAGCGTTCGTTCTGGCACTGGACGACGATCCCGGTGGGCACGTGGGTGATGCGGACGGCCGAGTCGGTCTTGTTGACGTGCTGGCCGCCCGCCCCGCTCGCGCGGTAGGTGTCGATGCGCAGGTCGGCCTCGTCGATGTCGAGCTCGACGTCGTCCGAGACGAGCGGGCTCACGATCACCTGCGCGAAGGAGGTGTGCCGGCGGTGCGCCTGGTCGAAGGGCGACAGGCGCACGAGCCGGTGGACGCCGCGCTCGGCCTTCAGCGTCCCGTAGGCGTTCTCGCCCTCGACCGTGAAGGTCGCCGACTTGAGCCCGGCCTCCTCCCCCGCCGAGTCCTCGATCAGCTCCGTCTTGAAGCCGCGCTCGGCGGCCCAGCGCAGGTACATGCGCAGGAGAATCTCGGCCCAGTCCTGGGCGTCGGTGCCGCCGGTGCCCGCGTGGATCGAGACGACCGCTGGTCCCGAGTCGTACTCGCCGCTGAAGAGGGAGTCCTCCTGAAGGCGGTCGAGCTGCGCGCGCAAGGCGGTCGCACTCTGGGCGACCTCGTCGAGCTCGCCGTCGTCGGAGGCCAGCTCGAGGAGCTCGGTCAGATCGCCGGCCTCACCGCTCAGCTGCTCGTAGCGCTCGAGGCGGCGCGAGAGGCGCGCGTGCTCGGAGGAGACCCGTGCCGCCTCCTGCTGCTCGTCCCAGAAGCCCTGCGCGCCCATGGCCTCCTCGAGGGCGGCCAGACGCTCCCTCAACCCGTCCGGGTCAAAGATAATCACGGACCCAGGCCAACTGGGTCCCGATCTCCTCGAGCTCTCGCTCGACCGCGCTGCGCTCTGCCATGGGATCGGATGGTAGCGGGCCGATCGAACGGGTCAGGGCACGACTAGGCGCCGTGACACTTCTTGTACTTCTTGCCGGACCCGCACCAGCACGGATCGTTCCGGCCGATCTTCTCCTCCGCCGAAGCAACGCGCTGGCCCGTGGAGACGGTCGTCGCGGCCGTCGCGCCGCCTCCCGCCGTGGCGCCTGCCCGGGCCCGCTGCGGAGCTGCTGCCTCCCCGCCGCCCGCCGCGCGGATCGCGTCTGAGCCGGCCGTCGACTCGTGCTCGTAGGTGAGACCGTCGCCGTTTCGGCCGCCGTCGGGCCCGGCCGCGGCGGGCTCAAGCTCTCCCTGTTCGGGGGGCCGCTCGATCTGGATGCGGAGCAGGTAGCGGACGATCTCCTCCTGGATCGTCGCCGTCAGCTCCTCGAACATCCCGTGGCCCTCGGCGCGGTACTCGGAGAGCGGGTCCTTCTGTGCCATCGCGCGCAGGTGGATCCCGTCGCGCAGGTATTCCATCGACTCGAGGTGCTCGCGCCAGCGGACGTCGACAACCTGGAGGACGAGGTAGCGCTCGACCTCGCGCATGAGCTCGGCGCCGTACTCCTCGACCTTGGCCGCGTACGCGTCGCGGGCGTCCTCCTGAAACTCCTCGATCAGGTCCTCGCGCGTCATCGACGCCTCAAGCTCGTCCGGCGAGATCTCCGTCTCGTAGAGCGACTGCATCTCCCCGAAGAGACTCTCGAGGTCCCACTCCTCCTGGTACTCCGACTCGGTGTGGTCGTAGACGATCCGGGCGATGAGCTCGTCCATCCAGCCCTCGATCTCCTCCGAGAGGTCGGCGCCCTCGAGGACGCGCCGGCGCTGCTCGTAGATCACCATCCGCTGGACGTTCATGACGTCGTCGTACTTGAGGACGTTCTTGCGCGAGACGAAGTTCTGCTCCTCGACCTTCTTCTGGGCGTTCTCGATCTGCTTCGAGAGGATCGAGGCCTCCATCGGCTGGTCATCGGGGAGCTTGAAGCGCTCGATGATGTTGTAGATGCGGTCGCCTGCGAAGAGGCGCACGAGCTCGTCCTGGGCGGAGAGATAGAAGCGGGACTCGCCCGGGTCGCCCTGGCGGCCGGAGCGGCCGCGCAGCTGGTTGTCGATGCGCCGCGCCTCGTGGCGCTCGGTGCCGAGCACGTAGAGGCCGCCCAGCTCGCGGACGCCCTCGCCCAGCTTGATGTCGACGCCACGGCCGGCCATGTTCGTCGCGATCGTGACCGCGCCGGGCTCGCCGGCGTCCTTGATGATCTCGGCCTCGCGCTCGTGCTGCTTCGCGTTCAGGACGTTGTGGTCGATCCCGGCCCGCGTGAGCAGCGTCGAGAGGTGCTCGGAGACCTCGACCGAGATCGTGCCGACCAGGATGGGCTGGCCCGCCTCGTGGCGCTCGATGATGTCCGCGACCACCGCGTCGTACTTGGCCTCGCGCGTTTTGTAGATGAAGTCGTTCTCGTCGTCGCGCACGACCGGGACGTTCGTGGGGATCTCGACGACGGAGAGGTTGTAGATCTCCTGGAACTCCTTCTCCTCCGTCTTCGCCGTGCCGGTCATGCCCGCGAGCTTCTCGTAGAGGCGGAAGTAGTTCTGGAGGGTGATCGTCGCGAGCGTGACGTGCTCCTCGCGGATGGCCACGCCCTCCTTGGCCTCGATCGCCTGGTGGAGGCCCTCGGACCAGCGGCGCCCCTCCATGATCCGGCCGGTGAACTCGTCCACGATCTTCACCTCGCCGTCCTGCACGACGTAGTCGACGTCGCGCTGGTAGAGCGACTGGGCCTTGAGGGCCTGGATGAGGTGGTTGACGAGCTGGGCGTGCCGCGGGTCGTAGAGGTTCTCCATCCCGAGCGCGCGCTCGACCGACTCGATGGCAGACTCGCGCGGCGACACGGTCTTGAACTTCTCGTCGAACTCGTAGTCCGCGTCGTCCTCGACCTTCTTCACGCCCTTGGGGACGAACTTGGCGGGGACGCCCGTCAGCCCCTTGACGATGCGCGCGAAGTCGTAGTACGTCCGGGCCGCGGTCTCCGGCTCGCCGGAGATGATGAGCGGCGTCCGCGCCTCGTCGATGAGGATCGAGTCGACCTCGTCGACGATCGCGTAGGCGTGGCTCGGCTGCACCGTCCCCTGGAGGGACGTCGCCATGTTGTCGCGGAGGTAGTCGAAGCCGAACTCGGAGTTGGTGCCGTACGTGATGTCGGCGGAGTACGCCTCCTTGCGCTCGGCGAACGGCATCTGGTTGCGGATGAACGACGCGCGCATGCCGAGCGCTTCGTAGACAGGGCCCATCCACTCGGCGTCGCGCTTGGCGAGGTAGTCGTTCACCGTCACGAGGTGGACGCCTCGGGCCGGAAGCGCGTTCAGGTAGAGCGGCATCGTGGCGACGAGGGTCTTGCCCTCGCCGGTCTTCATCTCGGCGATGTCGCCCTCGTGGAGCACGATCGCGCCCATCACCTGCACGTCGAAGTGACGCATGCCGATCGAGCGCTTGGCCGCCTCGCGGACGGCTGCGAACGCCTCGAAGGTGAGATCTTCGAGCGACTCGCCGTTCTCGACCCGTTGACGGAACTCGGCCGTCTTGGCCGCGAGCTCGCCGTCGGAGAGCTTCTCGAAATCGGGCTCGAGCGAGGCGACGTAGTCCGCCTGACCGCTCAGGCGCTTGAGCCGGCGGCCTTCGCCGACCCGGAGGACCTTCTCGAGGGCACCGTAGTTCTGGGGCATCAGTTCAGGGTAGCTAGGACGTTACAGGGGGTCGACGGTCAGCTCCCAGCGACCGTCCTCCAACCTATCGGCACGTGCGACGAAAGCCTGAAAACGCTCCGCGCCGCGCCGTTCGAGCTCGGCCAGAGCGTCCGCTGCGGCTCCTTCCGGAGGCTCCGCGAGCATCTCGCCGTCCACGACGTACATCGTCTCTCCGTCCGGCGGGACGGCCGCCTCGAGGGAGACGGCGTCCACGCCGCCGGAGAGCGCGATCAGCTCGGACTCGATCGCGAGGGCACCGACCATCCACTCCCGCTCGTTCTGGCGCACCGCCCGGGCCGCGAAGGGCGGGTCGACCCCGAGGTCATGCGTCAGCTCGGCGAGCGCGTCGCCTGAGACATCGCCGACGACGGAGCCGTCCCCCAGCACCCGGAAGTCGACCTCAACCTCCTCCGAGCCCTCGAGGGCGGGCACCTCGGCGATCGCGGTCGCGTCCCACTCGCGCTGGCGTGCGAGGCCCGAAACACCGGTCTCGACCCAGCGGAAGGTCCGAGGGTCCTGGATCCCGTCGTCGGGCGCCACTAGGCCAGCTGCGGCTCGATGAGCCCGTAGTTGCCGTCTCGACGCCGGTAGACGACGTTCACGTCGGTCGTGTCGACGTTCTGAAAGACGAAGAAGTCGTGGCCGATCAGCTCGAGCTGGAGCACGGCCTCTTCCGGCGTCATCGGCTTCACCGCGAACTGCTTGGTCTTGACGATCACGGGAGCCTCCTCGTCGGCGATCACCGGAATGGTCTCGGGCTCGACGGTGTTCCCCGTGCGGGCCGAACGTGAGCGGCGTTTGTCGCGATAGCGCCTCGCCTGCCGTTCGAGCTTCTCGACGAGCATGTCGATCGAGGCGCGCATGTCGGGCGAGCTCTCGCGCGCCCGCAGGACCGGTCCCTTTGTCCAGATCGTTCCTTCGGCGATCTGGTTCTCCGCGATCGACGGGTTCTTCTCCACCGCCAGCTCGAGCTCGAGCCGGGCGGCGTCGTTCAGGTGCTTGTCGAGCTTGCTGAGCTTCTCCTGAGCGTAGGTCTTGAGGGAATCGCTGATCTCGACGTTCTTGCCCTTGACCTGAAGTCTCACGGGACCCTCCTCGTCGTTCCTGTGAGCAGCCTACAGCGACCCCCGCCATTGGGTGACGGGGGTCGCTGCCGAGGATCCTCTTGAAACGAGCTTCGCTAGCCGGCGTCCTGCGGCCTGACGGTGCAGGTCTGGGTCGCCGTCTTCGTCGGGTCGCTCTCGGACGTGGCCTGCAGCGTGACGGTCGCGTTGCCCGAGTAGCTCGCGCCGCGCTCGACGTAGACGCGCACGTCGGTGGTGCTCCCGAACTTCGAGGTCGCGAGCGCGTTGTAGAGCTGGCCGCTCCAGCCGGTGCCCGAGACGGTCGCCGAGAGACGGTAGATGTCGCTGTCGAGGTAGCGGTCGACCTTCTCGGGATGATTGCCGACGTTCGGGCTCACGCCCTCACCGGTGTTCCTCAGCGTGAAGCTGCAGTCGACCCACCCGTTCTGGGGGTTCCCGACCTTGCCGACTCCGAGCTTGACCCCGCGCACCTGGGGGCCGGAGCCGTCCAGCGCGCGGACGCCGACCTGATACGACCGGATGCCCCGCTGGCGGAAGTTGTCGATCACGTAGAAGTGGAGCCGGTTCGGCTCGTCCACGTACTCGTACTGGCTTCCCGAGCCGATGCCGGCGTGGAAGGTCGCGTCGTTCAGCTGCCGCCAGTCGGCGATCGTCACCATCGAGGGCGTGCCGTCGGGCCGCAGGAAGTCGACCTTGTTCATGTCCTCGGGATGGGCGTCCATGACGTAGACGAAGGGGAGGCTGTCTTGGTTCTTCGTCCGCGAGAAGAGGACGCCGTGACCGGGAGTGAACGAGTCGGCGCCCAGGCGGTCGACGACCTCGACGGTGTAGTTGTTGTAGAGGCTGCTCGTCTGGATGACGCCCGCCGAGTTCACGGTCGGGCCCGGGCAGAACGGGTCGGTGTTGATGTTGCACACCGGCGACTGGTCGCCGCGCGTCGGGAACCCAAGATCCGGCGACGGGAGGAGCTGGATGTTCACGCCGGTGAGCCCGGCGGGCCCTGGATCGGCGACGCGCGCGGTCACCCGTGCGACCACCAGGCCGGAGTCGTCGAGCTCGTTGCGGTCGAGCCGGAGGACGTTGGCCTCGTTGATGATTCCGAGCTCCATGCGGTTCCCGAGGTTCTGGCTCGCTCCCAGCGAGCCGCCTTCCGTCGAGGGGATGAGCCAGCGCCTGTGCGGGCCTCCGGGCCCGTTGAAGGAGCCACGGCTCAGCATGTCCCAAGGGCCCGTGAAGTCGCGCCTCTGCGGAATCCCATATGGGTTGTTGTAGTTGTCCCCGATGCCGAGGTTGTGGCTCAGCTCGTGGGCGTACGTGCCCATCCCCGAGCTTTCGCCTGCGGTGAACGAGTTCCCGCTCGCGCTGGGCCAGACGCCCTTGGCGGCGCCGAACGACGTCCACGGGATATAGCGCGTCGGCGCCCAGTTCGGCTTCGTCGGGTCGGGGTTGCCCCACGGCTCGGGGACGTCGTCCATCGTCTGGAAGATCATCTCGCCGAACTCTTGCCAGGTGGAGCTCTCGTCCTGGCCGGCCTGGACGTAGATGATGTTGTCGAAGCTGTTGATGACGTCGATGCCCACCTCGGCGAGCCACATCGCGCGTGCCTCCGTGCGGGCGTTGCGGTTGCACGTGAAGCCCGTCGGGCAGGCCGAGCCGGCGTTGCCGGCGTCACGCAGCCAGTACTCCCACTGGTTGCCCGTGAGGGTGTACGGCCCGAAGGCCTCCATCTCGACGCGTAGCGGCCCAACGACGTCTCCATCCAGTAGCTGTTCATCGTCGTGAAGTGGTTCAGGAGGCTGGGCGTGTTCAGGAAGTCCTCGTAGAACTGGGGCGCCTGCGCCCGGGCGATGTTCGCGGGCGGAAGGCTGCGGGTTGCCGAAGAGCGTGGAGCCCGCAGGCATGGTGATGTTCAGCGGCTGATCCGCGAACTCCGTGAGGACGACGGCGACCCTCCACTTCTCAATGGTGGGCGCGAGCGCCGGGTTCGACCAGTCGGTGCCCGGGACCTGCCTGTAGTCGTCCCAGGTCATGTCGTCCTGGTACTCGGCCTCCTGCCGGTCGATCGGCGTGAAACCGGGTGCGGCCGTCGCCGCGGCGGCCAGGCTCAGAAAGACGGCGGCGGCGAGGACGCAGGCCGGCAACACGTACCGTCGATGCCTCGCCACAGGGGTACGGCTGATCACGTCGTTTCTCCTTTCCACCCGGGCATCCGGCGCCCGGGCACCCCCGAAGGGCTCGACACGGGACGCGGTGCGCGGCCTGCCGAGAGCAGGCCCCAGGCCCTGCGCTGTACCTGCCCGGACGCGTTGGGCTGCACGCTCGCGATCCCCCTCTCCGGTCCTGCAGCCGATCGTCTGCCCGGCCAGACGGTCCGGAGGGCGCCACTCTACGAAACGCAGCAGCCGCTTGCCACTAACGGACCGCGCGGGCGAAAGTGACGACGTGCACCCGGCGGGCGCCGGCCGGCTTGAGCGCCCGGGCCGCGACGGACACGGTCGCGCCGGTCGTGTAGACGTCGTCGACGAGGCCGACGGCCGGCGGCGGCGCGCCGCGGGCGCGGAACGCAGCACGAATGTTGGCGCGCCGCTCCGCTCTCGTGAGCCCGCGCTGGGGCCGGACGCGCCGCGTGCGCTCGAGCAGCATCTCCACCGGCAGCTCCCAGCGCCTGCCGAGGGCGCGCGCGAGCTCCTCGGCGGTGTTCACGCCGCGCCAGCCGACCCGGTCGCCCTCGCCAGGGACGAACGTGAGCGCCTCGACAGGAGGCTTCGGCACCGAGGCCGCCACCAGGTCTGCGGCGAGGACCGCAACACGCCCGATCCCGCGCTCCTTCCAGGCCGAGACCAGGGCCCTGCCGGCGGCGTCATAGCCGATCGCCGCCCGCGCAGAGGCGAAGGAAGGGCGACGGCCCGCGCACTCTCCACATCGCTCTACCGGCCAGGCGGTAGGTGCGCCGCAGCGCGCACAGAGTGCGCCGCGCAGGACGAGCAGACCCGCCCGGCACTCGGGGCAGAGGAGCTCCTCCCCGCGCCCGCAGACGAGGCAGCGCTCGGGGAGCACGACTGCGAGGAGCGCCCGGCCGACGTCCATCCCTCGTGGATAGCGCCACCGGGCGCGCAGGATCGTGCCGGCTCTGTCTCAGTCCAGCGCCACGCGCGCTCCTGACGCTGCAGAGCGATAGAGCGCGTCGATCATCCGGGCCTGGCCGAGCGCGTCCTCCCGGCCGAGGAGCGGCTCGGCGTCGCCGTGGATCGCGTCACTCAGGTTCTCGAGCTCGAGGCGGTAGGAGTCGACGGGCTCGAGCGCGATCTCCTCGACGCCGTCCTCGCGGCGCACCTCGATCACCGGCTTTCGCGCGTGCCACGGGTCGTCCAGGAAGAGCGACCCTTCGGAGCCGACCACCTCGAGCTCGTCGCGGCCGGGCAAGACGAAGCCGCAGTCGAAGTGCGCGACGACGTCGTCCGGGCAACGCATCGCGGCCGCGAAGAGGACGTCGACGCCGCTCGGGCCGACGACCTGCTCGCCGTAGACCGTCTTCGGCTCGCCGGCGAGCAGGCGTGATCCGCTGACGCAGTAGCAGCCCACGTCCATGAGCGCGCCGCCGTCGAGGTCGGCCGCGAGGCGCACGTTCTCTGGGTCGCCGAGGCCGAAGCTGAACGCGGAGCGGACGACCCGCAGCTGCCCGATCGTGCCCCCGTCGACCAGCTCCCGCACCTTTGCCGTCTGTGGGTTGTGGCGGTACATGAACGCCTCCATCAGGATCCGACCGGCCCTGGCGGCGGCGTCGAATGCGCGCTCGACCTCGTCCGGGCGGCGGTCGAACGGCTTCTCGCAGAGCACGTGCTTGCCGGCCTCGAGCGCGCGGACCGACCACTCGACGTGCAGCGAGTTCGGCAGGGAGATGTAGACCGCTTCGATCTCCGGGTCGGCGAGGAGCTCCTCGTAGCTTCCGTGCGCGCGCTCGATCCCGTGCTCGCGCGCGTAGGCCTCCGCCCTGGCCCGGTCGCGGCTGGCGACTGCCACGACCTCGACCCGGTCGGATTCGCGCGCGCCCGCGAGAACCAGCCGATTGATGTGCGCGGTCGAGATGATCCCCCACTTCGTCGTCATGTCGCCTCCAACGGTCTCAGGGCTGGGTACAGAGATTGGTAGCGGGCGTAGCCGTCCTCGTAGGCCTCCTGCCACTCGGGCACGGGCTCGATCGTGTCTCGGACGGTCACGCAGGCGGAGACCGCCTCGTCGACGTCCGCGAACACGCCGCCGGCGACCCCGCCGAGGAGGGCGGCGCCGTACGCCGCTCCCTCCTCGACCACCGTCCGCTCCAGCGGAAGCCCGAGCACGGAGGCAATGATCCTGAGCCACGTCTCGCCGCGCGCGCCGCCGCCCGACGCTCTCCCAACCTCCAGGCGGGCGCCGAGAGCGCGCAGGATCTCGAGCGAGTCGCGCAGGCCGTAGGCCACCCCCTCGAGCACCGCCCGCACCAGCGCGCCCCGGTCGTGCCGGAGCGAGAGGCCCGTGAAAGCCGCGCGTGCCTCGGGGTCGACATGGGGCGTGCGCTCGCCCGCCAAGTAGGGGAGGAATTGCAGCCCTTCGGCGCCGGGCGGCCAGCTCTCCGCCTCGGTGAGCAGGCGGTCGTAGGGCTCACCGGACGCGAGCCTGTTCCTGAACCAGCTCAGCGAGCCCGCGGCGGAGAGCATCACGCCCATCGCATGCCAGGCGCCGGGAACTGCGTGGCAAAAGACGTGCGCGCGCCCCTCGGGCTCGATGGCGAGCTCCTGCAGCGTCGAGAAGACGACGCCGGACGTTCCGAGCACGACCGAGACGGGCCCGGGACGCGTGGCGCCGACCCCGACCGCGCCCGCGGCCTGGTCGCCGGCGCCCGCCGCGACGGCGACGCCGCCGCTGGTCCTCGCGGAGACGGCCGGCGACTCGAGCGCCGGCGGCAGCCACCCTCCCGGCAGCTCGAGGGCGGCGAGCACCTCGTCGCTCCAGCGCCTCCCGGCCACGTCGAACAGAAGCGTGCCCGAGGCGTCCGCCACGTCCGTCGCGCGCTCGCCGGTGAGGGCGAGGCGCACATAGTCCTTTGGGAGCAGCACGTGCGCGATCCGCTCGTAGGTCTCCGGCTCGTGCGTGCGGAGCCAGAGCAGCTTCGGGGCAGTGAAGCCGGGCAGCGCTCGGTTGCCGGTCAGCTCGAGCAGGCGCGCGAGCCCGAGCCGCTCCTCGATCTCGCGGCACTCGGCTCCCGTTCGCTGGTCGTTCCAGAGGATGGCGGGGCGCAGGACACGCTCGTCGTCGTCGAGGGCAACGAGCCCGTGCATCTGTCCGGTGAGCCCGAGGCCGGCGACGTCCTCGATGCCGAGCGCCGCGAGCGCGTCTCCGGCGGCGCGGCGCCAGTCCTCCGGGTCCTGCTCGGCCCACCCCGGCCGGGGCGTGGACAACGGGTAGTCGCGCTCGGCGCGGCCCAGCACGTCGCCGGCCGGCGAGATCGCCAGCGCCTTCACGCCCGATGTGCCGACGTCGAGCCCGACGAGGGCGGTCACGCGAGGGCGAGCCCGGCGGCGAGTAGCGCTTCGCTCGCCAGGGCCTCGTCGTCCTCGCCCGGCAGGCCGCTGACGCCGACGGCGCCGACCCGGCGCCCGTCCTCGAAGGCGGCGACGCCGCCGCGGAAGAACGTGAAGAACGGGTCGAAGCTGGCCAGCTCGGCTGCGTCGCCCCGGACCTTGTCCGCGAGCGCGCCGGTGGAGGTCATGTCGCTGCGGGCGGCGGTGTAGGCCTTGCGGTGGGCGTTCAGCCTCGTGTCGGGCGCCGCCCCGTCCATGGTCGCGGCCGCGACGATCTCGCCGTGCGCGTCGGCCACGAAGACCGAAACCGGGCCCGGCGCCTCGCGCACGACCGTCTCGACCACCTGGAGCGCCTGCTCGAGCCTCACCCTGCTCCCGGGGCGGCGTAGACGAGTTCGTAGGCGCGGACGGCGTCTTTGGCGGCTTGCGATCGGCGGAGGGCGTCGTCGTCGCTGCGCTCGGCGACGTCGTCGATGTAGCGCCACTGGTAGACGCCGCGGCGGCCCGCCGCGACGGCGTCTTCGGTGTAGGGCCCCACCCGCTCCACTGTCGACTCCCGCAAAAACCCAGGCTTATACCCACCCGGCACAAACCGCGTCACCATCGGCCCCAACGCCCAAATACCCAGGCTCGTCTTCATGCCGTGGTCCCGTCGTATCCGGGCAGGCCGACCCCGATGGCTTCCGGGACCGCCATCCGAGCCTAGACGACGCCGCGGGCTGTTCGCCTCCGCTTCGCGAAGGCGTCGATGAGCACGGCCCCGAGCAGGACGAGGCCGGTGATCACGAACTTCGTCCCCGACGCCAGGCCGAGGAGATCCATGCCGTTCGTGATGGAGCCGATGACGAGGGCCCCGAGGAGCGCGGAGACGACGCGGCCGACGCCGCCGAAGAGACTGGTTCCGCCGATGACGGCGGCAGCGATGACCAGCAGCAGGAGCTGGCCTCCACCCGTGTTCGTCGCGACCGAGCGGAGCCGTGAGGCGAGCATGATGCCACCGACGCCGGCCATGAAGCCGCTGATCATGAAGACCGCGATGCGGACCCGGTCGACGTTGATGCCGGCGCGGCGCGAAGCCTCGGCGCTGCCGCCCACCGCGTACACGTGGCGGCCGAAACGCGTGCGCGCGGCGATGAACGACCAGAAGACCAGGAAGACGAGCAGGATCACGATCGCGTAGGGCACCCCGCGGTCCTGGTTGCAGTACCAGACCGCAGCGAATGTGACGAGCGCGAGCCCGGCGATCTGGAGCACGATCAGCGAGAGGGGCTTCCCGTACAGGCCGCTGGCACGCCGCTGGCGCGCGGTGTTGAGCTGCGCGAGCGCGTAGGCCAGCACCGCCACGGCTCCGAGGATCCAGCCGGCCGTCTCCGAGAGAAAGTCGTTCGCGATGCGGACGACGGTGTCGTCCTGGATCCGGATCGTCCCGATGGACGAGGCCTGTGTGGTCAGGATCAGCACGACGCCGGACCAGATGAGGAGGCCCGCCAGGGTGACAACGAAGGACGGGACGCCGGCCTTCGTGATCACCAGCGCCTGAACGAAGCCGATCGCCGTCGTGATCCCAAGGGCTACTAGGATCGCCAGCCACCAGGGCCACCCAGGGTCGTCGGGGCGCAGGAGCAGCGTCATCACAACACCGCCGACCGCGCTGACGAAAGCAACCGACAGGTCGATTTCCCCGATCAGGAGCACGAAGACGACCCCGATCGCGATCGTCGCGATCGCTGCCATCTGCAGCAAGAGGTTGGTGAAGTTGCGCTCGGTGAGGAAGGTGTCGTCGAGGATGCCGAACACGATGACGATGGCCACGAGCCCGACGATGATCGGAAGCGATCCCAGCTCACCCGCCTTGACTCCCTGCCACCAGCTCTGGGCGAAGCCGGCCAGAGTCTCCTGAGAGGGTCCTTCGCCCTGGGGCGGGCGAGAGGCCGGCGGCTCCGAGACGTCCGCCGAAACGGCGGGAGGAACGCTGGGATCGACGTGCTCGGTCACCCGTCCGCCCCCGCCCCGGCCGTCTCCATCCCGGGAACGTGGTCGAGCGTGCCGGCGGTGATCGCGTGCACGACTTCCTGCTGGTTCGTCTTCGCCCGCTCCAGCAGGGCGACCCGCTGACCGAGCCGGAGCACGGTGATGCGATCGGCGCACTCGAAGACGTCGTGGAGGTTGTGGGAGACGATCACGACGCCGAGGTCCTGCTCGGCGAGGCGGCGGACGAGATCGAGCACCTGGCGGGTCTGCGCGACCCCGAGGGCGGCCGTCGGCTCGTCGAGAATGACGAGCTTCGAGTCCCACATGACGGACTTCGCCACCGCCACCGCCTGGCGCTGACCTCCGGAGAGCCCGGCCACGCGCTGGCGGACCGACTGGAGCGTTGTGACGGACAGGCTGTTCAGCGTCTGGCGCGAGGCGCTTTCCATGCTCGACTCGTCGAGGACGACGCCGGTTCGGGTTCGCTCCCGGCCGAGGAACATGTTGGCGACGACGTCGAGGTTGTCCGCGAGCGCGAGATCCTGGTACACGACCTCGATGCCGTACTTGGCGGCGTCACGAGGCCCGTGGATGTCGACGTACGCGCCCTCGAAGTACACCTCGCCCTCGTCGAACGGATAGATCCCCGCGATGCTCTTGATGAGCGTCGACTTGCCGGCGCCGTTGTCGCCGACGAGAGCCATGACTTCTCCCCGGTAAACCTCGAAGTCCACCTTGTAGAGCGCCTGCACCGCGCCGAAGGCCTTCGAGACGTTCCTGCACTCGAGCAGAGCCGAGTTCTCAGTCATCGCTCACTTCTCTCGCGGGGAGAAGGAGAGGGCGCCCGAAGGCGCCCTCTCCGAACCGCGCGGTCGCTAGCCGTTCTCCTTGCAGAAGTCCGTGTCGGCCGTGTCGCCGGTGCAGATCTCCTCGATCGTCAGGAACTCGTCCGCGATCACGGTGTCCATTATGTTTTCCTCGGTCACTCCGATCGGCACTTCAGCGAGGTAGGGCACGATGCCCTCGCCCGTCGGCGTGTCGGTCGGCTTGCCGTCCTCCGCCCGAATCCCAATCGACGTGAAGTCGAACTCGGATTCGATTGTCGTGGGATCTTCGCCGGCGCACAGCGCCAGCGCGGCCTTCGCAGCCACGTCGGCTTCCGCCTGAATCGGCTTGTAGACGGTCATCGTCTGCTTCCCCAGGATGATCTGCTGGATGCCGGCGGCGGTCGCATCCTGGCCGCTGAGCGGCACGGGTCCGACGCCGGCCGCTTCGAGGGCGTTGATCGCTTGCGTCGCGAGGTTGTCGTTGGCCGCGAACACCGCGTCAACCTGGTTGTTGTTGTCGGCGAGAACCTGCTCCATGATCTGCTGACCCTCGCCGTTGGCACCCCAGCCGGGCACGAACTGGTCATCGACCAGCTCCCACTCGCCGGCATCGACCTTGGCCTCGACGGTTGCCGCGTAGCCGTCGCGGAAGAGGAACGCGTTGTTGTCCTCTTCGCCGCCGTTCAGCATCATCACGCGAGGCGTGCCGCCCAGATCGTCGATGATCGGCTCGAGCACTTCCGCCATCGTCTCCCCAACCTTGACGTTGTCGAAGCTCACGTAGGCGGCTCCGCCCGAGCTGCCGGTGTTGAACCGGTCGTACTCGATGACATCGACGCCGGCCTCCTTCGCAATGTCGATGATCGTGCCACCCGAGCCCGTGTCGATGCTCGCCAGGATGATCACGCCGGCACCATCGTTGATGGCCTGCTCCGCCTGGGACTGCTGCGTCGCAGCGTCGCCCTCGGCGTTGACGATCGTATGCTCGACGCCGGCCTCGGTGAACGCCTGGTCGAGGTAGGGGCGGTCCTCACTCTCCCAGCGTGGCGACGTCGCGCTGTCGGGGAGGAGAACCCAGATGGGCTTGTCGCATCCCGCTTCGCCGCCCGCCGCAGCGCCCGTGTCCGCGCCGGCTGTGTCCCCACCGCCCTCGTCGTCGTCGCCGCCGCAGCCGACGGCGACCAGCGCCAGGCCGGCCACGAGCGCCAGCAGGAGGACGAGCACCAGCCGCCGCGCCTGGGATTCGGTGGCCTTGTACGAAAATCTGCTCACGACTTCCTCCTCGTTGACTGACCCCGGCCGCCCTTTGACTGGGGGAGCTTAGGGCCTCGGGAAGTCGGATTCAAGCGCGATCGAGCGGCCTGACAGCTGCAGACGGACGGGAGCCGGAGCAGGGAACACGCTTACCTTTCTGCCTGGTCTCGGCGTATTTTTCGGGCTGAGCAGGTGAAATTCGTCCGCGGGCATGCGAAAGTGTTGAAATAGGCGCACGTTGAGAGGATTAATGACGGTCGAGCCTGGAACATTTGGAACGCTGCGGGAGCTGAATCGCCTCCGCGTCGTGGACGCACTCCGGCGGGCAGGGACGGCCAGCCGCACCGACCTCGCGCGCGTGACCGGCATCTCGAGGTCGACGGTGGCAACGCTCGTCTCGGACCTGCAGGCCCGCGGCCTGATCGTCGAGCAGCTGGACGCCCCGGCCGCGCCTGCCGGCCGCGGCCGCCCGCCGGTGCTCCTGCGCCTGGATGCCGCCGCGGGCTCGGCACTCGGGATCGACTTCGGCCACAGCCACGTGCGGGTCGCGGTGGCCGACCTTTCCTCGACCGTCCTGGCCGAGCGGTTCGTCGAGATCGACGTGGACGCCGTGCCCGAGGACGCATTGGACACCGCGGCCGAGCTGGCCGAGAGCGTCCTCGCCGAGGCGGGCGTAGAGCGCAGCCGCGTGATCGGCGCCGGCATGGCGCTTTCCGCACCGATCGACCGGCACAGGGGCGTCGTCGGCTCCACCGTCCTGCCCAACTGGGCCGGGATCCAGGCGGGAGAAGAGCTCTCCCGCAGGCTGGAGATCCCAGTCGAGTTGGACAACGACGCGAACCTCGGCGCGCTGGCGGAGGTCTCCTTCGGCGCCGGCCGCGGGCTCGCCGACGTTATCTACGTGATGATGTCCTCCGGCGTCGGCGCCGGGCTCGTGCTCGGCGGGCGGCTCTACCACGGCGCGACCGGCATCGCCGGCGAGCTGGGCCACGTCCAGGTACGCCCCGAGGGCGCCGTCTGCCGCTGCGGCAGCCGCGGCTGCCTCGAGACTGTCGCCTCGACGGGGGCGCTTCTCTCGCTACTCCGGCCGACCCACGGCCCCGACCTCACCGAGCGCGAGATGCTCGACCTCGTCGCCGCAGGCGACCTCGCCGCTAGGCGGGTCGTCAACGACGCGGGCCGCGCCGTCGGCCGGGCGGTCGCCGATCTCTGCAACTTCCTCAATCCGGCGGCGATCGTCGTGGGCGGCGACCTCAGCGTCGCCGGCGACGCGCTCCTGGACGGCGTCCGCGAGGAGATCGACCGCTACTCGCTCCCGGGCGCCGCGGAGGCGGTGGAGGTCAGGGCGGGCATCCTGGGTGAGCGGGCCGAGGTGCTCGGCGCCCTGGCGGTGGTCATCGCCGACACCGACCGCCTCCGCTCCGCCGGCCTCGCGCCGATCGCCGCAGGCTGAAGCTAGTCCCGCGCCGACGGGTAGCGGAGGATGCTGTCGGCGAGCTTGGACGCGTCGCCGAAGATGCCGGCGATCGCGAGGCCCTCGTCGGGGACGACGCTCCCGGGGAGGAGGGCCGCGCGACGGATGGCCGCCGCCATCCCCACCTGGCAATCCGCCCCGATTGCGGCCGGGCCGCGGATCTGAGCGCCTTCCTCGATGGTGACGTTCGGGCCCAGCACGACGGGGCCGTCGATCATCGCGTCCGAGTGGACGCGGCAGCCCTCCTCCGCCCACACACCGGGAGCGATCTCCTCGCCCGGAATGTCGACCCGGACGTGGCCGAGCACGGCGTCGAGGATGGTGTTGCGAAGCTCGTCGAGGTCGCCGACGTCGTTCCAGTACGCCATCGTCGTGTACGCGTAGACGTCCTCGCCCGCCGCGACGAGGTTCGGCCAGACGTCCTCGCCGAAGTCGTAGAACGTGTCGGCGGGGATCCGCTCGAGCAGCTCCGGCTCGATCACGTAGATGCCGCAGTTGGCCAGGTCGCTGCGGGCTTCGTCCCGTCGTGGCTTCTCCTGGAAGCCGCGGACGCGGGTGTCGCGGTCGAGGATGACGACGCCGTACGAGGATGGATCCGGCACCGGCTTGACCGTGAGGGTCGCGAGGGCGCCGGTCCGCTGGTGGTGGCCGAGGAGCGCCGTCAGGTCGACGTCGTGCAGGCCGTCGCCGGACGTGATGAGGATGGTCTCGTCGCCCCAGTAGTCCTGCAGCTTCTTCGTGCCGCCGGCGGTGCCGAGGAGCGTGGGCTCCTCCGACCAGAGGATGGACATGTCGAGCGCCGAGCCGTCGCCGAAGTAGCGGCGGATCATCTCCGGGAAGGCGTGGAGGTTAATTCCAACCTCAGAGACGTCGTGGCGGCGCAGGAGGTTCAGGAGGTGGTGCAGGACCGGACGGTTCGCCACCGGCATCATCGGCTTGGGAAGGAAGTCGGTCAGCGGCCGCAGCCGCGTGCCCAGCCCGGCGGCCATCACCATGGCCTTCATCGGGCGATCTCCTCCCGGGCGCGGCCCAGCCCGGCCAGCGAGCTGCGGTAGGGCGGGCGGTGCACGCCTTCCTCGGTGACGATCGCGGCGACCAGGTCCGCGGGCGTCACGTCGAAGGCGGGGTTCCGCGCGTGGAAGCGGGCGGTCACCTCGGCCGGGTCCCGCTCCTCGATCGGGATGTCCGCGCCGCCGGCCGCCGAGAGGTCGATCGTCGAGCTCGGAGCGACGACGTAGAAAGGAATGTCGTGGCGCGCGGCGAGCACGGCGAGCGGGTACGTGCCGATCTTGTTGGCCACGTCGCCGTTGGCGGCGATCCGATCGGCGCCGGTGAGGATCGCGTCGACCTCGCCGCGGGCCATCAGCGATCCGGCTGCCGCGTCCGGAACGACGGTGTACGGCACCCCCGCCCGCTCCAGCTCCCAGGCCGTCAGCCGCCCGCCCTGGAGGAGCGGTCGCGTCTCGTCGACGAGCACGTGCGCGACCAGGCCGCGCTCGAAGCCCTCGGTGATGGCGCCGAGCGCCGACCCGACGCCCCCGGTGGCAAGGGCGCCGGCATTGCAGTGCGTCAGGGCGCGCGTCCCGGGCGCAAGCAGGCCCGCGGCATGAGCCGCCATCCGGCGGCACCGCTCCACCTCTTCCTCGTGCAGGGCCCGGGCTCGCGCCGCGAGCGCGCCGGGCGCCTGATCGGCAAGGCGCATCTCGGCGATCGCCCACGCCAGGTTCACGGCAGTCGGGCGCGAGGCGAGGAGGACGGCGGCCGCCTCGTCCAGGTCCTCTCCGTGCGCAGCGGCAAGCGCGTAGCCGTACCCAGCCGCGATCCCGATTGCCGGCGCGCCGCGAACGGCCAGGACGCGGATCGCCCCGGCCACCTCCGCGGCCGAGCGGCACTCTAGCTCCACCTCCTCACCGGGGAGGCGCCGCTGGTCGAGGACGACGACGCGGTCGTCCTCGAGCCGCACGATGGCCTGAGGCTCTAAGTGCCTTCGTCCCAGGACGCCAGGTACCTCGCCTGCTCCTCGGTGAGGGTGTCGATCTCGACACCCTCACTCGCCAGCTTGAGCCGGGCGATCTCGCGATCGATCTCCTCCGGGACGACGTAGACGCGCGGCTCCAGGTTCGCCGCGTGGGCGACCACGTACTCGGCCGAGAGGGCCTGGTTCGCAAAGCTCATGTCCATGACGGCGGCCGGATGCCCCTCGGCTGCCGCGAGGTTGACGAGGCGCCCCTCGCCGATGAGGTATAGGCGGCGGCCGTCCGCGAGCGTGAACTCCTCGACGTTCGGCCGCGCCTCGCGCACCGAGACGGCGAGCTCGCGGAGCGCGGGGATGTCGATCTCGACGTTGAAGTGGCCCGTGTTCGAGAGGATGGCCCCGTCCTTCATGCGCTCGAGCGCGCCGCGCCCGATCACGTTCTTGTCGCCGGTGGCGGTGCAGAAGAGGTCGCCGACCTCGGCCGCGCGCTCGATCGGCAGCACCTCGTACCCGTCCATGAGCGCCTCGAGCGCCCGCACGGGGTCGACCTCGGTGACGATCACGTGCGCGCCGAGGCCGCGGGCGCGCATCGCCACGCCGCGGCCGGTCCAGCCGTACCCCGCGACGATGAAGCGGTGCCCGGCGAGGAGGACGTTCGTCGCCCGGATGATGCCGTCGATGGTGGACTGGCCCGTCCCGTAGCGGTTGTCGAAGAGGTGCTTCGTGAGCGCCTCGTTGACGGCCACGATCGGGAAGGCCAGGTCTCCCTGGGCCTCGAGGGCGCGCAGGCGGATGACCCCGGTCGTCGTCTCCTCGGTGCCGCCGATGATCTCTGGGAGCTGCTCGCGGCGCTCCTTGTGGAGCACGCCGATCACGTCGGCGCCGTCGTCCATGGTCAGCTGCGGGTGGTGGTCGACGGCGGCCTCGATGTGCGAGTAGTACGTGTCGTTGTCCTCGCCGCGGATGGCGAAGACGGAGATGCCGTGCTCCTCGACGAGCGCCGCGGCGACGTCGTCCTGGGTCGAGAGCGGGTTCGAGGCGCAGAGGACGACGTCGGCGCCTCCGGCGGCGAGCGTCCGCGCGAGGTTCGCGGTCTCGGTGGTGACGTGGAGGCAGGCGGAGATGCGGATCCCGTCCAGCGGACGCTCCTGCTCGAAGCGTGCGCGGATCGCCGCCAGCACCGGCATCTGCCGGTCGGCCCACTGGACCCGGGCGATGCCGCCGGGCGCGAGCCCGAGGTCCTTGACGTCGTGGCGGGGAGCCGTGGTGGCCATGCCGCCGGTCAGTCTACGTGTCTGCCCGCCCGTAGCGGTCTTCGAGCCGCACGACGTCGTCCAGCTCGGGGGTCGAGACCTCGAGCACGGTCGAGTCCTCGAGGGCCTTCCAGCGGTGCACGACGCCCGGCTCGAAGTGGAACGCCCGGCCCGGCCCGACCACCTCGACGTCGGGCGTGCGCCCCGGCTCCCCCACCTCGAGCTCGATGCGTCCCGAGTGGACGTAGATGATCTCGTCCTTCCGCCGGTGGAACTGGAGGCTGAGCTGCTCCCCGGCGCGGATGAAGAGCACCTTGCCCACGTAGCGCTCGGTGACGCCGTAGATGATCTCGTGGCCCCACGGCTTATCCACCCGTTCCACGGGCACGGCGAAGCGGTCGAGGTCGAGCAGGTTCGGGGTCAAGTCCGCCACGGAGCGGTCATAACCCAGCGCCGCCCGGGGAGTCAAGCCACTCCGGGTGCTCGTGCACGTATTCATCCGCCGCGCGGAGGTCCTTCGGCGTGTTCACCGTCAGCCAGACGCCGTCGTGGCGGAACCCGGCGAGGCGGCGGCGCTCGGCGAGCGCCGGAAAGGTCGTCGTCTCGTGGTCGCCCCGCTCCGGCAGCTCCGCGATCGCCTCCTCGCCGAGGACGTAGAGCCCGCAGCTGACCCAGTGCGGCAGAAGGCCGGCCTCGTGGAAGCCCGTGACGAGGTCGCCCTCGCCCAGCTCGACGACGCCGAAGGCCGACCGCGGCCGCGCGATCACGATCGTGGCCGCGACGCCCGCTTCCCGGTGCCGTGCGAGCAATCCGGCCAGGTCGGCGTCCAGCAGCTCGTCTCCGTTCATTGCGTAGACGGCGCCCTCCTCCCTCCGCGCCGAGGCGGCGAGGCGGATCCCGCCGCCCCGTCCCAGCGGCTCCGGCTCCGGAACGGTCACGATCTCGGGCCCGAGGCCCGAGAGCTCGGACTCGAAGAGGCCCTCCTGCCCGGCGGCACAACTTACGAGCACGCGCACGACCCCCGCGCGCGCGAGCGAGGAGACCTGGTAGGCGGCCAGCGGCCGCCCGCCGATCGGGACCAGCGCCTTCGGGCGCCCTTGCGCGGCCTCGCCGAGGCGCTCGGCCTTGCCGCCGGCCAGGATGATCGCCTCCACGGCCGCGGTCAGGAGGGTTTGGCGAAGTGACGGCGATGCCACCGGGACGCGCTGCTCGTCCCGAGGCCGCGTCCTCGGTCGCGCCCGTAGTCTTGACTACGGGCGCTCCCTGCGTCCTTGCCTCGGAACGACCATCGCACCCCGGCGACGAGCGACACTCCGCCAAGCCCTCCTACGCCTGCTTGAGGGGCTTCAGCCCGTCGGCGATGGCGAGCATCGTCTCGTTCGAGAGCGCATTCTTGAGCGTGTTCACGACCCAGTAGGTGCCGCCGTCCTGCTGGAACGCGACGATGTGCAGCTTCGCGCCGCTCATGAAGAGCTTGTAGTTGCGCCCGCGGATCGTTCGCTCCAGGGTGGGATCGTCGAGGATGGGCGGATCCTCCCAGCTCGTCTGCTGGATGCCCCAGTACTCGTTCGAGGCGGTGTGGTACGTGAGCCGCAGCGCCCTGTGATCCTCGAGCTTGTAGTCCCGGATGCCCTCGTCGTCGTCGATCGAGGAGCCCTTCTCGCGAACGGTCGGGACCATGATCGGGAAGTCGACCTTCTTCCGGAGCTGCCGCAGCGCGGGCCTGATCGAGGTCGGGTCCGTGACGACCTGCGGCCGCTGCCGCTCCGGCGTGTCGTCGGTTGGCGCCGGCCCGAGCGTTCCCTGGAAGGTCTTGCCGACGACGACCTGCAGCATCGTCGCCAGCGGTTTCGACGGGGGCGCCGCCTTCACCGTGGCCTGGCCGAAAAGGTCGGCCACGGCCTGCGCTGCTTCCGCACTCTTCTCGACCTCGGCGTCGTAGAAGATCGTGGTCTCGAAGTAGTCGAAGTTGTTCGCGTTGCCGCCGTTCTCTGTCGCGTAGCCGATGTGCCCGAGCAGGACCGCGGCCTCGTCGGCTGCGCCGTCGACGCCGCTCCCGTTCAGCACCTCGATGCTCACGTCCGAGGGCGGAGGGGCGTCGGAGGTGTCCTTCAGCTTCTGGCCGGTCGCGACCGCGAGTGCCCGTTCCGAGGCGTTCGCGTCCGGGTTCATGAACCGCCGAACGGCGTCGTCCAGGGACTCCTGGGCGACCGCGAGCTCGAAGTAGCCGGAGACGCCGTCGAGCGGCACCTGCTGGAAGTTCCCCGCCGGGAGCGTGTAGGCGAGGTTGGCGTACTCGAGCACCTCGCCGCCGCTGATCTCCTTGCCCCCGCCCTTCCCGACCTCGACGTTGTCGGTGACCGCCTTGACGATCTTCGGCAGCTGGAAGATGTCCCACGCGCTCGAGATCCGCTGCTTCACGGCCTTCACGAACTCCTGCTGCCGCACGACGCGGTAGAGGTCGGAGTCCGTGTGCCGGTAGCGGACGAAGTCGAGCGCGTCCTTGCCGTTCAGGAGCTGGTAGCCCGGCTTGAGGTCGATCCGCTCGTAGCTCTCGCCGCTCGAGTTGTCGTTGAAGTAGCGGCGGTCGACGTCCATGTAGACGCCGCCGAGCTTGTCCACGATGTTGGTGAACGCCTTGAAGTTGACCGTGATCATGTAGTTGATCGGGATCCCGGTCAGCTTCTTCACGGTCAGCAGCGTCCCGCGCGGCCCGCAGTAGGCATAGGCCTCGTTGATGCGGCCGGTCCAGGGCGGATGGCCCTGGCATCCGGCATGCTCGACTTCGAGGTCGCGCGGGAAGGAGAGCATCGTCAGCACCTTGTTGTCGGGGTCGGCGCGCAGGAGCATGATCGTGTCCCCGCGCCCCGCAGATGTCTCGCCGGGCCGCCGGTCGTAGCCGATCACGATCGCGACGGCCGGCCTTCCGGGAAGGAGCTCGTCGAGCGCCTCGACCGCCTCGATGACCTCCGGCGACGTGGGCCGGACCGCAGCCACGCTGTAGTCGAAGTAGAGCTTGACTCCACCGGCGAGCGCACCGGCGCCGACGAGCACGACGACGACGAGCCACATGACCCCCGTGGCCAGGAGCTTCAGCGGGTTGCGACGCACGCGGTAGAAGGCCCGCTCGGGCGGGGGACCGCCGCCGGGTGGCCTCGGCGGGGGTGCCGCGGCCGGAGGGGGCGGGGGCGCGGGCGCGGTGCGAAGCGGGGGCTCGAACGGCGGCAGAAGCTCCGGCGGATAGGCGCCGTTTCCGCCGCTCCCGTTCGCCGACTGCCGGGACCGTTTCTTCAGGGTCGTGCGCATGGAGGAATGTCGCCATTCGGCGACCGGCTGAGGATACCGAAGCTCACGGCGGGTCTGAAACGGTTCTACACGCCCCTTGCGGTCTCCTCCGCGATCCACTGGGCGACCGCGAGGAGGCTGCCGGTTTCCTCGTACACGCGGAGCTGCTCGTCGGCCCCCGTGCCGCGCGCCAGGAGGCCCTCCACCGACTCCAGCTCGTCCGCGCACGCGAGCCGGTGGGCGGCTGCCTCCGAGCGCTCGACGAGGGCCAGCAGGGCGTCACGCGCGGACCGCTCGGTGTCGTGCTCCAGGTCGATCAGCTTCGCGTCGAGGCCGTCGCGGGTGGCGCGCCACTTGTTCTCGTCTACGAGCGTGACGGGCTGCACCGGCAGCGTCTCGCCGGCCTCGTACGCCTCCGCGAACGTCGCCACGAGGCTCTGGACGAGCGCGACGATGCCCGTGACGGCGTCGATCGAGGCCTGCGCGTCGCAGACGCGCACCTCGATCGTCCCCAGCCTCGGATGAGGCCGGACGTCCCACCAGATGTAGGTGTAGTCGGGGAAGGAGCCGGTCCTGACGCCGCGACCGACCAGGAGCTCGAACTCCTCCCACGACGCGAAGGCGGGAGGCAGCCCCGAGCGCGGGAAGGCCTCGAAGACCTTCGTTCGCGTCGAGGCGAGCCCCGTCGGCCGCGCCTGCCAGAACGGTGAGTTGGCGGAGAGCGCCAGCAGCTCGGGCAGAAACGTGCGCGTCGCGTTCATGCACGCGATCGCCGCGTCCGCCGACCCGAGGCCGACGTGGACGTGCAGCCCGAAGATGAGCTCGCGCTCGGCGACCCAGCCCATGTCCTCGATCAGCTCGCGGTAGCGCGGCCGGTCGGTCACCTCCTGGTGCTCGTAGCGTGAGAACGGATGCGTGCCCGAGGACGCGATCAGCGCGTCGCGCTCCGCCGCGGCGGCGCGCAGGCGGGCCCGCAGGCCGCGCAGGTCCTCCATCGCCTCGTCGACCGAGTGGGCGACGTTCGTCGCCACCTCGACGACGGACTGGAGGAGCTCGGGCTTGAACCGCTTCTCGTGCTCCTCTTCGTCCTCGACCTCGGAGAGGATCTCGTCGATGCGCGACACGAGCTCGTAGCTCTCGCGACCGACGAGCTGGAACTCCTCCTCGACGCCCAGGCTGAAGCGCCGGCTCTTGCCGAAGTGGTGTTCCAGGCTACCCGGCGCCTGCGTGCGACTTGTTGAGGACGTCTTCCGCCATGCGCGCGCCCGCGACCATGTTCGACAGCTTCTCGTAGACGACGTCCCAGCTCCGCGTGCGCAGGCCGCAGTCCGGGTTCACCTGGATGCGGTCGGGGCCACCCAGGGCGTCGACCGCGAAGAGGATGCGGTCGCGCACGAGCTCCGCCGGCTCGACGAAGTCCGAGTGGATGTCGAGGACGCCGAGACCGACGCCCGGGTAGCCGTGCTCGGCGAAAAGCAGCAAGGTGCCGGCGTAGCCGGGACGGTCCTCCGCGCGCGTGCCGAGCTCGCGCGAGTCGCGGTTCGCAAACTCGAGCTGGAGCTCCAGACAGTCGTCCAGCTCGAGCACGGCCGGCCAGAGGGCGCGGTAGTCCGAGAAGCAGATGTGCATCGAGCGCTTCGCCGCACCCACGTCACGGAGCGCGGTGTTGAAGCCGTGGACGACGAGCGGCACCTCGTCCGGCTTGGTCGCGGCGGCCGGCTCGTCGATCTGGATCCAGTCGGCACCCGCCTTGACAAGGCCGACGACGTTCGGCCGGATCACGCGCTCGGCCACGTCCTCGACGAACTGACGGCGCGCCTCGAAGCGCCGTTCCGCGGAGCCGCCGAGCGCTCCCTCCCGCGCGTAGTGCTCGTCGTACGACCAGTCCTCCATCGTGTAGGCGCCCGTCAGCGGCACCTTCACCTGCTTCTGGGTGTGCGCGGCCACGAAACGGAGCTCGTCCACGTCCTGCGGCCCGTCCGCGGTAGGCCGCTCGACCACAGCGGCCTTGGCGTAGTACTTGTTGTCGAAGGAGCGCACCGTGCCGCGCGGTTCGAAGCCGTGCGCGAAGGCAGCGACGTGGTCGTACATCTCGGTGCGCTTCTGCTCGCCGTCGTAGACGACGTCGAGCCCGGCCTGCTCGAGCAGGCGGATCGCGTAGCGCGACGCCCAGTCGTCGATCTCGGTGAGCGGGAGCCCGCCGTTGCCCAGCGCCTCGACGAGCTCCTCGTGGCCGTCGACCTCGAGGCGCCGGCCCCAGCGCTCTGCTTCCTTCACGTCCGCCTCCTCGATGGGGCGGCCCGCAAAGGCCTTCACGCGCCAGGAGGGCTTGCCGAGGCTGCCGATCTCGCGGGTGGTGAACGTGACGCTCATGCCGTCACCCCCTCGGCGAGGAGCGCCCGGGCCCGGCCCAGGCGGACGACCTTCTCGCGCGCGACGGGCTCCGGCACGAACTGGAGGTCGCCGTTCACGGTCAGCGCCACGCCGGCGGAGTTGCGCTCCAGGAGCGTCTCGGCGAAGGCGGCGAGCTCGTCGGGATCCTCGAGCGCCGAGCTGCGAACGTCGACGACCCCTGCAGCAAGCTCCTTCGGATACCCGTCCGGCACCGCCTCGAGGCTCGTCGCGTAGAAGTCGACGCCGACCGCCGAGACGGGTGCGTGGGCGAGCGCGTCGAGGACGCCGGACGCGTCGCCGAACGGCAAGTGCAGCGCCAGCGGGACCCGTTCGGGCAGCTCGTGCAGGGAGGCGATCGCCTCCCCGACCCCTCCCTCGCGCGCGAGGAACGGATCGACGAGGACGACGCGAGCGCAGCCCGCCTGCGCGTCTGCCTCGATCTGAGGCGCGAGCACGTCCGCGGCGAACGCCTGTGGAGATGCCGCGCCACGCGCCGCGCGCGCAAGCGCGGAAGGAGCCGGCAGGGTGGCAAGCCACCGGCCGGCGGGCAGGTCCGGCGCCGGGATGGGATCGCCGAGCCGCGGCGCACCCTCCACGAGCAGCGCGCGGTAGAAGGTGTTCGTGTCGAGGAAGCGCGTGAGCGGCCGCGCCGTGAGGCCGTCGCTTCGCTCGGCGAGGGGACGGAAGAGGTCTTGCCAGTCGAGGAGCCCGTCCGTGAGCAGGTCGAGCCCGGCCTGCTCCTGCGCGGCGACGAGCGCCTGGGCATCCGCCTGCCGCTGCTTCGCCACGTCCTCGGCCGTCGTCCGCCCGCGATCGAGATCGCGGGTCGCCTGGACGAGCGCTTCCGAACGCGGATAGATCCCGGCTGCATAGACCTGCAGTGGAGCCACCTCCTCGACGTCAGTCCTTCCCCGCGACCGCGAGCTTGTTCTCGGCGTGACGCAGGCGCTGCTCGACCTTCCAGCGGTCGTGGTCCTCCGCCCCCGCGTCGATCTCCTCGAGGAGCGCCCGCGCTTCCTCTGCCTCACGGCGGGCCTCCTCGACGTCGATGTCCTCGGCCCGCACGGCGTCGTCGACGAGCACGAGCGCGCGGTCCTGCTGCACCTTGAAGTAGCCGGGGCCGGCCGCGAAGGCCTGCCACCCGCCGTCCGACTTCACGCGGATCTCACCCGCATTCAGCATCGCGACCAGGGGCGCATGGCGCGCCAGCACGCCGATCTCCCCGGACGCGCCGGGGACGATGAGCATCTCGGCCTCGCCCTCGAACACCGGGCCCTCCGGCGTCACGAGCGAGAGGTCGAAGGTGCGGACTGCGCCTTCTTGCGTGGCCACCTAGTGCCCCTCCAGGCAATACGAGCCCGCTTCTGCCCCGCGATCACACGGCGCCAAAGCCCACCCTCGCTCTTGCCAAGGCTGAGAGCCTTGGCCGCGTGCGAGTGCGGCCTCTGGCTTGGTGCTCGCGACGCAGAACCCGGGCTGAATTACCTGAATGGGCACTCGCTAGACGGCCGCCGGCTCCGCCTCGCGCTCTTCCGAGGCCTCGGGCTCCTCCGCCTCCTCGGCCTTGGCGGTGGGGGCCTCCTCCTCCTCGCCGGCCAGGGTCTTCGCACGTTCGACGGCCTCCTCGATCGTCCCGACCATGTAGAAGGCCTGCTCGGACAGGTCGTCGTGCTTGCCCTCGATGATCTCGCGGAAGCCCTTGATCGTGTCGCCCAGGCGGACGTACTGCCCGGGGCTGCCGGTGAAGGCCTCGGCGACGAAGAACGGCTGCGAGAGGAACCGCTGCACCTTCCGCGCGCGCTGAACGGTGAGCTTGTCCTCGTCGGAGAGCTCGTCCATGCCGAGGATGGCGATGATGTCCTGGAGCTCCTTGTAGCGTTGCAGGATCTCCTGGACGCGCGTGGCCGTGTCGTAGTGCTCGTCGCCGACGATGTCGGGCTGGAGCGCGCGCGAGAAGGAGTCGAGCGGGTCGACGGCCGGGTAGATCGCCTGCTCCGCGATCGAGCGCGAGAGCACGGTCGTCGCGTCGAGGTGGGCGAACGTGTTGGCGGGCGCCGGGTCGGTGAGGTCGTCCGCGGGGACGTAGATCGCCTGCACCGACGTGACCGAGCCCTTGCGGGTCGAGGTGATGCGCTCCTGCAGCTGGCCCATCTCGGTCGCGAGCGTCGGCTGGTAGCCCACCGCGGAGGGCATCCGGCCGAGGAGCGCCGAGACCTCGGAGCCCGCCTGCACGAAGCGGAAGATGTTGTCGATGAAGAGGAGGACGTCCTGTCCCTCCTCCCTGAAGTACTCGGCCATCGTCAGGCCGGCGAGGCCGACGCGCAGGCGCGCTCCCGGCGGCTCGTTCATCTGCCCGAAGACAAGTGCGGTCTTGTCGATCACGCCGGACTCCGTCATCTCGCGCCAGAGGTCGTTGCCCTCGCGCGAGCGCTCGCCCACGCCGGAGAAGACCGACAGGCCCTCGTGCTCGGCCGCGATGTTCCGGATCAGCTCCTGGATGAGGACGGTCTTGCCGACGCCGGCCCCGCCGAAGAGGCCGACCTTGCCGCCCTTGACGTACGGGGCGAGGAGGTCGATGACCTTGATGCCCGTCTCGAAGATCTGCACGGTCGGCTCGAGCTCCTCGAACGTCGGTGCGGGCCGGTGGATGGGCCAGCGGTCGCCGCTGACGTCGTCACCCTCGTCGATCGGCTCGCCGAGGACGTTGAAGATCCGGCCGAGCGTGACCTGGCCCACGGGCACGGAGATCGGCGCGCCGGTGTCCTCCACCTCGGCGCCGCGCGGGATGCCGTCCGTCGAGTCCATGGCCACGGCGCGGACGCGGTCGTTCCCGAGGTGCTGCTGGACCTCGGCGATGAGGTCGATCGCAGGACGGCCGTCCTGCTCTGGGACCTGGATTCGCAGGGCGTTGTAGATGCTCGGGAGCTCGCCGTGGAAGACGGCGTCGATGACGACGCCCTTGATCTCCACGATCCTGCCGACGTTTGTCGTCTCGGTGGCCATGAATCTCCTGGGTGATCGCGTGCGAGGACAGCCGTTTCCCCGGCCACCGCAAAGTCTATCCGAGGCCCGGAGGCCGTCCCGGGGCCAATGCTTGCGGCTAGATGACGCCTTCGGGCGTGTTCGGTGGCGCGGAGGGAACCGGGAGCGGCGAGAGGATCCTCGTCCGCGGCAGGTCGCGGAGCTCCTGCGCGTCCCGCGTTAGGAAGCTGATCTCGCTCGGCCCGTCGGACGGGGCCGTCGAGGACGGGCCGCCGAGAACCCCGCCGAGAAGCGCTCCAAGCGCGAGCGCGGCGGCTGCGGCGATCGCGGTCACGCGGCGGGCGGAGACCCGTGGCTTCGGCGCGGCGGGGATTGTGAGCCGCCGGGCCGGCCGTTCCTGCGGCGTCAGGCGCAAGACGTCGGTGGCCCAGCGCACGTCGTCCTCGAACACGCGGCACTCGTCGCACAGCTCGAGGTGCCGCTCCAGCAGCTCCTCCTCAAGCGGCGACAGCTCGGCGTCGAGGCGCAGCGACACCCATTCACGGGCGCGATCGCAGAGGCCGTCCTGAATCAGCGGGTCTTTGCCAGCCATATCTCCTCTGACGATTTCTGGCGGAGGAGGTTAGTCCTACATACCCGCGATGCGCTCGAGCCTGAGGCGCGCCCGCTCGGCCTTGCGCTCGCGCTGGCGGCGCGGGTCCGGCACCGGTACCGCGGTGAAGAGCGCCTTCGTGTACTCGTCCTTGGGGTGGGAGTAGACCTGCTCTGCGTCCCCCACCTCGACGAGCTTCCCCTGGTTCATGACCGCGATCTCGTCGGACATCGTCCGGACGACGGCCAGATCGTGGGAGATGAAGAGATATGTCAGCCCGAAGTCGCGCTGAAGGTCCTTGAGCAGGTTGAGGATCTGCGCCTGGATGGAGACGTCCAGGGCCGAGACCGGCTCGTCGCAGATGATCAGCTTCGGGTTGAGCGCGAGAGCGCGCGCGACGCCGATGCGCTGGCGCTGGCCTCCCGAGAATTCGTGCGGGTAGCGGTTGGTGAAGTTCGGATTGAACCCGACCACCTCGAGCAGGCGGCGGACGGTCTCGGCTCGACCTTTGCGCGTCCCGATCCCGTGCACCTCGAGCGGCTCCGAGACGATGTTCCCGACGGTCATGCGGGGGTCGAGCGAGGAGTAGGGATCCTGGAAGACGATCTGCATGTCCTGTCGCATCCGGCGCAGGTCCTCGCCTTTGAGCTCCGTCAGCTCCTTGCCCTGAAAGCGGATGGAGCCGCCCGTCGGCTTGAGGAGCTGGAGAATGCAGTAGCCGGTCGTCGACTTCCCCGAGCCGGACTCGCCGACGAGCCCGAGGGTCTTCCCCTCGGGAATCGAGAACGAGACGCCGTCGACGGCCTTCACGTAGCCGACCGTCTTCTCCCAGAGAATCCCCTTCCGCACGGGGAAGTGCTTCTCGAGATCGGTGACGGTGAGGAGCGTCCCGTTGTCGCTCGGGACCGTCGTCGGCGTCGGCGCCTCGCTCACGTCGGCACCACCTCGCGCGCCCTCCCGCGCTCGCTCGCCGGGTGCGCCGAGCGCACCAGGTGGCCCGTGCGCACCTCGCGGAGCTCCTGCGGCTCCATCGCGCAGGAATCGGAGTCCGAATAGGGGCAGCGCGCGGCGAACCGGCAGCCTTCGGGCGGGTTGACGAGATCAGGGGGACGGCCGGGAATGGCGGTGAGCCTCCCGTCGCGGATGCCCTCGCCCTCCAGCTGCGGAAGGGCCCCGAGGAGCGCCTCCGTGTACGGGTGCTCCGGGTTCTCGAAGAGCTCGAGCACCGGCGCCTGCTCGACGATCTGGCCCGCGTACATGACGGCCACGTCGTCCGCCGCCTCGGCGATCACGCCCATGTCGTGCGTGATGATGATCATCGCCATCTGGTGCTCCTCGCGCAGGCGCTCGAGCAGATCGAGGATCTGCGCCTGGATCGTGACGTCGAGCGCGGTCGTGGGCTCGTCGGCGATCAGGAGCTTCGGGTTGCAGGAGAGCGCGATCGCGATCATCACGCGCTGGCGCATGCCGCCCGAGAACTGGTGCGGATAGTCGTCGAGCCGATCGGCGGCCCGCGGGATCCCGACCTCCTCGAGCAGCTCGACCGCGCGGCGGCGGGCCTCCTCCTTCGGGGTGTCGAAGTGGCGCCGGAGCGTTTCCGTGATCTGCGTCCCGATCTTGAACGTCGGGTTCAGGGACGTCATCGGGTCCTGGAAGATCATCGCGACCTCCCGGCCGCGGACGTCCTCGAGCTGATGCTCCGTGAGCTTCGTCAGGTCCTGGCCATCGAAGACGACGGAGCCCGTGACGATCTTGGCGGGCGGCTTCGGGATGAGGCCCATGATCGAGAGCGCGGTCACCGACTTGCCGCAGCCCGACTCGCCCACGATGCCGAGCGTCTTCCCGATGTCCACATTGAACGAGACCCCATCCACGGCCTGGACGGCACCCTCCCGAGTGTAGAAGTACGTCCTGAGGTCGTCGACTTCGAGCAGCGCCATGTCGGGGCTACGTCTCCCGGGTGCGCGGGTCGAGCGCGTCGCGCAGCCCATCGGCGATGAAGTTCGCGCAGAGGACGAGGGCGGCGATGAAGAGACAGGGGATCCAGAGGTCAAGCGGATGCGTCCGGTAGGCCTCGCGGCCCTCGCTCGCGAGCGAGCCCCAGGAGGCGTCGGGCGGGTTGATGCCGAGGCCGATGAAGGAGAGGAACGCCTCGCCGAGGACGACGTTCGGGAGCTCAAGGAAGATGAAGATGATGAGCACGCCGAGCGTGTTCGGCAGCAGATGCCGGACGAGCACCCGGTGCCAGCGGGCGCCGACGGCCTGCGCGGCGCGGACGTAGTCGTTCTGCTTCAGCGTGATCACCTGCCCCCGGACGACTCGCGCCGCCGTGAACCAGCTCGCGATCGTCAGCGCGATCACCATCGTCCAGAAGTTGACGGTTCCGATGATGGCGAGGGACAGGATCGCGAAGGGCAGGAAGGGCAGCCCGTACAGCGCGTCGAGGAACCGCATCATCGCGTTGTCGAGGCGCCCGCCGACGAAGCCCGAGATCGAGCCGTAGGCGATCCCGATCACGAGGATGGCAATGGTGGCTGCGAAGCCGATGCCGATGGAGACCTGACCGCCCTTCGCGACGCGCGTCCAGAGATCGCGGCCGAACTGGTCGGTGCCGAACGGGTGCTCGAGCGACGGAGGCAGGTAGACCTCGGCGAAGTTCACCTGGTTGGGGTCGATGCCAAAGACCCGCGGCCAGATGCCGGGGATGAACCAGAAGCCGGGGATGAAAAGACAGTAGAAGACGATGATCCCGAACACCACCGCTGCGGCCACCGCGCCCTTGTTGCGCAGGTACCGGCGGTAGGCGTCGCGCCACAGGCTCGCCTGGCGAATGGGCGCTCCGGCCGTCTCCGCGAGGGGCGGCGCCGCGGTCTGCGGCTCGAGCGTCGTCGCTTCGCGCGGGTTGACGGCCATCAGCACATCACGTCCTGCTCGTCCGCGTTCTCGGGTCGAGGAACGCGTATGCGATGTCCACGCAGAGGTTCGCGATGATGATAATGACCGACGTCAGCACGGTGATCCCCATCACGACGGAGTAGTCGCGGTTGGACACCGAGGCGATGAAGTAGCGGCCGATGCCCGGGATCGAGAAGATAATCTCGATCACGAAGGTTCCCGTGATGATCAGGCCAAAGAGCGGCGCCGTCGCCGTCACGACAGGGATGAGCGAGTTGCGGAAGACGTGCCGGGTGACGACGCTCTTCCAACGAAGTCCCTTGGCGCGGGCCGTGCGGACGTAGTCCTGCTGCATCGTCTCCAGCATGGTTCCGCGGACGAGCCTCGCGAAGTAGGCCATCGGGAAGAGCCCGAGGGCGAGCGACGGCAGGACGACGCGCGAGTCGATGTCCCAGAACCCGAGCGGCCACCCGTTCGTCGGAAACGCGTTGACCTTGAGCGCGAAGTAGTAGATGAGCAGTGTGGCGACGAAGAAGCTGGGTAACGCAAAGCCGATGCTCGAAAAGAACATCAGGAGGTAGTCGTACACGGTGTTCGGTCGCAGGGCGGCGATCACCCCGGCCGGGATCCCGAAGACAATCGCCCACAGGAATGCCAGCACTCCGAGCTTGAGCGAGCGGGGGAAGTGCTCTTTGACGATGTCCGTCACGCTGCGGTCACGGAGCACGAGCGACGGGCCGAGGTCGAGCGTGAAGACGCCCTTGACGTACAGCAAGTACTGCATGTACCAGGGCTTGTCGAGGTTGAACTTCCGCTCGAGGTTGGCCTGGACCGCAGGCGGGACGGCCCGCTCGGTGCGGCGGAAGGGGTTCCCCTCGATCTGCCGCATCATGATGAAGATCATGAAGATGACGAGTAGGAGGACCGGAATCGTCCACACGATCCTCCTGATGATGAGCGCCGCCATCTAAGTTGGATTGTCTACCCGTTGACAGCCGTTTGGCAACATCAGTGGGCGGGGTGCCGAGGCGCCCCGCCCACCGATTCGTAAGACGCCGGCTTCTTAGCCTCCCTGGACGACGACCTTCGTGAAGTCGATCTGGTCCAGCGGGCTGATGAAGAACGAGTCGCGAACCGCGTCGGTCTCGAGGTTGTTGTACGTGTACCACATGATCGGCGTGAGCGGCACATCGCCGTCCTCGTCGAACATGACGCCCTCGAGCTGGCGGTAGATCTCGTAGCGGGCGTCGTCGTCGACGGTCTTCTTCGCCTCCTCGACGAGCGAGTCGAACTCCTCGTTGCACCAGTTGGTGTTGTTGTTACCCGAGTCGCACGTCCAGAGCTCGAGCCCGTTGATCGCATCCGGGAAGTCGTAGATCCACCCGAGGCGGTAAGCGTCGACGGCCTTGTTCGGCGGCGGGCCGAGGAACTCGAGGTACTGAGCCCACTCCTGCGCCTTGATCGTCGTCTTGATGCCGAGCTCGGCCCACATGCTCTGCACGGCCACGGCGATCTCCTTGTGGCCCGGCGCGTCGTTATGGAAGAGGTTGATGTCCGTCTTCGGATTCGGCTCCTGATCCATGAACGTCTGCGCCTGCTCCATGTCCCCCTCGGGCGGGAGCCATGGCGAGTTCGGGTTGATGACGTCGAAGCCCTTGATGCCCTCCGGGGTGAAGCCCGTGGCCTGAGATCGACCGGTCTTGTCGATCTGGTCGGTGATGATCTTCCGGTTGATCGCGAGCGACATGGCCTTCCGCTGATCGAGGCCGATGTTGTCGACGTTGAAGCCGTAGTAGTAGTTCCCGAGAGCGGGGTACAGCTCGTAGTACGGCTCCGTCTTCAGCCGGTCGATCTCCTCCGGCGGGAGCCCGAGGCCGTCGAGCGCGTCAACCTCGCCGGCCTCGAAGGCCTGCACGCGGGTGACACCGTCGACGATGATCGACCCTTCGATCCGCTCGAGCGACACGTTGTCGGCGTCGCGGAAGTCGGGGTTCTTCACCAGGTTGATCGAGGCTTCGTGCTCCCACGACTCGAGCATGAACGGGCCGTTCGTGACGATGTTTGCCGGATCGGTCCAGTTGTCGCCGAACTCCTCGACCGTCGCCTGGTGAACCGGGAGGAACGAGTGATGCGAGACCTGCCCGATGAACCAGGGCTGCTCGGACGTTAGCTCCACCCGGAGCGTCTGGTCGTCGACCGCGGTGACGGCGACCTTGTCGGCGAGCGCCTCGCAGTTACCCTTGGTGCAGCCGTTGTACTCGGCCGCGCCCGTGATGCCGTACAGCTGGTACGCGTAGTCGGCTGCGAGCTCGGGGCTCAGCGTCCGCTTCCACGAGTACACGAAGTCCTGCGCGGTGACCGGGTCGCCGTTCGTCCACGTTGCGTCGTCGCGCAAGTGGAAGGTGACGACGTTCCCTTCGACGGTCCAGCTCTCCGCCAGGGACGCCTCGGGCTCGAGCGTATCGGGGTTGAGCTTCACGAGTGGGTCCATCAGCGCCAGGATGACGTTCGACGACGTCGTGTCCGTGGCCTTACCCGGGTCGAGCGACGGAGGCTCCGCGCCCCAGGCGATGCGGAGCACCTGCTCCGCGGCCGCGCCGCCCGTGTCCGTCGCGCTCGTGTCTCCCTGAGCGGCGCCGTCGTCATCGTCGCCACCGCATCCGGCGGCTCCGAGCGTCAACACCGCGACCAGGGCTGCCACGAGCATGAGCCATGTCTTTCTGCGCACTGCTGCCCTCCTCTGATTCCAACGCAAACGGCCGCACGTCGCCCTCTGGCAGGGCGGCCACTAGGTGCTTAGACGCACCCGCGGGCGGGAAGTTAGCGAGGCTGAACGACGCGCCGCTCGACCACCTGGCTGTCGCGGAGCTGCGTCGTGCAGCCGCCGACGGTGACCAGCTCGCCCTGGACGAAGAAGGTCTGCAGCCCGTGGCGGGTGACGAGCGATCGCGGCCCGTCGCGCCAGGTACCGGAGGCGGCGTCGTAGATCTGGTACGTGCTCTCCCAGACCGCGTGGATCTCGTCTCCGGCGACGGCCGCGCCGAGCAGCTCCATCGGCTTTGGCATCCTCGGCCCTTCGCGCCACTCGCCGCTCGCGGGGTCGAGGATCCACACGTCGTCGAGGATCTGCTCCCCGCGGCGGCCGCCGATCATCCAGATCTCCCCGTCGAAGGCGACCGCGTCGAAGGCGTGGTTGGGGAAGGGCAGCTGCGGGCCCTCCGTCCAGCTGTCGGCCTCCGGGTCGTAGACGGACACCGTGCGCAGCTCTTTGCCCTCATGGAAGCCGCCGAGCACGTAGATCTTCCCGCCGAGCGCGACGGCTGCGTGGTTGAAGCGCGGTTCCGGCAGCGGCGCCCGCTCGCTCCACTCGTCGGTCTCCGGGTCGTAGGCGCGGACGGCGGTCGTGTTGCCGTCGCCCGTCGAGCCGCCGATCACGTAGAGGATCCCGTCGACCGCCGCCGCGGCGCCCGCGCGGACCGGCTCGGGCATCCGCTGCAGCGTCTCCCAGGAGTCGGCCGCTGGGTCGTAGCGCGCCAGGAGGTCGAGCGGCCGCCCGATCTCCCCCACCATCCCGCCGGCCGCGTAGATCAGGCCGTCGATGTCCGCCGCCGCGACGTAGCTCCGCCGCTGCGACATCGACTCGCCGAACGTCCAGGGCGCTGCCTCGGCCTCGTCGGCGCCCGCGCCGAGCGTGCCGACCACCGCCGCGACGACCACGATGGCGAGGACCGCCAGGATTAGGAAGAAGACGCGCATCACCACTTCAGACGCGCGCGGCTCCGGCCCCGTTAGTTACTGAGTGAGCGCGTCGGCGCCCGCGACGACCTCGAGGATCTCCTGGGTGATCTCGGACTGGCGGGCGCGGTTCATGTCGAGTGTGAGCTGGTCGATCAGCTCGCCGGCATTCTTCGAAGCGTTCCGCATCGCCGTCATGCGGGCGCCGTGCTCGGAAGCGGCCGACTCGAGGAGCGCCCGGTAGACCGTCGTCTCGAGGTACGTCGGGAGCAGGCGGGCGAGGATCTCATCCGGCTCCGGCTCGTAGATGAAGTCGCCCTCGAGCGCGATCTCGTAGGCGCTCTTCTCCTCCTCCTCGAGCAGCGTGCGCGGGATCGGGAGGACGTCCTCGACGCTCACCGTCTGCGTCAGCGGCGAGACGTAGTGGTTGTAGACCATGATCACCCGGTCGACCTCGTGGTCGACGAAGAGGTCGGCGAGCTTCTTCGAGACGGCGACGGCGTCCGCGTAGACCGGGCGGTCCGTGAAGTCCACCCATGCCTGCTCGATGTCGTAGCGGCGGAAGCGGAGCGTCGAACGGCCCTTCTTGCCCACGACGGCCCAGCGGACGTCGGCCCCCTCGGCGCGCAGCTCGCGCTCGAGCTGCAGCGCACGCCGGATGATCTGCGCGTTGAACGCGCCGGCGAGCCCGCGGTCGCCGGTCAGGGGCAGGATCGCCACGGACGAGATCGAGTCTCTCGCCTCGAGCAGCGGGAAGCCCCGGGCGGGGGTGGCGCGGGCCGTCCCGATCATCAGCTCCCGCATGCGCTCGGCGTACGGGCGCAAGGCCTCGATGCGACTCTCGGCCCGCCGCAGCTTTGCCGCCGCGACGAGCTCCATCGCCTTGGTGATCTTGCGCGTGTTGCGGACGGAGCGGAGCCGCCGCTTGATGTCCTGGACGGTGGCCACTAATGCTCCTTCCGGTGATGCTGCTCCGTCACTGCGTCGCGAGCACCAAGCCCGAGGCCGCACTCGTCCGAAGCCAAGGCTGAATGCCTTGGTGAGGACGAGGGTGGGCTCTGGCGCCGTGTGATCGCGGGGCAGAGGCGAGCATGTTTCGCCGGGAGGAGCATTAGGCTGCGACCCCTGCCTCCTCGTGGACGGCGAAGGTCTCCTTGAATTCGTCGATCAGCTTCCTGGCCGCCGCCTGCGCCTCGTCGGGGAAGTCGCCGCTCTCGCGGATCCCTGCGTAGACATCGCTCTCGGTGCGCAGGTACTCGCGAAGCTCCTCCTGGAAGCGCGGCACCTGGCCGGTCGGGATGTCGTCGAGGAGGCCCTGGATACCGGCGAAGATGGCCACGACTTGCTCCTCGAGCGGCCACGGCCGGTATTGCGGCTGGTTGAGGGTCGCCACCATGCGCTCGCCGCGGGCGAGCGTCCGCTGCGTCTGTGGGTCGAGCTCGGAGCCGAACTGGGCGAACGCCTCCAGCTCCCGGTACTGGGCGAGGTCGAGGCGCAGGCGGCCGGCGACCTTCTTCATCGCCTTCGTCTGCGCGTTCCCGCCCACGCGGCTGACGGAGATGCCGACGTTGATCGCCGGGCGCACGCCCGAGTAGAAGAGGTCGGACTCGAGGAAGATCTGCCCGTCGGTGATCGAGATGACGTTCGTGGGGATGTAGGCCGCGACGTCGCCAGCCTGCGTCTCGATCACCGGCAGCGCCGTGAGCGAGCCGGCGCCCAGCTCGTCCGAGAGCTTGCAGGCGCGCTCGAGCAGGCGCGAGTGCAGATAGAAGACGTCGCCCGGGAAGGCCTCGCGGCCGGGCGGGCGCCGGAGGAGCAGGGACATCTGCCGGTACGCGTCGGCGTGCTTGGAGAGGTCGTCGTACATGCAGACGGCGTGCTTGCCGTTGTAGAGGAAGTGCTCGCCCATCGCGCAGCCTGCGTACGGGGCCATCCACTTGATCGGGGCCGCCTCGGTCGCCGAGGCGGTGACGATGATCGTGTAGTCCATCGCCCCCGCCTCCTTGAGGCGGTCGTACACCTGCGCGACGGTCGAGGCCTTCTGCCCGATCGCCACGTAGATGCAGATCATGTCCTGGCCCTTCTGGTTCAGGATCGTGTCCACGAGGATCGCAGTCTTCCCCGTCGAGCGGTCGCCGATCACGAGCTCGCGCTGGCCGCGGCCGATCGGGATCATGGAGTCGATCGCCTTGATGCCCGTCTGGAGCGGCTCGCTCACGGGCTGGCGGTTGACGACGCCCGGCGCCTTGAACTCGAGCAGGCGGCTCTCCGAGGCGTTCAGCGCGCCCTGGCCGTCGAGAGGGATGCCGAGCGGGTTGACGATCCTGCCGATGAGCTCGTCGCCCACCGGCACGCTCATCACCTTGCCGGTGCGTTTCACGGTCTCGCCCTCCGCGACCTCCTCCCAGTCGCCGAAGAGCGCGACGCCGACGTTGTCCTCCTCGAGGTTGAGGGCGATGCCGGTGACGCCGTGCTCGAGCTCGACCATCTCCATGGCCATGCAGCTCTCGAGGCCGTAGGCGCGGGCGATGCCGTCGCCGATCTGGAGGACGGTGCCGACCTCGGCCAGGTCTGTCTCGACGTCGAACGACTCGATCCGCTGCTTCAGGATCGACGTGATCTCTTCGGGGCGTAGCTTCACTTGATCTTCAGCTCCTTGCTGTGAGGTCCTGGCGCAACTGCTCCAGCCGGCCGCGCACGCTCGCGTCGAGGCGCTGCGACCCGGCCTGGATGACGATGCCCCCGATCAGGTCGGGGTCGACGCTTCTCGTGGCATCGACCCGCCGGCCGGAGGCCTCCTCGATCTGGTTCACGACCTCTGCCGCTTCGTCGTCGGAGAGCTCGATCGCCGTGGTCAGCTCGAGCTCCAGCACGCGAGCCTGGAGCGCGACCAGGCGCTCGAGCTCGCGCTGGATCTCCTCCACCTCGGCAATCCTCCCCTTCTCGGCGAGGAGCAGGAGGAAGTTGCGGACGAGCGGGTCCGCCTCCCCGAGGGCGGCCTCGAGTGCGTCTCGCTTGACGTGCGGTTCGATCTGCGGGTTCCTGAGGACCAACCGCAGCTCGTCGGAAGCCTGGATCGCCGCGACGAAGTCGCCGAGCTGCTCGCGCACCTCGGCCAGCCGCCCTTGGTCGGCGGCCGCCTCGAGGAGCGCCTGCGCGTACACACGGTGCGCGACAGCCACCTAGTGCCCCTCCAGGCAATACGAGCCCGCTTCTGCCCCGCGATCACGCGGCGCCAGAGCCCACCCTCGCCCTTGCCAAGGCCGCCAGCCTTGGCTGCGTGCGAGTGCGGCCTCTGGCTTGGTGCTCACGACGCAGAATCTGGGCTGGATTACCTGGATGGGCACTACTAGTTCTCGCTCGCGATCTGCTTCACGTCCACCTCGGAGATCGTGTCCTCGATGAGCCGGCGCTGGTCCTCGTCGTCCAGGATCTTGCCCGTCACCTTCTCGGAGGCGAGCAGGGTCAGCTCGACGACATCGCGGCGGATCTGCTCGCGCAGGCGCGTGTTCTCGGCCTCGAGCTCCTCGCGGTTCTTCTCCAGCCGCTCGCGGAGGTCGACGTCGGCCTGCTCGCGGGCCTGCTCGAGCTGGCGCTGGGCCTGCCGGCGCGACTCATCGAGGATCTTCTCGCGCTCGAGCTTGGCCTCCTCGCGCTCGCGCGTGACGAGCTCACGCAGCTCTCGGGCTTCGGTCCGCGCCTTGTCGGCCTCGTCCAGGGCCTCGCGGATCCGGTCGCGGCGCTGGTCGATCAGACCCTGGATGCGCCCGAACGCGAAGCGGCGCAGGAACCAGAGCACGAGCACGAACGTGACGATCGTCCAGACCATGAGGCCTGGGACGACGTCGATCAGCGAGCCCTCTTCCTCCTCGGCGGTGGTGGTCGTCTCCTGCGCGAAGAGGAACGCCTGGTAGAGCGAGTCGCGCATCAGTGATGCTCCTTCAGGTGATGCCGGCGCGCGCCTGCGTCGCGAGCACCAAGCCAGAGGCCGCACTCGTCCGAAGCCAAGGCTGGATGCCTTGGTGAGGGCGAGGGTGGGCTCTGGCGCCGCGTGATCGCGGGGCAGGGGCCGGTGGTCATTGCCTGGAGGAGCATCAGACGAGGACGAAGGCGAGCAGGCCGCCGAGCAGCGCGTAGAAGACGACGGCCTCCGTGAGCGCGAAGCCGAGCCACTGGATGCCGGTGAGCTCACCTCGGAGCTCCGGCTGCCGGGCGACCGCCTGGATCATGGAGCCGAAGATCGTTCCGATGCCGATGCCGGCGCCCACCGCGCCGAGCCCGACCCCGACCCCGAAGGCGATGGCCTTGCCCAGGTCGGCAAGCCCGGCGTCCGTGGTCTGTGCGAGCAAGATGTCCACTTGTCCCTCCTCCTTAGTGGTTCAGCCGGCGACACTGCCGGATTTCTGGCGCGCGAAAAACAAGACAGGCTAGGACGCAGGGAGCGTCCATGCTGAGAGGCATGGGCGCGACTGAGGACGACGCATGGCGCAGCTTTGCAGCCGCGCAGAAACCGGTATGTGTCGTCGGGTGAGCCACTCAGTGTTCCGGTTCGATGGCGCTGCCGATGTAGATGCCCGAGAGCAGCGCGAAGACGAAGGCCTGGATGGTGACGACAATCGCCACCTCGAAGACGTAGATCCCGAAGCCGACCAGCACTGAGAACGGGATCAGCCACCAGGCCGAGAAGATGAAGATAAGGCCGAGCATGACGAGGATCAGCATGTGGCCGGCGAGCATGTTGGCGAAGAGCCGCACCGAGAGCGAGATCAGGCGCATGAACTGCGAGATGACCTCGAGCGGGACGATCAGCGCCAGGAGCGGCCCGGGCGCGCCCTCCGGGATCCAGCTCTTGAAGTAGCGGCGCGCGCCGTTGTAACGGATGCCCTCGACGTGCGTCGAGAAAAACGTGATGAGCGCGAGCGCGAGCGTGACGCTCAGGTTCGCGGTCGCTGCGTAGATGCCCCAGGTCGGCACCGAGAGCCCGAAGAGGTCGAACTTCTCGTCCGAGAGCGGCAGCGGGACGAAGCCGATGATGTTGAGGACCCAGATGAAGAGGAACAGGGAGGCGACGTACGGGAACCAGATGTGGAGCGCCTTCGACGGGATGCTCGACTCGGCGATCTGTCCCTGGACGAGCTCGTAGATCGCCTCGCCGGTGGTCTGGCGCCGGTCCGGGCGCAGGGAGAGGCCGAAGCGCATCAACCAGATCCCGAGCACGATCGTGACCAGCGCCCCGAGCCAGAGGTACGCGACCGCCTTGTTGATGGAGAGGTCGAGCGGCCCGATGTGGATTGGGACCCACTCCTGGAGGATGAACTCGTGCTGCGGGTCGAAGTCCCCCTCGGCGGCGAGCAGGAGATTCACCGCTTCGGGCTCCCCGAGAAGTAGAGCGCGAGGCTCGTGACCAGCTCCGCGCTGTACGCGGCCGCGTAGACGAGCGCACCCGCGAGCGCGAGCGACGGGTTCGCCGCGGCGACGGCGAGCAGGATCAGGACGAGCACGATCCCGCGGCCCATCATCCCGAAGGCGGCGACCCCCGAGCCGCGAAGCGTCGGCTCACCGATCCCCGCCTTGTTCAGGAGCAGCCCGACGAGCTGGCTTCCAGCCCAGAGGAGCGCCCCGAGCGCCCAGCCGCGGACGTCCCAGCCCGCAAGCAGGAAGACCGGGAGAGCGAGTGCGACGACGGCGCCGCCGACCAGCACGGGCATGCGCCGGTCCGGCATGGGACGCGGCGTGAGCAGCGCCCCTGGGGTCACGGGGCGTCCAGGCGACGGACGAGGGCGGCCACGACGGCATGCATCTTAGAGTTCCTAACGCAATGAGAGCCATGCCGTCCGGCCGCGCTGGGCGGCCCGAGGCGGCGTCCTCGGTCGCGCCCATACCGCCGGGGGTATGGGCGCTCTCTGCGTCCTTGCCTCGAACCACCCAGCGCACCGAGACGGCGGGCCATCATCACGTTAGGAGCTCTCATTCGCCCACAGGGTATCAGTCCGGAGGGTGAGTTCGTAACACGCCGATTCCCGTCTGGGAGCCGGATTCTGGTTACTTTGTGCGCGCCAGGAGAGAGGCGCCGAGCTCGCGCACGACGTCCACGAAGAGGTCGATGTCGGCCTCACGCGTCCGCCAGTTGACGATCGCCGGGCGGAAAGCGACCTTACCGCCGAAGCTCGTCGTCCCCACGTAGACCCGCCCGTCGGCGAGCACCTCCTCGCCCAGGCGGGCATTGAGCGCGTCCAGCTCCTCCTCCGCTGCGCCGTCGGGACGGTAGCGGAAACACACGATGTTCAACGGGACGTCCGCGAGCCGTTCGAGGTCGGGGGCTTCGTCGACGAGGCCGGCAAGGCGCTGTGCCAGGTCGAGGTGGCGCTCGACCATCTCGCGGTACCCGCTGCGTCCCCAGGCCCGGACGGCCGTCCAGACGGCGAGCGCGCGGGCGCGCTGCGAGGACTCCGACGTCAGGTAGCCGTAGGTCGGCTCGGGCTCTTCGTCGGGGAGGTAGGCCGCCGCCAGCGAGAAGACGCGCGCGAGCAGCCGGGAATCGCGGACGAAGGCGAAGCCGCAGTCGTACGGGACGTTGAGCCACTTGTGCCCGTCGGCGATGACCGAGTGCGCACGCTCCACGCCGTCGGCGAGATGGGCCGAGCGGGGCGAGACGCGCGCGAAGAGCCCGAATGCGCCGTCGACGTGCAGCCAGGCGCCGTGCTCCTCCGCCAGGTCCGCGAGCGGGGCGATCGGGTCGAACTCGCCGGCGTTCACCTCGCCCGCGTTCCCGACGAGGATCGCCGGCGCGCCGCCGAGGCCCGCGAGCGCCCGCTCAAGGGCCGGTCGGTCGATGTGCCCCATATCGTCACGAGAGAACGTCTGCACGGTCGCACGGCCGATCCCGAGCATGGCGAGGGCCTTGAGGGCGCTCGGGTGGATGAAGCCGCCGGAGAGAACGGGCACGGGCGGGAGCCCGGCGAGGCCGTCGGCCCCGACGTCGCGGCCGTGCTGCTCGCCCCACCACTGTCGCGCGGCGGCGAGGCCGGCGAAGTTCGCCGTCGTCGCGCCGGTCGTCAGCGCCCCGCCCCAGTCCGCGGGCAGCTCGAAGAGCTCCTTGAGCCAGTCGACCGAGATAGTCTCGAGCCTCGTCCCGAGCGGCGAGCCCACCCAGCTGAACGCGTTCTGGTCGATCGCGGTCGTCAGCCAGTCGGCGCCGAGCGCGCCCGGCGTGACCCCGCCGGTGACGAAGTGGAAGAAGCGGGGACCGGGCGACGCTGTCGCCGCGTCGAGCCCGCCGACGAGCTCCTCGAGGGCGGCGACGGCGCCCGAGCCCGTCTCGGGAAGCGGCCCGCCGAAGGCGCGCAGGACCTCCTCCCCGCCCTGGGGCAGCGCCGCGCGCTCTTCGAGCGCCTCGAGCCAGGCGGACGCCTGCTCGAAGGCGAAGCGGGCTGCGTCCGCGGTCTCGTCCCGCTCGGGCATCTAGGAGAGTTTGGCGAAACGTCGGCTGTGCCGCCGGACCGCGCTGCTCGCCCCGAAGACTGCGTCCTCAGTCGCGCCCGTAGCAGTGGCTACCGGCACTCCCTGCGTCCTTGCCTCGGAGCGACCACCGCACCCCGGCGACGAGCGAAGTTCCACCAAGCTCTCCTAGCGGCGCGCGCCGGTGAGCGCCCGCTGCGTCGGCTCCGCGACCTCGGCCTCGTCGTCGGCCCCCGCCTCCCGCCCGAAACCGAGGACCTTGAGGTGGCGCGCCTTCAGGATCTCGAGCGAGTAGATCATCCAGATCGAGGCCGCAACCACGACGAGCCCGAACGCGCCGGCGAGGAGCGCGTTTCCGAGATCCCAGTGGCCTCCGGGGCGGGGCGGCACGAAGCGGAGCAGGATGGCCCAGCCGGCCAGGAGGGCGGCCCAGGCGTGCAAGTAGGCGGCCGTCTGTCGCTGCGAGAGGCCGATGCGCATGAAGCGGTGGTAGAAGTGGTTCTGGTCGGCCGCGAAGGGGTTCCGCCCGTACTTCAGGCGCTTCAGCACGACGAAGGACGTGTCCAGGATGGGCACAGCCAGGACGAGGAGCGGCGCCACGAGGGCGATCGTCGCCGCGGTCTTCAGGACGCCCTCGACGGCGACGGTCGCGAGCAGGAAGCCGAGCGCCAGCGACCCGGAATCCCCCATGAAGATCTTCGCCGGGTGGTAGTTGTGGCGGAGGAACGCGAGGGTCGCGCCGCAGATCGCGGCCGCCAGGATCGCCGCGTCCGCGCGGCCGAACGAGGCGGCGAGGAGCGCGAACGAGAAGGCGGCGATTGAGACGATCCCCGACGCGAGGGCGTCCATCCCGTCGATCAGGTTGACGAGGTTCGCGATCGCCGCGATCCAGAGGATCGTGATCGGATACGCGAGCCAGCCGAACTCGTGCGCCCCGAGCAACGGCAGCGAAAACCCCTCGAGGAGGATCCCGTAGCCGACGACCGGGATGAGCGCGATCGCGCAGACCGCGAGGAACTTCAAGCCTGGACTGATGCCGCGGAGGTCGTCGACCAGCCCGAGCAGGGCCACCAGGAGCGTGCCGAGCAGGATGCCGCGGTACGGGCCGCTCAGGTCGACGAAGAACACTGCCGGCACGAGGATGCCGGTGACGATCGCCACGCCGCCGATCCGCGGGACCGGCTGGGTGTGCACGCGTGGCCGGTCGCCGCCCTCGTCGATCCCCCCGATCCGGGGGGCGAGCCTCACGAGCAGTGGGGTGAGCGCGAGGACGATCCCGGCGGCGGAGAGGAACGCCCAGACTGCATCTCCGTCTCCAATGAGAGCGCGCCAGGCCTCACGGAAAGACATTCCAGCGGGTTATAGCAGAGGGCTAGAACGGCTTCCCTCCATCCGTTCAGTGGTGGTCGGGGGAGGCCGTCGCTACCATCCGAATCCGTGACAGAGGTTCTCACTTCGGCGACGTTCGACGACCGCATCGCGACCCGCGAGGCCCGTCTCGGCACCATCGGCCTCGGCTACGCGGGGCTGCCGCTGGCGATGGCGTTCGCCGAGGCCGGCTTCCACGTGACGGGCATCGACCTGAACGAAGACCGCGTCCGCGCGGTCGAGGAGCGGCGCTCCTACCTCGTCGACGTGCCCGCCGAGCGGTATGCGGGGCTCGAGGACCGGCTGCACGCGACGACCGACTACGCGAGCGTTGGCGAGCTCGACGCGCTCACGATCTGCGTCCCCACGCCGCTTGCCAAGTCGCGGACGCCCGACGTCTCCTACATCGTTGGGGCCGCCGAGTCCGTCGCCGCGAACCTGCGGCCCGGGCAGCTGATCGTCCTCCAGTCCACGACCCACCCGGGCACGACCGAGGAGATCGTCAAGCCCATCCTCGAGGCCACAGGCGCCGTGGTCGGCCGCGACGTCTTCCTCGGCTATGCGCCCGAGCGCGTCGACCCCGGCAACAGGGAGTGGACGATCAAGACCACGCCGAAGCTCGTCGCCGGCGTGACGCCCGAGTGCCGGCGGCGCACCGAGCTTCTCTACCGGCAGATCGTGGACGAGGTGATCGCGGTCTCGCGCCCGACGGTGGCTGAGACCGCGAAGCTGCACGAGAACACGTTCAGGGCGGTCAACATCGCGCTCGCGAACGAGCTCGCGCTAATGTGCGACAAGCTCGGAATCTCCGTCTGGGAGGTGATCGAGGCCGCGTCGTCGAAGCCGTTCGCGTTCATTCCCCACTATCCGGGGCCCGGCCTGGGTGGTGACTGCATCCCGGTCGTGCCGCACTTCCTCGCCTCTCGCGCGCGCGAGTACGGCTACTCGCCCCAGCTGATCGAGGCGGCCCACGAGATCAACACCCGCATGCCGGCGTTCGTCGTCCAGAAGGTCGCCGACGCGCTCAACGAGGACTCGCAGGCGATCAAGGGCTCGCGGCTCCTCCTGCTCGGAATGGCCTACAAGGCGGACGTCCACGACACCCGGGAGTCCCCGAGCTTCGAGATCATGCGCCAGCTCCTCTCCCGGCAAGGCGACGTCGTCTACTGCGACCCGTGGGTGCCCGAGATCGAGCTCGACGGCGCTCTGCACCCGAGCGTCGACTGGTCGGTGGAGGAAGTCCGGCGGGCCGACTGCGTCGTGCTCCTCACGCCGCACCGCCGGTTCCTGGAGGAGCCGCTCTGGGAGCACGCCCGGGCCGTGGTCGACTGCCGGAACGTCGTCCCGGCGGCGCCCAGCGTCCACCGAATCTAAGCTAGTGCACCTCCAGGCAATGCTCTCCATCGCCTCTGCCCCGCGATCACGCGGCGCGAGAGCTGGCGCTCGTCCTTGTCAAGGCATCCAGCCTTGGCCGCGGACGAGTGCGAACTCTCGCTTGGTGCTCGCGACGCAGTGGCGGGGGAGCATCACCTGAAGAGGCACTGTGCGCCTCCTCGTCCTGGGTGCGGGCTACCTGGGCGCCCGCGCCGGAGAGCTCGCCCTCGACGACGGACACGAGGTCGTCCTCGCCGACAACTGGTACGCGACCGATCCCGAGCAGCTCGCCGGCCTCGAGTCGCGCGGCGCGCGCGTGGAGACGGCGGACATCCGGCGGCGCGAGGACGTCGACCGCGTGCTGGCGGAAGCGCCCGACCGCGTCCTCCTGCTCGCGGCGCAGGCCAGCCGGCCGCTCTCCGAGCGCGAGCCCGACTATACGGAGGAGACGAACGCCACGGGAACGCGCATCGTCGCCGAGTCGGTCGCGGCCCGGGGCGGCCCGGCGGTGGTCTTCGGAAGCTCCTTGCACGTCTACGGCGGCGCGCCTCGTGGCGTCGTGGGCGCCGACCACCCCTACGGAGAGCAGGCCGACCTCTCGCACCTGACGAAGGTCTACGGCGAGCTGGTGCTCGGGATGCACGCGCGCCGGTCGAGCTTCGAGCTCGCGCTCGCGCGCCTCGGGATCGTCTACGGGCCGAGCCCGTGCGAGCACGACCGGCCGCACGCGCAGACGGTCGTCGACCGCTTCCGACGGCTGGCGGCGGCCGGCGAGGAGCTGCCGCTGGATGACGGCGGCGCGACGACGATCGGCGTCGTCCACGTCGACGACGCGGCGCGGATCCTGCTCGAGGCGCCGGCCGGCGCCGCCAATGTCGCTGCGGAGACGATCACCGTCGCGGACGTAGCCCGGCTGGCGCGGGGCGAGCCGCGGCAAGACGAGCCCGCGTTCACGGTCGCGTCGCCGTTCGCGTATCGGCACCGAGTCGAGGAGTACCTGCGCCCGTGAAGGTCGTCGTGACGGGCGCCGCCGGCTTCCTCGGGTCCCGGACGGCGGAGCTCCTCGAGGCAGCCGGGCACGACATCGTGCGAGTCGCGAGACCGAACGGCGCCCCGAGGGCCGCCGCGGCCGAGGCCGTCCGCCTCGACGCGGGCGACCCGCAGGCCCGCGCCCTTCTGGAGGGCTGCGACGCAGTCTTCCACTTCGCCGGCATCCCCGACCCCGCGCGCTCGCGCGCCGACCCCGCCGGGGCGGTGCGCGAGAACGTGGGCACGACCCTCAACCTCCTCGAGGGCTGCCTCGAGCACGGGTGCGGGCTCGTCTACCCCTCGACGGTGCGAGCAGGAGTCGAGCCCCCGCCGGACGCGTACGCGCTCTCGAAGCGCCTCGGCGAGCTGGCATGCGTCCTGCACCCTGCGCCGGCGACGGTCGTCCGGCTCACGTCCGTGTTCGGGCCGGGACAGGTCGCGTGGGAAGGCGCGACCGGTGCGATCGCCACCTTCGCCGCCAGAGCGCTGGAAGGAGCGCCGCTGGTGATCCCCGGCGACCCGGATCGGGCCCGGGACTTCACGTACGTGGACGACATCGTCCCGGCCCTCGCCGCGATCGCCGCGGAGGGGCGGTGGAACGAGACCGTCGTGCTTGCGAGCGGGGTCGCGACCCCGCTCCGGCGCGCCGCCCAGCTCGTTCGGGAGGCGGCGGGCTCCAGCTCGCCGATCGAGGCTCCGGGAGGAGCCCTCGAGCCGGGCGAGAACCAGAGCTACACGGCGGGCGACGCGTGGCCGCGACTACCCTGTGTCGTCCGTCCGCTCGAGGACGCTGTACCGCTCTATGTCGACTGGCTCCGCCGCCATCCCGCAGCTCAAGGCCGCTCCCCTCGCTAGCCAGATCGCGGAGCGGCTCGCCGGCGGCCCGTGGGCGGGCCTCGAGCTCGCCCTCATGCCCGCCGACGTCGCGGACGACGCGGCGGTCGCCCGCGCCGTCGCCGAGACGCTTCAGGCGACCGACGGCCACGACCTCACGCTCACCGCCGAGGCGCCGGTGTCGTGGCCGAGCGGCGAGTTCGTCCACGTCGAGCGCCTCACCGACGAGGCGCGCTCCTGCATCACGCGGTGTGTCGACTTCGCCGCCGCGATCGGCTCCCCCGTGCTGACGCTGCACCTGTACGCGCCCGTCTCACCGGACGAGTTCCGAGCAGGCGTGGCGGTCGACGAAGAGCGGCTCGCCGGCTTCCTCCGCTTCTACGCCGACGCCTGTCTGGCGCAGGGCATCACCCCGCTCGTCGAGAACGTGCCTCCGGTGCTGCGCATGCGCGTCGGCGGGCTCTTCCTTTCGGAGCTCGGCGGCCACTGGCGCGACCTGCAGCGCGCCCGCGAGCTCGTCCCGGAGCTCGGCTTCACGCTGGACACGTCCCACGCCGGCCTCTTCCGAAGCTTCGCCGCCGCGTATCCGGGCCTCTTCGGCCTCGCGTCGGCCGACGGCCTCGAGCTCGACTGCTACGTGGACGAGCTCGGCCCGCACACGGTCGTCGCGCACGTCTCCGACGCACACGGAATCCTCGGCGAAGGGCTCCCGTACGGCAGCGGGGAGCTCGACCTCGATCCCGTCGTCTCGAGGCTGGCGGGCCTCGCCCGCTACCTCGTCGCCGAGATCGCCGAGCCCGACCCCGCCCGTTCGGCGGACATGAAGCACGCCTACCGCGCCATCGAGCACGCCGCCTCCCGCCCCGCCGCTCCCCCGCCACCGCGACCTCCCCGCCTCGGGCCGGACGGCTTCGACTGGCAGCAGGTGATCGGGCGGCGCGACCCGTTGCCCTCGCTGCTCGAGCTGCAGGAATGGTACGGCGGGCGGCGCGTCTTCCTCACCGGCGGCGCCGGGTCGATCGGGAGCGCGCTGACCACGCTCCTCCTCGGCTTCCGGCCGGAGAGCGTCACGCTGCTCGACTCGCACGAGGCGGCGCTGACCGCGGACCGCCGGCACCGACAGGACGCCGCCGTCCGCTACGTCCTCTGCGACGTTCGCGACTCTGGGAGGCTCGAGCACGAGCTCACCCGCGCAAAGCCGGACGTCGTCTTCCACTTCGCGGCCTACAAGCATGTCGACTGGGCGGAGCTCTACCCGGAGGAGTTCATCGACACGAACCTGCAGGGGAGCTGGAACGTCCTCCGCGCGGCGGAGCAGGCGAACGTCGACACGGTCGTCGTCGCCTCGACGGACAAGGCCGCGCTCGCGGCGAGCTTCTACGGGCGGACGAAGCGCTTCATGGAGCAGCTGACCGCGTTCGCGGGCCGCCGCGCCGGAGCGCGTCGGATCGCCGTCCGCTTCGTCAACGTCCTCGGGAGCGCCGGGAGCGCCTCCGAGCTCTTCTTGAACCAGGCCCGGGCCCACGTGCCGCTCACCGTCACCGACACCGGCATGGAGCGGTACTGGATCACGCTCGCCCACGCGGCGGCCGCGGCCGCACAGGCGCCCCTGCTCGCCGCCGAGGGCGCGCGGCTCGCCACGCCGGGCGACGTAGCGACGTTCACCGTGGGAGAGCTGGCCGGCCGCATCTGGCGCACCGCCGGCAACGACGGCGAAGCCGCGGTGGACGTCGTCGGCATCAGGCCGGGCGAGACGCTGTCCGAGGTGCTCACGGCTCCTGGGGAGAAGCTCGGCGAGTCGCGGCTCCATGGCATCGCCCCGATCGCCGGCGAGATCCCGTCGGCGGGGGCCGCCTGGGTGCTCGAACGGCTTCCGGAGCGGGGGAGCCGGGAGGACGTCCGGGCCGTGTGGCTCGAGGCGCTCCGCCGGCCCGGGCTGCTCGCTCGGAGCACTGCGCCCACCTCGTAGGAGCCCATCGCACGGGCGATTGATCACTCCGTAGTAAGCAGTAAGCCCATCTCGATCAGGTCCCAGAGCTCGCCGCTCGCTCGTCGGATCTGCTTTCGGCGGTGGCCCTCTACCTCAAAATCGAACTTCCGGTAGACCGCGATCGCGGCCTCGTTGTGCGGGAAGACGCTGAGCGACAGCTTGTGCAGTCCCTGATCACGGGCCCAGTCGATTGACGCTGCCACGAGTGCGGAGCCGACACCGCGACCCCGCCAATCGCGGGCGACCAACATCCCGATCTCGCCGAAGCCGAAGTAGGGGCCATCGACCCAGATTCCGCCGATGACCGCGTCAGCGGCGGACGCCACGATCGTCGCGTGGAGCTCGAATGCCGCCGCGCGACGCTCGACATCGACGGGTGGCTCCGCGGCGATTCCGTCTCGCTCCGCGGCTACTGCGGCGTACAGGGTTGCCAATGGCACACGGTCCTCGTCACGCGCCGGACGAACCGCGAACTGCGCATCGGGCACCTGGAGATACTGCCACGGGGACGGTGTCCCCACTCCCCAGCGTACGTCTACTTCGTGCCGTAGAGGCGGTCGCCCGCGTCGCCGAGCCCGGGGACGATGTAGCCGCGCTCGTCGAGGGCGCGGTCGATCGCGGCGACGACGACGTGGACGTCCGGGTGCGCCGAGTGGAGCCGCTCGATCCCCTCGGGCGCGGCGATGATGGCGATCATCCGCACCGACTCCGCGCCGGCCTTCTTGAGGATCTCGACTGCGGCCGCTGTCGAGTTCCCCGTCGCGAGCATCGGGTCGAGCAGGATGATGTCGCGGTCGGCAACGTCGGCCGGAAGCTTCACGTAGTACTCGACCGGCTGGAGCGTCTTCTCGTCCCGATAGAGCCCGATGAAGCCCACTCTTGCCGCCGTCAGGAGCGAGAGGACGCCGTCGAGCATCCCGATCCCCGCCCGCAGGATGGGGACGACCGCGACCTTCTTCCCCGAGATGCGAGGCACGGTCATCCGCGCGAGTGGCGTCGCGATCTGGACCTCCTCGACGGGCAGGTCCTTCGTGACCTCGTACGTGAGGAGCACCGCCAGCTCGTTGACGAGCTGGCGGAAGTACTGCGTCGGCGTCTCGGCGTCCCGCAGGAGCCCGAGCTTATGCTGAGCCAGGGGGTGCTCGACGACGGTGACGCGCTCGGTCGCGACGGTCATGTCACGTAGTCCGTGTAGCCGCGGAAGCCCGGGTAGAGCGGGCGGCGCTCCGTGAGCGCATCGCTCCGCGCCCGCAACGCGTCGAGGTCGCCGTCGCCGAGGGCGCCGCCGATGATTTCGCCCACCTCGCGCAGGTCGTCCTCGTCGAAGCCCCGCATCGTCACGGCGGGGGTGCCGAGGCGAATGCCGGAGGCTTCCATGGGCGGGCGCTCGTCGAAGGGAACGGTGTTGCGGTTCGCGGTGATCTTGACCTCGTGCAAGCGCTGCTCCGCGGCCCTGCCCGTCCAGTCGCTCCGGCGCAGATCCACCTGGACGAGATGGGTGTCCGTTCCCCCGGTGAGGAGGTCGAAGCCGCCTGCGAGGAGCGTCTCGGCGAGCGCGTCCGCATTGGCGCGGATCTGGCCCTGGTACTCGCGAAAGGCATCGCTGGCCGCGATCTTGAAGCAGGTCGCCTTGGCGGCGATCACGTGCAGGAGCGGCCCGCCCTGCATGCCCGGGAAGACCGCCTTGTCGACCGCGGCCGCATGCTCCTCCTTGCAGAGGACGAAGCCGGCGCGCGGGCCGGCGAGGGTCTTGTGGCTCGTGGAGGTGACGAAGTCGCAGTGCGGCACCGGGTTCGGATGGAGCCCGGCTGCGACGAGGCCCGCGATGTGGGCCATGTCGCAGAGGAGAAGCGCCCCAACCTCGTCGGCGATCGCCCGGAAGCGCTCGGCCTCGATCACGCGCGGGTAGGCGGAGGCCCCGCAGACGATCAGCTTCGGCCGGTGCTCCTCGGCGAGGCGCCGCACCTCGTCGAAGTCGATCAGGCTCGTCTCCCTGTCGACGCCGTAGCCGACGACGTCGTAGAGCTTCCCCGAGAAGTTGACCTTGAGGCCGTGCGTGAGGTGGCCGCCGTGGTCGAGCCGCATGGCGAGGATCGTGTCGCCCGGCTGGAGGCAGCTGAAGTAGACGGCCATGTTCGTTTGCGCCCCGGCGTGGGGCTGGACGTTCGCGTGCTCGGCGCCGAAGAGCGCCTTAGCCCGGTCGATCGCGAGCTGCTCGATCTCGTCGACGACCTCGCAGCCGCCGTAGTAGCGGCGGCCCGGATAGCCCTCGGCGTACTTGTTCGTCGGGACGCTTCCGACCGCCTCGAAGATCGACGGCCAGGTGAAGTTCTCGGACGCGATCAGCTCGATCGTCCCGCGCTGGCGCTCGAGCTCGCGCCCGAGCAGCTCGACGAGGTCGGGGTCGATCTCGGCGAGCGCGGCCCGCCGCAGCTCCTCGAGGGTCTCGACCGCGATCGCCATCCGTGCCACTTTACTGCGCGACCCTGGACGCGCGGGCAGGACCGTGCCATGGTCAGAGCGTGGGGATCGTGGGGATCCTGGCCGTTGCGGCCCTCGTCGTCGTTCCGTTGCTCCGCGAGTACGCAGACTTTCGCCGTGCCTGGGGCCTCGGCCGCCTGACGGCGCTCGGCGTCACCGGGCTCATCGTGCCAGCGACCGCGATCGGGCTGGCCGTCGCGCTTCCGTTCGCCGCCTGGCCCCTCGTCCAGTGGGGCGTGACCGTAGCGGCCGCGCTGGCCGCCTACTCGCTCGCGGTGCGCGCCGTCGAAGGGCTCCTCGCGCCGGAGCGGGCCTCCTAAGAGGGTTTGGCGGAATGTCGTTCGTCGCCGGGGTGCGATCGTCGGTCCGAGGCAAGGATGCAGGGAGCGCCCGTAGTGATGAGCTACGGGCGCGACTGAGGACGCAGTCTCGGGGCGAGCAGCGCGGCCCGGCGGCACAGCCGTCCATTTCGCCGAACCCTTCTAGGCGACGAGCGCTTCGCGTGCCCGCGCCAGGGACTCCTCCGCGGGCACGGCGCCCTCTCGGAGTACGGCCGGCTCGGGCCCGGTGAGGTCGAGGACGGTCGACGGCGTCCCGGGCAGCTCGCCCGCGTCGACGATCGCGCCGCACGCGTCCAGGATCTCCCTGGGGACGTCCTCGACGCGCGCGGGGTCCGGCTCGCCGTGGCGATTAGCGCTCGTCGCCGCGACCGCGCCGATCCGGCTCACGACCGCGGAGGCCGCACGCGGGAGGGCCGGCACCCGGATCCCGATCGTCTCTGGACGGTCGCCGGTGAGCCAGCGGAAACGCCGCGCCGGATTCGGCAGCACCAGCGTGTACGGCCCGGGGAGCAACGCGCGCGCCACGACAGCAGCGCGCCCTCGGGCCTCCGGGACCGCGTCGAGGACCGCGTCCAGGTCGGCCGCGAGCAGCTGCACCGGCATGGACTCGGGCCGCCCCTTCACGGTCTGCAGCCGCCGGCAGGGCGGCGAGCGGTAGGCGTCGGCGCAGAGCCCGTAGACGGTGTCGGTGGGCAGGACGACGAGTTGCCCGGCCCGGAGCGCCGCGACGGCGTCGTCGCTCACGCCTGTCCCCGCCGGCCCTGTCCCGGTGCCAGGCACCGGGCCATGTCCCCCGTGACCTTCACGCCCGCAAGTCTGCCGATTGGGATCCGCCCGCGCCGCCAGCGCATGCCCGAGGTGGCCGCGTCCGGGTGCCAGGCACCGGGTCGTGGCCGCTACGGACGGTGGCCTTCGACGGCTCGGTCGCGGCCGGCCAGGTCCGGGGTGCAGAAGACGCCCTCGTAGCCGAGGGCCGCGAGGCCGGCCGCGACGTCGACGGCCTGGCCGTCGCCGCACTCGAGCACGAGGCCACCGCCGGGCGGAAGGACGCCGCGCGCGTCGCGCGCGATCCGCTCCCAGACGCCGCTGCCGACGACCGCCTCGTAGGGCTCGTAGAGGCGGATCTCCGGCTGAAGGGAGTCGAACTCCTCCGGCGGGACGTACGGCGGGTTGGAGACCACGAGGTCGAACGGGCCCTCGATCCCGTCGAACAGGTCGCTCCGCCGGAGCTCGACCCTGCCGTCGAAGCCCGTGCGGATGAGGTTCTCTCGCGCGAGCGCGAGGGCGTCGTCGGAGCGGTCGACCGCCACGATCCGGGCGCCGGGGTGCTCGTCGGCGATGGAGAGAGCAATGGCGCCCGACCCGGTCCCGACGTCGAGGACGCGCGGCTCGGCCACGCCGTCCAGGAAGACGAGGCAGCGCTCGACGACCACTTCGGTCTCGGGCCGAGGCACGAGCGCCCGCCCGTCCACCGTCAGCACGAGCCGGCGGAAGCCCCACTCCCCGAGGACGTAGGCGAGCGGCTCGCGCGCGCGCCGCCGCTTCACCAACGACCGCAGACGGGCGACGTCGTCCTCCGACAGCGGCCCGTCCATGGCAAAGAGCTCCGTCCGAGAAACGCCGAGCACGTCTGCGACGAGCAGCTCGGCGTCGACGCGCGGCGAGGGCACGCCGGCTTCGTCGAGCTCGCGCGCGACGGCATGCACGGCGTCGAGCGGGCTCACGCCGGGGCGGCCGTCTCGAGCGCGCGCCGGCGGTCCTCCGCCGTCAGCGCCTCGGTGAGCTCCTCCAGGTCGCCGTCGAGCACGGCGTCGAGCCGGTGGAGCGTGAGCTTGATGCGGTGATCGGTAACCCGATTCTCGGGGAAGTTGTAGGTGCGGATCTTCTCGGCGCGGTCGCCGCTCCCGATCTGCGAGCGCCGCTGGGCCGAGAGCTCCTCCTGCTGGCGCCGGAGCTCGGCCTCGAGCAGCCGCGCCCGCAGGACGCGCATCGCCTTCTGCTTGTTCTGGAGCTGCGACTTCTCGTCCTGCATGGCCACGACGATCCCGGTGGGCAGGTGCGTGATCCGGACGGCGGAGTCGGTGGTATTGACGCTCTGCCCGCCTGGGCCCGTCGACCGGTAGACGTCGACCTTGAGGTCGTTCTGGTCGAGCTCGACGTCGACCTCCTCCGCCTCGGGCATGACGGCGACCGTCGCCGTCGAAGTGTGGATGCGTCCTTGCGACTCGGTCTCGGGGACACGCTGCACCCGGTGCGTGCCGCCCTCGAACTTGAAGACGGAGTACGCGCCGTCCCCCTTGATTGCAAACGTCACGTCCTTGAAGCCCCCACCGTCGTTCGGGCTCGAGCCGAGGGGTTCCCACTTGAAGCCGCGGCGCTCGGCATAGCGCGTGAGCATCCGGAAGAGGTCGCCCGCCCAGAGGGCCGCCTCGTCTCCGCCGGCGCCCTGGCGGATCTCGACGACGACGTCCTTGGAGTCGTTTGGGTCGCGCTCGACGAGCGCGAGCTTGAGGTCCTCCTCGAGGCGCTCCAGCCGCTCCTCGAGCTCGGGGAGCAGCTCGCGCAGGTCGGGATCCGAGCGAGCGGCATCGGCGTCGTCGCGCGCCTCGCGCCACTCCTGCGCGAGCTTGAACGGGCCCTCGAGCTCCTTCAGCCGACGGCCGGCCCCCGCTGCCGCGTTCCGGTCCGCGTAGAGCCCGGGGTCGTTCATGCGCTCCTGCGCCTCCGCGTAGGAGCGCTCGAGCTCGTCGACCAGGCTGTCGATCTGAGCCGCCATAACCGGCTCAGGATAGCCCCGGACGGAGGCCGAACAGCTCTAGGCCATGACCTCGACCTTGCGCTCCTCCGGCGTCAGCCGGCCCTCGAGGCGGAGCACCTCGCGGAGCGCGCGGATCGAGACTTCGATCTGGTCGAGCGACGGCGCCCGGGTCGTCAGACGCTGGAGCCAGAGGCCCGGCGCCAGGATCGTCCGCAGGACCGGGTTCTGGGGATATTTGCCCGCGAAGCGGATCACCTCGTACGCGATGCCGGCGATGACGGGCAGGAGCGCGATGCGCGACACGATCAGCCAGAACCAGCCCGGCTGGCCGACGAAGGCGAAGACGAAGATGGCGATCACCATCACGTAGAGGAGGAACGCCGTGCCGCAGCGCACGTGGATGAGGCTGTGCCGCTGGACGATCTCCGGCTCGAGCGGGTCACCGGCCTCGTAGGCGTTGATCGCCTTGTGCTCCGCCGCGTGGTACTCGAACACCCGCCGCAGATCGGGCAGGAAGCCCACGAGCACGAGGTAGAGCACGAAGATCGTCACGCGGACGAGCCCCTCGACGACGACGAACAAGCCGGTCGAGTCGATCGGCAGCCAGTTCGTGATCAGCGCAGGCGAGACCTTGAAGAGGAGGAGCGCGAAGCCGATCGCGATCCCGAAGGCGAAGAGGAGCTGCCCGCGCGAGAGCTCGGTCTGGACCTCCCCGTCCTCGCCCTCCTCCTGCGCAGCGTAGTTCGCCGAGATGGCCAGGGCGCGGAAGCCGATGGCGAGCGACTCACCGAGCGCGAAGACACCCCGGATGATCGGAAGCCGAGCCCAGCGGTGCTTGAGAAGGAAGGACGAGATCGGCCGGTTGACCTCGGCGATCTCGCCGTCGGGCTTCCGGACGGCCACCGACCAAGCGGACGGCCCGCGCATCATCACGCCTTCGAGGACAGCCTGGCCGCCGATGGGCGCGCTCACGGCTGCGGGTCCCCTCTACTGCTCGCTGCGGTTGGCGCCGGCCTTCTCGAGGCGCTTCTGGAAGCGCGCGACGCGGCCGCCCGTGTCAACGACCTTCTGCTTTCCGGTATAGAAGGGATGGCACTCGGAGCAGATCTCAACGTGGAGCTCGGCCTTCGTGGAGCGGGTCTGGAACGTGTTCCCACAGGAGCACGTGACGGTGGCAAGGACGTATTCGGGGTGGATCTCGGTCTTCATGATCGGCCTAGGGCAGGTCGGGCTTGAGGATACCAGAGGCCGTTTCGGGGGCTACGTTGCCGCCCGAGACGACCACAGCCACCGTGGCGTCCTCCAGGCCCTCGACCTTGCCGGCCAGGATCGCCGCCACCCCTGCAGCGCCGGCCGGCTCGGCCGCGAGCTTCGCGCGCCCGTAGAGGAACCGGAATCCCTCCTCGATCTCCTCCTCCGTGACGAGGACGGGCTCGACGCCGAGCTCACGGCCGAGCTCGAGCGGGAGCGAGCCCGCGAAGGGCGCGTTCAGCCCGTCGGCGATCGAGCGCGGCGTCACGGGGACGGGCTCGCCGGCAGCAAGCCCGTCGTGGAACGCCGCAGACCCCTCCGGCTCGACGGCGACGATCCGCCGGGTTGGGAGCGCCGCGGCGATCCCCGACACGAGGCCTCCGCCGCCGACAGGGACGACCACGACGTCGACGTCGGGAAGGTCCTCGCCGATCTCACGGCCGACCGTTCCCTGCCCGGCGACCACCAGCGGGTCGTCGAAGGGATGGACGAGGACACGGCCCGTCTCCTCGACCAGCGCGTCCAGCCGCTCGAAGACCTCCGCAGGGCCGGCCGCCTCCTGGTCGACGACGGCCCCGTAGCCCAGGGCGGCCGCACGCTTTACCTCGCTCGCGCCCTGCCACATGACGACCAGGGAGTCGATGCCCTCGAGCCCCGCGGCGTATGCCAGCGCGCCGGCGTGGTTTCCCGCCGACGCCGCGATCACTCCCCGCGAGCGCTCCTCCTGCGTGAGCGAAGCGAGCTTGTTCAGCACGCCCCGCGGCTTGAAGCTGCCCGTCCGCTGGAGCAGCTCCGCCTTCAGGAACGCCTCGCCGCCGAACGTGCGCCCGAGGGTGGCGGACGAGAGCAGCGGCGTCCGGGGCAGGCGGCCGGCGATCACGGCCGCGGCCGCTTCTACATCTGGGTGTATTCCGGGCCGTCCCCGCCCTCGGGCGGCGTCAGCCGCCCGCCCTTCGCCGAGATGGCGCCGCACTGGACGCAGTTCGAGGCCGTCACTTCGACGTCGACGACGTTCCCCGCGGGGCTCGCCTCGCCGGCGACCTCGTAGACCTGCGCCGGGCACATATGGGCCCAGGCCTCGGCAACCTCGCGCCGCACCTTCGTGTCCACGCGGATGTGGCTGGGCGCGTCGTCCCGGGTCTTGTTTCCCGAGAGGTAGACGCTCGAGAGCTTGTCGAAGACGAGCTTCCCGTCGGCGGTCGGATAGCTCTTCGCGCGGTCGCCGATCACGACGGGCAGGTCGGCGTCGCGCTCGAGCTCCATCGTCCCCGGCGGGAGCTTGCCCAGCGTGTTGAGCGAGAGCCCGGCGAGCAGCGCCCCGCGGTAGAAGCCGTGCTTGAACGCGGGCCGCATGTTTCGCATGCGCTTGAGATCCGTCCAGATGTAGCTGTCCCGGACCGCGTCGTCGTAGGCCTCGAGGGCTCCGGGCGCCCAGGCGGTGCTCCCCGGCCCAACCGCCTCGACGGCGGCCTCGGCGGCCATGATCCCGGACTTCATGGCGTAGTGGACGCCCTTGAGCGCGGGCACGTTGACGAAGCCGGCGGAGTCGCCCACCACCATCCCGCCGGGGAAGGAGAAGCGGTCGGGCAGCGCCTGGAAGCCGCCCTCCGGGATCGTCTTCGCGCCCCAGGCCACGCGCGTGCCGCCCTCGAGCAGCCGCCGCACGAACGGGTGCGTCTTCAGCTCCTGCAGGACGTCGTGCACCGACAGGGTCGCGTCCGTGTAGTCGAGCCCGACGACCATGCCCATAGCGATCTTGTCGTCGCCGAGCGGATAGATGAAGCTGCCGCCGAACTCGCGATAGCGTTTCCCGGCCCGGAGCGGCCAGCCCATCGTGTGGATGACACGGTTGAGTGGCTTCGGGACCTCCCAGACCTCCTTGACCCCGAGCGCGTAGACCTGCGGCCGGGAGGCGAGGCCGAAGCGCTCCGAGGCAACGCCCGCGAGGTGTCCCTGCGTCCCCTCGGCCAGGATCGTCACCTTGGCGCGGATGTCGGATCCAGGCTCGAAGTTGGCCAGCTCCTCCCCTTGCTTGCCGCGGCCCTTGTCGCCCGTGCGGATGCCGACGACGCGCCCGCCGCTGACAAGGAGCGTGCGCGCGCTCGTCTCCGGGACGAGCATGACGCCGAGCTCCTCCGCCTTCTCGGCCAGCCAGCGCCCGATCTCCGACAGCGAGGCGACGTAGTGGTTGTGATTCCACATCGTCGGCGGCGCCGGCACGCGGATGTGGCGCTTGGCCGTGAGGAAGTACACGCCCTCTCGCACGACCGGCGCCCGGAAAGGCATGTCCTCGGTGTGCATGCCCGGGAAGAGCTCGCGCAGCGCGCGGGGGTTGACCACCGCCCCGGAGAGCAGGTGGGCGCCCGGCGCCTTGCCCTTCTCCACGACGGCCACCGGGACGTCGCCGAGGTGCTCGCGGACCTCCGGACGCTCCTCGAGGAGCTGCCCGATGCGGATCGCAGCCGCCAGACCGGCCGGGCCGGCTCCGACGACGAGGATGCCGACGTCGATGCGCTCGTCCGGCGGGTCCGTCGGCTCGGCGACGAACTCCCCCGCGTCGAACGGCGGCGGGAAGTCCCGCGGGCGGACGCTCATCCGCGGCGCTCCCGGACGAGCTCGGTGAGCTTGGGGACGATCTCGTGGAGGTCGCCGACGACCCCGACGTCCGCGTACTCGAAGATGGGCGCGTTGGGGTCCTTGTTGATGGCGACGATTGTCCCCGAGGACTGCATCCCCACCTTGTGCTGGATGGCGCCGGAGATCCCGCAGGCCAGGTAGAGCTTCGGCGACACGGTCTTCCCGGTCTGGCCGACCTGGGTCGCGTAGGGATACCAGCCCGCGTCGACCACGGCCCGGGTCGCCGCAACGGCTCCGCCGAGCGCCTTGGCCAGGTCCTCCAGGAGCGCGAACTTCTCCGGCTCGCCCAGGCCGCGCCCGCCCGCGACGATCACCTCGGCGTCCTCGATGGAGGGCCCCTCGCTCTCGGCGTGCGCCCGCTCGACCATGACGGCGCGCTGCGAGAAGTCCTCGAGCTCGACGGCGACGTCCTCCACCTGCGCCTCCCCGCCGGACTCGACCGGCTCGAAGGTTCCAGAGCGCACGAGCGCGAGGCGGAGCTCGCCCGTCCAGCCGACGTCGACGTACACGGAGTCCTGCAGGGCCGGGCGCTTGCCGACGAGCTTCCCGTCACGGAGCTCCAGGTCGACGAGGTCCCAGTTCAGGCCCGCCTCGAGACGCGCGGCGAGCCCCGCGGCGACGTCGGCGGCGAGGACGGACGCGCCGAAGAGCACGGTGTCGAAGCCGCCGTCGGCGATCACCTTGGCCAGCACGTCGACCCGGGGCTGCGGCAGCGGCGCCGCGAGCGCCGGATCGTCGGCCGCGTAGACCTTGGTCGCGCCGTAGCGCCCGGCTTCCCCGGCGAGCTCCTTCACGCCCGCGCCGGCGACGACCCCGGAGACGTCGTCGCCGAGCTGCGCCGCCTTGGAGAGCACGCCCAGCGAGCCCTTGACGAGCTCGCCTTCGTGGTCTTCGAGGTAGACGAGCGTCGCCATCAGAGGAGCTTCCGCTCCGACAGGAATTCGACGATCTTCTCGGCGGCGCTGCCGTCGTCCTCGATCCGGACGCTCTCCCCGCGCGAAGGCGGATCCGCGAGCGCGAGCACCTCGGTGCGCGAGCCGGCCGTCCCGAGCTCGCCCGTGTCGAGGCCGAGATCGCCGGCGCCCAGGGTCTCGAACGGCTTCTTCTTTGCGCCCATGATCCCCTTCAGCGAGGGGTAGCGCGGCTCGTTGATCGCGTCCGACACCGCCACGACGGCAGGCAGCGGCGCGGAGATGACGTCGTAGCCGTATTCGGTCTGCCGCTTGACGGTCGCCTTGCCGTCCTCCAGCTCGAGGCTCGCAGCCTGGGAGACGACCGGGAGCCTGAGGAGGTCGGCGAGCGCGGACCACAGCACCGCCCCGTCGGAGTCCCCTCCCTGCTGGCCGAGGAGGACGAGGTCGGGCTCTTCCCGCTCCACCGCCTTCGCGAGCACTCTGGCCGTGGCGACCAGGTCGGAGCCCTCGAGCGCCTCGTCGGCGACGTGCACCGCGCGATCCGCCCCGATCGCGAGCGCCTTGCGGAGCGAGTCGGCTGCGTGCGCCGGGGCCATCATCACGGCCACCACCTGCCCGTCCCCGGTGCGCTCCTTGATGCGCAGGGCCTCCTCGAGCGCGTGCGCGTCGAAGGGGTTGAGCGCGGCGGTGCCGCTGCGGTCGAGGCGGAGGGTCCCCGGATCGATCCGCGTGCGCGCGGATGCCTCGGGCACCTCCTTGACGCAGACGGCGATCTTCACCGGAGGCGGATCCTATCGAGAGGGGTCGGATTCAAGTCTTTACAAGTTCCTGCCGAAGGGTCTGCTAGTCTCCGGCCGCCCTCTAGGCGCCGCACCGGAGCGTCGGACCGCTCGCTATGAGCCGCCACCGGACGACAGCCGCAGCTCTGTTCGTCTTCCTCGCCACGTGGGCCTTGGCAGGGACGGCGGGCGCCGCCGTGCCCAGGCTCGTCTTCCCGATCGTGGCGGCGGCGCACTACACGGACGACTTCGGCGCGCCCCGCCCGAGCGGCGGCCACCAGGCGAACGACATCGTCGCCCCGAAGCGCTCGCCGGTCGTGGCGGTCGAGGCGGGTCGCGTCGAGAAGTACGGCCGGTCGAGCAACGCCGGGTGCATGCTCTACCTCTACGGCCGCAGCGGCACGATGTACATGTACATCCACCTGAACAACGACCGGACGATGCGGAACGACAACCGGGGCGGCTGCAGGAACAGGATCTCGTACGCTCCAGGCCTCAGGTCGGGCGACCGCGTCGGCGCCGGCGAGCTGATCGGCTACGTCGGCGACTCGGGCGACGCGAACGGCATCGTCTCGCACCTTCACTTCGAGCTCCACCCGAACGGCGGCCGGGCCGTGTCGCCCTACAAGTGGCTCCGGCGCGCTTACAAGCATCTCTATCCGCGGCCCGTCGGCGGCGTCTACAAGACCATGAGCATCCGAATCCTCGGGAGGGTCAAGCGCACTGCGCTCGCCCTCGACCCGCCGCGGGTCCGTCTCCGCGTCACGCATGTCCGGCTCTCGAACGGCTGGACAGCAAGGCCGGCGCGGGACGTCAGCCTGTCCGTCCCGGACCAGGCCGTCATGCGCCGGGCCGTCGGCCCACAGACGTACGAGGTGATCACGCTCAACCAGCTTCGGCGGGACAACCGCGTGACCGTGTGGACGAACGACTTCCCTGAGAAGGTCGCGTGGGCACGCGCCGCGTGGGGCCTCCATCGGGTCCGCGACGTCCTCCTGCGCTTCTCACACTAGGAGGGTTTACTCGCCGAGGGCTCGACGGAGCGTCCGCGCAGCCCGCTCCGGGTCCTCCGCGGCGCCGATCGCCCGCACGACCGCGATCCTGCGTGCGCCCGCGGCGACGACGTCGGCGACGTTCGTCTCGTCGATGCCGCCGATGGCGAACCACGGAAGACGCGCGTGCGCGGCCGCGTGGCGGACGTACTCGAGCCCCACGGCGGGCCTGCCCTCCTTCGTCGGGGTCTCGTAGACCGGCCCCACCCCGACGTAGTCGGCGTCGGCGCTCGCAAGCTCGTCCGGAGCGTGAGTGGACACTCCGACCGGGATCCCGAACCGCCGGACCGCGGCCGGAGGCAGGTCGTCCTGGCCGACGTGCACGTAGTCGGCCCCGACGAGGACCGCGAGATCCGGGCGGTCGTTGACGGCGAGGGGGATGCCGAGGCGGCGCGTGACCTCCCGCGCCTCCTCCAGGACCCCGAGGAGCGGCCCGTCCGGAAGCTCCTTCTCGCGGATCTGCACGAAGTCGACGCCGCCGCGGACGGCGGCCTCCAGGAACGCGGTCATTTCCGGCCGCGCGGCGGTGACGAGGTAAAGCCGCGACTCAGAGCTCCAAACAGGACGAGGAGCCATGCCGTCTGGCCGCGCTGGACGGCCCGCCGCCGTGTCCTCAGTCGCGCTCATACCTGTCGAGGTATGAGCGCTCCCTGCGTCCTTGCGGCGAACCGCCCATCGCGCCCAGTCGGCGGGTCATCATCCCGTTTGGAGCTCTAGCCGCCGGCGACGGGTCGGGCGACGACGAGGCGGTCACCATCCTCCAGCCTTACCTCCGCGTAGCGCGCGCGCTCGACGGGCTCCCCGTTGCGCTCCACGAGCGCAAAGCGGGCTCCGAGCCCGAGCCGCTCCAGAAGGCCGGCGACCGTCTCGCCGGCCTCGACGGCCTGGTCGCGGCCGTTCACGGTGACGCTTGCGCTCACGACTGGTGGATCGCGCCGGCGAGCGGGCTCGAGGCGGCGGCCCGCACGCTCTCGTCCATCAGGCCGGCGTGGAACGCGGCGCGCCCTGCTTCGACCGCGAGCCTGAAGGCTCGGGCCATCACCACCGGGTCGGCGGCCCGCGCGATGGCGGTGTTGACGAGCACCGCATCCGCCCCCATCTCCATGGACTCGGCGGCGTGCGAGGGCGAGCCCAGCCCGGCGTCGACGACGAGCGGCACCTCGGCCTGCTCGACCATGATCCGGATCGCGTCGCGGAGCTTGAGCCCTCTTCCGCTTCCGATCGGCGAGGCGAGCGGCATGACGGTCGCGCACCCGACCTCCTCGAGCTTCTTCTGGAGCACTGGGTCGGGCAGCACGTACGGGAGGACGGTGAAGCCGTCCTCGACGAGGATGGCTGCGGCGCGCAGCGTCTCGACCGGATCGGGCAGCAGGTAGCGCGGGTCGGGGATGACCTCGAGCTTCACCCAGTCGGGAAGCCCGCCCGCCCGGGCGAGCCTGGCCGTCCGCACGGCCTCGTCGGCCGTCTCGCAGCCGGACGTGTTGGGGAGCAGGAGGACGTCGTCGGGGAGGAACGCCGTGATGTCGTCGGCGCGCGCGTCGAGGTCGATACGGCGCACCGCGACGGTGACGATCTCCGAGCCCGAGGCGGAAAGCGCCTCCCGCATCGTCTCGAAGGTGTCGTACTTGCCCGTGCCCGTGAGCAGCCGCGAGCCGAACTCGCGCCCGGCGATAACCAGTGGATCGGTGACTGGAGAGCTCATTTCGGTCCCTTCGCTGGCATGACCCAGATCAGGTGGTGGCGGTCGAGTCCTCGCGGCCTCCTCTCAGCCTCCGTCCAGAGGCTCCCGCTCCTCGTCAGGGTACCAAGGCCGCCCAAGCAACAGACTGTTACTCGGGCGCTTCGGGGCGCCCGGTGAGGACGGTGTACGGGGCGTCGTGGAGCGCACCCGTGACCCCCGACCCGCTCGTACGCGGGCGAGAGGCGCTACACGGAGACGGCCATGGATCCTCTAGCGGCCGCGGAACTCGGGAGGCCGCTTCTCGGCGAAGGCGGCCATGCCCTCCTTCTGGTCGTCGCTCGCGAACAGCATCGCGAAGAGGCGCTCCTCGATCTCGAGGTTGGTGCGGTGCGGGCCCTGCAGGGAGACGTTCACGGCCTCCTTCGCGTAGGCGAGCGCCAGCGCGCTCTTCGCCTCGAGGCCGCGGCAGAGATCGAGCGTCTTCTCGCGCAGCTCCTCCGGCCCGTACACCGCGTTGACGAGGCCGTGCTCGAGCGCCTCCTGCGCGGCGACGGGGCGCCCGGTGAAGATGAGCGTCTTGGCGAAGCCGAGCGTCGTCGTGCGTGCGAGGCGGACGGAGCCGCCCCAGCCCGGGATGACGCCGAGGTCGATCTCGGGCTGGCCAATCCGCGCGTTGGACGATGCGAGCCGCAGGTCGCAGGCGAGGGCCAGCTCGCAGCCGCCGCCAAGCGCGTAACCGTTGATCGCGGCGATCGTCGGCTTCGGCATCGTCTCGAGGAGCGCCCCGAGGGCGTGGCCGAGCTCGCCCCAGCGACGCGCCTCGAGCACGCCGAGGCTCTGCATGTACTTGATGTCCGCGCCCGCGATGAACGCCTTCTCGCCGGCGCCGGTCAGGACAACGACGCGGGCGGTCTCGTCGGCGGCAAGCTCGGAGAGCCGGTCGTGGAGGGTCTCGGCGTGCTCGAGGTCGAGCGCGTTCATCGCCTCGGGCCGGTTCACCGTGACGATCGCGGTGCCGCCGTCGTGCTCGACGTCGATCATGCTTCGACGGGAACGTTCGCCCGGAGGAAGTCGACGATCTCGGACACCGGGGCGCCCGGCGTGAAGATCTCGGCGACGCCCTGCTCCTTGAGCGCCTCGACGTCCTCGCGCGGGATCGTCCCGCCGACGACGACGAGCACGTCCTCGACGCCGTTCTCGCGCAGGCCGTCGAGGATTCGCGGCACGAGCGTCATGTGGGCGCCCGAGAGGATTGAGATGCCTACGGCGTCCGCATCCTCCTGGATCGCCGTCTCGACGATCTGTTCGGGCGTCTGGTGGAGACCGGTGTAGATGACCTCCATCCCGGCGTCCCGGAGCGCCCGCGCGATGATCTTCGCCCCCCTGTCGTGACCGTCGAGCCCCGGCTTTGCGATCACGACCCGGATCTTTCTGGCCATCGTTGCGCCAGTATATGGACGTGCGCCTGACCGTCATCGGCTCCTCCCCCGCCTGGCCGAACCCCGGAAGCGCCCAGTCCGGCTACCTCGTGGAGGGCGAGAGCGCCCTCCTCCTCGACTGCGGCCCCGGGGTCCTCGGACGGCTGCGCGAGCTCGGGCTCCACCCACACTCGATCGCGATCACGCATTTCCACCTCGATCACTGGGGCGATCTGGTCCCCTGGGCCTGGCTCAACGCCTTCGGGCCGCAGGAGCACCGGATGGAGTGCTCGCTCTGGCTGCCGCCGGGCGGGAAGGACCAGCTGCACGAGTTCGCGTCCCGCTGGGGCAACGACAACATGTTCGAGGAGGCGTTCGGGCTCAACGAGTTCGAGCCGGGAGTGCCCTTCACAGCAGCAGGGTTCGAGGTGGAGGCATGCGGACTGCCCCATTACGACCTCACCTCGCACGGGTTCCGGGTCACGCACAACGGGACGACGCTGGCGTACTCGGGGGACTCGGCACCCACCGACGAGCTGGCTGCCCTCGCGCGCGGCGCCGACCTCTTCCTCTGCGAGGCGACGCTCGCCGACTCCGGCTCGGACGGCCTCCCCCGCGGCCACCTCTCCGCCGAGGAGGCGCTCGCCGCGGCGGACGGGCCCATCCTGCTCACGCATCGCCCGGTCGAGCTGCCGCCGCCCGACGACGTCCCGGTCGCCCACGACGGCCTCGTCGTTGAGCTCTGAGGCGCCGTACGCAGCGCTCTCCGCGGTCTTCTGGGCCGGGGTCCTGACCGCCGCCCACGCCGGGAGGGAGCGGCTCGCCGAGCCGACCTCGGCGACGGACGTCCTCGCCCTCGGCCTCGCCGGCGCGAAGATCGGGGCGATCGTGGCCGAGGCCCGCGTCGCCGTGTTCCTGCGCCGCCCCTTCGCGGACGGGCCGGCGGCAGTCCAGCCGGCCGGCGACGGTCTCCGGCGCGCCGTCGGCGAGCTCGTCACCTGCTCGCACTGCGCCGCTCTCTGGGCCGCGGGCGCGCTCGCGGTCGCGCAGCTGGCCCGGCCGCGGGAGACGCGGCTCGTCACCCGGGTCTTCGCCGCGTACGCCGTCGCGGACGCTGCCCGCTCGCTCCTGGCCCGCGCACGCTGACGACAGGAATTCCCCTGCGGTGCACAACCTGGTCGGAAGTAGGGTTGTCTTCGTCCGTCTTGGGCCTCACCATTATCCGGACGGCCCGCACAGGCCTCTCGTTAAGGGCGACCCAGGAAGGCTCATAGGCATGAAGATCAGATATGCGGCACCCGAGGTAGTGGACTACGGCTCGATCAGCGCTCACACTTTTGCTCGTGCGCAGATACCGGCGTCCATCTGCACGCCCGACCCAAACCCGCACCAGAACAAGCAGGGTGACTGGCGGGTCTGCCACCTCGACAAGTTCTGCGAGTACTCCTGCCCGTCCTGAGCCGCTGAGCGGCTCACCGGCGCTTCACTCCATCGCGACTCCGGTCGTCGAGGCCGAAGGCGTGTCGCGGCGCTTCGGTGCGCGCGTTGCGCTCGACGAGGTCTCGCTCGCGGTCGGGGCAGGCCGGATCGAGGCGCTCCTCGGGCCCAACGGCGCCGGCAAGACCACGCTCGTCCGTGTTCTCACCGGGCTCGTGAAGCCTGACACGGGCACGGCGCGGGTGCTCGGTGTGGACACGTGGGAGTGCCCGCGCGAGCTTCGCGCCCGTATGGGCCTCGTCCCTTCGGGAGACCGGTCGCTCTACCTCCGGATCTCGGGACTCGAGAACCTCGCCTTCTTCGGGCGCCTGCACGGCATGTCCAAGAGGCAAGCCTTCGCGCGGGCGCACGAGCTGCTCGATCTCGTCGGCCTCGCCGATGCGGCTCGGCTCCGCTCTGGCTTCTACTCGCACGGGATGCAGAAGCGCCTTTCGATCGCCCGCGCCCTCCTCACCGAGCCAAGTGTCCTGCTCATCGACGAGGCGACCCACGACCTCGATCCGGAGGCCGCAGCCCGCATGCGCGAGCTTGTGCGCCGCCTTGCGGACGGCGGCGCGGCGGTGGTCTGGGCGACGCAACGGATCGAGGAGATCCGGGGTTTTGCGGACGGCGTCACGCTTCTGCGGCAAGGTGAGGCGGCCTTCCAGGGAACGGTCTCCCAGCTGATCGCGCTCGCGACACCGCGCCGGTACGTGCTGCGCCTCCGAAACGGCGGCGGGGCTGGCCGCGACCTCGAGCCGCTCCTGCGCGGCGCGATCGGAGCGGGCGGGGCGATCGCAGCGGTCGACGACGGCGATCCCGAGGACTTCCTCCTGCACCTCAACGAGGAGGCGGTGCTCGGCGAGGTGCTGGCGGCGCTCACGGCGGGCGGCGTGGACGTCCTGGGCTGCCGCGAGGAGCGGTCGGAGATCGAGAACGCGTACCTCAACCTGGCGGGCTCGGCGCAATGAGCACCCTCGCCGGCGAGCTCCGCAAGCTGCCCGCCTTCGTGCGCCGCGACTTCCTCGTCGCCTGGAGCTACCGGCTCCCCTTCGTCGGCGACTGGATCGGGCTCGCGGTGCAGGCCTTCATGTTCTACTTCGTCGGCCTGATGGTCGATCCATCGAAGCTGCCGACCTTCGGCGGGCAGCCGACGACCTACATGGAGTTCGTCGCGGTCGGGATCGCCATCTCGGCCTTCATCACCCTCGCCCTGGGACGGGTTGCGGTCGGCATGCAGCAGGAGCAGTTCGCCGGCACGCTCGAGTCGCTCCTGATGACCCCGACGAGCCCTGCGACCGTGCAGCTCGGCTCGGTCGTCTACGACCTCATCTACATCCCCCTCCGCACCGCCGTCTTCCTCATCGTCATCTCACTCGCCTTCGGGCTCGACTTCTATGCGAGCGGCCTCCTCCCCGCTCTTGTCGTGCTGCTCGTCTTCATCCCCTTCGTCTGGGGCCTTGGCGTGGCGAGCGCCGGCGCGACCCTCACCTTCCGCCGCGGCTCGGGGATCGTCGGCCTCGGGTCGACCATCCTCGTCCTCTTCTCCGGCGCGTACTACCCGCTCGACGTCCTGCCGACGTGGATCGCCTCCCTCGCCGAGCTGAATCCGATCACGATCGCAGTCGACGGGATGCGCGAGCCCCTCCTCGGCGGCACGGGCTGGGAGGGCGTGGGCCGGGCGGTGGCGATCCTCCTTCCGCTGTCGCTCGTCTCGCTCGCCCTCGGCGCCGCCGCCTTCAGGGCCGCGCTGCGCCGGGAACGGCGCCAGGGCACGCTGGGGCTCTACTAGGCTCGATGGAAGCCGACGGGGTCATCCGCAGGAACCCGCAGGTCGTCTACCGGGAGCTCGCCGGTGAGGGGGGCGCAGTACTCCTGCACCTCGAGTCGGGCGCCTACCACGGTCTGAACGAGACCGGCGTCTTGATCTGGAGCCTCATCGACGGCGAACGCACGCTCGACGAGCTCGTCGCCGAGTTGCGCGAGCGCCTGGACGGCGCCCCCGAGGACCTCGGCGCCGAGACCGAGCGCTTCCTGACCGACCTGCGCGAACGCGACCTGCTCGCGAGCTGACCGCCCCGTGGGGTCGATCGTCGTCGTCCACTCCGCCGGCCCCGTCGAGCGAGCCGCCGTCGAGCGCGCCCTCCGTGCGGCGCCGCACCGAGGAGACCAACTCGACCTCGACGTCCGGGACGGCATCGGCTTGGGCATCTCCAACGCTCCCGGGCTCGTGGATGCGTGGGCGGCGCGCCGCAACGGGAAGACCGCGATCCTCACCGGCAGCCTCGACAACCTCGCGGATCTCGACGCGGAGCTCGGCCGTGCGGAGCGCGGGCCCGCCGAGGCGGTTCTGGCTGCGTTCGAGACCTGGGGCGCCGAGGCTCCCGGGCGGCTGCGGGGCGTCTTCGCGGGAGCGTGGACCGATGGGCGGGAGGTCGTCGTCTTTCGCGACCAGCTTGGCCTTGCTCCCCTCTTCCACCGCGAGGCGCCGGAGGGCTTCGTCGCTGCCACCGAGACCAAGCAGGTGGTCGCGGGCGCCAGCCTCGCCCGGGAGCCGGACACGGGCTCTGTCGAGGCGATGTTCTTCGGCCGCTTCGACGCGAGGCGGACGATGGTGCGCGGCGTCGATCGCTTTCCGCGCGCGTCGACGGCCACGCTCGCCGCCGGACGGCCGGCGGGGTTCCGCCGATACTGGGACCCCGAGCCGCTGCTCGAGACGGCCCGCATCGATCTGCCCGAGGCGCGGGCGCGCCTGGCCGAGCTGGTCGAGCTCGCGGTGGTGCGCAGCCTGACCGGCAGCGACGCGATCTCGCTCAGCGGCGGCATCGACTCGCCCACGATCGCCGCGTTCGCCGCGCCGACGACGAAGGAGCTGACCGGCGAGCCGCTCCTCGCCGTCTCGTCCGTGTACCCCGACGATCCGGGCGTGGACGAGTCGCGCTGGATCGAGCTCGTCAGCGACTACCTCGACCTGCGCCTGCACGCCTACACGCCGTCCTCGCGCCCGCTCGACGACGTCGAGCACTGGGTGGACGTGCTCGACGGCCCGGTGGACACCATGTCCATCCCCGAGCTGGCCGAGAACTACCGGCTGGCGCGCGAACTGGGCGCCCGCAACGTCCTCACAGGCGAGATGGCCGAATGGGTTTTCACCTTCGGGCAACACCTGATCGGCCATTTCGTGCTGCACGGCCGCCTGCGGGCGTCGCTCGGCTGGGTGCGGGACCAGCGGGCGCGAGGTGCCTCGTGGACGCGCGTCGCCAAGCGCGCCGGTCCCTCGCTCGTCTCTCCGCGCCTGGCGTTGGGCTACCGGCGCCTCCGCCGGCGGGAGGACTTCCGCCAGCTCCCGAGCTGGGTCGACCGCGGGGTCGCAGGCGACCCGGGGCCACGTCCGGACCTCGCCCGGCCGGCACACCTGCGGTGGCTGGAGCACCAGCTCGACCCCATCGTGGGCGTCGGCGCATACTCCTTCGACGCGGACGCCATCTGCGCCGCGGTCTGCGGCGTCCACGTCCGGCGGCCGCTCGTGGACCTCGACCTCTGGGAGTTCGTGCTCTCCCTCCCGGCCGAGATCAAGTTCCCGGACGCCGTGCCCAAGAGCCTGCTCCGCGAGAGCGTCCGCGGTCGCCTCCCGGACGAGTTGCTCGACCGCACGGACAAGACCTTCTTCAACGACTTCGCGCTGCGCACGGCCGACTACGAAGGCATCCGGCGCCTCACTGTCGAGTCGGAGCTGCGCATCGGCGGGGTCGACTACCGCGCCCTCGAGGCGCGGCTCGAGGCGCGGAGCATGGACGTCGTCGAGCTCCTCTGGGCCTACGACCTCGCCCGCGCGCATGCCTTCCTGGGGCTCTGGTCGTGAAGCCCCTCGGGGCGTGCTACGGCTTCGAGGTGCGCTCGGCGCTCCCGCTGGCGTATCTCCGGGAGGGCGGCGGCGACCCGCTCGAGATCACTGCGCCGTCAGCCGAGGGCGAGGGCCCCGAGGATCTCCTCCTGGTCGAGTGGCTCCCCACGGCTGGGCTCCCGCTCGAGGCGCGGCTCTACTCGGACGGGCGCGCCTTCCGCCTCTGGATCGGAGGCGGAGGCTGGTTCTGGGTCGACCCAGAGGCCCGGCGCATCGCGGTCCCCGCCGACGGCGGCCTGCGCACCGAGGAACGGCTCTGGGGCATCCCAGCGCTGCTCTGCTTCCGCGCCCGCGGCGACTTCCCACTCCACGCAGCCGCAGTCGAGGTCGACGGCGGCGCGGTCCTGCTCGCGGCCCCGCGCACCTACGGGAAGACGACGATGGCCGCAGCCTTCCACCGCGCCGGCCACCGCGTGCTGAGCGAGGACACCTCGTGCGTCCGTATCGGGCCGGAGGCCGCGATCGTCGCCGGGCCGGCCATGCTGCGCCTGCGTCGCGACGTCGCCGCGCGGCTCGAGCTTCTGCGCGCGACCCGCGTCGGCGAGGACGACGACCGGGTGCACTACGCCCTTCACGAGCCCGGCGACTGCGAGCCGGTTCCGCTCCGCGCGGTCGTCTTCCTGGACGAGGTGGCTGGCCCTGCCCGGCTCGAGCCGGTCGAGCAGCCCGAGGCGATCCGGGACCTGTGGGCCCTCAGCTTCAGGCTCCCGACGGAGCAGGACGTCGCCGACTCGTTCACGGGCGTCGTCGACCTCGCCGCCGCTGTGCCGGCGTTCCGGCTCCGGCGCCCGCTCGACCTCGATGCGCTCGACGACCACGTCCCCCTGGTGGTCGCCGGTGTCTGAGGTCCCGCTCAAGCTCCTCACCAAGGCTGGCCTTGCGCTCCGGATCTGGTCGCTCTACCCGCGGGTCGTCGTCGGACTCCGGCGCGAGCCGCTCCCGGCGTTCGTCGCGCGCCTCGGTGAGGTCGAGAGTCCCCGGACGCCGCTAGCTCCCGACCGCCTGGCGCGGGCCGTCGACCGGACCCTGCGGATCGGCAGGCGACAGCCGCGCTGTCTCGTGAGTGCGGCCGTCCTCTACCGTCTCCTCCGCGAGCAGGGCGACGCGGCCGAGCTCGTCGTCGGGTTGCCGCAGGCTCCGACCGACAAGGAAGCGCACGCCTGGGTCGAGCTGCGAGGCGAGGACGTCGGCCCGCCCCCGGGTCGGGGCACCCACGAGGAGCTCGCCCGCTTCGGCAGCCCCGCCAAGTAACAGACTGTTACTTGGCTTCGTCGTGGGCCGACTTGCGCTCGAAGGCGTTGCGGATCGCCCGCCTCGAACGATCGAGCTTCGAGCCCCAGGTCTCGCCCGGCTCCGGGGTGACGTCCTCGCCGAGCTCGTCCAGCGTCGCCCGGAGGGCGAGACGCGGCGGGAACGCGTCGAACCAACAGCGCCAGCGCGCGAGGTGCTGCTCGAGGACGGTGCGCTCTCGCACCTCGGCGAGGTTCTTGGCCCAGCTCCGCAGAGGCCGCGGCGGCGGCGCGAGGCGGAAGAGCGCGTCCACCAGCTCCGCCGTCGTCCGCCAGAGCTTCTCGATGCCCCAGGCGCGGGCGAGGCGCGCCGTCTCGGCGGCGTCCGCCTCGTCGGCGAGCAACGCGACGTCCAGGAGGTCGCGGGCCCGCGCGAGCGGGCCGTGGGTCCAGGCGTGGGCTGCGACGACGAGCACGTGGCGCTCGGGTGCCGGAGCAAGGACGCCGTCGACGCCTGCGGCCGACGACACGGCACCCACGAGCAGATCCTCGGCGGAAGGCGCTTCCACCCAGCGCGGCCAGTTCGGCCGACCGTGGACCTCGAGCTCCTGGGGCAGGCCCGGCCAGGCCAACGGCCGCAGGTGCGGCGCCCGGGCGTAGAGCTCGGGATCCCCGGACTCGACGTAGCCGGCGGCCAGTAGGGCACGCTGCGCCGACTCCGGCTGGGGAACGACGACGTCGAGATCGCGCGAGATGCGGAGGGCCGGGTCCGGGTAACGGGCGGCGAGCTCTGGGCCCTTGACGAGGAGGAGCGGACCCTCGACCGCCTCCCGCGTGCGGGCGAGGTGCGCGCTCGCCGAGAGCGCGAAGGCGGCGCCGAGGCGCTCGGTCTCGACGAGCTCCTCCGGCACCTCGCGTCCCAGTGCCCGGAGACGCTGCGCCGCCAGCGGCTCGAGGCGGTGGAAGGCGAGCCCCTGCCGGTCCGCATGCGCGAGCATCCGGTCGACGCCGGCCCAGACGCCCGGCACGCCGTCCGAGGACGAGGGCTCGTGAGGCATTCGGCCAAGGTTAGAACACTCCTCCGGGAGTGCCGGAGAAGTGTCGGAGCGCGGTCCTAGTCGAAAGTCCAGCGTTCCGGAGGAAAACGCCGGGCGAGGCCGTCCATTCGTTCATTGCTGGCGGATCGGCGTGCTTGTAGCTTCGGAAGAGCCCGATGCTCGTCCGGGAGAAACGAGCGGCGGGCGACCGACCCACAGCACCAGGGAGCAGTGAATGCGGCAACGAGGGGTGGGCCCTGCCCACGGGGGTGAAGCCCGTAAATGAGCACGGTCGAGCCTTACGTCGGCCCGCGGGCGGCGGCCGACGTCCCTGATGCACTCGATTCCCGCACGCTCCAGATCCTCGAGCGCCGGCGCGCGAGCGCCGTGCGGATGCGTCGCGGCTGGCTCGTGCGCAGGATGCTCGTGCTCGCGGACATGGTCGGGCTCACCGCCGCGGCTATCGCGGCAACGCTCATCTTCGGCGAGCAGGTGGACTCGGACGCCGTCAGCCCGCAGGTCGAGCTCCTCGTCTTCGGCCTGAGCCTGCCGGCGTGGGTGATCGTCGCCAAGCTGTACGGCCTCTACGACTACGACGAGGAGCGCACCGACCACTCCACCGCCGACGATCTCGTCGGCGTCCTGCACCTGGTGACTGTCGGGAGCTGGCTCTTCTTCGCCTTCACCGCCGTGACGCATAAGGCCGACCCCGGCTTCGCGCGTCTGCTCGGCTTTTGGCTCTTCGCGATCGCGGCGATCACCGCCGGGCGGGCTGTCGCGCGCGGGCTCGCGCGGCGCCACCTCGCCTACGTGCAGAACACGATCATCGTCGGGGCGGGCGACGTCGGCCAGCTCGTCGCCAAGAAGCTGCGGCAGCATCCGGAGTACGGGCTCCACCTCGTCGGCTTCGTCGACGACCAGCCGAAGGACCGCACGCCCAACCTGAGCGACATCGCTCTCCTGGGCGGCCTGCGGCAGCTACCGCAGCTGGTGCAGATCCTCGACGTCGAGCGGGTGATCGTCGCCTTCTCCAACGACTCGCACGAGGAGATGCTCGACCTCATCCGCTCCCTGAAGGACCTCGACATCCAGATCGACCTCGTCCCGCGCTTCTTCGAGGTGATCGGGACGAACGTCGGAATCCACACCGCGGAGGGCCTCCCGCTCATCGGCCTGCCCGCGCTGCGCCTCTCGCGCTCATCGCTCCTCCTGAAGCGGGCGACGGACTTGATGCTCTCGATCACCGGGCTCATGCTGTTCGCGCCGCTCTTCGCCTTCGTCGCGCTCTGGATCAAGCTCGACTCGAAAGGGCCCGTCTTCTTCCGCCAGCTGCGGATGGGCTCCGGGGACAAGACCTTCCGGATCTACAAGTTCCGGACGATGAGCGTCGACGCCGACGAGCGGAAGCACGAGTTCGCCGGGCTCAACAAGCACAACGGCGGCGACCCGCGCATGTTCAAGATCCCGAACGACCCGCGCGTGACGCGCCCCGGCATGTGGCTCCGGCGCTTCTCGATCGACGAGCTGCCGCAGCTCCTGAACGTCGTCAGGGGCGAGATGAGCCTCGTCGGGCCCCGGCCGCTGATCCTCGAGGAAGACCAGCACGTCGTGGACTGGCGCCGGCAGCGGCTCAACCTGAAGCCCGGCGTGACCGGTCTCTGGCAGGTCCTCGGCCGCGACGACATCCCGTTCGAGGAGATGGTCCGCCTCGACTACGTCTACGTCACCACGTGGTCGCTCCTGAACGACCTCAAGCTCATCATCCGCACCTTCCCCGTCCTGACCCGGTCAGTGGTCTGCTAGCTCCCAAATCTTGCGGCACACGTAGACCGGATTTCTTCAATGACGACGGTCGTTTTTGCAGTCGGAGCACGCCCCAACTTCGTCAAGATGGGGCCGGTCATCGAGGCGTCCCGCAAGCGCGGGCGCTTCCGCCCGGTCGTCGTCCACACCGGCCAGCACTACGACGAGCGGCTCTCGGCGGAGATCATCGACGACCTCGGCTTCCCGAAGCCGGACCGCTTCCTCGGGATCGGCTCGGGGTCTCACGGAGAGCAGACCGGCTTCACGCTCGTCGCCTTCGAGCGCGTGCTGCTCGAGGACCAGCCGGAGCTCGTGGTGGTGAGCGGCGACGTCAATGCGACACTCGCGTGCGCGCTGGCTGCGGCCAAGCTCGGCGTCCCCGTCGCGCACGTCGAGTCGGGGCTCCGCTCCGGCGACTGGTCGATGCCGGAGGAGCAGAACCGCGTCCTCACCGATCGGCTCTCCGACCTGCTGTTCATCCACAGCCCTGAGGCGAAGGAGAGCCTTCTCGCGGAGGGGATCCGGGAAGACCGGATCCACTTCGTGGGGAACACGATGATCGACACGCTGCGCCGCCTCGAGCACGGGGCCCGCTCGAGGCGGGCCTGGGAGCAGATCGGCGTCGACGAGCACGCCTACGCCCTCGTGACGCTGCACCGCCCGTCCAACGTCGACTCGGAGGAGCGGCTGCGTGGGATCGTCACGGCCCTCGCACGCCTGAGCGAGCGCGCCCGGGTCGTCTTCCCGATCCACCCGCGCACACGCACGCGCCTCGCGAAGGGCGACGGGCTCGCCCGCCTCGAGCGCGCGGGCGTGATCTGCCTCGACCCGCTCGGCTACCTCGACTTCCTCTCCCTGCAGTGCTCGGCCGCGTTGATCGTCACCGACTCCGGCGGTATCCAGGAGGAGGCCGCGGCGCTGGGCGTTCCCTGCTACACGCTGCGCGCGAACACCGAGAGGCCGATCACGATCTCCCAGGGAACGAACACGCTCATCGGCGAGGACCCCGCCGCCATCGCCTCGATCGAGCTCACCCGCGAGGCACCCGCCCCGCGCGCGATCCCGCTCTGGGACGGGAAGGCGGCCGAACGCGTTGCAGACGTCCTCGTCACCGCCCTCGCCCCGTCAGCGGACGAGCGCATGGCCTCGAGCGCCTGATGTCCACGAGCAGCGATGTCCTCGTCTTTCCCCGTCCGGCCCCGAGCCACGACCGCGTCCGTGTCCTCGGGTGCGACATCGACCGGCTCGACATGGACCAGACCGTGCGCCGCGTCGACGAGATCATCGAGTCCGGCGCTCCGGTGCAGCACGTGGCGATCAACGTCGCGAAGGCCGTTGCCCTGCGGGACAACCCGCGGCTCCGGGAGATCGTGGAGCGCTGCGAGCTCGTCAGCGTCGACGGCCAGCCTCTCGTCTGGGCCTCGCGGCTCCTCGGAGACCCGCTCCCCGAGCGCGTCACCGGCATCGACCTCATGTTCCGGCTCCTCGAGCTCGCGCAGGAGCGCGGCTATCGCGTCTTCGTCCTCGGGGCCAAGGAGAACGTGCTCGCGACCGCTGTCGAACGCCTGGAGGAGCGCTACCCCGGCCTCGTCATCGCCGGTTCGCACCACGGCTATTTCGCCGACGAGGAGAGCGCGGAGATCTGCTCCCTCGTCAGGGCTGCGAAGCCGCACATCCTCCTCGTCGCGATGAGCTCCCCTCGCAAGGAGTGCTGGCTCGCAGAGCACGCCGCCGACCTGGGCGTGCCCTTCTTAATGGGCGTCGGGGGCTCCATCGACGTCGCCGCCGGGCTGACGAAGCGGGCGCCGGCGTGGATGCAGCGCACCGGCCTCGAGTGGTTCTACCGCTTCGCGCAGGAGCCGCTCCGCCTGGGGCCGCGGTACCTGCGCACGAACCTGCGCTTCGCGGGCCTTCTCGCCCGTGAGCTCGTCTCGGCCCGCCGCCGCCCGCGGTGAGCGCGGCCACCGACCTCGTGCGGCGCACCGTCGCGCTGCCCTATCTGGCCGCCTCCGACACGCTGCGCAAGTCCTGCGGCGGTTCCAACGGCGCCGGCGTGCCGGACGGCGCACTCGAGGCGGCCGTGCGCTGGCTCTGCCTGACGCACGACGTCACAGGCCGCCGCGGCTCGTCGAAGGGCTTCTCGCTCCTGCACGGCTGGCTGCCCGCGTACCCGGAGACGACCGGCTACGTGATCGGCACCCTCCTCGACCACGCCGCGAAGACGGGGGACGAGGAGCTTCGCCGCCGCGCGCGCGAGATGGGCGACTGGGAGATCGAGGTGCAGAACCCGGACGGCGGCGTCATGGAGGGCGCCTTCGCATCGCCGCCGACGAAGTCCGTGGTCTTCAACACCGGAATGGGCATCTTCGGCTGGGTCGACCTGCACGAGGCCTTCGGCGACGAACGGTACCTCGAGGCGGGGCGCCGCGCAGGGCGGTTCCTCGCGGGCGTCCAGCACGACGACGGCACCTGGCAGGGCGAGCACACGCTCCACGCGAACCCACACACGTACCATTCGCGCGTCGACTGGGCGTTGCTCCGGCTCGCGCAGGCGACCGGGGACGACGAGCTCCGCACGGCCGCGGTCCGCAACCTCGACTGGGTCCTCTCCACCCAGCAGGAGAACGGGTGGTTCGAGTGGTGCAACTTCCGGGCCGGGGACCTCCCGAACAGCCACGGCCTCGCCTACACGATGCGAGGGCTGCTCGAGAGCTCGGTGCTGCTCGGCGACGAGCGCTACCTCGCGGCAGCGCTGCGCACGGCCCACGCAATGCTCGGCGTCTTCCGCCGCCTCAAGCGGCTCCCAGGAACGTACGACCGGCACTGGAATCCCGGCGTCGACTGGGTCTGCGTCACGGGGCTGGCCCAGACCGGCGGCGTTTGGCTCCGCCTCTACCAGGAAACCGGTGACGCCGTCCTGCGGCAGGCGGGGATCGAGGCGGTCGAGCAGGCTGCGGCGCTCCAGTCGCGTTCGTCCTGGCGCGCCGTCGACGGCGCGGTGCCGGGGTCGTTCCCGATCTACGGCCGGTACGCGCCGCTCCAGTACCCGAACTGGGCGGCGAAGTTCCTCGCGGACTCGCTCGCTCTCAGAGAGAGGGTCCTGAGCAATGGCCGCTGACGTCGCAGGACGCACGCTCGACGTCTCCGTCGTCATCCCCGCGTACAGCGCGGAGCGCACCGTCGGAAAGGTGATCGCGAGCCTGCGAGAGCAGGACCCCGCGCCCGCGGAGATCCTCGTCGTGGACGACGGCTCGAGGGACGGGACCGCCGCGGCCGCGGAAGCCGCCGGGGCAATGGTGGTGACGATGGAGCGGCACGGGTTCGCAGGCGGCGCCAGAAACGCCGGCTGGGAGCGGGCGTCCGCTCCGGTCGTGGTCTTCCTCGACGCCGACGCGATCCCTGCGCCCGGCTGGGGCGCCGGCCTCGAACGCGCTCTCGTCGAGTTCCCGGGCGCGCTCGTCGGCTGCGGGCGGACGTTCGACAGCCGGACCTCGTGGGGCTGGGTCGCGCACCTCCAGTCCGAGACGCCGTACCTCCCGCTCGGGGAGCCTCGCCGGGTCCCGTTCCTCTCCTCCTACTGCGTGGCCGTCCCGCGCGACGCTCCCTTCCGCTGGGACGAGAGCTACGGCGGCGAGGACGGCGTCTTCAGCGCCGCCGCCGCCGCCGCCGGCTACGAGCTCGTCTTCGACCCGCGCTTCCACGCCCACCACGACCACGACCGTGAGACGTTCGCCGACCTCCGGCGCCAACAGCGGCGGATGGCGTACGGGATCGCCCGGACGCGCCGCGTCCTCAGCGAGGGCCGGGGGCGCGACTTCTTCGCACGGGTGCCGGTGCACCACTTCGCGCTCCTGCGGCTGCCGGTCATCTACCGCCGGCTGAGCGGCCAGCCCGAGCTGCGGTCGAGGTTCGTCCACGAGCTCCCTAGGCTCGTCGTGGCCGAGTGGACTCTCGGCGCGAGCGCCGTCCGCTACGCCGTCGCCCCTCCCCCGGCGGCGGGGCATACGGGGAGCGGGTTCCGCTGAGCACGCTCGGGCGGACGTTGACGCTCGCAGGCGCGGAGGTGGGCCGGCTCGGGCTCGGGACGATGTCTCACCGGACGGGGAATCTGGGGGAACCCCCCAGACCCCGCAGGGGCGCGCGCTCTCCTGCGGCGCGCAGCCGAGCTGGGCGTGCAGCTCTTCGACACCGCCGACTCCTACGGCCCCCACAGCGCCGAAACCTCCTGCGGGAGGCGCTCCACCCCTATGACGGCCTCCTCGTGGCCACCAAGGGCGGCTTCCGCCGCCAGGGGGCGCACGAATGGTCCGCGGACTGCCGGCCGGACGCCCTCCACGCGGCGTGCGAAGGCAGCCTGCGGCGGCTGGTGCTCGACGGGATCGGCCTCTACCAGCTCCACGTCGTCGACGCGGCCGTGCCGATCGAGGAGTCGGTCGGCACGCTGTCCGAGCTGCAGTCCGAGGGCAAGGTCGTCGCCCTCGGCGTCTGCAACGTCGACCTCGAGCAGCTGGCGCGCGCCCGGTCGACGGCGGAGATCGTCAGCGTGCAGAACCGCTTGAGCCTCGCAGAGCTCGCCGCCCTCGACCGGGAGCGGCTCTGGAGCTACTGCGCGAACCGAGTGGCCCGGAGGGCCCGCATACACGCGGTCCGCGCTCGGGGCGCACTCAGGGGGAGAGCGCGGTGAACATCGCTGTGGCGAGAACGCTCGAGGATGTGGAGAAGCTGCGGCCTGCCTGGGAGAAGCTGGACGGGAACCACATCAACTCCGACATCGACTTCTTCCTCACCCATGCCCGGCACGCGCCGCAGGTGGTGCGCCCTCACGTCGTGCTGCTCGAGGAGGACGGAGAGCCGACGGGGGTGGCGGTCGCCCGCCTCGAGCACGCCCGCTCCCCCACGCGCCTCGGCTACGCCATGGTGTTCAATCCGCACGTGCGCTCGCTGACCGTCGTCTACGGCGGGCTCCTCGCCCAGGATGCGAACGTGGGCAAGCTCATCGACGCGGTCAGGGGCTCGATCGCCCCCGGAGAGGTGGACGTCCTGCGAATGAGGATGCTCCGGCTCGGCTCGCGGGCCCGCGACGTCGCCCGGGACCACGCGTCTTTCCTGCGGCGAGAACACTTCCGCGGGCCCGTGACCCATTGGCGCTCGACCGTGCCCGGCTCCCTCGAGGAGTTCCTCGCGGCCCGCTCAAAGGAGCGGCGACGGCACGTCCGCCGGTACGGGCGGAGGCTCGAGGAGAGCTACGGCGGCGAGGTCGAGGTCGGGCGGCTCCATTCCCGGGCCGAGTTCGAGCGCCTCTTCGACGACACGTTCGAGGTCTACCAGCGGACGTACCAGGCGACGCTCGGAGTGGGCTTCTCCCGCGGTGGGCTGAACCGGCGGCTGACCAAGGCCTGCATGGACCGCGGCTGGTTCCGCGGCTACGTCCTCTACCTCCGCGGCAGGCCGGTCGCGTTCTGGCACGGGAACGTCTACGGCGGCGTCTTCTGGAGCGTCGCGACCGGGTACGACCCCGCCTACGGCGACACCCGCCCCGGGACGTACCTGCTCATGAGGCTCATCGAGGATCTCTGCGCGGACGAGACCGTGCACACGATCGATTTCGGGTTCGGCGACGCCGAGTACAAGAGCCAATTCGGCGACGAGAGCTGGCTCGAGGAGGACGTCGCGGTCTTCGAGCCCCGTCCGAAGCCGGTGGCGGTCAACCTCGGCCTCTCCGGCGTCCGCGGCACGGCCCGGACGGTGCAGGCGGTGGCGAGGCGAGCCGGCCGCCTCCCCGCCCTCCGCCGACGCTGGCGGGCGCGGCTGGGCGACCGCGCGGCCTCGAGGGCCGCTGCGTGAGCCTGCAGGTCGCGCGCACCTACGAGCAGGTCGAGGCGCTCCGGCCGGCCTGGGAGCTGCTCCACAACGACTACTTGACGAGCAATGTCGACTTCTTCCTCACGTACTGCCGGCACACGCCGAACGTCGTCCGGCCCCACGCCGTCCTGCTCGAGGAGGACGGGGCGGCTGCGGGCCTCGTCGTCTCCCGGCTGGAGGACGTCCAGATGCCGGCGAAGCTGGCGCACAAGGTGGTGCTCAGCCCCCGCTTCCGCGCGCTGACCGTCGTCTACGGCGGCCTGCTCGGCGACGGCGACCGCGCGCTCCACGGACGCCTTCTCGCGGCCCTCCAGGCCTCGCTCGCCGACGAGCCGGTCGACCTCGTGCGCGTGCGCATGCTGCCGGTCGGCTCGTGCCAGCACGCGGCGGCGACCGCCGAGGCCCCCTTCCTCCGCCGCCAGCGCTTCGCCACGCGCATGCCCCACTGGCGCTCCGAGCTCCCGGGTTCGCTGGACGACTTCCTCGCCCGCCGATCGCGGCGCCGCCGCGAGACCGTGCGCCGCTACTCGCGCCGGCTCGAGCGGACGTACGGCGACGACGCGCGCGTTGAGATCGTCAAGGACACGCAGGGCCTCGACCGCCTCTTCGCGGACAGCAAGCTGATCCATCGGGAGACCTACCAGCACATCCTCGGCGTCGGCTTTTCGGACGAGACGGTCCAGCGGCGGCTGGCCGAGCTCTGCGCCGACCGCGGCTGGTTCCGCGGCTACATGCTCTACCTCCATGACACGCCGGTCGCCTTCTGGCACGGCAACGCGTACCGGGGCGTCTTCGGCATCGGCGCGACGGGGTTCGACCCTGCCTTCGCGGAGGATCGCCCAGGCACGTACCTGCTCGTGCGCGCGGTCGAGGACCTCTGCGCGGACGACTCGGTGCACACGCTCGACTTCGGCTTCGGGGACGCCGACTACAAGCGGAACTTCGGCGACAGCTTCATCGAGGAGGAGGACGTCGTCGTCTTCGCGGGGAAGCCGCGCGGGGTCGCCGTCAACGCACTGCAGACGGTGCTCGGCGCGGCGACCGCCGCCGGCCGCGCCGTCGCCACTCGCACCGGATCACTCGGGCGCCTGCGCCGCAGGCGCCGCGAGCTCACAGGCCTGCTGCGGAGCACGGGCGGCGCCGCCCTTCGCAGCTGAGCGGTGCGGCGCCCCATGCCCCTCGCCTTGTTCGCCCTCGCAGGCCTGGCTGCGGCGGCGCTGCTCGCGCTGGGTGCGAGCGCGCTCCTCGACCGGCCTGCGCGGGTTGCGTCGCTGAGCGCGACCGTGGAGGCCCGCAAGCCGGAGGTCTGGGCCGTGCTCACCGACTTCGCCGCTTACGACGACTGGAACCCTTTCCTGCAGAAGGCCTCCGGCGAGGCGCGCGAGGGAAGCGCGCTCGAGCTCCAGGCCGTGCTCCCCGGCCATGAGCCGGAGTCGCTGGACGCGAAGGTCCTGATCGCGCGGCCGGACCGGAAGCTGCGCTGGCAGGACCGGCTGGTCGTCCCCGGCCTGCGCGACTGGGAGTACGAGTTCGTGCTCGAGCCACTCGAGCCCGGGCGCGTCCTGGTCGTCCAGCAGCTACGGGTCGAGGGCCTGCTTGCGCCGTTCGCGGACAGCGAGGCGGCCCAGGAGGCGCTGGAGCTGCTCGTCGACGCGCTGCAGCAACGCCTCGAAGCGGCTAGAGCCTAGAGAGCCTCGGAGGGTTTGGCGGAATGTCGCTCGTCGCCGGGGTGCGATGGTCGTTCCGAGGCAAGGACACAGGGAGTGGCCCGTAGCCACTGCTACGGGCGCGACTGAGGACGCAGTCCTCGGGGCGAGCAGCGCGGCCCGTCGGCACAGCCGTCTATTTCGCCAAACCCTCCTAGAGGTACCCGAACCGGCCCAGGGTGGCCTCGCCGGTGCGCGTCAGATCGTCGGCGAGCTTGTGGGACCGCCAGCGGCCGAGGGTCTCGGGAGGCCGCACCGTCGCTTCGCCGATGGCGGCAGCGTCGCCCTCGAGGCCGAAGAAGTCGTACATGCGGGTCACGGTCGGGCCGGGCTCGGCACAGAGATCCTCGAAGCGCACGCGCAAGTAGCGCGGGCCGAGCTCCTGCTCGCCGTAGTCGGCGGCAGCGGCGTTGACGCGGTTCCAGAGGGCGATCGACCGGATGGGCGCCTTCGCCTTGCGGAGGTCGTCCCCGAGGACGGCCTTCCCGTGGGTCCTCAGCTGGTTCTGGTTCTCCGAGAACGCGAGGTCCCGCCCGTCCCTGACGAAGTGAAGGAACCGCACGCGCGGCATCACCTCGTTCCAGAAACGGAGCAGGTAGATGCTCCGCGGCTCCTTCCAGCCCCAGGCGACGGCGTCGCCGGGAAGGCCCGAGAGGTGGTCGGCGAGGACGGCGCGCAGGTCGTCGGCCATCTCGCGCCTGACGCCCTCCGCCGGCTCGCCCTCGGCCTCGACGTACGAGTCGATCCAGCGATCCGAGTAGAAGCCGAGCTCGACGGCGTCCTCGTAGGGATTCAGCTTGTCACCCGTGAACATCCCTCCGGCACGAAGGATCTTGGCGACCACCCGGGTGCCGGAGCCGCCGGTGGCGCCGACCACGTTGGGGCCGTCGACGGTCAGCCCGACCGGCACCACCCGGGGCTCGTGGCTCGAAGTCTCCGTCATTGGTCTCTGATGCTCCATTCTGTCGTGGCAGGACGATGGGCGGGCACCGTCTCGGGGGCTCCCCTACGCAGCGTGCGGAGGACGGGCCGTACGAGCTCGCGCGCGCGCGGCTCGAGTGCGAAGAGGACGGCGCCGGCCGCAAGCACGCTGCACGTTCCCGCGACGAGGAGTGCGAAGAACGGCGTCACGCTGTCGAGGAGCCCGAGGGCCTCGAGCGCAGCCACCGGCGCGATGCCGGCGAGGCCCGACGCCACCGGCGCCGGAATCCAGCGGAGAAAGTCACGGGCCCGCAGGCCGGTGATCCAGCAGACGACCACGACGTTGACCGGAATGACGATCGCCAGGAAGAACGCGGCGCGCGATGCGGCCATGCCAATCGCCTGCTCGCGCGCGCTGTCGTCGGTGAGGAGCCAACCGACGAGGAGGACGAGCCCGGCCGAGAGTGCAGCGAGCACCCAGAGCATCACCGCGCGGAGGTGTGGCCGGGCGACCGCGAAGAGCAGCGGCCCCGTGAAGAAGACGACCGCCTTTCCGATGCCGACGAAGGCGAGGAGCTTGAGCGCGTCGGCTGCAGACGCCCAGTCGTCACCCATCACCTCCATGACGAAATTGCTGCACGCGACCAGCACGAGCATGGCCGGGACGGTGAGCAGCAGCGTCGTCCGGATGCAGGAAGCGACGGCATCCTTCAGCGCCGCTCGGTCGTTCTGGAGGCGAGAGAAGAACGGCAGCGAAACCCGGGCGACGGGTCGCATGGTCACGTCGAGCAGGTTGTCGACGAAGCGGTCCGCGAGCCGGTAGAGGCCGACCGCGGTCGGACCGAAGAAGATGCCCATCAGGAGCGCATCCGCCCGCCGGTTGATGAAGCCGCCGAGGTTGGAGAGAAAGACGCCGCTCGAGAAGCCGATCAGGTCGCGCGCGTGCGCCCGGGAAAAGCGAAGCCGCGGCCGCCACGAGCTCATGGCCCAGAGGAGGACGAGCTGGGTGCCGGCGAAGCCGAGCTGCTGGGCGACGAGCGCCCAGACGCCGGCACCGCGCAGCGCGAGCACGAGGCCCAACGCCCCGCCGACGATCACCGCGGCGATCTCCCTGAACGCGAGCGCCCGGAAGCGCATGTGCCGCTCGAAGAGCGCGAGCTGCACGACCGTGAGGCCGTAGATGACCAGCAGGATCGAGAGCACCTTGACGACTTCCTCGAGCTCCGGGACGCCGTTCAGCCGCGCCCACCAGCCGGCGAGGATGTAGCTCACGCCCGCGAGCAGCAAGCACCAGACGAAGTTGAGCCAGAAGGCCGAGTCGAGGTGGTCGTCCTCGAGCGCCTCCCGCTGGATGACCGCGGTCTGCACGCCGCCCTCGAGGAAGAGCTGCACGACCGCGATGTAGATGAGCGCGAGCGCGACGATCCCGAAGTCGCGCGGGCCGAGGATCGCGGCCAGGATCAGGGTGAACAGGAGCGAGAAGGCGCGGTCGCCCCAGTTCATGAGGAACGCCCACTTGAGCGAGCTGTGGAAGGAGCCGCCGGCTTCGCTCATGGTTCCGCGCTCAGCCGGCGGCGACACCGTGCGGGGGCGCCGCCGCGGGCGGCGCCGCCTCAGGGGCGGGCTCGGGGTAGCCGGCGAGCCAGCTCCTGCGCTGGCGCCAGACCTGGCGCCAGGCGGCCGCCCGCGTGTCGGTCCGCCGTCCGAGGACGGCGAGGAGGGCGCGCAGGCCGACGCCCGCGGTCAGGAGCCAGAGGCCCAGCCGCAGGCGGAGGCCGCGCCAGTGCTTGCGCAAAAGCGTCGCCTTGCCGCGGAAGAGGAGGATGAGCTTGTCCTCCCGGGTCGCCGAGGAAACGCCGATCTCATGCGTGACGACAGCGTCGGGCGTGATCGCGGGCCAGTAGCCGAGGGCCCGTGCGCGGAAGCAGAGGTCGGCGTCCTCCCCGTACATGAAAAAGCGAGTGTCGAAGCCCTCAAGCTCCTGCCAGAGGGCGCGCGGCGCGAGCAGGAGGCATCCGGTGACGATGTCGACCTCCCGGACGCTGTCGCGCTTCCAGCCGCCGAGCGATTCCGGGTCGAAGAGGCGGTTCCGCTTGAACGTCGTCGAGAGGAGCGCGGCGAAGCAGAAGAGGCTCCAGACCGACGGCGCGCCCCAGCAGGACCCCGCGTTGACAGTCCCGTCGGGGTCGAGGGTCCGTCCGCCGTAGAGGCCGTGCTCCGGATGCGCGCGGGCGAACGCGACGAGGCTCTCGACGGCGCCCGGATGCACCTCCATGTCCGGGTTGAGCAAGAGCACGAACTCGCCCGTCGCCTCCTCGGCGGCGCGATTGACGCCGCGGGCGAAGCCCAGGTTCTCCGGCGAGGCGATCAGGCGGGCGTCCGGGAACCTCGAGGCGACCATCTCGACGGTGCCGTCCCCGGAGGCGTTGTCGAGAACGACCACCTCGACGTCCAGGCCGGCGGTCGTGGTCGAGATCGAGCGGAGACACCCCTCGGCCTCATCCCGGCACCGATATGTGACGAGCAGGATCGAGACGTCCGGCCGGCTCAAGCGGGCGCTTCCACCGCGTCCGGCTCAGACTTCGGCTCTGGAGCCTCGGGCTCGCTCGCGGCGTAGTCCTCCCGCCTGCGGACGATGCGCGCCGGGTTGCCCACTGCCACCGAGCCGGACGGGAGCGACTTCGTGACCACCGACCCGGCGCTGACGACGCAGCCGTCGCCGATCGTCACCCCGGCACCGACGAAGACCCGTGCCCCGAGCCAGACGTCGTTCCCAATTACGACGTCGCGCTCGTTGCGCACCTGCTCGGCGATCTTGGCTTCGGGCGCCAGGCCGTAGTCGGAGGCCGTGACGAAAACCTCGGGGCCGAAGCGGCAGTCCTCGCCGATCGTGACCCTGCCGGCCGAGTCACCCGCCCAGATGTAGGCCCGCTCGCCGATCTTCGAGCCGCCCCCGATCGCGATCCGCTCGCCGTTCCGGAGCGAGACGTTGGGGGCGATCGTCGCCCCTTCGCCCAGGGTCAGGCGACGTCGGGGCCGGACGTGTGAATAGCTGTAGTAGTGCAGGAGCCTGACGACCTGGAAGTACGTCATCGGGTCCACGAACGACCGCAAGGCTCCGCTCCAGCTCCGGCTCTTCATTACCGCATCTCCCTCTACTCAGGTCCTAGGCGATTCCCGGGCGTCTGCCAAGTCCAGGGTAACGGTCCAGACCTTCGGCGGAAGCGCCGCCGGTACACTCCAAAGACACTCTCCTAGAAGTGTGATGGCGCGCCAGCGAAGCGAGAGAACCGACGACGTGACCTTGAAGATCCCGCGACCGCTCTACGAGCGGCTGCGGCAGGTGATCGAGGGGACCGGCTTCCACTCGGTGACGGAGTTCTCCGTCTACGTCCTGCGCGACCTCGTGTCGAGCCAGGCGCCCGCGGCCGCTGAAGACGGGTTGACGAGCGAGGAGATCGCGGCCATCCGCCGGCGGCTGCAATCCCTCGGCTACCTGGAGGACTGACATGGCCCCGGGGGGAGCTCAAGAGCGCCTGCGAGTCCTGTACAGCTTCCCGGACACGCTCGGCGCCCCGGGCATCGGCACGACCGCGTGGAACCAGGTTCAGAGCCTGATCGGCCTCGGCCACGAGGTCCGGGTGCACACGACCGCGCTCGCGCGGGACGTTCCCGGCGCCGCCGAGGTCGTGACCACACTGACCGTCGCCCGCAGGCGCGTCCCTCACCGCGCCCTGGGACGGCGGCGCGCGTACCGCCACCACGACCGCCGCGTGGCGAAAGCGCTCCGCCGGCTCGAGGGCAGCGTCGACGTCGTCCACTGCTGGCCGCGGGCGACGGTGGAAACCGCCGCCGCGGCCGGCGAGACCGGCGTCGCGAGCGTCCGGGAAGCGCCAAACACGCACACGGCCTACGCCTACGAGCGCGTCGCGGCAGAGACCGAGCGCCTCGGTCTCGAGCAACCGGCCGGCCACTCCCACACGGTCGACGAGGAGGCGCTCGCGCTCGAGGAGCGCGAGTACGCGGCCGTCGACCTTGTCGCCGTCCCGTCAGAGTTCTCTCGCCGAACCTTTCTCGAGCGCGGCATCCCGCCCGAGCGGCTCGGGCTGCACCAGTACGGCTTCGACCCGGCGCGCTTCCCGCCGCCCGCGACGGGAAGCCGCAACGGCGGACCCGCCGGCCTGCGCGCGCTCTTCGCCGGCAGCGCCGAGCCCCGCAAGGGGCTCCACTACGCCCTCCGGGCGTGGGTCGACTCCGGCGCGGCCGCGCAGGGCACGTTCACCATCTGCGGCGGGTTCTACCCCGGCTACGACGCGCTGCTCGCCGACTGGCTCGACCATCCCAGCATCACCGTGCAGGGCTTCGTTCCCGACGTCGGCGCCGTCATGCGGGAGAGCGACGTGCTCGTCCTTCCGACCGTCGAGGAGGGGAGCGCGCTCGTCACCTACGAGGCTCAGGCCTCCGGCTGCGTCCCCGTCGTGTCCGACGCAGCCGGGGCGCGCTGCGAGCACATGGAGGACGGCCTCGTGCACGAGGCAGGCGACGTCGCCGCGCTCACCGAGCACCTCGGGGTCCTCGACCGCGACCCGGAGCTCCTCGCCCGGCTGCGCGTTCGCACGCTCGCCCGCCGGGAGGAGCTCACGTGGGAGCAGGGCGGGCGCGACCTCGAGGGCATCTACCGGAGGCTGCTGACGCGATGAAGGTGATGATCATCGGGCTCGACTGCGCGGAGCCGTCGCTCCTCCTCGAGCGCTGGCGCGACCAGCTGCCCGTGCTCTCCGGGCTGATGGAGCAGGGCACGTACGGGCGCCTCACCTCCGTGATCCCGCCGATTACGGTGCCGGCCTGGTCTTGCATGATGGCCAGCCGCACGCCCGGCGACCTCGGTGTGTACGGCTTCCGCAACCGCTCCGATCACTCCTACGAGGGGCTTTTCATCGCCAACTCGACGGCGATCAAGGAGCCGCGGCTCTGGGACTACGCCACGCGGGGCGGGAAGCCTTCGATCGTCCTCAGCGTCCCGGGGACCTATCCCCCGCGCCCGCTGAACGGCGTGATGGTGAGCTGCTTCCTGACGCCGTCGGCCGAGAGCCAGTTCACCTTCCCGCCGATGCTCAAGCGGGAGATCGAGCAGACCGTCGGGGAGTACCTCTTCGACGTCCGCGACTTCCGAACGGAGGACAAGGACTACCTCCTTCGCCAGGTCTACGAAATGACCGACCGGCGTTTCCGGCTCGCGAACCACCTGCTCGACACGAAGCCCTGGGAGCTCTTCGCCATGGTCGAGATGGGCGTGGACCGCATGTACCACGGCTTCTGGAAGATGATGGACCCCGAGCATCGCAAGCACGAGCCCGGGAACCGGTTCGAGAGCGCCATCCGCGACTACCACAAGCACGTGGACGAGCTCATGGGCGGTGTCCTCGCCCAAGCGGACGACGAGACCGCCGTCTTCGTCGTCTCCGACCACGGAGGCAAGCGCATGGATGGCGGCATCCGCGTGAACGAGTGGCTGCGCCGCGAGGGCCTGCTCACGACCCTCGTCGAGCCCGACCGCGTGATGCCGCTTCGTCAGGCTGGGATCGACTGGTCGAAGACCGTCGCCTGGGGCGAGGGTGGCTACTACTCGCGCATCTTCATCAACGTCGCCGGGCGCGAGCCCGAGGGCGTGGTCGCGCCGGATGAGTACGAACGCGTCCGCCGCGACTTGGCCGACCGGCTCGCCTCCATTCCCGACGAGAAGGGCGAGCCGCTCGGGACGCGCGTGCACGTCCCCGAGGAGACGTACCCGGAGGTGAACGGCATCGCCCCAGACCTCATAGTCCACTTCGGCGACCTGCTATGGCGCTCGGTCGGGACCGTGGGGGGTGAGGAGGGCGTCCACACCTTCGAGAACGACACCGGCCCCGACGACGCGAACCACGCCCAGCAAGGCCTCTTCGTTCTCAAGGCGCCCGGCGTCACGCCGGGACTGCGCGAGGGGGCGCACCTCCTCGACGTCGCCCCGACCGTGCTCGACTTGCTTGGATTGGACACGCCCGCCTCGATGCGGGGCACGAGCCTCCTGCGCTAGGCGTCAGGCGTCCGCCGGCCGCGGGCCCAGACGGCGCGCCTGCAGGCCGAGCGCGGCGATCAGGAAGAAGAGGATCGTCGCCTGGACGAACGCGAACGCGTCGAACACGAACATGGCGATGCCGAAGGCACCGATGGCCGCGGCGCAGGCGGCGGCGAGGTCGCTCCTGGGGCCGCGCACCCTGCGGGCGAACCTTCCCACCGTGATGAGGCTGCCCCACACGAACCAGGCCACCGCGGCGAGCCCGATCACCCCGAGCGAGACGAGCGTGTTCAGCCACTCGTTGTCGAAGATGATGACCGCGCCCTGGGCGCCCTCGGCCGTCTGGGCGACGCCCGCCTCCTTCGTCGTCACCTGCGAGCCGATGCCCTTGCCCACGAGCGGGGAGTCTCCCCACACGTGCAGGCCCGGCTCGAAGTCGGCGAGCCTCCCGGAGCCCTGCTCGCCCGGGCGGGCGTAGGCGTCGGCGGCCAAGCCGCCGCTCTGGAACGTCAGGGCCTTGTAGATGCCGCCAAGGGCTCCCGGAACCGCGAAGTGGATCGCGATCGGGAGGATGAGGAGGAGCGGCCAGAAGCGGACGACCTGCCGGCCGCGTACCCAGATCGCCACGAGCCCGAGCGCAACGGCCATGACGACGGTCGTCCGCGAGATGGTCGCCACGGCGCCCATGGCGCAGATCGCTGCGGCGACGACCCAGAGCCGTGAGCGGGGCTTTGTACTCGCCCTGCTGACGAGGTAAAGCGCCAACGGAAAGGCCATGAAGAGCGCCGCCGAGAGCGCGATCGGGTGCTGCGCCGACGCATAGACGCGCACGTTTCCTCCACGCTGCTCGAAGGCGACCCGCGCCTCGCTCACGAGCGCGGGAATCCATTCCGAGAGGTGATCGAAGGCGTTGTAGCCCGAGCGGGACTCGTAGATGGCCGAGACCGCGACGATCGTCGCGCCCACAACCAGGGCCCGCACCACGGTGTCCATCGCAGCCTGGGTCTTGATGGTCGAGGCGACGAGCACGAACACAGCCAGGAAGCCGAGGAAGTACGAGAGGGACTTGAATGCGCCCCCGCCTTCGAAGGCGTTCGCGAGCTCCTGGTAGTTGAGGATGGCAGCGACCACCGCGGCTCCTGCGAGGATGAGCAGTGGCACGCCGAAGCCGAGGAATTCGAGCTTCAGCCGACCGTTGATCACCCCCACGAGCAGGAAGACCAGGAGCGCGGCGAGGACGACGCGGTACGGCTCGAGGCTGAACGGCAGCGAGATGGGCAGGCGGTAGCCGCGGGCCGGCACGAGCCACATGACGAGCACGAAGGCGGCGATGGCGTTTGGCCAGGTCACCGTTGGCGTCGCCAGCTCGCGCATCGCCAGGAGCGAGGCGACGACGAAGACGGCGGCACCGGCGAGCGTCTCGCGCGGCCCGAGCAGCGTGCCGGCGGCCAGGCTAAGGGCACCGAGGGCGGCCACCCCGATCGCAGTCGTGCGGCGCGCGGGCGGCGCCTCGACGTACGCCATCAGGCCGTTTTCTTGACCGTGACCGGCTCGACCTTCTCGACGCCAGGCCGGCCCGGGCGGGCGGGAACGAGCCTGTCGAGGAGGACGGTCAGCACGCAGAACGCCGCGAAGACGACCAGGAAGACGAGCACGGGCAACGTCTTCGACGTGCCCTCCGAGGCGATCGCGCCCCTCGGGACGTTCAGCTGCTCGACGACGATCCGGTCCTCGGGGATGATCTGCTCCTGTTCCTGCTCCTGCTCGAGCCAGCCGATGAACGCCTTGGCGGTCTTGTCGGCAAGCGCGACCGCGTCCTCGCTCGAGCCCGCGGTCGCGATCAGCTTCAGCACCGGGATCTCGGAGAGCTCGATCCGGTTTTGCGTGACGACCGAGGTGACGCCCAGAGCGCTGACGGCGCCGGGGAGGTCGCCGTACTGCTGCTGCCTGTAGCGGGCGACCTCGTCGCCCTCGATGATGAACGGGTAGAGGTTTGCCGTCCTGATAAGCGTGCTCAGGTCCGGCGCGGAGACGAACGGAATCGTCCCGGGGGACGCCCCGTCGGCGCTCGGCTCCTCTTCCGCCGTGGTCGTACCATCACCGGTGGTGCCCTCGTCGCCTCCCTGGCCCGGCTGCTCGACGAACGTCGTCTGCTGGCTGCGGATGTAGGGGTTCTGAGCGCTCGAGACGAGGATGCGCGACTCCGCTGTGTAGGTGATCGAGTCCTTCTCCTCGAGGCCGGGCGGGAAGAGGCTGATCGAGAAACGCGCGGACAGGCCTGCCAAGAGCGCGACGACGAAACCGATGACGAGCACCCACCAGAAGCGGCGGAGCGCCCCCGCGTAGGCGCCGACGTTGGAGGAGGCCGCGGCCATCGTGCGGCGCGCCCGATCGTCAGACGCGGAGAGCGAGCCCTGGCGGCGAGAATCGGTCGGCTGACCGCACGACGAGCAAAAGCGATCGTCGTCGCGCGTGGCGTGGCCGCAGTTGGAACAGGTTCTCACTGACACCGGATGGGAATCTTCCCCGCGGCAACCTTCCTGGCCGCATTCCCATAAGTGCGTTTCAGTAGGGTGCTCTAACTTGTAGCGGCTGCTCCCACAGGTGTCCAGTCCAGTCCTGACCGTCATCGGCCTCGACTCCGCGACCTTCGATGTCGTCGATCCGATGCTGGCCGTCGGCGAGCTCCCCAACCTCGGTCGGCTGTGCGACGTGGGGGCGCGAGGCGTGCTTCGGTCGACGACGCACCCGCTTACGCCGCACGCGTGGGCGACCATCGTCACGGGCGTGAACGCCGGACGGCACGGGATCTGGGATTTCACCGAGCGGGACGAGAGCGGCTATCAGCTCCGGCTCGTGAACGGCAGTTTTCGGCGTGCACCGGCGGTTTGGGACCGCCTGCGCCGCTCGGGGCGCCGCTCCGGAATCGTCAACGTGCCCTTCACGTGGCCGGCGCCGGACGTGAACGGGTTCGCGATCGCCGGCTTTGACGCCGCCGCCCGCGAGCAGGGCCTGACGAGCCCGGAGGCCCTGCGAGACGAGCTGCGCGAGCGCTTCGGCTCGCTCGAGCTCGACAACGCGTTCCCGCTCACGGACGGGAAGCTCGACCTCGATCTCGTCCGGCGCGCGGCCTCCCAGAAGGTCCAGATTGTCACCTGGCTGGCCGAGCGGTTCGACCCGGAGCTCCTCCTCGTCGTCTTCATGGCGGCCGACCACATCCACCACCTCAGCTGGACCGACTGGGAGGCCAACGGGCTTGCGAGCCCGGTCGCAGAGGTCTACCGGATTCTCGATGACGCCGTGGGAGCGCTAGCCGAGCTCGCGGGCGGCGGCAACGTCATGGTCGTCTCCGACCACGGAGCCGGCCCTCTGCACGGGGTCGTCAACCTGAACGCGTGGCTGGCGTCACAGGGGTTCCTCGCCTACGAGGCCGGCGGCGGCGTCGTGGGGCGCAAGCTCCTCGGCGACGCGCTCGGGCTCCGGCGCTACCTGCCGGAGCGGCTGCGGTACGCCGCCAAGCAGCGGCTCCCGGGGCTCCGGCAGAAGGCGATCGAGCGCGGCGACTATACGGTGCTCGACTGGAGCCGGACGCGGGCGTTCTCCTACGGGACGTTCGGCAACATCGTCCTCAACGTCCGCGGCCGCGAGGAGAACGGGATCGTCGAGCCCGGCGACGAGTACGAGCGCGTACGCGACGCACTCGCCGCGCGCCTCCTCGACCTCCAGGGCCCGGGCGGCGAGCAGATCGTGGGGCACGTCCACCGCCGCGAGGACCTCTTCCACGGCCCCGAGCTTGCCAAGGTCCCCGACCTCCTCGTCGAGTTCGACCGCTACGCCTGGCTCGGGAAGGGGAACCTGAAGACGAGGTCGGAGTCGCTCTGGGACGAGATCGAGATCGAGGGCGGCAGCGACCACTCCTACGTCGGCAGCCACCGGCACGAGGGGATCGTCGTGCTCTCCGGCCCCGCGGTCGCCCGGGGCGCGCCGGTCGGCGGCGAGCTCGTGGACGTCGCACCGACCCTGCTCTACCTCATGGGCGAAGCCGTGCCGGCCGACCTCGAAGGCAGGGTGCTCGTCGAGGCGCTGAGCCCGGACGTGCTCGACGCTCGGCCTCCCGAGTACGACGACGCAGCGCCGGCCGAGTTCGAGCCCGAGCGGGCCGAGCTCGAGGAGGAAGGCGCCGCCGAGGTCGAGCGGCGCCTGCGCGGGCTCGGCTACCTCGAGTAGCCCCGCCCGCGCCAAATTCAGGAAATCCTTACAGGGCCCCTTTCCCCCTGCAGCAAGCGCCCGCCGGTGGGTGGAGCAGAGCTCGAGCCACCGCCGCCGGCGAAGTCGTCCGGAGCACCTTGCTAGCCTCCCGCGCCATGGTCGGGACCCAGGGAGGCGTCGTCAGCGTGCTTGCCGCCTGCGCCGCCGCAGCCGGCCTCGCCCTCCTCTTCGCTCCACCGGGCCAAAGCGCCACCTCGATCGGGGGCGACGGGGTCGACCGTCCGAGCGCCGGCGAGCGCGCGGGCGGCACCACCGTCTTCCGCGCCGTCCGCAGGATGAACCGGTCCTGGACCTGCCAGCGGCGCGTCAACCTCGACCTGGTCAAGATCACCATGCGGACGAGGAACGAGCACGCGATCTACCTCCGCCCGGGCTGCCACGGGCGGATCGACCGCATCGAGGTCGTGACCCGGACGATGGACGGGATCACGGTCAACCGCGGGAACGGGCGGACGCCCGCGCACGACCTCGTCATCGGCGGAGGCTACATCCGCTGCCCCGCCCGCTCCGCCGGCGGCCACCAGGACGGCATCCAGGTCATGGACGGGCTGCGGCTCACGTTCCGGAACCTGCGGATCAAGTGCGGCAGGCTGAACGAGCGGGGCACGAACTCCCAGTTCTATGTCAGCGGCAATCACCCCTACGTCCCGCGGCGGGTCCTCTGCATCAACTGCCTCCTCGGCACCGGCGCGGCATCGCCGCTTTTTATCGACCTCTCGATCGACTCCGGCGCACGGCGGACGCGGGTCTGCCGTGGCGACTTCGGCTACGCCGTCAGGATCGAGCACGCGGTCGCCGTTCGCCCGATCCACGAACGGCTACGCATCCTCCCGCGCCGCCACCGGCTCTGCTGAGCCGGCCCGCGCGCGGCCGCTAGCCTGTTTCGCATGCTCCGGCGTTGCGGCCCGCCAGCGGCAATCGCTCTCGCGCTCGCCCTCATGCTCGTGGCCGGCTGCTCGTCGGATGACGACGGCGACGCCGACCACGAGCCGACCACGTCGATCCCCGTGAACACCGGCCAGGGCACCGAGACCCAGACCACCGGGACCGTCCGCCTCGTCGACCAGCCATGGACCTGCGTCGGGAGCGTCGATCTCGACCTGGTCAAGGTCGAGATCAGGAACGTCGAGGACGACGCGATCTATCTGCGCCAGGGCTGCACCGGGCGGATCGGCCGGATCGAGGTCGACACCTGGAAGGGCGACGGCGTCAAGGTGAACGTCCCCGAGCCGGTCGCGCACGACCTCGTCGTGGAGGGCGGCTACATCCGCTGCCACGCCCAGGGAGCGGGAGGCCACCAGGACGGCATCCAGGTAATGGGCGGCGAGCGCATCACCTTCCAACGGCTCGAGATCAACTGCAACTCAGATCCGAACGCCCAGTTCTACGTCAGCGCCCTCGCACCCGGGATGCCCATCGACGTCGTATGCAACGGCTGCTTCCTTGGAGCCGGCGCCGCCCAGACGCTCTTCGTAGACGAGTCCGTGCGCTCGGGCGCGCGCAACACGCTCATCTGCCCGGGCCGCTTCCGGGCGCTCCGGGTCGACGAGAGCCTCGCGCAGGAGCCCGTTCTCAAGGGGAACCGGGAGCTCCCCGCGGACGACGAGCGCTGCGCCCAGTAACGCCCTGAGGCGCTAACGACTGCTGACCGCGCTTGCCGAGCGGAACCCCTTCGGGGTGCCCTCGCCCGAGGGATGAGCCGGTCATGACCCGCGCGGCTGAGACCGATGTGCGCGGCTATGAGCCACACTCTCCTTGCATACCCGTACCCGCGTTTCGGGCGAGCTGCTGCGCTCGTCCTCGCGGGCGGGCTCGCCCTCACCGTCGCCGGCCCCGCTTCGGCCGCCCGCCGGCCGCAGGAGCCAGAGCACCTCAGGGTCGTCACGGTAACCGCGACGAGCGTCACGCTCGACTGGGAGCGATCCACCCGTCGCTACCACCTCTCGAAGAACGGCGAGCGCGTGGCCACCACGCGGCGCACTCGCCACACTTTCGGGAAGCTGAGCTGCAACCGCACCTACCGGCTCGGCGTCCGCGCCGTCAACCGCCACGGAACGTCCAACCTCGCGAGCCGCCGGGTCGAGACCCGGCCGTGCGCGCCCAACCGCGTCGCACCGGTGTCGGTGGAGCGTCCCGACGTGAGCGGCAACCCGCGCGAGGGCGAGCTCCTCGTCAGCACGGGGGGCGAGTGGAGCGGGCCCGGCCCGCTGACGCATACCCATACTGCGGCCGCGCGCAAGACGGCGCGCACCAGGACGGCGTCCAGATCAACGGCGGCACCCGCGTCCGGTTCTACGACTTCCGGTCCGGCGACGCGGTCAACCGCGAGTTCACGTGCTGGGGCGCCGGAGGAGGCTTCTACCCCTCCGCGACCAACGGCCTCCCGACCGACGTGGTGTGCACCCGCTGCGTCGTCGTCAACGCGAATCAGGGCCTGCGGGTGGACAACTCTCTCCGCTCCGGCGCTCGCGACTCGGTCTTCATCGCCAACTTGCCGCTCCGCGTGAACATGAACGGCGACGCGGTGGAGCCGGTCAACGACAACAACCAGGGCATCGTCATCCCGCGCCCTCCCCGGCCCTAGCGCGGGCATCAACCTGAGCCTGGCGGCCACGCGGCTGCCCGGGCTCAGACACCGGCTCAGACTTCGGACGGCTCTCGGAGGCTCTTGCGCCGGACCTTGCCGGTCGCCGTCGTCGGAAGCGCGTCCCGGAACTCGACCGCCTGCGGGACCATGAAGTTCTCCAGGCGCGTGCGGCAGGCGGCGATGATCTCCTGCTCGGTCAGCGTCGCACCCTCGTCGAGGACGACGAACGCGCGGATGGCCTCGCCGAGGATCGCGTCGGGGACGCCGATCACCGCGGCCTCCTTGACGCCCTCGATGTCGAAGATGGCGTTCTCGACCTCGATCGGGCTCACCTTCTCCCCCCGCGTCTTGATGATGTCGTCGCTGCGACCGACGAAGTAGAGGAAGCCGTCCTCGTCAACCGTGAAGTGGTCCTGGGCGCAGAGCATGCGCTCGCCCGGAAGGGGGCCGTCCACGATCATCTCGGCCGTCTGTTCCGGCTTTCGCCAGTAGCCGACCATCACGTGCGGGCCACGGACGTAGAGCACGCCTGTCTCCCCCGGCGCGACCGGCGTGCCGTCCTCCCGGAGCACCATCGTCTCCGTGCCGGGGATCGCCTTGCCCACGGAGGTCGGCTTCTCGCCAAGACGCTCCGGCTCGAGGTAGCTGACGCGCTTGCACTCGGTGAGCCCGTACATGGCGAAGACGAGCGCGTTCGGGAAGATCCGCGCCAGCTCGCCGTGGAAGGTCGCCGGCAGCGCCGCCGCAGTGTTCGTCACCCGCCGGACGCTGGGCAGCTCGAACTCCATGTTGCGGCGCATGGAGAGGAGCGTGGCGTAGACGGTGGGGACGCCCGGGAAGACCGTCGCCTCTTCCTCCTGCACGCGCTTGACGATCTGCGCGGGGAAGGCGAAGGAACGCTCGAGGACGAGCGTGCCGCCCTTGAGGACGTTCATGAGCAGCTGGTAGAGGCCGTAGTCGAACGCGAGCGGCAGCAGGCCGAGGATGCGCTCGTCGGGGCCGAGCCGCAGGTACTGGGAGATGCTCCCCGCGGCGAAGACCATGCTCTGGTGGGTCATCATCACGCCTTTGGGGAAGCCGGTGCTCCCGGACGTGTAGATGAGCGCGGCGAGGTCGAGGGGGATCGTCCCGGGCATGCGCGGCTCGGGCTCGCCGGCCGCGATCACCTCCTCGAACGAGAGCGCCCCCTCCACCCCCTCCGGCGCGCCGTCGGCGACGACCGCCTGCACGCTCGCGGCCAAGCCTGCGGCGGCGAGCGCCGTGCGCGTCAGGCTTCCCTCGGTCAGGAGCACCGTCGCTTCGCAATCGTCGAGGACGTAGAGGAGCTTGTCCTCCTTCGTCTGGGGATTGACGACGACGAAGACGCCGCCCGCGAGGAGGGTGCCGTAGATCGCCGCCGCACAGCCGGCGGAGTTGTCCATGAAGATGACGACCCGGTCGCCTCGTCCGACGCCGAGCTCCTGCAGCCCCCGCGCGAGGCGGAGCGAGCGGTCGAGCAGGTCGCGATACGTCAGCCGCACTGTGCCCGCGACCACAGCCTCCCGCTCGGGCCCGCGCTCGGCCGAGGCAAGGAGCGTCTCGTGGAGCAGGCGGACGTTCATGCGGTCGTGCGCGCAGGCGACTGCGGGCTCCGCAGCTGGTCGCCGACGACGACCCGGTCGGGGACGAGCGGCTCGGCGAGGCGCGGGCTCTCGACGAAGCGCTCGTGGAGGAGCATGACGGTGAGGACGCCGACGAGGGCCATCTCGTCCGTCTCGCTGACCGCGTCGCGCGGCGCCCCTGCTTCGCACTTGCGGACAAGTTTCGTGACGGCCTCGGGGGCGAGGAGCCCCGCGGCTGCGAGGCGCTTCTCGTCGAGGAGCTCGCGGACGTAGGCGGGCGCGGCGGGGCCGACGAAGGCGCCGACGATGGGCGCCCGGTACGGCCGCTTCTTACGGCCGGCGATCTCGGCGGGAAGCCGGTGCTCCACCGCCTTGCGGAGCAGGTACTTCTCCGTGAGGCCGCGCAGCCGCAGCGCATCGGGAAGGGCCGCCGCGAACTCCGCGACCCGATAGTCGAGGAAGGGGAAGCGGCCCTCGATGGAGTGGCCCATGAGCATCCGGTCGCCCTGCGAGTGGAGGAGATATCCCTCCAGAAAGGTCGTGATCTCCAGGTACTGCGCGCGTCCGAGTGGGGTCATCTCCTCGAACCAGGACGGGAGCCTGGCTTCAAGGCGCTCCGCGGGGTCGCCGCGACCGGCGACGCTCGCGACCACGCCGGGCTGGAGGAGCCCGAGCAGGCGCGACGTGTTGGCGAAGCGCAGGCGGTGGCTGTAGAGCGGGTCACCCGTCTCGGTCAGCCCCTTGCGGTAGAAGCCCACGAGGAACGCGCCCGAGCGCTTCAGGTCCTTGCCGATGAACGCGTTCAGCCGCGTGAGGAGGAGCGGCCGCAGCTCCGACTCGGGCTCGCGAGCCCAGAAGTGCCGAACGGCGTTCTCGCGGAAGAGGTCGTAGCCGCCGAAGAGCTCGTCCGCGCCCTCGCCGGTCGTCACCACCTTCAGCCCAGCGTCCTGCACGGCGCCGGAGAGGCGCAGGAGTGGCGACGGCGCCGTACGAAGCGTCGGCTTCTCCGCCAGCTCGACCGTCTGCGGCAGCAGCTCGGCGATGTCGCGCGCGCCGATCGTCACCCGGGTGAGGTCGAGGCCTCGGTCGCCGGTGAGCCGGTCCTGGAAGGCACTCTCGTCGAAGCGCGGGTCCTCGAATCCGATGCCGAAGCTGTAGAGCGTCTCGTCCATCTGCTCGAGGGCGTGGGCGACGATTGCCGAGGAGTCGAGCCCACCGCTGAGATAGGCGGCGACGGGGACGTCCGCGCGGAGGCGAATGCGAGTCGCGTCGCCGAGGAGCGCGTCGAGCTCCTCAGCGAGGGCCGTGCGGGCAGCCGGCGAGACGTCGCCCGCGTCCGAGAAGCGCAGGTCCCACCAGCGCCGCTCCTCGCGGATCCCCTCCGGGCCGACGCGCAGGTAGTGCGCCGGCGCCAGCTCGCGGATGCCGGAGAAGGAGGAGGCGTCCGGCGAGATGCACCAGGTCGTGAAGCTTTCGACGAGCCCGGCCGGGTCGAGCTCGCGGCGGGCGGCGGGATGGCGCAGGATCGCCTTCAGCTCGGAGGCGAAGACGAGGTCGCCGCCCAGCTCGGCCACGAAGAGCGGCCGGACGCCGAAGCGGTCGCGGGCGAGGAAGAGCTCCTGCTCGCGGCGGTCCCAGACTGCGAAGGCGAAGTCGCCGTTCAGCCGGTCGAGGCACGCCGGCCCCCATTCCGCGTAGGCCTGCGCGATCACCTCGGTGTCGCTCGTCGTGGCGAAGCGGCGGCCGAGGCCCTCGAGCTCGGCCTGCAGCTCGACGTAGTTGTAGATCTCGCCGTTCTGCATCACCCAGTAGCGGCCCTCCTCGTCGGAGAGCGGTTGGTCGCCGCCCTCGAGATCGACGATGGCGAGCCGGTTGTTCGTCATGCCGAAGGGGCCGTCGAGGTAGAGCCCCGTCCCGTCAGGCCCTCGGTGGCGGAGCTCGCCGGCGAAGGTCAGCAGCAGGCTGCTCGTCCACTCGGAGTCAGGACGCGCGTAGATGCCGGCGATGCCGCACATGTCCCTGACCATATGGGCGACCCGGACGGGCGGCAAGGGCAGGAAAACCTGGTCGAAAGCTGCAAGAACCGGTGCTATTCTCAGACGGTCGCCTCGTGAGGTTCCGGGCGACTTCTCTTTGCCCGTCATGGCCAGCCCCGATCTCATCGAGCAGGAAGTCCGGCGGTTCCTGAAGGACAACTTTCCGCTGAGCGCCGACGGCATCGACCTCGGCGGGGACGACTCGCTGATCGAGGTCGGGGTGATCGACTCAACCGGGGTCCTCGAGCTGATCGGCTTCATCGAGGAGCGCTACGAGGTCGAGATCGCGGACGAGGAGGTCCTCCCCGAGAACCTCGACTCGATCGCGAACATCATTCGGTTCGTCGGCGAGAAGACCGCCGCTTCGAATGGCGCCGGCTGAGCAGCTGACGATCGATTCCCTCCGTCTCGACGACGCCGGGCGGACGGGCGACGAGATCGCCGAGCGCCTGCGCGACGTGGTCTACAAGGACCTGCGGCGCCGGGGCGCGGTCGTCGGGCTCTCGGGCGGTGTCGATTCGAGCCTCGTCGCCCACCTGTGCGCGAAGGCGTTCGGGCCGGAGCGCGTCCTCGGGGTGCTCATGCCGGAGGGCGAATCCGCCTCCGACACGCTCGACCTCTCCAGGGTCGCCGCCGACGCCGCCGGCATCGAGACCGTGCTCGAGGACATCACCGAGCTCCTGCGGGCGGCCGGCTGCTACGAGCGCCGCGACGCCGCGATCCGCACCGTGCTCCCGGAATACGGCCCCGGCTGGAAGGCGAAGATCGTCCTCCCCAGCCTGCTCGGCGGCTCGCGCTACAGCCTCTTCACCGTCGTGGCCGAGTCGCCCGACGGTCAGCGCCGCGAGGCCCGGCTGACCGCCACCGCCTACCGCGAGGTCGTCGCCGCCACCAGCTTCAAACAGCGCGTTCGCAAGATGCTCGAGTACTACCACGCCGACCGCCTCGACTACGCGGTCGTGGGCACGCCCAACCGCCTCGAGTACGACCAGGGCTTCTTCGTCAAGAACGGCGACGGCTCGGCGGACGTCAAGCCCATCGCCCACCTCTACAAGACCCAGGTCTACCAGCTGGCCGAGGAGGTCGGAGTGCCGGCGGAGATCCGCGAGCGCCCGCCGACCACGGACACCTACGCGCTCGAGCAGAGCCAGGAGGAGTTCTACTTCTCCGTCCCGTTCGACAAGCTCGACCTCTGCCTGTTTGCGAGGAACGAGGGACTGCCGGCCGAGGCGGCGGCCGCCGCGACCGGGCTCGATGCGGAAATCGTCGAGCGCGTTTACGATGACATCGAGCGCAAGCGGCGAGCTGCCCAGTACCTGCACGCGCCGGCCCTGCTCGTCGCCGAGCTCAATCGTTAGTCAGCCGGCGTGGAGCCGGGCTACTACACCTTCGAGGGGGGGTTTGCACACGACCAACGATCAGCTATGGTCTGATCAATTGTGTAGTTCGATCGAAAGGCGGCCCTTTCGATGACTCCTTCTGAGCATCGCACCGCAGTACTGCTCGACGAGCACCCTCTTTGGCTGGAGGGAGTGGAGCAAGTCCTCGCCCGGATCGGGATCGAGGTCACCGGGAAGGCGACCTCGCCCGAGCATGCCCTCGCACTGATCGAGGAGCACCGGCCGAGCCTGTTCATTACCGGAATCGAGGCGGAGAACGGCGAGATGGACGGTCTCGAGTGCCTCTCGCTCGCGAAGCAGCGGGCCCCGGAGCTCAAGGTGATCGTTCTCTCGGCGCACTCCGATCCCCAGTACGTCGACGCCGCGCTCTCCGCGGGCGCCGAGGCATACGTCCTGAGAACGGCCCACGCCGACGACCTCGCCTCCGCCATCCGGCAGGCGTTCCACCACTCCGTCTACCTGGCCCACGGGCACAACGGCAAGCGCCAGCGCTCCCGTGAGTCGATCGAGGAGGCTTGGGGCCTGACGCGGCGCGAGCTGGAGATCCTGACGCTCGTTGCCGAAGGGCACTCCAACGCGCAGCTTGCGCGGATGCTGTGGGTGACGGAGCAGACCGTCAAGTTCCACCTGTCGAACATCTACCGGAAGCTCAACGTCTCGAATCGAACCGAGGCGAGCCGGTGGGCACAGGTGCACGGCCTGCTGCCGCTCCACGCGACCCAGAGCACTGCGGCCGCCTAGCCGCCCGAGCGCCTTTCAAGAAAACGGGGCGCGGCCACCCCCCGACCAATCGAGGGCGGCCGCGTGCGCCGTTCGTCCGACAATCTCGCCGACACGAGCGCGCCGGTCTATCCCCCGGAAGGGGGAAAGCGGGCCACTCCCGCTTGGTCTCCGGGAGGGCCCGCTCACCCCAGTTGCGAGGGCCGTTCAGAGGGAAGGCTCACGACGCCCCCGCTGAGCGCCGGCTGCGGCCAACCGGCGCTCGGTGTTGTCGAGCCTACTGAACTCGCCAGGCCGGGGCTACTAGCCGTTCGGCGAGGCTACCGCCCTGGAAATCTGCGGAAAACTCCTAAAAGACGGGCGTTTCGCGCCACGTGCCCCAGACCTCGCGCAGGGCCTCGCACATCTCACCCATCGTCACGTACGCCCGCGCCGCCTCGAGGATCGCCGGCATCAGGTTCTCGTCCTCGATCGCGGCGTCGGCCCTGAGCCGGGCGAGGGCTTCCTCGGCCGCCGCCCCGTCGCGTTGCACCCGTAGCGCCTTCACCCGCTCGACCTGCTTGTCCTCGAGCGCCTGGTCGATCTTGAGGATCTCGATCGGCTGCTCCTCGGCTTCCTCGTAGCGGTTGACGCCGACGATCACGCGCTGCCCGGCCTCGACCTCACTCTGGAAGCGGAACGAAGCCTCCGCGATCTCGCGCTGGAAGAAGTTCTCCTTGATGGCCGGGATGACGCCGCCGAGCCGGCGGATCCTGTCGAAGTAGTCGTACGCCTCGGCCTCGAGGCGGTTGGTCAGGTCCTCGACGAAGTAGGAGCCGCCGAGCGGGTCGATCGTGGAGGCGACGCCAGCTTCGTGTGCGAGCACCTGCTGCGTCCGAAGCGCGATCTTGACCGCGTGCTCCGTGGGAAGCGCGAGCGCTTCGTCGAACGAGTTCGTGTGGAGGGACTGGCAGCCGCCGAGCACGGCGGCCAGCGCCTCGACCGCCGTGCGGACGATGTTGACCTCCGGCTGCTGGGCCGTCAGGGAGACTCCTGCCGTCTGCGCGTGGAAGCGCATGAGCCAGGAACGCGGGCTCTTCGCTCCGTACCGCTCGCGGAGCTCGCGCGCCCAGATCCGCCGGGCCGCCCTGTACTTGGCGATCTCCTCGAAGAAGTCGATGTGCGCGTTGAAGAAGAAGGAAAGGCGCGGCGCGAAGTCGTCCACGTCCAGGCCACGCGCCATGGCCGCCTCGACGTAGGCGAACCCGTCGGCGAGCGTGAAGGCGAGCTCCTGCGCCGCCGTCGAGCCGGCCTCGCGGATGTGGTAGCCGGAGATCGAGACCGGGTGCCAGTGCGGCACCTCGCGCGCGCAGAACTCGATCATGTCGACGCAGAGCCGCATCGAGGGCTCTGGCGGGAAGATCCACTCCTTCTGCGCGATGTACTCCTTGAGGATGTCGGTCTGGATCGTCCCGCGGAGCGCGTCCCGTGGGACGCCCTGCTCCTCGGCCACGCAGATGTAGAAGGCGAGGAGCATTGCTGCCGGTGCGTTGATGGTCATCGAGGTCGAGACCTCGTCGAGCGGGATCCCTGCGAAGAGCTGCTCCATGTCGGCGAGCGAGTCGATGGCGACACCCTCGCGCCCGACCTCGCCGATCGACTTCGGATGGTCGGAGTCGTAGCCCATCAGCGTGGGCATGTCGAAGGCCGTCGAGAGCCCGGTCTGTCCGTGCTCGAGCAGGTACCGGAAGCGGACGTTCGTCTCCTCGGCGGTGCCGAAGCCCGCGAACTGCCTCATCGTCCAGAGCTTCCCCCGGTACATGGAGGGATAGACCCCGCGCGTATAGGGATAGACCCCGGGATAGCCGAGGTCCCGCTCGTAGTCCACCTCCACGTTGTCAGGCGTGTACAGCGGCTCGACCGGCAGCCCCGACATCGTCGTGAAGAGCGCGTCGCGCTCCGGCCTGGCCTCGTAGAGATCCCGGCGCCACTCCTCCGTGGCGTCGAGGTTGCGGCGGTCCTCGGTTGTGGCCATGTGTCCCCAAATTCTACGCGGAGGCCGTCGAAGCCTCCCGGGTTCTAGGCGACCGCGGCGCTCACCGCGATCGCGACAGCAACGGCCAGGAGCGCGGCGCCGATCAGCCGCTTGAGCGCGACTTCGTCGAGGCGTCCGGTGAAGCGGGCCCCGATCCAGGCACCCGGGATCGCCCCGGCGAGGCAGACGGCCAGGACCCCCCACTCGACCTCGGAACGGACGAGATGGGCGGCGAAGCCGGCGGCGCCGAGCAGGAAGCCGACGACGAGGTTGGTCCCGACCGCGGTGTGCGCCGGCAGGCCGACGCTGCGGATCAACGCGGGCATGCGGAGCGTGCCCAGGATCAGGCCCACGGCGCCGCCGAGCAGGCCGATGAGACCGCCGGACAGGGCGGCGGCGAGGCGGGGCCGCCGCGACACCGGCGCAGCCCGGAGCTGGAAGAGAAGATCAAGGCCGTTCCAGGCGAGGACGACCGCGATCGCGGCGAGGAGGAGCCGGCCGGGGAGCGCGTGCGCGTAGAAGCCGCCGACGAAGGCGCCGACGATCGAGGGCGGAGCCATCCAGGTGACGATCCGCCAGCTCACTCGCCCTGCCCGGGCGTGCTCGAGACCGCCCGTGAGTGCGGCCACGGCGCTGACCGCGATGTTCGTCCCAGCGGCCGCGGCCGTGCTCCCCGACGCGAGCAGGACGGCCGGCAGTCGCAGGCTCCCCAGCACGAGGCCGACCACCGAGCCGAGGAAGCCGGCGACGAACGAGCCGAGAAGCGCTACTGCGAGCTCCCAGGCCTCCACAGCGGCTCCGGGGAGCCGGCGTTCGCGGCCCGGGCGAGGATGTACAGGAGGTCGGAGAGGCGGTTCAGATATGCGAGCGCCGCCGGATTGACGTCTACCGCCTGGGCGAGCGCGGCGGCGCGCCGCTCGGCCCGGCGGCAGACGGCGCGGGCGACGTGCAGGCGCGAGGCGGCCTCAGTGCCTCCCGGCAGGATGAAGCTCCGCAGAGGCTCGAGCCGGGCGTTGACGAGATCGCAGAGCTCCTCGAGCCGCTCGACCTGGCCCGACTTCACCCGCAGCCGCTCCCGTCGCTCGT
>Ga0081538_10000042_pt1 | contig 115656 bp, 116 predicted proteins | sample TabmetS5T2R1_FD_71022 | JGI IMG/M metagenome (GOLD analysis project Ga0081538, IMG submission 71022) | Tabebuia heterophylla rhizosphere microbial communities from the University of Puerto Rico - S5T2R1 | ecosystem: Host-associated > Plants > Roots > Rhizosphere ... | reverse complement strand
AGCCGTTCGTCGACGTCGACGACATCGCCGACGTCGCCGTCGCGGCGCTGACGGACGACCGGCACGTCGGCGAGCTCTACGAGCTCACCGGGCCCCGGCTGTTGACCTTCGAGGAGGCGCCCCGCGGTCGAGAGCCTGACGATGACGATGCCGGGGCGTCAGGCGACGTCGCGGCGTCGCAGCAGGAGCGCGGCGAGGGCGGCGAAGCCGGCGATGAAGGCGGCGAGCATGGCGAGCGCCTGCAGGCTGTCCACGAAGGGCCCGCTGAAGGAGCCCGGCCCGTTCGATTCGATTTCCTGGGGCAAGGCTCCGAGCGCGGTCGCGATCGAGTACCCGTTTGCCCGCAGGAAGACGTTGGTGAGCGGCTCGAGGACGGACACACTGTCGGCGAACGCGCTCAGGAGGCCCTCGATCACGAGGGCGTAGAGGATGCCGACCCCGATCGCGAGAGAGGTGCCGCGCGTCAGCACGCCGAGCAGCACGCCGAGCGCCGCCCAGGCCGCCAGGATCAGCCAGCCGGCGGCGATCGCGCGCACCAGCAGCCAGGCGGACGGCCAGTTGACGGGCGCGTCCTCGATCTGGGCGATGACGTAGCTGGCCACCGCGCCGGCGGCGAACAGCGTCAGCACGAACGGGACGAGGACGATGGCGAGCGCTGCCAGCTTGGCGCCGAGCACCCGGACCCTGCCGGGGCGCTGCGTGAACAGCGTCTTCAGCGTGCCCCAGCCGTACTCGCTGCCGAGCGCGAAGACCCCGAGCATCAGGGCGAAGACACCGCCGAAGAAGGGGAACCCGGCGAGCAGCGTTCCGGCGAGCGACTCGGGAAAGAACTGCTCGAGTCCGCCCGGCGAGTCCTCGGGGTCGAGCGCGTACGGGACGACATATGCGAAGAAGACTCCGAGGAGCGTCCAGATGCCAAGCAGGATCCAGGTCGCGGCCCGCTTGCGCAGCACCAGCAGCTCGGCGCTCACCTCGCGGGTCATGATGTCTCCTCTCCACTCCTCGTCAGCTCGAGGAATACGTTCTCGAGCGAGTCCTGCTGGGCGTAGAGCTCCGAGACCGCGATGCCGGCCTCCACGAGCAGGCGGTTGATGGCCGGTGCCTGGGAGGTATCGACGGTCACGTCGAGCAGGCCGTCGACGCTTATGACCTCGTCGACGTCCGGGAGCGCGCGGATCAGGTCGGCGGCCTGGGCTCGCGGCTCGGCGCGGACCCTCAGGACCGCGCGGCCGCGCAGCTCCCCGACGGTTCCCTCGGCGACGAGCGAGCCGTCGCGGATCACTCCGACCCGGTCTGTGACCTGCTCGACCTCTCCCATCAGGTGGCTCGAGAGCATGACCGTGCGCCCGCCCTTGCCGAGCGAGCGGATGAAGTCGCGCATCTCGGCCATGCCGGCCGGATCGAGCCCGTTGGTCGGCTCGTCGAGGATCAGCAGTTCGGGGTCCTTCAGCAGCGCGGCAGCCACGCCGAGGCGTTGCTTCATCCCCTGCGAGTAGGTCGCCGAGCGATCCGCCGCGCGATCGAGCAGCCGCACCTCGTCGAGCACCGCTTCGACGCGCTCCTCTTCCACGCCGGCATAGCGGGCGAGCACGACCAGGTTGTCACGCCCCGACAGGTAGGGATAGAACGCCGGGGCCTCCACCATCGCCCCGATGCGGGCCAGCCCCTGCGGCGCGCCGGGCGGGCCGCCGAGCACCGCCACCCGCCCCGAGGTCGGTCGCACCAGGCCGAGCAGCATCCGCAGCGTGGTCGTCTTGCCGGCGCCGTTCGGACCGAGGAAGCCATACACCTCGCCGCGGCGTACGCGCAAGTCGAGATCGTCCACTGCGAGGATCGAGTCGCCATAGCGCTTGGTCAGCGCCCGCGTCTCGATGACGAGATCTCCCGGGCCGTTCATGACGCTCCACGCCGCCGAGCGGCGACGCCGGCTCGGCGGGAACTGCGCTTCGCGGCGACGATGCCCGCCGGCAGCGCTATAGCAAGCCCGACAATCTGGATCACCGCGCCGGCGAAGCCGCCGACCTCGCCCGGATCGCCGAGCGTCTCGCTGAAGCCGTTGCCCGCGAGCGTGGCGATCGCGCCGCCGATCGACAGGAAGAGGGCCGCGACCAGACCGACGACGGTCAGCATGGCAACCGGCGTAGGCTGGCTCTTCGGTGTCATGCCGTCGACGCTAGCCCTGACGCCGCTCATGACATCCTCCCGCGGGAGGGTTCTGGGTCCCCCCTCGGAGGGACATAACCGTCGGCCCGTTGTGGCTGCGGCGCTCGCCTCGTGGGTGCGCGCAGGACGAGCGCCCAGGTGAGGGCGCCGAAGGCGGCCGTCGTTGCCAGCGTGCGGACGATGTCCCAGGCGACCCAGGGGGTCACGAAGTCGTCGCGCACTTCGGCGATGTTGTCGATGCGGGCGGGGTCACCCGCGTCCTTGAGGTCTTCGTTGAGCGGGATGTGGACGGCGAAGGTGATGACGACCATCGCCGTGTAGAGGGCCAGGGCGGCGATGATCCAGCCCGCGATCTTGGCCTGGCCGGAGCGGCGCGCCTGGACGAGGGCGACCGCGGCCAGCGCCGGGGCGCCGAAGAGGACGAGGAAAAAGGCGGGGTTCTCGATCTTGTCGATCATCTGCTGCATGGCGTCGACGAGCGTGCGGTCGTCGGCCGCGGTGAGGGCCGGCATGACGGCGATGGCGGAGAAGAAGTAGAGCCCTGCCACCAGGCCCATTGCGAGCACGGCCGCGCCCAGCACGACGTCCGAGCTGCGGTCTGGTGATCCGGATGTCGGCGTGGATGCCATTGGAAGCTTCCCTTTTTTGCTTGACCTAGACCATGAAGTTAGACTCAGAGTCAAGACTAGCAGTTCACTTCGTCCACTCCGATGGCTATGCTGTTCGGAGCAATGGCCACCCGCCCCTACACACGACGACGGACCAGCGCGAAGAGCGTCGACAGCGTTCTCGACGCCGCCGAGCGCCTGATAAGCGAGGGCGAGTTCCACTCCGCGACCGTGGAGGCGCTCGCGGAGAAGGCGGGGGTCTCCCGGGCCACCGTCTTCAACCGCTTCGGCTCGAAGCTCGGCGTGCTGGAGGCGCTCGTCGAACATTGCTTCACCCATCCGGAGATGCAGGCGATCAGGGAGGCGCTCGAGCTGGAGGACCCCGTAGCGGCCCTCGAGGCGATGATCGAGCCCTCCTGCGCGTTCTGGGAGGCCCGGGGGTTCATCGTCGAGCAGCTCTACGCGATCGTCGTCCTCGAGCCCGGGGCGGCGGCTCTGATCGACGAGGTCGAGGCGAACCAACGCTCAGGCCTCCAGGACCTCACGCGGCGCCTGGCCCGAGCGGGGCGGCTTCGCCCCGGACTCGGCGAGCCGCGAGCGACCGCGACGCTGCACCTGCTCACCAGCCTCGAGTCCTTCCTTCGCCTGAGGCGCGCCTACGGCCTCTCACTGCGCCAGACACGCGAGACGATCGCCGAGCTGGCACGCACGCTGCTCCGCGACTGAAGCCGGCGGGCTTGACGCGATTCACCGTCTAGACTTATCGTCTAGATGATAAGTCAATCGCTCAGGAGAACACAATGACGCGACAGACGCAACAACAGACGACGCTGGTTACCGGCGGCACCAGCAAGACCGGACGCCGGGTGGTGGAGCGCCTGCAGGCGCGCGGCCTGCCCGCACGCGTGGGCTCTCGCTCCGGCAACCCGGCGTTCGACTGGGACGACCACTCGACCTGGGCGCCCGCGCTCGAGGGTGTGGGGTCGGTGTACATCTCGCACCACCTGGACGCGCTCCCGGGCGCGGCAGAGACCGTCGGCTCGTTCGCCGAGCTCGCCGTCGCCAATGGGATCCGGAGGCACGTCCTGGTGGGCGGCCGCGGCGAGCCGGAGTCCGAGCGCGTCGAGGAGGCTGCGCGGAACTCCGGCGCCGAGCTGACGATCGTCCGCTCGACGTGGTTCGCCCAGAACTTCAGCGAGGGTGGCTTCCTCGATTTCGTGATGGCGGGCGAGGTCACCCTCCCGGCCGGCGATACGCCCGAGCCCTTCGTGGACGTCGACGACATCGCCGATGTGGCCGTCGCGGCGCTGACCGAGGAGGGCCACGAGGGCGAGCTCTATGAGGTCACCGGCCCACGGCTGCTGACCTTCGAGCAGGCGGTCGAGGAGATCGCCCGGGCGACCGGCCGGAAGATCCCGTACGTGCACGTCTCCATGGACGAGTTCGAGTCGCTGCTCGTCGAGCAGGAGGTGCCGGCCGAAGTCATCTGGCTCCTGACGTACCTGTTCGGCGAGGTGCTCGACGGCCGCAACGCCCACTTGACCGACGGCGTGCAGCGTGCCCTCGGGCGGGAGCCGAAGGATTTCGCCGACTTCGCTCGGGACGCCGCCGCCGCGGGCGCCTGGAGTGCCCCGTCTATCCTCATCGGAGGTGAAACGGCTGCCCACTGAGGTGCTTCGCGATGGCTGAGAGGAAGGCCGCAAAGAAGGCATTCACGGATGAGGAACGAGCCGCGATGCGGGACCGCGCACAGGAGGTGAAGGCGGAGGCGCGTCGCGGCTCGCGCGCGGGCAAGGCGGACGGGGAAAGCGACGTGCTGGCGAAGATCGCCGAGATGCAGGGATCGGATCGCGACATGGCCGAGCGGGTCCACGCGATCGTCAAAGCCAACGCGCCGTCCCTCTCGCCGAAGACCTGGTACGGGATGCCCGCGTATGCCAAGGACGGCAAGGTCGTCTGCTTCTTCCAGAGCGCCCAGAAGTTCAAGGCGAGGTACGCGACGCTCGGCTTCAACGACAAGGCGAACCTCGACGAAGGAGCGATGTGGCCGACCGCCTTCGCGCTGAAGGAGTTGACCGCCGCCGAGGAGGCGAGGATCGGCGAGCTGGTAAAGAGAGCGGTGAGCTGAGTGAGGGCGAGGAGATGGGAGAGCGCACGCGCTACGACCCCGGCGCGTTCTGCTGGGTAGGCCTGGCCACATCGGACCCGGCTGCGGCGACAGCGTTCTACACGAGCCTCTTCGATTGGTCGGCGGAGGAGCTTCAGGCGGGGGACGCCGGCACCTTCACGATGCTGCGCCGAGGCGGCCATGACGTGGCGACTCTCTACCGGCAGCAGCCCCAGGCCCGGGCTGCCGGCGCCCCGCCGCACTGGACCTCCTACATCTCGGTCGAGGATGCCGAGGCGACCGCCAAGCGGGCCGGCGAGCTCGGCGGCGCCGCCGTCTTTCGCGAGCCCTTCGACGTCCTCGATGCCGGCCGTGTCGCCGCGATCCGGGACCCGACCGGGGCGATCGTGTCCCTGTGGCAGCCGCGCTCCCGGATCGGCGCCACCCTCGTCAACGACGTCGGTGCGCTGTGCTGGAACGAGCTCACGACGACCGACCTCGACCGGGCCACAGCATTCTTTGGTGAGCTGCTGGGGTGGGAGTACGAGACCGGCGAGGGCGGCTATGTCTCGATCATGAATGCCGGACGGCAGAACGGGGCCATGCGGGAGCAGAGCGAGCGGGAGCGGGACATCCCGCCGAACTGGCTTCCCTATTTCAACGTCGACAAGGCCGACGAGGCAGCGCGCCGAGCGGAGGACCTGGGCGCGCGGAGGCTCATCTCGATCACCGAGACGCACGCCGGGCGCTTTGCCGTACTCGCGGACCCTCAGGGCGCCGCGTTTGCGCTCTTCGAGGGCGACATGGATCCCTGACCCGGTACCGTTTGGTGCGAGCGATGAGGAGCCACCACTCGCTGAGGGCGTCGGATGCCGATCGAGATGCGGTCGTCGACCGCCTGCGCGACGCGGCCGGCGAGGGCAGGCTGGAGCCGGACGAGCTGGAGCAGCGGGTGGACCTGGCGCTGCGTGCCCGGACCTACGGCGACCTTTCGGAGTTGCTCGCCGACCTCCCGGGCGACGGCCGGAGCACGCGTGGCCGGGCCAACCCGGTTGCGCGCGCCGCCGTGGTCGGTGCCGGGCTCCTGGTTGCGGTGACGGTGGCGTTCGCCGTGGTCGCCGTGGTCGCGATGGTCCTGCTCGCCGCGGCGGCGTGGTGGATGGCCATCGTCCTCTTCTGGCTCGTCTGCCGCGGCTCGCGGCGGCGTCATGTCAGGAGGCCGGCCGCGCGCCGGTCCGTGGGCCCGCGCCACGCCCACCGCGTCCGCCCCACCGGTTTTCTCTAGGTCAGCCCCGGGCGAGGACGGCGGCCTGCTCGAGGCCGACGGCATGGGCGAGCGGATCGGCATGGCGGTGCACGAGCAGCCAGTCGGAGCCGTCGCGGCGATAGATCTGGGTCACCCGCAGCGGCCAGTCCTGGTCGGGCAGCCCGCCGACCTCGCCGTGCTGTCGCTCGATCATGACGAGCACGACGGTGTCGTCCCACTTGTGCGCCTCGGCCACCTCCAGCTTCGCCTCGCCGCCCTTGAAGTAGTCCGCCGCGGCTCGCAGGCTTTCACTGCGGTCTTCGTAGCGGGCGGGAGGCCCGCCAAACGGGTTCATCAAGGTGAAGCCGCGGGCGTGGGGGGTCAGTTCCAGGTAGCGGTCCATGTCCCCGCGCATGAACGCCGTGGTGGCCTCCTCGGTCTGACGGACGAGCTCAGCGAGCTCGTCGTCGGAGATCCTTCCGTCCGCCATCTCTTTCTCTCCTCGTAGTTCGGGACCATGCAACTGAAGTGGCTGGTTGCGAGTCCGACTGTGACGAGCCTCACTCCGCTACTTTGGGGCGGTGGCGCCCCGCTCGCGCGTCCTGGTGTTTGGATCGGCAGCGGCGCTCGTCGTCGCCGGCTCGGGTTGCGCCGCGCTGGTCGGTGGGTTGACCGGCGAGGTGCTCGCCATCGGGCTGATCACCGTGGGTCTCGGCGCGGTTGTGCTGCTGCTGTTCCTCGAGGTAGGACTGAGCGAGGAGAGGGACTTGGCGAGGGAGGCGAAGCGGCGACGGCAGCGCGATGCCGGCGGAGAGCCGCGGCTTCGGCCTCGCCGCCGGCCGCGCCGCCCCGGCTGAGTGGGCCGACGCTACGTTATCTGCTGCCGTTCATGCCGCCCGGGCAGCTCGCGGTCGTGTCCTCGTCCTCCTCCGGCACGGCATGCTCGACCCGAGCGGGAGCTCCCCGATCAGGATCGTGCCTGCTCCCGGCGGGCTGTCGAGCTCGAGACGGCCGCCGAGCGCCTCGAGACGATCGGCGAGGCCCCGCAGCCCGGAGCCGTGTCCGGTGTCGGCGCCTCCGCTGCCGTCGTCACGCACCTCGATTCGTACGCTGTCGCCGATTCGGGTCAAGCTCACGGTCACGACGCTCGCGTGGGCGTGGCGGGCCACGTTGGTCAGGGCCTCCGCGACGAGGTAGTAGGCGGCCGTCTCGACCGGCTCCGGCAGGCGGTCCCCGGGAAGCGCAGCGACCTGAACGGTCACCGGCGCCCGGGCTGCCAGGGCGTCAAGCGCCGGCCCGAGGCCGCGGTCCCTGAGGACGGCCGGGTGGATCCCGCGCGCAAGGTCGCGCAGCTCGTCGAGCGCCAGCGCCAACTCCTCGCGCGCGCCGGCGAGCTGGTGCCGGGCGGCATCGGGGTCGTTGGTCAGCTGCGCTTCGACAGCGCGCAGGGTGAGCGCCAGGCTGACCAGCCGCTGCTGTGCACCGTCGTGCAGATTGCGCTCCAGCCGCTTCCGCTCGGCGTCGGCCGCCGCGATGACGCGCGCTACCGAAACCGGGGCCGCCATCGCAGCTGTCAGTCCTCGATCGTCATCCGGGCGATGAGATCGCCGCGGAATTCGAAGATGTGGCGGCCCTTGCCCTCGCTGAGCAGCTTGCCCTCCTTGTCGCGGGCCATGAGGTGGACCGCGACCTCGATTGAGCCGTCGGGGCGTTCGGTGACGGCGGTCGGCTCGGCAGTCGCGTCGATCTCAGCCCACTGGCGCTGCCAGTAACTCCGGACAGCGTCGGGGCCAACGACGCGGCCGCCCTCCCAGCCGTTTGCCCAGTCGACATCAGGGGTCATTGCGGCCAGGCAGGCATCGACGTCTCGCGCGTTGAAGGCCCCGTACAGGGAACGCAGCTCCGCCTCGCGTGACATGTCGGCATCCTCCTCTCCCCATTGACGTAATGGCGTTACACTCTATCATTGACGTAACGGCATTACAAGAGACCGCACCCCTGCCAATGGCTCGAACCGTGGACTACCAGCGACGTGAGGCGATCGTGCAGCGCGCGGCCGATCACCTGCTCGAGCGCGGCGTCGTTGCCGTGTCGCTACGCGAGCTCGCCGCCTCCGTTGGCGTGAGCTCCCGCATGCTCGTCCACCACTTCGGCTCCCGAGAGAAGCTGGTGTCCTCGGCGGTGCGCGAGGCGCGCTCCCGGCAACGCGAGGTTTTCGAAGCGCGCCTGGCACCACAGCCTGGGCGGCCCTACGCCGACGTCCTGGCCGACGCGTGGCGCTGGTGTTCCAGCGACGAGGCGCGGCCCTACTTACGTCTGTTCGGGCAGCTGTACGCCCTCGCACAAGCGCCCGACAGCCCCCACGCCGAGTTCCTGCGCGAATCAGTGCTCGACTGGCTGCCGACCCTCGAGGAGGGCTTCGCCGCCGACGGCGCCGACCCGGAGATGGCGCGCGAGCTGTCCACTCTCACGGTCGCCGTCATCCGTGGGCTCCTGCAAGACGCGACCGCCATCGGCGACCAGGAACGAGTCTCGGCGGCCTTTGAGCGCTACGCCACGCTCCTCCGACCCGCGCATCAGCCGCACTAGCCAGCAGTCAGATCGGCTTGCCGTCAACGATGACGTCGACGCGACCGGGCCAGGGCGCGAGCAGCCCCGCGATGGGCAATGCGTCCTCCTCCGACGGCGACTCATAGACCCAGAAGGCGTCCTTCGCCCCAGGTGCAGAGAAGTAGGTGGCATCGCCCTTGAACGGGCAGTGCGAGGTGGTCTCGCTCGGCGCGGGGAGGTCAATCCGGACGTCGTCGCGCGGCAGGTAGAACCGAGTCGGCAGACCGGTCTCGTCGAGCGCCACGGCCCGGTCGGAGCCGGCGAGAACCCGGCCGTCCCCCTCCACCCGCACGTGCCCCGTGAACGGGCGGGTCGTGATGCGATGCGCACCCATCGCGTGGGCGGCCTTCTTGAGTGTGTCCGATACAGCCATGCCTACGCCATGCCCGGCGCCCAGCCACGACAGACATCGCGGCCAATCAGCCGTCGGTCCCGGCGTTGTGGCCCCGTCGCAGCCGAGGTGGATCTCGCGCTACCGATGTGTCCGCCGCGCCACGTCAGCTTAGGGTCACGTAGAACAGGCCGCGGTCGAAATACACGCCTTTGTCGTGAAATTCGCCGCGCCAAACTACGGCGTTGCCCAGGTACGTCGAGCGCGGAACGGTGCTGGGTGTCGTGTAGTTGAACGATTGTGTCCCGGTCGAGCCGGCGGCGATGCTGAAGGGTGGCGAACTCAGGTAGGGCCAGCGATCGTCCCGTCCGATGAAGCCATCGGCGATGTTGTCGAAGAAGTTGGCCACTCCGAAGAACAGCGACACGAAAACGGGGTAGTAGCCTGCGGGATCGGGGTTCGAGATCCAGGCTTGGTAATAGGCGGCGCTTCCGGGTGTCGTGCCGCTGGTCCAGCTCATGGAGTAGATGTATGGGGAGTTGGAGGTCTCTCCCCGAATCTTCTTCTCGAGCTGCTCCCTAGTCGGAGCGGAGAAGGCAAGGCCCTGCTGTTGAGCCTGCTGCTTCAGAAGATCGATCTCCTCGAGCCTCCGCTCGAGCTCCTCCTTCACCTCACGGTCCGGCTTCTTCCGTGTGGCCACGCTCGCTCCCTTCTTGGGACAACCGTACTCCCGCCGGTGTGGCGATCAAGCTCCTGGGCGGAACTGCACGGAAAGGCGCTCCAATCCTCGCCTAGGACGCTGACCAATCGGGAGCGTGTCCGTCCGCCGGAATGCAATGCGCCGCGTCGGGCGCCTTGTGGATACCGCCGCGTGGTTCCTTTCGCGTGAAGGCGGCTGAGCGCCGAGTCACATCCGACCCTGCTCGGTGGTCATCGTCATGAGCGGATGAGTCGCGAGGGCTTGAGCGAGCAAGAGTGGCTGGCAGGGCGGTTCGAGGAGCACCGGAAGCACCTGCGCGCGGTCGCCTACCGCATGCTGGGGTCCTTGAGCGAAGCCGACGACGCGGTGCAGGAGGCGTGGCTTCGGCTGAGCCGGTCGGACGCGGCGGCAATCGAGAACCTCGGGGGCTGGCTCACGACCGTCGTCGCGCGAGTCTCCCTGACCATGCTCAAGTCCCGCAGGTCGCGGCGCGAGGAGCAGTTCGGTGTGCGCGTGCCCGATCCGGTCGTGAGCCTGGACGATGAGCTCGACCCTGAGCAGGAGGCGCTGCTGGCCGACTCGGTGGGGCTCGCCCTCCTCGTGGTGTTGGACACGCTCGAGCCCGCGGAGCGGCTCGCGTTCGTGCTCCACGACATGTTCGCCGTGCCATTCGCGGAGATCGCGCCGATCGTCGGTCGCTCGCCGGTCGCGGCGAGGCAGCTTGCGAGCCGCGCCCGCCGGCGCGTCCGCGGCGCGGCACCCCCGCCCGATGCCGACCTGGCGACCCAGCGCGAGGCCGTCGGCGCCTTCATCGCCGCTGCCCGCGAGGGCGACTTCGGGGCGTTGATGGCGGTGCTCGACCCGGACGTCGTGCTCCAAGCCGATGTCGGCGCGCGGCCCGCGGGCAGGTCGCGGGTGCGTGGAGCGGAGGCCGTCGCCGGGCAGGCGCTCGCCTTCTCCAGGCTCGGCCTCCGCGTGCAACCCGTGCTGATCAACGGTGCTCCGGGCACCGTCAGCATCCGCGACGGGCGCCCGTTCGCGGTCGCCGGCTTCACCGTCCGCGGCGGGAGGGTCACCGAGATCGACATCCTCGCCGACCCCGAGCGCCTGCGCCGCCTCGACCTCACCGTGCTCGGCCGCTGAGCGGCCGGTCACGTTCGCCGACTCCACGAAGTCATTCGGGAAAGACCGAAAGGAGTTGCCATGGAAAGGATCGCGGTGGCAGGCGCCACCGGCAGGGCCGGCAGACACGTGGCCGAGATGCTCGAGGCGCGTGGGCACGAGGTGGTCCCGATGTCCCGCGCGACCGGGGTCGACGTGATCACCGGAGACGGCCTCGCGGAGGCGCTCACCGGAGCCGACTGCATCATCGATGCCACGACGGGCCCCTCCCCGGAGGAGGCCGCGGCGACGCAGTTCTTCACCACCGCGGCCCGCAACCTGCAGGAGGCCGGCGCGGCCGCCGGGGCACGGCGGATGGTGATCGTCTCGATCATCGGTTGCGACCGCTTCACCGGCGGTTATATGGCCGCGAAGCTCGCGCACGAGCGCGCGGCACTGGCGGGCCCGATCCCGGTCCGGATCCTTCGGGCGGCGCAATTCCACGAGTTCGTCGTGCAGCTCCTCGACTGGGGCCGTGAGAACGGAGCCAGCTACGTGCCGAGGATGCGCACGCAGCTGGTCGCCGCCAGGGCGGTCGGCGAGGTGCTCGCGGATCTGGCGACCGAGCCCGCCGGCCGGCCTGGGCCGGGGCAGATCGCGGAGGTCGCCGGTCCTCGCGTCGAGACCCTCGTCGACATGGCTCGGCTCCTCGCCGCGAGGCGCGGAGATCCAACGCGGGTCGAAGAGAGGGGCGACCCCGCGGACCCGGACGGCGAGCTCCTCGAGAACGGTGGGCTCCTCCCGGGTCCGGATGCCGCGCTCCGAGGCCCGACGTTCGAGGAATGGCTCGGCTCCGCCTAGTGATGAGGGGCGGCCGCCGACCGGCGGCCGCCCCTCACTGCCTTAGTCGCGGTCGCTGTCGTCGTGGACGCGTCCGCGGCGGTCGATCGAGAGGTGCTGGGTCTGCGGGTTCAGGTAGTCGAGCTTCACCTGCGGCCCGCGCAGCTCACGTGCGCGCACCTTCCAGATGTAGAGCCCGCGCCTTGCGTCGCTCTCGTAGATGTGGCCGTTGTACCAGTACGAGGACCAGTCGCCGCCTCGGAAGGCCGTGCGACCGCCCTCGTGTTGCCCGGGCACGGGCGGATCGAGCGGAAGCGGATCCATCCACGCGATCTCGTACGTGTCCAGCGGGTCGGTGAAGTCCATCAGCGCCGTTCCGGCCTGATAGGACCCGTGGACCAGCAGGGAGCGCTCCAGGTCGGGCACGATGTTGTAGTTGTGCATCGTGCAGTTCTCGTACTGCGACTGCGGTCGCGGGAGAACGTGCCGGCCGACCATCTGCCCGTTCCTGGCGTCATAGATGAACAGCGTCTTCATCTCATCGGTCTGGAACGGCATCTCCTCGTCATCCAGCGGAGCGCCCGTCACCTGACAGCGCGGCTGCGTCCCGCCGCCCGGCTCCCAGCCGCCGACGAGTTGCCTGCCGTCCCACGTGAACGCGGCGCTGTGCCAGCCGTGCACCGTGGGCGCCTGGGCGGCGTACAGGAACTCCGGGTCGTCGAGATCGCGGATGTCGAACACCGCGATTCCCATCGGGTGGCCTGCGCAGGCGGCGCGGTCGACGCGACCGAGGATGACGCCCATGTCGTGGCAGCCCTGCATCATCGTGCCGTCCGCCAGCTGGCCCAGGTCGAAGGCCCCGATCACGCTGGCCTCCTCGGGGTCGTCGAGCGGCACCTCGACGATGTCCTCGCGGCCGAAAGGCTCGCCCGGGCACTGGTTGCCGTACTTGCCCGGGTTGGGCTGGGCGCCGGTGCCGCTGACGCTGTTGTAGATCAGCACGCGGTCCCTGCGCTCGTCCGGCACGACCGTGTGCGTGTGCGAGCCGCAGTCGAGCGGCACTGACGCGACGTGCCTGATCCTGTTGATCCTGCTGATGTCGAATATCTGGATTCCCTCGAAGCCGGTGCACGGTGCGGGCGCAGGGGCGCAGTCCGCGTCGGCCGGGGCACCGCTCTGGCTGGTCGTGCTGCACCTGTCAGTCCGCTGCTGCGAATCCACCGAACGGAAGACGAGGTTCTTGTAGACACCGACGTCGCCCTGCGGGCTCACGCACGGGAACATCGCCCGCTCACGCGGCCGGCGCGGGTCGCTGACGTCGATGATCCGGAAGCCGTCATAGCGGCCCTGGATGACCGTCTTCCGCCAAAACGCCAAGTCGGTGTTTCGCGTGTCCCACGGAACCGTGCCGGGGCCGGCCGGCGGCGGCCCGGTCACCGCGCCCGCGCGCAGGCTTTGGCCGACAAGCTCCATATTCCCCGTGTGTGGTCGCTGCGGGTCCCTGGGGGGCTCCTGCCCCGCCGCGCCGCTCGGGGCGATCGCGACGAAGGTCAGGGCAACAGCGACGACTACCGACAGCGACAGTCGCGTGCCGGAACGCATGGCCTACCTCCTCCCTACTTTGCACTTGCCGAGCCGCGCACAGCGGGCCGCGTCGCGCTCCGAGCTCGAAACGGCGCCGCGCCCAAGCGCGCCTCGAGATTGCCGAAGACCGCGTTGCCCGAGCACGACCGCCGGCAAACCCACAGTAGGATGGCGGTGATGAGCGACGAGAGCATCGCTGCCCGGATCGAGCGGCTTGTGGCGGAGGAGCACGAGCTCCAGGCCCGCGAGCAGATCGACAGCTCCGACGTGGAAGCTCTCGAGGGAGATCGGGAACGGCTCCGCACGGTGGAGGTCGAGCTCGACCGCTGTTGGGACCTGCTGCGTCAGCGCCGGGCCCTCCGAGAGGCCGGGGTGGACCCCGACCAAGCAGCGGTTCGCGACGCCGACACCGTCGAGCGCTACCAGCAGTAGTGCTAGGCATCGTCGGCGTCGGTGCGATCGCCGAGGCGATCATCACCGGCCTTTGCGAAGGGGAGGACACCCCGGCCTCCATCCACCTGTCCCCGCGAAGCGCCGAGCGGTCGAGCCGGCTCGCCGCTCGCTACCCGTCCGTGGAGGTCCTCGAGAGCAACCAGGCCGTCGTCGACCGGGCCGACGTGGTGCTTGTGTGCGTGCGGCCGCAGGACGGGCCTGCCGTGCTGGCGGAACTGGCCTTCCGGGCGGAGCAAGCGGTCATCAGCGTCATGGCCGGCATCCAGATCGACGCTCTTCGCCCCGTCGTGGCGCCGGCAGAGGTCCTCCTGCGCGCGATCCCCTTGCCCGCCGTGGCCAGGCGGGAAGGCCTGACGGCGATCCACCCCGGGCACGAGGTCGCCCGTGCGATCTTCGAGCCGCTCGGAGGCGTGATCACCGTCGACAACGAGCGCGCGTTCGACGCGCTTTCCGCGTCCACAGCCACGATCGCCGCTCACCTGGCCTACCTCGACACGATCAGCCGATGGCTCGCCAACCGCGGAATCCCGCAGAGCGACGCAACGCGGTACGTAGCGGCGGTCTTCGGAGGCCTGTCCGGGACGCTGCGCGCTGCCCAAACGGACGACTTCGGGACACCGGCCGGCGAGTACGCGACGCCTGGCGGGACCAACGAACAGTTTCTCGCCGCCCTCCGCCGCGCAGGCACCTTCGACGACGTCGAACATGCACTCGACGACGTGGCCCACCGACTCGAAGGCGAGGGTTGAGGGCCGCGATTCCCACCGAAGCTCGCGGTCGAGCCCGCCGCGCCTAGCGCCCCCTTGGCACGTAGGCGCGCCGGATCACCCCGGTGCGCATCCGCTGCGGATGGTCGCCGACCTTGATGCTCTCCACCTCGCGCGCGGTCTTGAAGGAGATCACCGACACGCGGTCCTCGCCTGCCACCGAGACGAAGCAGTACTTGCCGTTCTCGCTCGAGTGTGCCCAGTAGGGGTCGCGGCCGACGGGAATCGTCCGCTTGAGCTTCAACGGCTTGCGGGTCACGATTGCGGCGTAGCGGGACATGGTTCCGGCCACGCAGAGCTTCGCGCCGCTGGGGTTCATCGCGAGGCCGTGGTGGGCGGAGTCGAGAAGGAACTCCGTCCGTGGAACCCCCTCCGCCGCGCCGAGCGGCAGCTGCAGGACCTTGACGACTCTGTCGGCCCTGAGGTCGTACTGAACTATTCCGAAGAGGAACGAGACCTGGAAGTAGACGTAGCGCTCATCCGGTGTGATCGACATCGGCCGGACGGCGGAGCTCATGTTCGGATAGCCGGCAGCGGCGAGCTTCTGCCCCATGTCGATCCGCTTGAGCACCTTCAGCGTGCGAGCGTCGATCACTTCGAAGACGCGCTCGCCCTTCGTCGAGTCCTGGGAGGGGTCGTCGGTGTCGGTGTAGACGAGGCCGATGCTGGCGTGGAAGATCCGCGACCCGTCGCGCGAGAAGTTGTTCTCGTGCGGCGCGTCCCCGGATGGGATCCGGGCGACGATCCGGCCCGTGCGCGTGGCTATCACGTCGATGACTTTCGCCGTCGACGCGGAGACGAGCAGCCGGCGGCCGCTCCTCGAGATCGCCATGTGGTCGGCGCGATACCCGTCCACCTTGGTCCGCCAGCGGATCTTCCCGGTCTTGAGGCTGATCGCCACCACGTCGGCGAAGCTCGGCCGCGAGAAGTAGACGTAGCGCCCGTCGGGCGACGTGAATCCGTCGTCCACGTACTGGTTGTGGCCCTCGCCGATGAGCTCGCGGATGCCGTCGAAGTAGAAATTGGCCGTCGGATCGGCCTCGATCTCAGCCACGCGCTTCGCACGGTCGGGAATCACGTTGACCCGCTTCAGCCGCTTGAAGGTGTGCGGGTCGACGATGTCGGCGCTGCCCGCCCAGTTGTTGCTGACGACCAGCACGTCGCGCGAGCCTCGCCGTTCGGCCGCCATTGCAGCCGGCGCCAACGCAACCAGGCCCACGACAACCACCAGCACTGCCAACGGGCCCCTCAGGTTCATCGCGCTACCAGGACGACCGTCGGCGGGGAGCCGTTGCCGGCGCTGTCCATGCTTCCTCCTTAGATCCGGAGATCGCCCGCCCGTCGCCAGCCTACCTCCTTGCGCAGCGACCGTCCGCTCCTGCTTCGCCTGCTAGCCGATCGAAGGACACCCGGGTCGGCTCACGCGGGGGTGATGCCCTCAACGGTGTCGCGGAGCACCGCGGTGTCCGCGTACACCCGCCCCCGGGTCAACCTTCCTTCGCTGAACTCGTAGATCCAGACGTTGTGGACGTCCATCGGCTTGCCGTTCTTTGCCAGCGCTTGGACGTGGACCGGCACGACGATCTGATCGCCGCCATCGATGAAGCCCTCCGGGGGACGACGCTCAGCGCTATCGGAGCGTTCTTTGCGGGCCGGTTTGACGCTCGCTTCACGCGAAGGCGGAACGGCGGACGCTCGGTGACCCGGCCGGAGTGTGGGCCCTCAACGTCACGCATATGGAGCGTTTCGGGGCCCACACTCGCCCCGAGCGTGCTCCCGCAATGCGCGAGGACCAAGAGCCCGGTCTGAGCCCTTCCCGCGCTGCCGCGCCTCGCGCAATGGAGCACTCGGGCCCGAAGGTGCTCCCTCGCATGGAAAGCAGCGGCTTGCTCTGGCGGGCTGGTTCCTCGCCCCCGTCAGAGGCGAAGCACGACCGCTCCGCCAGCGCCGCCCCCGGTTGCTGCTGCGAGGGCCTCGGCGGCCTCCTCGAGCGGGAACGTCGCCGCGGTCGAGACCTCGAGCTTCCCGGCCGCGAGCAGCTCGGCGAGCTCGCCGAGCGCGGGGCCGTCGGGCTGCACGATCACCGACGAGATCTCGATGCCCCGCTGCTCGTCCGGTGGGTCCAGGGTGATCGTCGCAAGGTGACCGCCGTCGCGCACGGTGCCGATCGCGTGGGCTGAGCCGTCAGGCACCGCGTTCGCGACGGCGGTGACGCCCCAGCCGCCGCCAATGGCGCGCGCCTGCTCCGGCCAGTCGGGGTCGTGATAGTCGAGCACGTGGGCCGCTCCCAGCCGGCTTAGGCGCTCGTGGCTGGCCGGTCCTGCGGTCGCGATCACCTCGGCGCCGCGCGTCGCGGCCAGTCCAACGAGCAGCGTGCCGGTCACCCCGCTCCCACCATGGACGAGGACAAGGTCGTCAGGGCGGACCGCCAGGGCTCCGTCGATCACCTGCGTGGCGGTCAGGGCCGGAACGGGGAACGCTGCAGCCGCCTCCCACGAGAGGGCCGCAGGCTTTCGCGCGAGCACAGTCGCCGAGGCGATCAGCAAGGGCGCCCAGGTTCCCTGATCCCGCAGCGGGAGGGGGTGGGTCAGCGCCTCATCGCCGGGCCCCCAGTCCTCGACGGAATCTCCGATCGCCGTGATGATCCCGGCGGCCTCGACGCCCAGCGCCATCGGAGGGGCGCGGCCGACGTCCCACCCGCCCGTCCGGACAAACTCCTCCCAGTTGCCGACGCCCGCGGCCCGGATTTCGATCAGTACCTCGTCGTCCGCGAGGGGGCGCGGATCTGGGAGGTCGATTCTCCCGACAGCACCGCCGAACTCGCTGATACCGGCGGCGCGCATCAATGAGGCGCTGTCTCAGCGGCGGCGGGCTCGGCGATAAAGGGTCGGATCAGGTCGGTCGGTGGTTCGTTCAGCGGATGCAGGAAGTAACTACCAGATTCGGGGCAAAGCGAATCAGTCGCTTTTGGACGAACGGCGGTAGTCGGCCCTCCGTCGTACCGGTCCCGTTTGCTCCTGCTTCGCTCACGGAGCGGTTGCTGGCGACGGATGCTTGGTCGCGTTCTCGAGCCCGAGGAGGGCAATGTCCGAAATGCTGCTTGACCGCGCTGGTCGGCGCCGCTCGCCGGCGAGCAGCGAGCGTGGGGTCGATCTGTTCGCGTGTCCAGCAACCACGTCGCTGCCCGCAGTGACCACCTGGTTGGCGAGCGGCCTAGAGAAGTTTCGGTCTGTCGTATCGCTCAAGGAGCCCGTTGATCCTTTGCCGTTCCTGTGCGCGCGAACGGGCGAACTGCCGGCCGCCCCGCGCCAGGGGCAACCGGTCTGCGGCCAGCTTCATCTTGCGCGTCCAAGCTGGCGGCTCGACCCATCCGCGGAGGTGAAGCCAGTGCTCGTCGCGGCGTGCATCAACGACCAGGGCTGCGGCGGTGAGGCGTGGTTTGCGTTTGGCAACCCGGTGCGAGGCGTCACCGTTGCACGAGAGCCCTTGCTCGAGGGCCCACTCGTCGAAGGGCTTCCAACCGATGTCCCACCTGAAGCGGGCGAGTTTCTCCCAGGCTCGCGGGTCCTCAGAGACCTCGAAGCCGCTCGGGCGAGGAAGCTTGCCGCGTACGTTCGGATCAGGAAACATCGACCGGTTCTCGTCTAGAAGGTCGACAAGCTCGATCAGAGCCCGCTGGACGAAAACAAGACGAGCAGGCGGCGCCGATGTCGCGATTTGCCGGATGTCTTCGCGGAGGCGGGTAAACCAGGGCGCGAACGACGGCTTGTTGAGTGCGTCGGTGAACTCGGCGTAGCCAAGGCAGTCACTCCGCGTGCCCCCGGTCTCCGTCTCGCGGCGTACGATCATTCGCTCACCAATCGCGCGTTGGTCTGAGCGATAGATCTGCAGAAGCGGGTCGCTGTAGCGGTGGTCACTCGCGAGGTGGTCGCTGACCGCAAGCAGCCGCTCACGCAATTCGCGTGTCTGCGTAATGTCGCCCAGGTCGAGAAACTGCACCTCCCGCCGCAGGATCTCGATCCAGCCCAGGTACTGGCCGAATAGCCATAGCGTGCTGCATTCGGCGTAAGCGCGGCGTGATTCGTCGTCGCCACCCCACGCATCACTCAGGAAACCGAGCCTTGCGATGTTGTAGAGCCGGCTCTGCAGGTCAAACGCCACTGCGAGGAGCGGCCGGCTGTACCGACCCACGACCACCCGCAATGCGCGCCTACGATCCAAGCGCGACTTCCACGCCGGCCCGACGAATGCGGTCACGAGTGCGCCGATAAGCACTGCAAGGGCGCTGATCAAGGCGGCGACCACGGGGGTCACGGCTCCAGCATCACGTAATCGGATTTGCGCGGCAAGCGGCCCAGTCGCCTGGGCGCAAAGCGAGAGTCTGCCTCGCACGGTGGCTCCCGGTTTCGCGTGATTGCGGAAGCCCCGCCACCGGCCCGTCTCGTCCAGGGCCGTCGTGATCCCTGACCGCAGACCATGACCTAAGCGAGCCGCTTGCGCAGCGAGCGAGCTAGGTCTGCGGGAAGGCGATGACGACGGCCCTGGCCCCCCGCGGCCGGCGCTGTCGGCGGAGCGAGCTAGCCGATCGAGTCGACCATCTCGAGCTGGATCAGGCGGTTCAGCTCGACGGCGTACTCCATCGGCAGCTCCTTCGTGACCGGCTCGATGAAGCCGTTCACGATCATCGCCGCGGCTTCCTCCTCGGAGAGGCCGCGGGACTGCAGGTAGAAGAGCTGCTCGTCGGAGATCTTGCCGACCACGGCCTCGTGGGCCACGGTCACGTGCGGGTTCTGGATCTGGATGTCGGGCCAGGTGTCAGAGCGGGAGCGGTCGTCCATCATCAGGCCGTCGCACTGCACGCGGGCCTTCGAGCCCTGCGAGTTGTGGCCCATACGGACCAGGCCGCGGTAGCCCATGATCCCGCCGTCCTTCGAGATGGACTTGGCGAGGATGTTCGAGTTCGTGTTCGGCGCGAGGTGCACCACCTTGGCGCCGGTGTCCTTCCACACGTCGCCGGAGGCCACGCCCACGTTGAGGTGATCGGCGCGGGCGCCCTCCCCGATCAGGAACGAGCCCGGGTAGAGCATCACCCGCTTCGCGCCCATCGAGCCGCCGACCCACTCCACGGTCCCGTGCGCCTCGACGATCGCCCGCTTCGTGTTCAGGTTGAACACGTCCTTCGACCAGTTCTGCACAGTCGTGTAGCGGGCCTTCGCGCCCTCCTTGACGAAGATCTCGACGACCGCGGAGTGCATCGAGTTGACGCTGTAGGTCTGCGCCGTGCAGCCCTCGATGTAGTTCACGTCGGAGCCCTCGTCGGCGATGATCAGCGTGTGCTCGAAGGTGCCCTCGCCCGAGCCCTCCATGCGGAAGTAGGCCTGGAGCGGGAGGTCGACCTTCACGTCCTTCGGCACGTACAGGAACGAGCCGCCTGACCACACCGCGCCGTGCAGCGCCGAGAACTTGTTGTCCTGCGGCGGCACGCACTTCTTCATGAAGTACTCGCGCACGAGGTCCTCGTGCTCCTGGACCGCCGTGTCCATCGCGCAGAAGAGAATGCCCTTGTCGGCGTACTCCTTCTTGAGCCCCTCGTAGAAGGGCTCCTGGCGCCACACGCCCACGACGCCGGCGAGGTGCTCGCGCTCCGCCTGCGGGATCCCGAGCTTCTCGTAGGTGTCCTTCATCTCCTGCGGGACCTCGTCCCAGCTGTTGTAGCGCCCGGCCTCGGGCGGGGAGTAGAGGACGAGCTGCGACAGATCGAGATCGGACAGGTCGACGCCCCAGGTGGGGATCGGCTTGCGCTCGAAGATCTCGAACGACTTGAGCCGCTTGTCGCGCATCCAGTCGGGCTCCCCCTTGATGCGGGAGAGCTCATCGATCACCTCACGCGAGATGCCCTTCTTGGCGACGAGCTGTCCCTGCTCGTTCTCCTTGATGGGGCTGGGCTTGGCAATGCGGGTCTTGTCGGTTGCAGCCATACGCCCCCAAAGGGTAGCGCGCCGAGGGGCTAATCAGACTCGCCAGGTCGGAGTTGAGGAGTGTGGGCCCTGAATGTCACGCATATGGTGACCGGGAGGGCCCACACTCGTTGGGACTCCGCCCTTATCAGACCCCCGAGGTAGGAGTTAGGGTAGCCTAACGCGCATGCTCAAGAAGGCAGGAATCCTGATGATCGCTGCGGTGCTCGGGGCAGGCGCGGCGGTGGGGGTCGCGGCGTGCGGCGAGGACCGCGAGGGGGACGTCGAGTTCCAGACCGAGGGTACGGGAACCGAGGCGGGGACCGGTACGGAGACGGTCGGGACGGAGACGGCGGGCACCGAGACCGAATCCGAGACGGAGACCGAGGCCGAGACCGAGACCGAATCCGAGACCGAGACCGAGTCCGAGACGGAGACGGCGCCGTAGAGATGTCCCGGCGCGCCCTCATCGCCGTCCTCGCCGGCGGCGCCACCCTGCTCGCGCTCGCCCTCGTCGGCGTCGTGCTCGCCATGACCGGGTCGTCCGAGGCCCTCAACATCTACTCGGCGCGCTCCCACTACGGCGAGGAGCAGCCGTTCGAGGACTTCGCGGACGAGACCGGCACCGACCTCAGCCTCCGCGGCGGCTCCGCCACAGAGCTGTACGAGCGGATCGAGGCCGAGGGCGACGACACGCCCGCCGACGTGCTGATCACGGTCGACGCCGCCAACCTCTGGCGCGCGACCGAGGCCGGCATCCTCGAGCCGCTCGACTCCCCGGAGCTCGACCGGCTCGTGCCCGAGGACCTGCGCGATCCACACGGCCACTGGTACGGCCTTGCCCTCCGGGCCCGCACGATCATGCGATCGGCGGAGCGCGTCGGCCCGAATGACGTGACCACCTACGAGGGCCTCGGCGACCCGCGCTGGGAGGGCCGTCTGTGCCTCCGCTCCGGCACCAGCGAGTACAACGTGTCGTTCGTGGCCGACCGGCTCGCCAAGGACGGCCCCGAGGCCACCGAGCGGATGCTCCGCAGCTGGATGGAGAACGACCCGGAGATCCTCGGCTCGGACGTCGACGTGCTCGAGGCGATCGCCGACGGCGACTGCGACGTCGGTCTCACCAACCACTACTACCTCGCGCGCGAGAAGGAGGAGGACCCGGACTTCCCGGTCGAGCCGGTCTGGGCCGACCAGGCCGGCCGCGGGACCCATGTGAACCTCTCGGGCATGGGCGTGGTCAAGGGCTCAGACCGCGCCGGCGACGCCCGCGAGCTGATCGAGTTCCTGGTCACGCCCGAGCAGCAGCAGGTCTTCTCGGACAACAACCACGAGTTCCCGGTCAGCGAGGAGCTCGAGTTCAAGGCCGATCCGATCGACGTGGAACGGGCCGGCGCACGGCTCGACGACGCCCTGAACCTCATGGACGAGGTGGGTTGGGACTGACGAGGCGAGGGATCGACGGCTGGGCCGTCTTCACCCTGCTCGCCGCGCTGGTCGTGGCCGGGCCGCTGATCGCCCTGCCGCTGTCGTTCGTCACCGCCCCCGGAAGCCTGTCGCGCTTCTCCGGCCTCGTGCCGGAGGCGCTCGCGGCCACCGCCGTGCTGGTGGTGGGGGTGGGCGCCGGAGTCCTCGTGCTCGGCACCGCGCTCGCCGCGCTCGTCTCCTTCTGCGACTTCCCGGGGAGGCGCTGGATCGAATGGGCGCTCGTGCTGCCGCTCGCCATGCCCGGCTACGTCTTCACGCTCTTCGCGCTCGGGCTCGAGGTGCCCGGCATCCGCTCCGAGCTCGGCGCCGTCTGCGTCTTCACGCTGGTCCTCTATCCGTACGTCTACCTGCTCGCCCGCTCCGCCTTCCTCGCCCAGTCCCGCACGCTGCTGGAGGCGGCCCGCGGGCTCGGGATGTCTCACCGCGCGGCGATCGTCAGGGTCGGGATCCCGCTCGCCCGGCCAGCGATCCTGGGCGGCGTGGCGCTTGCGCTGATGGAGACGCTGGCGGACTTCGGCACCGTCAACCTGCTGGGGGTGCGCAGCTTCACCGACGCGATCTACCGCGTGTGGTTCACGGCGCTCGACCGCGACGCCGCCATGCAGCTGGCCACGCTGCTCGTCTCGATCACGCTCGCGCTGCTCCTGCTCGAGCGGCTGGCCCGCGGCCGCGCGCGCTACCAGCAGCAGGCCGCCCGCGGCGACGTGGTGCCGCCGGTGCGCCTGCGCGGCCTCGCCGCCGCGGCGGCCGTGGCGGGCCCCCTGGCGCTGGTGGGCCTCGTGGTGCTGGCGCCGCTCGCCCAGCTGGCGGCGTGGTCGGTGGAGTCGATCGGCGAGGGCCTGCTGGCGCCCGAGTTCGCCACCGCGGCCCGCAACAGCGTCCTCCTTGCCGGGGTGAGCGCGCTGCTCGTGCCGGTCGTGGCCGTGCTGCTCGCCTACGGGGTCCGGACCAGCCGCTCGCGCCTCGCGGCCGGCTCGGCCCGGGTCGCTACGATCGGCTACGGCCTCCCGGGCTCGGTGGTTGCGGTGGCGGTGATCGTGCCGCTCGGCTGGCTCGACCGCCGCTCCGGCACCGGACTTCTGCTCACAGGCACGGTGATAGGACTGCTCTTCGCCTACCTCGTTCGTTTCCTGGCGCTCGCCTGGGGCTCCGTCGAGTCCGGGCTCATGCGGATCCCGGGCACCCTCGACGAGGCCGCCCGGGGCCTCGGCGCGGACCGGCTCGACGTGCTCGCTCGCATCCACGTGCCGCTGATCCGCGGGGGCCTTGCGACGGCGACCCTGCTCGTGTTCGTGGAGGTCATGAAGGAGCTGCCCGCGACGCTGCTGCTCCGGCCGACCGGAGGCGACACGCTGGCGATCGCCGTCTGGCAGGCCACGACCGAGTCGCTCTTCGAGACCGCCGCCCTGCCCGCCCTGCTGATCGTGCTGGTGGGCCTCCTGCCCGTGGCGGCGATGATCCGGCTGTCGGGAAGGCGCGGGGCGGAGCTCACCGCGCGCTCCGGGGTGACCGCTGACGCGGCACCCCTCGCGGGGGCATGAGCGCCCCGATCCGCCTGCGCGGCGTCTCGAAGTCGTTCGGCGCCACGCGCGCCGTCCGCGAGGTGACGCTCGAGATCGAGCGCGGCGAGCTGCTCGCGGTACTCGGTCCGTCGGGCTGCGGCAAGACGACGCTGCTGCGCCTGATCGCCGGCTTCGAGACGCCCGACGCGGGCTGCGTGAACATCGGCGACGAGGTGGTGGCCGGCCCGGGGCGGCTCGTGCCGCCCGAGAAGCGCCGCGTCGGGATGGTGTTCCAGGACTACGCCCTCTTCCCGCACCTGAGCGTCGAGGCAAACGTGGCGTTCGGGCTGTTGCGCCGGCCGCGCGACGAGCGCGAGACGCTCACGCAGCGCACGCTCGAGCTGGTCGGCCTCCAGCACAAGGCGGCCAGCCACCCCCAGGAGCTCTCGGGCGGCGAGCGCCAGCGCGTGGCGCTGGCCCGGGCGCTGGCGCCGGAGCCGGAGCTGGTGCTGCTGGACGAGCCCTTCTCGAGCCTCGACGCCACCCTCAGGGCAGGCCTCCGCCGGGAGGTCGAGCTGATCCTCCGCGAGGCCGACGCCACGGCCCTGCTCGTGACGCACGACCAGGAGGAGGCGCTCTCGCTGGCCGACCGGCTGGCGGTGATGCGCGAGGGGAGCATCGTGCAGGTCGGGGCGCCCGAGGAGGTGTACGGCCGCCCGGCCAGCCGCTGGGCGGCACAGTTCGTGGGCGAGGTGAACGTGCTGGCGGGCGTGGCGCGGGGCGGGGGAGTGGAGACCGAGCTGGGCCGCTTCGACCTGCGCGCGCCGGCCAGCGGGACCGTGCACGTGGCCGTGCGCCCCGAGCAGTTCGAGCTGACCGCGCGCCACGACGGCAACGCCGAGGTGGTGGCGCGCGAGTTCCGCGGCCACGACGTGCTCTACCGCCTCCGCCACGAGGGCGGCCGCACGGTGCTGGTGCAGCTCCCCTCGCTCGAGCTGTACGAGGTGGGCGCGCGCGTGTTCGTGCGGCCGGCCAGCTCCGCGGTCACATCGCTCGTCGACTAGCGGTTAGAGTCGCGCCGTGGCCGATCAGATGACGCTGCTGAAGCGGCATCGCCCCCTGCTCAAGTACGACTCGCAGGACCCCTTCCGGGCCTGCTCGGCGCTCACGATCATCGAGAACCCGGGCAACAGGCTGGTGGACAAGCGCGGTGGCATCCTCGCCCCCATCGTCGAGGCGGCCAAGGAGCTGCTGCTCGACACGCTGGGCGCCGGCGACGACCGCATGGGCGAGCGCCTCGACGAGGGCGGCAACGAGAAGAAGATCCTGAAGGACGCGCTGCGCATGCAGGGGAGACCGAACTACGCCGACCGCACCTACTGGCGCTTCCACCAGGACGGCGACACGGTCTACCTGCAGTACTGGTTCTGGCTCTACTACAACCCCAAGGACGTGCTCGGGCGCGGCCGCCACGAGGGCGACTGGGAGATGATCCAGGTCCGGCTCGAGAACGAGCGCCCGGTCTGTGCCGTCTACGCCCAGCACGCCCACGCCACCAAGGCCCGCTGGGAGCGGGTCGAGACCCACGAGGACGACGAGGGCGAGCACCCGGTGGTCTACGTGGCCGCCGAGTCGCACGCGTCCTACTTCGAGGACGGCACCCATCCCGCCTTCGGCCGCGCCGACAACGCCTTCGGCGACGGCCCGCACCTCAAGCCGGACCTAGAGGAGTTCGGGCCCTGGGCGGACTGGCCGGGCCGCTGGGGCAACTCGACGGGAATCCTCTCGTGGCTGCCGGCCTTCCTGTGGGACCCGCCCGCCGGGAAGAGCCCGGAGAGCCCCGGCCAGCAGAAGACGAAGTGGCTCGACCCCAAGAAGTTCGAGGAGGACGCGAAGGATCACAAGCCGAAGCAGCAGCGCAGGCTGTGGCAGCTTGGGAAGCGCTCCGTGCCACCGAAGCCCGAGATCGCGGAGGCCCGCCTCGAGGGCGACCGCGCCGTCGTCCGCTACCGCACGCGCAGCGTTCCCCTCCGCCGTCGCACCAAGCACCTGCTGATCACGGTCAGCGACGGCGGCGAGGTGATCGGGCGCGAGGCGGTGAAGGACGTGGCGGAGGAGGGCGAGGTCGAGATCCCGCTGGTGAGGACGCCGGAGCGGGCCACCGTGCGGGCCAGCGCGTTCAACCGGCGGCGCCAGCGCAGCGACGTCGAGCCACAGGTGGTCACGCAGGGCTAGGGGCCGAAGGCCGCGCGGAAGCGCCCGAGGGCTTCGGGTTCGCCGTCGAGGGTGACGCTCTCCCCGCGCAGGAGCCCCACGAGCGTGCGCGCGTCGGTCTTGAAAGTCGCCGCCGGTCCGGTCGGCGCGCCCCGCTCGGTGCGCACGGTCCCATGCTCGACGGCCACCGTGAACGGCTGCCCGTCCACCTCGAGCCCGTACGTCTCCGCGAGCTCGGGCACACGGTCGGGGCGGAAGGTCAGGTTCAGCGACATCACCACCGGGCCCGGGTTGACGGGCTCGCCGGGCGCCGGCGTGTCGAGCAGCGTCAGCCCGAAATCTCCGAGCGCCCGGATCACGGGCCCGAGGCCGCGGCCGGCCTCGGTCAGCTCGTAGACCGTCGCAGGCGCGGGCGGCGGAAGCTCGCGCCGGCGCACGAGGCCCTCGGCCTCGAGCATCCGGAGCCTGGCCGTGAGCATGTCCGTTGCGATCCCCGGCAGGCCCTCGTGCAGGTCCGTGTAGCGCTGCGGGCCCAGCATGAGGTCGCGCACGATCAGCAGCGTCCAGCGCTGCCCGAGCAGGTCGAGCGAGCGGGCGATCGCGCAGTACTCGCGGTAGCTGCGAGTCGTGGCGGCGGAGGACGTCACGCCGCACATACTACCTGATCTCCAAGTACCTACTTGGAAAACATGGTACGGTGCCAGGCGCCCATGTTCGCCGCGCTCACCAAGCTCGCCACCCGGCGCCCGAGGCGAGTCGTGGTGGCGGCGGTACTGCTGGCGGTGGCGGCGGCCGTCGCGGGCGCGACGGTGGCGGACCGGCTCGACCCCTATGCCGCCGAGGACCCCGCCACCGAGTCGGTACGGGCCGACGAGCTGCTCGAGAGCGCGGGCGTGGGAGCGGGGGTTGACGTGGTGGCCCTCGTGGACACGCCGGGCGGCGCCCGGTCGGCCGACGGTCGCCGGCGCGTGGCGGAGGTGGCGCGCGCCGTGGGCGCGGACCCGGACATCGGGCGGGTCGTGACCTTCGAGGAGGGCGGCCCCTCGCTCGTCGCGCGCGACGGACGCTCCACCTACGTGGCGGGGACCCTGAGGCCGGGCGCCGACGAGAACGACGCCGGCGACCGCCTGATCGAGCGGCTCGGCGACCGGCCGGGGCTCACGCTGGGCGGCTTCGCGGTGGCGAGCCCGCAGGTGAACGAGCAGGTGTCCGAGGACCTGGCGCGCGCGGAGCTGCTCGCCTTCCCGCTGCTCTTCCTGCTCTCGTTCCTCTTCTTCCGAAGCGTCGTCGCGGCGCTGCTGCCGCTCCTGGTGGGCGGCATGGCCATCGTGCTGACGTTCCTGGGCCTCCGGATCGGGTCGGAGTTCGGCTCGATCTCCGTCTTCGCGCTCAACGTGACCACGGGGCTCGGCCTCGGGCTGGCGATCGACTACTCGCTGTTCATGGTCTCGCGCTACCGCGAGGAGCTCGCGCGCAGCGGTCCCGGGGCGGAGGCGATCCGCCGCACGCTGGCCACCGCCGGTCGCACCGTCCTGTTCAGCTCGCTGACCGTGGCCGCCGCGATGGGGTCGCTGCTGCTGTTCCCGCAGCGCTTCCTCTACTCGATGGGGATCGGGGGGATGATGGTGGCGGCGCTGGCGGGCGGGGTCGCGCTGCTCGTGCTGCCGTCGGTGCTGGCCCTGCTGGGCCCGCGCGTGAACGCGCTGGCGCCGCGCCGCCTGCAGCGCGCCGCGGACGCGGACGCGCGTCCCGCCGAGTCGGGCTTCTGGTACCGGCTTTCGCGCGGAGTGATGCGGCGCCCGGGCGCGGTCGCCGCCGGCGCGGCAGCCCTCCTGATCGCCATGGGGATCCCGTTCCTGGGCATCAAGCTCACCGCGGTCGACGCCAGCGTGCTGCCCGAGTCGAGCAGCGCCCGCCAGGTGGACGACGCGCTGAAGCGCGACTTCGACGTTCGCCGCACCACGCCCATCACGCTCGTGACCACGGCCGAGCCGGGACCGGCGCTCGAGCGCCACCTGAACGCCGTGCGGGAGGTGCCGGGCGTGCTCGAGGTGGGGCCGCCGCGGCGCGAGCGCGGCATCACGCTCGTGGACGCCGTGCCGCGCGACGCGGTCCTGAGCGACGAGAGCCAGCAGGCGGTGCGCGACGTGCGTGGCCTCGACCCGCCCTTCGAGGTGCTGAGCCGCGGCCAGACCGCCACGCTCGTGGACCTGAAGGAGAGCCTGGTCGACCACCTCCCGGGCGCGCTCGCGGTGCTGATGGGCACCACGCTGATCGTCCTGTTCCTGATGACCGGGTCGGTGATCCTGCCGGTCAAGGCGCTCCTGATGAACTTGCTGACGATGTCGGCGGCGTTCGGGCTCCTCGTCCTGATCTTCCAGGACGGCCGCTTCGAGAGCCTGCTCGACTACACGAGCCAGGGCGCGCTCGAGGCCACCCAGCCGATCTTCCTGTTCGCCGTCGCATTCGGGCTCTCGACCGACTACGGCGTCTTCCTGCTCGCGCGGATAAAGGAGGCGCGCGACTCCGGCCTGCCGAACGACGAGGCCGTGGCCGTCGGCCTGGAGCGCACCGGCCGGATCGTGACCGCGGCGGCGCTCCTCTTCAGCGTGGCGGTGGGCGCCTTCGCGACCTCGCAGATCATCTTCATCAAGGAGCTCGGCATCGGCACGGCGCTGGCCGTGCTGATCGACGCCACCATCATCCGCGCGCTGCTCGTGCCGTCCCTGATGAAGCTCCTGGGCGAGTGGAACTGGTGGGCGCCGAAGCCGCTGGCGCGGCTCCACGCCCGGATCGGACTGCGCGAGGGCGCCCCCGCCTGATGCGCTCGTTCGATCCGCGGCTCGTTGGAGGGCGGGAGTGTCGCGCCTGGGAGACCTACTACCGGCGGGAGTGGGCGGCCTTCCTGGCCGCATCGATCGGGCTGGTGCGCGCAGCCTTCGGGATGAGCTGGCCGCGCACCCTCGTTGGGGCCTGGCTGGTCCTGCGCGCCAACCAGGTCTGGGCGCCCTATCCGGACAATGACCCGCAGGCCGCGCGCCGGCTCATGACCCGCTTCTACCAGCTGCTTCGTAAGAGCACCGGAGAGCGCTTCGATCCCGAGCGCGCGGCGTGGCTCGAGGTCGAGTGGTGGAGGGTCCACCGCGAGGCGCAGCACGGCGAGGGTTCCGGCGCGTCGGAGGAGCTAACGGCAGCCCTGCGCGACCTGTACGCGTACTCCTACTCCGTCGAGCCGGGCGAGGTGCAGCCCGCCGCGGCGCTCCGGGCGGAGGCGATGGACGTGTCGGATTCCTGGGTCGAGGCCGGCTGCGATCCGGCCGACCCGCGGTTGGCGCGAGAGCGGGCTCTCCTGGTCCGGTCCTACGCGAGCCTGCTCGCCGCCGTGCACCGCTGAGCGGTGCGCTCAGTTCAGCGCGCCCGGCGGCGGCGCAGCTCGCGGGCGAAGGTGCGCCCCAGGTGCAGCGGGTGGTTCATGAGGGCGGTGAGCTGGCCGCCGATCGAGTCGGGGTCGCGCGCGATGCCGAGGCCGCGCAGCACGGTCAGCAGGTCGTAGTAGACGCGCTCGCAGACGAGCCGGTCCTCCTCGAAGACGAAGACCCCGCAGGCGCGGATGCGCACGCGCCGGCCGGTGGGCGGGAGCCCGTGGTAGGTGCCGAGGTGGGTGCCTGAGACCCAGGCCTCCTCGACCACCGCCTCGTCGCCGTGGTGGGTCACGATCGGCTCCACCCTGAAGTCGGGCACGCCGGTGAAGTTCTCGCCGTGGTAGCCGCGCACGGCCTCCTCGCCGTCGAAGACCTCGCCGGTCGGGACGATCTCGTAGCGCGGGTGGTGGAACGTGGCGATCACGCCGTCGAGGTCCTGCCTGCTCTCGGCGGCGGAGTGGGCGTCGAGGACGGCCTGGCGCGCCCGCCGCAGGCCCCGGTCGATGGAGGTGGACATCCGCCGACCCTAGCCGCACAGTAGGGTCCGCCGCATGGAGCTCTATGTCTGCTGGGGGACGTTCCCGGCGCCGTGGCGGCCGGGCGGCCATCCGTGCCGGAACGCGTACGAGGCGCTGAGGAAGGCCGGCTGGGATCCGGAGGTGAAGAAGAGCTACGGGCTCGGCCTGCTGCCGGACGCGCTCACGCCGCAGCGCCAGAAGGTGCGCGAGCTGACCGGCCAGAACTGGGTGCCCGTGCTCGTGACCGACGACGGCGAGGTGGTCCAAGAGTCGAAGCGGATCGTCGAGTGGGCGCGGAACAACCCGGCGAGCGCTTCGGACCGTGCGGCCGGCGCCGGCGAGGCCGCCGGCGCGGGCGGCGCGGGGGCCTAGGCGCGCGGCGCCCCCGGCGCGGCCACCACCACCTGCAGCTTGCCGGCGGGCGAGCGTTCGAGCGCCTCGACCGTCTCCACCTCGACCGACGGCCGCTCCACGCCCAGCTCCTCCAGGCGGGCGCCAACGCGAGCCCGCAGCCGCGCCGGCGCCTCGGCGGCGCCGTCGCGCAGGGCCACGCGCAGCCGCAGCGCCTCGCCTTCCTGCACGACCTGGAACTCGCGCACGTCCGGGTCCGCAGTGACGAGCGAGAACTGGAGCGGGTGCACGTCCACGCCGCCGAGCCGCAGCACGTCCTCGGCGCGGCCCTCCAGCGAACGCAGGCGCGTCAGCGTGCGCCCGCACGGGCAGGGCTCCGGCTCCACGGCGACCAGGTCGGTGATCTCGAACCGGATCAGGGGCATGGTGCGGTTGAAGAGGTTCGTGGCGAGCAGCCGGGAGCCCACCTCGCCCGGCGGGACCGGGCGGTAGTCCTCGTCCACGTTCTCGGCGATGCACATGTCGTCGAACAGGTGAATCGACCCCTCGAGGCACTCGTGTCCCCACAGCCCCTCGGTGGTGGCGTAGAAGTCGAGCGGGCGGACGCCGAAAGCCCGCTCGATGCGGTCGCGCACGGTGGGCAAGAGCGGCTCGCTGCTCGTGAAGACGCTCTCCGGCTCGATCCGCAGCCGTCCGGCAAGCTGCTCCACTGCCAGCAGCGCCATGATCGACGGGTAGCCGTAGACCACGCGCGGCTGGAACTCGTTGAGGCTCTCGACGAGCTCCGGCACGGGCTGGGTGACGCTCAGCCGGCAGAGGCGGTGCAGCCCGATGTCCATCGTCTGTGCCCCGCGCCGGGTCATGTGGGTGGGCGACCCGCCGCCGATCATCGCGAGCTTCAGCCGCGGGAAGCGCGGCCCCGTGCCGGTCCAGTCGCTCCTCCGCAGGAACATCGAGGCGACATCGGCCCAGGCGGCGCGGTCGTAGACGAACACCGCCTTGCGACCGGACGAGCCGCTCGACGTCATCACGCGGTACTCGCCGAGGTAGAGGGCGTCGTCCTCGATCTCTCCCAGGTGACGGAGCAGGTCGTCCAGGCGCAGGCGCCGGTCGGTCACGATGTCGTCGAAGCGCTCCATCAGCTCCGCCTTGGTGAGCACCGGGAGGCGCTCCAGCGTGACCGCCCCGCCCGTCGGGACGCGCTCGCGCCAGAACGGCGCCCGCTCCGCGGCGAAGCGGAGCAGCTCGCTCAGCCGCTCCTGCTGGAAGCGCTCCAGCCGCTCGCGCGGCCAGCGCTCACGCTTCGCGAGCTCCTTGCTCGCGCGGATCCCGCGCGCCATGTCCTGCAGACGCTTGATCCGGTAGCCCATCGAGTCCTCCTTGGTCGGCCAGAAGCCTGCCCATGCGCAGGCCGAGATCCTCGTCCACCACGTCCGGCTGGGTCAGGCGCTCGAGCTGTAGGCCGAGCTGCATGGCGTAGCGGGCGGTTGCGACTTTGAGCGGGTCGTCCCGCAGCTCCTCGCCGCTCCAGGTCAGCGCGGCGGCGAGCACCTCGATCACGCGGCGATGCTGCGCCGCGAAGCGCTCCCGCACCTCCGGGTGCCGGAGGGCGTGGGCCCAGAACTCGAAGAAGACCGCCATCCATCCGTCGGAGGCCGGGGGCCGGCGGCCCCGGCCGGGGATGAAGCGGTCGATCGCCTCCTGGGGCGTGCGAGCCTCGTCGAGCAGGGCCTCGAGCTCGGCGACGCGGGCGTCGGCCCGCCGCTCGTAGACGGCGAAGAAGAGGTCCTCCTTCGAGGCGAAGTTCGAGTAGACGGCGCCCTTGGTGAAGCCCGCCTCCGCGGCCACGGCGTCGATCGAGGTGGCGTGGAAGCCCTGCTCGGTGAAGAGGCGCTCGGCCGCATCCACGAGCTCCGACCGGGTCTGGGCCTGCCGCTCCGCGCGGGTTGGGGCGACTCGCATACCGCGAGTATCTAGATACCGACGGTATCTGTCAAGTCCGTATGCGACGACCCATCTCGGTGGTGTCGTAGCCGCCGAGCGCGTCGACCTCCGCGCGGAATGCGGCCGAGGCGAGCAGCTCCCAGAGCGGCGCGAGCAGGTCCCCGTCGAGGCTCGCGCGCTGGAGCACCAGGTCGTAGGGCTCCTTCGCGATGGGCACGAAGTCGAGGCCGAAGGCGCGGGCGGCGGCGAGCACGCCCAGGCCGCATTCGGCTCGCCCAGCGGCGACGGCCGCGGCCACGGCGAGGTGCGTGTGCTCCTCGCGCGCGTAGCCCTCGACGGCGTCCGCCTCGATTCCGCGCTGCTGGAGGAGGTGGTCGAGCAGCACGCGCGTGCCCGCGCCGCGCTGGCGGTTGACGTAGCGGAGCCCCGGGCGGGTGAGGTCGTCGATCTCCGCCAGGCCGTGCGGGTTGCCCGGGGCGACGATCAGCCCCTGCTCGCGGTGGGTCAGCCTCACCACCGCGACGTCGTGGTCGGGCATGAGCCGGTCGACCCAGGGCAGCGTGTAGTCCCCGCTGTCCGGGTCGAGCAGGTGCGATCCCGCCACATGGCACAGGCCGTCGCGGAGCGCGGCGAGGCCGGCGAGCGAGCCGACGTTCGAGGACGCGAGGGCGACGCTCGGGTCGGCGGCGCGGAGCTCGGAGGCGGCCAGGTCCAGGACCAGGTCGTGCGAGCCGGTGGCCACGATCGTGCGCTCGATCTCGTCCACTCCCCGCAGCAGGCGCACCTCCACCTCCTCGCCGGCGTGGTGACCCTCCAGCCCGGCCGGGACCACGAGCAGCCCGTCGGCGCGGACGAGCGAGGTGAGCACCCCGGCACCGCGGGGGAGCGGGGTGGCCACGAGGCCGCCGCCGACCCGCCCGAGCCGGACCCTCACCCAGTCGTCGGTGCCCATCCCCGAGGCGAGCTTGCGGGCCAGCCGGGCGCGGGTCCGGGGCCAGTCGGGAGGCGGGGCGCCCTCGAGCCGGGCGAGCAGCGGGGCGGCGAAGATGTCGAACGTGAGCGCGGCGGAGACCGGGTAGCCGGGCGCGCCGAGGACGGGCGTCGGAGGCTCCGCCGCCACACCCAGCACGACCGGGTGGCCGGGCTTCACCGCGACCCCGTGCACGGCGAGCGTGCCAGCCTCCGCCACGACCTCCGCCGTGTAGTCGTCGCGCCCGGCGCTCGATCCCGCTATGACCACCACGAGGTCGGCCGCTGCTGCCGCCTCCCTCACCGCGGCGACGATCCGCGCCGGCTCGTCCGGGACCACCACATGCCTTCGCACCTCGCAACCGGCCTGCTCGGCCTGCGCGGCGAGCATGAGCGAGTTCGTGTCGGGCAGCTCGCCCGGCTCGAGCTCGGCGCCGAGCGGGCGGATCTCGTCACCCGTGGGGATCACCGCCACCACCGGCGCGCGCCGGACGGAGAGCTCGGTCATGCCGGCGGCGCCCGCAGCCGCCACGTCGACCGGCCGCAGCCGGTGGCCGGCGGGGAGAAGGAGCTCGGCGGCGCTGACGTCCTCGCCGATGGATCGCACGTGCTGGTAGGGAGCAGCCGCGGCGCGAAGCTCGACGTCGGCCGGGTCCTCCTCGCCCGCGCCGAGCCAGTGCACGTGCTCGCGCATCACGACCGCGTCGCGGCCCGGCGGCATCGGATCGCCGGTGTCGACCACCTCGTACCGCTCCCGGCCCAGCCGCACCGGAGACGTCTCGCCGGCGCCGACGGTGTCGGCGGCGCGCACCGCGATCCCGTCCATCGCGGCGGCGTCGAACGGGGGCGAGGAGCGCCCGGCCCATACGGCCTCCGCGGTCACGCGCCCGACCGCATCGTCGAGCGGCACTCCGATGGCCTCGAGCCGCTCGGGACAGCCGGCTGCGCGGCAGGCGTCGAGCCACGCGGCGAACGCCTCGGCAGTTGGAACGTCGTGTACGAACGGCGTGGCGCGCGCCATCAGCGGTACAGCTTGACCGCTACCTCGTCGCCCGCCGGCAGACCCGTCGCCGACTCCGGCACCACCAGGTACCCGTCGGCGCCGGCCAGGATCGAGAGGAGGGCGGAGGAGCCGAAGAGCGGGGTGGCCACGCCGTCGTCGAGCGCGACCTGGACGATGTCGAGACGGCCCGCGGCGGAGGGAAGGTCGCGGCCGAGCCGGGCGCGGACGGACGGCTCCGGCGGCGGCTCGGTGCAGCCGCCCACCAGCCGGACCAGCGGCATGCCGACGAGGCGGAAGACCACGAGCGCCGAGCGCGGGTTTCCGGGCAGGCCGATCACCGGGACGCCGCCGCAGTCGGCGAGGAGGGTCGGCTTGCCCGGCCGCAGGGCGAGCCCGTGGCACCAGATGCCTGGCTCGCCGAGCGCGGCGATGGCCGACGCGGTCTCGTCGCGAGCGCCGACGGACGACCCGGCCGACACGACGAGGAGGTCGCAGCCGGCGCCGCCGGGCTCAGCACCCGCGAGCGCGCGGCGCAGGGTGAGCTCGAGCGCGTCGCGGTCGTCCGGCACTATCCCCGCGAACGCCGGCTCGCCGCCCGCCTCGCGTACGAGCGCGGCCAGGGCGGGCGCGGTCGCGTCGCGCACCTGGCCCGTCTCCAGCTCGGGCGTCTCGCGAGCCACCAGCTCGTCGCCGGTGGACACGATCGCCACGCGCGGGCGCGCGTGTACGAGTACCTCCGCCACGCCGGCCGCCGCGAGCATGCCCAGCTCCGCCGCCCGCAGCGGCCGCCCCGGCCGTGCCAGCTCCGCGCCGGCGGGGGCGTCCTCGTCGGGCCGCACCATCCCCTCACCGGGCGTCGCGGGCCGCACCACCTCGATGAGCGCCGGCAGCGTCGCCTGCGTGTGCTCGACCTTCACGACGGCGTCGGCGCCGGGGGGCAGCGGCGCGCCGGTGGCGATGGCGATCGCCGCGCCCGGCCGCAGGGCCACCTCAGGCGGGCGTCCCATGCGCGCCTCGCCGGCGAGGTCCAGGTAGCCGGGCTGGCCTTCGGAGGCGCCGTAGGTGTCGGCCGCGCGCACGGCGAAGCCGTCCACGGTCGCACGGGCGAAGCCGGGCAGGTCGTGGGGCGCCCGCACCGGCTCGGCCGGCACCCTCCCGAGCGCCTCCTCGAGCGCCACCCTCTCCGTGCCGGTGCGGCGGGCGGGCCGGAAGCCCGCGAGCGCCTCGCCGACGGTCCGGACGGCGAAGAACTCGCGCTGCTCCCGCGGCGCCGTCAAGGCTCGGCCCGTGGTGCGACGAACAGATCCAAGCCGAGCTCGGCGCTCACGGCGGGCTCAGGACGCCCGTCGCGCTCGAGTCCCCGCCCGGCGTAGTAGGCGTCGATCATGCCGTGGAGGCGGTCCTTCGTGAGGGTCGCCTCGCGGCCCGAGTCGAGCGTCAGCGGCTCACTCAGGAAGCGCTCCGGGAGGCGGTCCTCGGCGCGCGTCCAGCCCTCGCGGAGGTTGTAGAGGCGCTTGGCCAGCACGATGCGCCGGGCGGTCCGGCGCAGCTCGAACTCGTCCACGTCCCAGCCCGTGACGGGCGCGAGCAGGGCGGCCCATTCCGGCCACGGATCCTCGAAGACGCCGCGCAGGAACTTGCAGAGGATCAGCGAGTCCATCACCGCCGCGCGATCCTCCGTCTCGATCGCCGCGGCGGCGTGGGCGTCGCCGCCGGCGAGGCGGTCCAGCTCGCCCGACAGGTCGGCCTCGTACGCGCCGGAGCGGTTGTGGTCGGCGCCGCGCGCGTTCACCGCAAGGCCCAGCGCCATCGCCTGAAGCGTGCGCGGCTCGTAGCCCGGGAGCTCGAGCCCCTTGACGTGAGGAGCGATCGCCTCGGCGTCCGGGCCGACCGCGGCCGCCGCGCTGCGCGAGCCCTCCGCCAGCAGGTCGCCGAGGCCCTCGCGCGCCGCGATCTCGTCGAGCGCGCGGATGAGGGCGGCCGCGTCGCCGAAGCGAAGCCATGGCGCGTCGATCAGCCCGCGCTCCGCGCACTCCATGGCCCAGGCGATCGTGCCGCCGGCGGAGATCGTGTCGAGCCCGAGCTCGTCGCAACGGGAGCTCGCCGCGAGCACCGCGTCGGGATCCGACACCCCGCACAGCGGGCCGAGGGCGAAGACGTTCTCGTATTCCACGCGCGCGCGAGAGCCGTCGGCGGCGGCGTAGATGTGCTCGCAGCCGATCGTGCACGACGCGCAGTTGTTGCGCGCGACGCCGCGCAGCTCGTGGAGCTCCTCGGCCGCGAGCCGCGGCGCGTCCTCGAAGCTCGCCTCCTGGAAGTTGCGCGTGGGGAGCGTGGAGATCGCGTTGAACGAGAGGAGGTTGGCGAGCGTGCCGAGCTCGCGGTACTTGGCGGTGGCGGGGCCGAACGAGCGCTCGCGCAGCGCGCGGGCGGCGGCGAGCACGCCCTGGGCGTCGTGGAGCGGCGGCTTCACCCCCGCGCCGCGCACCGCCACGGCCTTCAGCAGCTTGGCGCCCATCACGGCGCCGAGGCCGCCGCGGCCCGCGTGGCGGCCGTCATGGGAGACGGTCGCGTAGCGCACGAGCCGCTCGCCGGCGGGGCCGATCGCGGCCACGCGGAAGGCGGGGCCGAGGCGGTCGCGGAGCCGCTTCTCCGCCTCGGCTGCTGGCAGGCCCCAGAGGTCCGCCGCGGGCTCGAGGCGCGCCTGCGCGCCCTCAACGACGAGCACCGAAGGGGTCGGGCAGGCGCCGCTGACCACGATCGCGTCGTGACCGGTCAGTTTGCCCGCGATCGCGAAGTGGCTCGAGGCGAGCGCGTCGTTCAAGAGGCCGGTCAGCGGCGACTTCGCCACGACCGCGAACTTCGCGCTGGTCGTGAGCGGAGTGCCCACGAGCGGCGAGAACACGAACGCCAGGGGCGCCTCCGGCGCGAGCGGATCCACGCCCGGCGGAGCGAGGCGGTGCATGAGCCACGCCCCGAGCCCGGCGCCGCCGATGCAGGAGCGCAGGACGCGCTCCTCGAGCTCGAGCACCTCCGCCACCCCCCGATCGCGCCGACTGTCGAGTTTGTCGGCCGCAGGCCGACGAAGTCGACGCTCGGTGCCGTGGGAGATGTCGACCACGAGCGCTCGGCCGAAGTAGCCGCCTGCGGCCACGCGTCAGCCCCCCGCGTCCGCCGCTATGAACGCCACGGCGTCGCCCGTCGCCAGCGGGTAGCCGGGGTCGCGACTGATCTGGTCGCCGTTCAGCGCCGCCACCACGTGGCGGTCGAGCTCCACGCCCGCGGCGGCGGCGGCCGCGCCCAGCGTCGCCGCGCGCACCGGCACGGCCGCGTGTCCCCCACCGTCGCGCGCCAGGGCGCCGTAGCGCCGCACCGTCACCGCCGGCGCGTTGCGCGCGCGCGCCCGCTCGTACTCCTCGGGATCGTTCACGTTGAGGAGGGAGAGAAGCTCTGGGTCCGCGTCGGCGAGCTCACGGTGGCGCAGCAGGTCGTCCTCGCCGAGCTCGCGGACGCTCGCGCGCTCGTACAGGAAGGCCGGCTTCATGCGGTCCTCCGCGATCAGATCCTCCACTGCGGGCAGCAGCGAGGTGCGGTAGGCCGCGGCCAACGGGTGCCTGAAGCCGTGTGCGACGGGCAGCGCCACGTCCACATCTTCCCGCTCCGCGACTCTGAGCACCGCGCCCACGAAGGCAGGGTGGAGGAGCGGGACGTCGGTGGAAGAGACGTATGCGTGCTCCGCGGCCCCGTCGAGCGCCCGCAGCCCGGCCGCAAGGCCCTCGAGCGGCCCGCGCCCCTCGCGCGCGTCGGTGGCCAACAGCACGTCCTCCGCCAGCTCCGGAAGCTCCTGGCCGGGCGCCCGCACCACCACGACCGGTCCGTCCACGACCCGCCTCACGATGCCCACGACCCGCTGCAGGAGTGTGGTCCCGTGCCACTCCAGAGCGGCCTTCGGCCGGCCCATCCGAGTGGACCGACCGCCGGCCAGGACAATGCCCGCGGCAGTCGCTCGCACCGGTGGGACTGTACCTATTTGTACGCGGTTGACCCGGCACCGCGCTCCCGGGGCCGGCTGTACTAGCCTGTACTGGTACAGATGGAGTGGCGGGAGGTAGCCGAGCGCGTCGCGCGAGGAATCGCGTCAGGCAGCCCGGAGGAGGGCGAGCGTCTGCCGGGCGTGCGGAAGCTGGCGCGCGAAGCCGGCTGCTCCGCGGGGACGGCCGCGCGAGCCTACGCCGCGCTGCGCGACGCCGGCCTGATCGCCGGCGCGCAGCGCACGAGCTTCGCGGTCGCGCCCGGCGCGGCCGCCCGCGCCGGTTCTTGGCCTGTCGCGGGGGGTGCGGCCGGCGGGCCCGGCGCCGGCGTGCTGCGCGTGGCGGGCAGCGACGATCCGGCGCTCGACCTCCTGCTCCGCGCCGCGGGAAGCGCCGCGACGCTCGCCCCCGGCCCCCGCGGCAGCGTGCCGGGGCTCGGTCAGCTCGCCCACGGCAGTGCCGACGCGGCCGCCGTGCATCTCCTCGATGTGGCCGGCGGGCGCTGGAACGAGGGGTTCGCCCGCAGCGCCCTGCCCGGACAGGCTGTCGTGCTCGTGCACCTGTGGCAGCGCGAGCAGGGGCTCGTGGTCCCGCGCGGCAATCCCAAGGGCGTCCGCGCCGTGGCCGACCTCGACGGGAAGCGCCTGGCTTGGCGAGCGCCCGGCGCGGGCTCGCGGCTGCTGCTCGAGCGCCTGATGCTTCAGGAGGGCATGCGCCCGCGCCCCGAGCTGGGCGTCCAGGCGGACTCGCACCTGGCGGTGGCCACCGCCGTCGCGGCCGGGACGGCGGACGCCGGCCTGGCCGTCCGCGCGGTCGCCGAGTCGCTCGGGCTCGACTGGATACCCGTGGCCACCGAGTGGTTCGAGCTGGCGATGGCCGGGCCGACCCGCGCCGCCGCCGAGCCGCTGCTCGACACGCTCGCGAGCACCGAGGTCCAGGAGCGCCTCGGGCGCCTGCCGGGCTACGACCTGACGATGACCGGCGACGTGCGAAGCGCCCGATGAGGCTCCCGGGCCTCGCTGTGGCCCTCGCCGTGCTGGCGCTGTCCTCGTGCGGCGGGGATGACGACGAGGGCGGCACGATGCTGCTCGCCACCACCACCAGCACGCGCGATTCCGGGCTGCTGGACGAGCTGCTGCCGGGCTTCGAGGGCGAGTCCGGCTGCTCGGTCAAGACGCTCGCCGTCGGCTCGGGCGAGGCGATGGAGCTCGGCGAGCGGGGCGACGCCGACGTGCTGCTCGTGCACTCCCCGGACGCCGAGCAGGACTTCATGGCGGGCGGTCACGGCCAGAGCCGCGAGGTGGTGATGCACAACGACTTCGTGCTGCTCGGACCGGCGGACGACCCGGCGGCCATCGGGCAGAGCGAGGACGCGCCGAGCGCGCTGGCGCGGATCGCCCGCGACGAGGCCGCCTTCGCCTCGCGCGGCGACGATTCCGGCACGCACGCCAAGGAGCTCTCGCTCTGGGAGGAGGCCGGCGTCGAGCCGGGCGGGTCCTGGTACGTCGAGACAGGCCAGGGCATGGGCGAGACGCTCACCATCGCCGACCAGCGCCAGGCGTACACGCTCTCGGATCGCGGCACCTACCTGGCGACGGACAACCTCGACAGCGAGCTGCTCCTGGAGGGGGGAGAGGCGCTGCTCAACCCGTACCACGTGATCGTGGTGAAGGGAGACGACGTGAACGGCGAATGCGCGCGGGAGTTCTCCGCGTGGATCACGAGCGCGCCGGTCCAGGACGAGATCGGCGCCTTCGGCCGGTCCGAGTACGGCGAGCCGCTCTTCTTCCCGGACGCCGCCGGCTGATGGACGCCGTCCACGAGGTGCTCGCTCGCTCGGCGCTGGTCTCGCTCAGCGCCACGGCCATAGCCCTCCTCCTTGGTGTGCCGCTCGGTACGTGGCTCGCCCTCGCGCGCATCCGCGGGCATCGCCTGCTCGCGACGTTCCTGAACACCGGCATGGCGATCCCAACAGTCGTGGTCGGGCTGGTCGTCGCGCTGCTGCTCTGGCGCAGCGGGCCGCTGGGCGAGCTCGAGCTGATCTACACGCTGCGCGGCATGGTCATCGCGCAGGTCCTGATCGCCACCCCGCTCATCGCCGGCATCACGATGGCCGGCCTGCAGGCGCTGCCGCCGGAGCTGCCCGACCAGCTTCGGGCGCTCGGGGCCGGCAGGCGGCAGCTCGTCGTGCGGCTCTGGCTCGAGGCGCGCGTACCGCTCCTCGCCGCCGCCATGGCCGGCTTCGGGCATGCCGTGTCCGAAGTCGGCGCGGCGACGATCGTGGGCGGGAACATCCATGGACAGACCCAGGTGATGACCACCTCGATCGTCGAGCAGGTGGGGAGGGGCGAGTTCGAGGAGGCGCTCGTCTACGCGGGGGTGCTGCTTGCCCTCGCGTTTGCCATCAACGCGCTCCTCACGTCCGTGCAGCAGCGCGCCGCCTCGTGGGCTCGCGCCTGAGGCTGCGCGGCATCCGCCACCGACGCGGCGGGCGAGAGGTGCTGGCAGTCGCCGAGCTCGACCTAGCCGCGGGCGAGCGTCTTGCCGTGCTCGGTCCGAACGGCGCCGGCAAGACCACGCTCCTCCGCCTCGTCGCAGGGCTCGAGGAGCCGGCCGAGGGGTCGGTGGAGATCGACGGCGTGCCGACGGTCGAGGCCGGCGCCGAGCTGCGGCGCCGCATCGGCTACGCCACCCAGCGGGCGGGCCTGCTGTCGACGAGCGTCCGGCGCAACGTGGAGCTCCCGCTTCGCTGGCGCGGCCTCCCGAAGGCGGCGCGCACCCAGACGGCGCTCGCAGCGCTCGAGCGGCTCGGCGTCGCCCACCTGGCCGAGCGCCGCGCCGCGGCCCTGTCGGGAGGCGAGGCCCAGCGTGTCAGCCTGGCGCGGGCGCTCGCGCTCGACCCGCGGCTGCTGCTTCTCGACGAGCCCGCCGCGGCCCTCGACGCCGAGGCGCGCCGCTCCTTCCTCGACGATCTGGCGGCGCTGCTCGCCGACCGCTCGATGACCGTTGTGCACGTTTCGCACAGGGCAGACGAGGCGCTGCGCCTGGCGGACCGCGTGGCGGTGCTGGTGAACGGCGCGGTCCGCCAGCTGGCGGAGCCCTCGCGGGTGCTGCGCGAGCCCGCGGATGCCATGGTCGCCCGCCTCGTCGGCTACGAGAACGTCCTGCCGGCGCGGGTGGACGGCAGCGGAGACGTGCTGATCGCCGGCAAGCGCTGCGGGCTCCGCAGGACCGAGGAGCCCGGACCGGTGGCCGTGGCGGCCTGGGCCACCGGCCTGCGCCTCGCCGAGGCCGAATCCGGTGCGCTGGAGGCCATGGTCCAGCTTGTGACCGCGGGCCCGGGCCGCTGGGAAGTCGTGCTGGCCGCCGGGGACACCACCCTTCGCGCCCACCTGCCGCTCACCGAGGCCCCGCCCGCTCCCGGCGACCGCCGCGCCGTCCACATCGACCAGCGTCTGGCCCGGCTCGTCAGCGCTCCTTAGGCACCGGGCGCCCGCGCTCGACCTCCTCCACCTTCCCGGTGTTGGCGTCCACGCGCACCAGCGCGATCCGCTTGAAGGTGTCATCGGTCTTGCCGGGGATCGTCAGCGACACGATCCAGATCGGCCGCGAGTTGATGCCTTGCCGCAGCAGCCTGATCTGCGTGCGCTCCGGCGTGAAAGAGACCTGCTCCCCCGCCGTCGCGATCGCCTGTTCCTTCGTGACGCGCACCTGGTCCTTCTGGCAGGTCTGGGCGAACACGAACGCGGCCACGAGCACGAGGCCGATGACCGCGAGCCGCGGCCACGTGGCCCGGATCTCCGGGCGCCTGGTTGCTGCCTCAGACGGTTGGACGGAACTCGTTCCCCACGTTCGTGAAGAGCACGATCACCAGCACGATGATCGCGCAAAGGATCGAGATCGCAAGCACCGCGAGCTCGAACGACTTCACGTGCGTCTGCTTCTCGGGGAACTCGATCTGCCGGTTGCTGGTGCCGTTGTTGATCATGATCAGCTCCTATTCCCTCGCGATCCCGGGCTGGGCCGGCGGTTCCTCGCCGCGGCCGAGCCTCCCGCGCAGCGAATACTCGATCAGCCGCCTGTTCTCGTATATGACCCAGGCGACCAGCACCGCGACCGTGACCACGATCCCGAGCCAGGTCAGGATCATGTAGGCGGTCTCCGCACCGGTCCCCTCGTCCCCGTAGGTCGAGCCAGGCCCGAAGGTCATGAAGCCCGCGCAGTCCTCGTAGTTCGCCTGGAGGATGAAGTCGGCGCTGTCATCGGCGGGCTCCATCGCCTCGTTCGAGACGACGCAGCTCGGCGAGCTGTCGATCAGACCAGGCATGACGCCCCCTTCCCTCGACGCCGCGATCTCATGTGCTCACGGGCGCGCTCGAGCTCCTCCCTCAGGACTCGGCTCGCGTCCGCACGGCGGCCGTTCGGCTCGCGCAGGAAGCCCTCCGCGCTCTTCTCCTCGGGATACGGGTCGCGGCGCAGCTCCTCGAGGCCCTCGTGCTCGAGCTCGCGGTAACGCCGCGCGCGCCGCCGCAGGCTCTTGTCCTCGCGCGTCAGCATCCAGGCGAAGCCCGCCACCACCAGGAGCAGCGCGAGGACGATGGCAAGCAGCTCGGCCATCTACCTCACCACCTCCCGGTCCGCCTCGACGAGCACCGTCTCGGACACCACCAGCGTGCCGTCGGGCTCGATGATCATCTCCCTCTGCCTGGCGTGGTCCGGCATGTAGAGGTCCTCGGCGTACTCGGCCACGTCCAGGCCGGCGAGCTCGACCTCCGGCGGCACCCGCAGCAGGTTCAGCTTCTTGAGCACGAACGACGCTACCCAGCCCGACAGGAAGCCGAGCGGCAGGAACGTGGCCATTCCCATCAGCTGGCCGCCGATCGAGCTGTCGACGTTGTTCAGGCCGGTCGGGTAGCCCGCCGCGAACACGCCAACCCACAGCATGCCCATGAAGCCCGCGAAGCCGTGGACCGCGACCGCTCCCACCACGTCGTCCACGCGCATCTTCTTCTCGATCCAGTTGCCGACGTAGACCGCGAGCGCGGCGGTCACCATCGCGAGCAGGTAGCCGAGCGTGGGCGCGTACACGTCCGCGCCCGCGGACACCCCGATCACGCCGGCGAGGCCGCCGGACACCGTCCAGAACGGGTCGCCGCGCGAGGCGAAGTAACCGCCAGTGAAGCCGCCCGCGAACCCGAACGTGATGATCATCGCGATCGAGCCGAGCGTGGTCGGGCTCAGGTAGATGTTGGCCCAGCCCGGGAAGGCCGTGGACGAGATCACCAGGCACGCCGCGTAGAAGGCGTAGAAGCCCGTGAAGATCAACATCAACCCCATCAGGGTGAGGTGCAGGTTCTGCGGGCGGAACTGGCGCGCCAGCCCGTCCCGCGTGTACTTCCCTATTCGAGGCCCGAGGTTGAACAGGACACCGAGCGTGAAGGCGCCGGCCACGCCGTGGACCACGCCGGAGGCGATCGAGTCGTGGAACCCGAACCGAAGCGTGAGCCAGCCGCCTGCGCTCCAGCCCCACGCAGCGTCGAGGATCCACACCACGGAGCCGAGCAGCACTGCGAGCAGCAGGTAGGCCGACAGCCGCACGCGCTCGAGCAGCGCGCCGGACATGATCGAGGCCGTGGTCCAGGAGAACAGCAGGAAGGCCAGGAAGAAGACCAGGTTGATGTTGTTGGTCAGGTTGGGCCCGAAGGCGTCCGACCACGGGATGCCGCCCTGGCAGGCGACCGAAGTGAAGTCGCTCGAGTTCGGCCCGATCGGCAGGCCGGGCTGGTTGCAGTTGTAGACCCACCAGCCGACGTAGTAGAAGGTCGGCGTGACGACGGCGATCGTCAGGATGTTCTTCATCGCCGTCGCGAGCACGTTCTTGCGGCGAACGACGCCGGCCTCGTAGCTCATGAAGCCCACGTGGATGAGCCACATGAGTACGACCGTCCAGAAGTAGAACTGCTCCCCCAGGATGACGCTGTCGAGAACCTGGCTCTCGGCGCTTGCTGCCTCGTCCAGGTTCTGCACCTGCGCGAACACGAAGTCGATCATCAATCCTCCATGCCGGGCGACTCGGGGGCCAACATATGCCCGCCTGGCGCGTCCGGCAATGTGCGTTCCCAACAGCGTTGCGCTTGAACGAGTGTCGATCCGCACATAGGGTGGTCCGCAGCCCGCGGTTACGATCACGCGGGAAAGGAGGGCTCGCGTGGCTCAGGATCGCGTCCGGCAGGAGAACGAGACGCTCTACAAGGTCATCAAGACGGTGTCCTCCTCGCTCGCGCTCGACCGCGTGCTCGACGGCATCGTCGAGATCGCCACCGACGCAACCGGCTGCCACGCCTGCTTCGTCTACTTCGTCGAGGGGGACCGCCTCGAGCTGCGCGCGGCCTCGCCGCTCTACGCACACCTCGTCGGCGAGATCGGCTGGGGCCTGGACGAGGGGCTGACCGGCTGGGTCGTCCGCACGAAGACGCCCGAGTTCATCCGCGAGGACGCCATGAAGGACCCGCGTATGAAGTACGTGCCCGAGATCGATGAGGAGCGTTTCCAGTCGATGGTGGCCGTGCCCGTGCTCTCCAAGGCCGGCGACGTGATCGGGGTGATCGTGCTCCACACGCAGGCGCCGCGGGAGTTCGACCACGACGTGCTCAACTTCCTCGTCCACACCGCCTCGCTGGTGGGCGGTGCGATCGAGAACGCCCAGCTCTACGGCGAGGCCCGCCGCCGGGTGGACGCGCTGACCGGGCTATCGCAGCTGAGCCAGTCCCTTGCCTCGGTGACGCTGCGCGAGGACCTGCACGACGCGGTCACGCGCGGCGCTCGGCAGCTGCTCGGCGCCGACGCCTGCCAGATCTGGCGGCTCGACCACGAGGCCGACGAGCTCGTGCTCGCCGCGGCCGACCCCCCCGACGCCACGGAGGCGGACGCCCGCCCCGGGCGCGCCGCGCTCCTGCTCGAGCTCCTGCGGCGCGACCGCGCCGACCGCGCCGGCACGCTCCGGCGCCAGGTGTCCGACGACGTGCGCCTGCTGGTCGCCCCGCTCGTGGTCGGGGAGGAGCAGCTCGGGATGCTCTGCTGCTTGGCTCGCGGCCGCGCCTTCAGCGAGGAGCAGGCCGACCTGCTGCGGGCGGTGGCAAACCAGACCGCCGTTGGGCTGAAGAAGGCCGAGCTGATCGAGCGCCTGACGGCGGAGAACATCGTCAAGGACATGTTCGAGGCGCTGGCCGCGGGGTCGGTCGCCGCCGCCGAGGCGAAGGCCGGCGAGGCGCGCTGCGACCTGAGCCGGCCGCACGCGTTCGTTCACGTGGAGCGCGCCCGCGGCGACGCCGACGGCCCGCCCTGGCCAGACCTGGCGGGCCGTGCGCAGGCCCGCCTGCGGCGGCTGTACAGGCGCGCGTTCTTCGACTCGCGCCACGACAGCCTGCGCGCGCTGGTCCCGTTCCCGGCCGGGGGCGGGGACGGGCTCGAGCAGCTCGCGCGGAGCTGCGACGAGATCGGGCGGGAGCTGGGCATCGAGCTGGGCCTGTCGGGCGTCGACCGCGGCGCCTCGAGCGCGCGCCGGCGCATGCGCGAGGCGGCCGACGCGTCGCGGATCGGGCGCTCCCTGGCCGGCGGGGGCGGCGCGATCCTGTACGAGCAGCTCGGCGCGTACCGCTACCTGGTCCACATGGAGCTGGAGGAGGCGCCGCACGACCGCTACGGCCAGGCGGTCGAGGCGCTGATCGACTACGACTCGCGCCGCGGCGCCCAGCTGGTCGAGACGCTCGAGCGCTACCTGGCCGCCCGCTGCAGCGTGACCGCCAGCGCAAGGGCCCTTTACATCCACCCCAACACCGTGCGACAGCGGCTCGAGCGGATCGGCCAGGTCACCGGGCTCGACCTGCGCACCGCCGACCTGCTCTCGCTCGAGCTGGCGCTCAAGGTCGCTCGGCTGCACCACGCCGGCGAGCCAGCCACACCCGGAACACCAGGTAGCCGAACGCGTGCGTGAGCAGCACGAAGGAGAACCACCAGGCCTTGTACAGGAACTGGAGGTCCTCCGACCACAGGTCCCAGACCACCAGGTAGAGGCAGATCCCGAGCGCCACCAGCAGGACCGGCGGCACCTGCCCCGTGAGCGCGAACAGCAGCATGGCCGCGGGCACCCTACAACCGCCGCTGGATGACGATCAGGGCGAAGCTGTACGTGGCGATCGTCCTGACCGTGATCGGGCCGCTCGTGACCATTGCCGTGGCGTTGCAGGGACAGGCCGAGCTGGGGGACCGCTTCGACGAGGTGCGTGAGCGCGCGCGCCACGAGGCGCTGGCGCGCGAGCTCAAGTTCGGCGTCACCGACGTGAACGGGTGGCAGACCGCATACGGCTACGACGGGGGCCGCTCGCGGCCGGCCTTCGAGCGCTCTGTGACCCTGTTCCGGAGGGACCTCCGCGAGGCGCGCCGGCGGCTCACCGACCCGCCCGAGCGCGAGCTGCTCGCCCAGCTGAGCGACGAGTTCGAGGGCTTCATGAACCTCGACGTGATCGCCTACCGAGCGCTGCGCGCCGGGCAGGACGAGGTCACGAAGCGCATCCTCCTCGGCCCCGAGCTGGTGCGGTTCGAGGCGGTGGCCGCCACCGCGGAGCAGCTCGCCGACTACGAGCGCCGCCAGGCCGCGGCCACCGAGCGCGCCTTCGACGACGAGCGCGACGACGCGCGGCGGCGCCTCACGGCGGTGGCCTCGTGATCGTCCTGCTGCTGATCACGGCCCGGGACCTGATCCGGCGTGACTGAGGACGTCCTCCTCACACTGAGCCTCCTGCTGGTGGCCGCTCTCACGGCTCGCCTGATCGCGGCCCTCGCGCCGGTGCCGGAGATCCTCGTCCTGCTCGCCATGGGCGCGCTCTTCGGACCGCACGCGCTCGACGTCATCGACGTTCCGATCGACTCGCTCGGCGCCCAGCTGATGTTCACGCTGGGCGTGTCGCTGATTCTCTTCTACGGCGGCCTCAACCTGTCGCTGCGTGTGCTCCGGCGGGTGTGGGTGGGCCTCGGCCTGCTGGTGCTCCCGGGCGTGGTGGCCACCGCGCTCGTGGTGGGGCTCGTGGCGCACCTGGTGTTCGACCTGTCCTTCACGGCCTCGCTGCTGCTGGGCGCGGTGCTCGCCCCCACCGATCCCGCCATCCTGATCCCGCTCTTCATCCGCTCGCGGCTGCGCCCGAAGCTGGCGCAGACGATCGTGGCCGAGTCGGCCTTCAACGACCCGACCGGTGCGGCGCTCGCCCTGGCGCTGGCAGGGGTGGTGCTCAGCGGCGACGCGTCGGTGGCGGACCCGGTGATGGAGTTCGCCGTCGACCTCGGGATCAGCACGGTGATCGGCCTGGTGGCCGGGGTGGGGCTGGCGGCCGTGATCTCGAGCCGGCGCGCCGGGGTGTGGCGGGAGTCGTCCGCGCTCGCGGTGCTGACGGTCGTGACGATCAGCTACTTCTCACTCGACACGGCGGGCGGGAGCGGCTACCTCGGCGCCTTCCTGGCCGGGCTGATCGTGGGCAACATGGACCACCTGGGGCTGGCGATGCACACCCAGCACGAGCACGAGATGCGGGTGTTCACCGCCGGCACCGCCGACCTCGTCACGCTGTTCGTGTTCGTCGTGCTCGGCGCGAACATCCCGTTCGACGACCTCGGCGACCACCTCCTCCCGGCCCTGGCCGTGCTCGCCGCGCTGCTCCTCCTGGCCCGACCGCTCGTGGTGCTCGCGTGCACGCTGCCGGACCGCCAGGCGCGCTGGACGCCCCAGGAGATCCTGTTCCTGTGCTGGACGCGCGAGACCGGCGTGGTGCCGGCGGCGCTGGTGGGCGTGCTCGCCGGACTGGGTGTGCCGGACGTGGAGATCTACGCCAGCGTCGTGGCCCTCGCGGTGGTGCTCACGCTGCTGCTCCAGGCCCTCCCGGCCACCCGGCTCGCGGGGCGGCTCGGCCTGCTGGAGCCCAGGACTAGAACAGTTGGAGGTAGCGGTTGACCTCCCAATCGCTCACCTGGTCATGCCACTCCTGGAACTCGCGCCGCTTCTCGCCCACGTAGTAGTCGACGTAGTCCTCGCGGCCCGTGTGGCCGAGCGCCTTCCGGAGCACATCGCACTTCTCGAGCTCGCGCGTGGCGTCGAGCAGGTTCGCCGGCAGCAGCTCCACGCCGAGCTCGGCGCGCTGCTCCTCGCTCAGCTCGTGGAGGTTCAGCTCCGTGGTCGGCTCGCCCGGCTCGAGCCCGCGCTCGATCCCGTCCAGGCCGGCGGCCAGCACGGCCGCGGCGCCCAGGTAGGGGTTGCACGAGCCGTCGACCGTGCGGTCCTCGATCCGTCCCGGCGCGGGGATGCGCAGCATCTGGGTGCGGTTGTTGTAGCCGTATGAGACGTAGACCGGCGCCCAGCTCGAGCCGCTCCGCGTGCCCACCACGAGCCGCTTGTACGAGCTGACGGTGGGTGCGGTCAGCGCGATGTAGGCCTTCGCATGCGCCTTGAGGCCGCCGATGAAGTTGTAGGCGAGCGGCGACAGGCCAAGCCCGCGCGGATCGTCCGACGGGTCCGCGTCGAAGGCGTTCTCGCCGTCCTTCCAGAGGCTCATGTGGAAGTGGCAGCCGTTCCCGGTCAGGTGGGCGAACGGCTTCGGCATGAAGGTGGCGATCAGCCCCCGCTCCTGGGCCAGCGACTCGACCATGTACCGGAAGAAGATCGCCCTGTCGCAGGTGGTGAGGGCGTCGGCGAAGTCGAAGTTCTGCTCGAACTGCCCGTTGCCGTCCTCGTGGTCGTTCGCGTAGTTGTTCCAGCCCAGCTGGGTCACGTAGCGCGAGACCTGGGACACGAAGTCGAGGCTGCGCGTGAGGGCCCGCATGTCGTAGCAGGGCTGGTCGAGCGTGTCGAGCGGGTCGGCCAGCTCGATCGAGCCGTCGTCGAGCTTGCGGACCAGGAAGTACTCGAGCTCGGTGCCGAGCATGAACTCGTAGCCCATCTGGCGTGCCCGGTCGAGCTGGCGGCGCAGGATCGTACGCGGGTCGTAGGGCCACTCCTCGCCCTCCACGTGGACGTCGCAGGCGAAGCGGGCCACGGTCGGCTTCCACGGCAGCGGTGTCAGCGAGCGGATGTCCGGCATGGCGGCCATGTCGGGGTCGTTGGGCCGCTGGCCGATGGCGCCGGCGGCGAACCCGGCGAAGCCCGCACCCTCGCTCAGGAGGCCGTCGAGGTGTTGCGCCGGGACGAGCTTGGCGCTCGGCTTCCCGTGCATGTCGACGAACTGCGCGAAGAGGAACTCGACGTCGTTCTCCTTCAGATGGCGCTCGACGTCCTCGCGCGACTCCGGAGCGGTGAAGGGCGTGTTCATGCGCGGCAAGCTATCCGCTGACGGGGATGCGTCCAATGTGCATTCCGCACATAGGGGCCCCCGCAAATGTGCGCCGCCCACCATTGGGAGCGCCAAACGGCGTGCCTAGACTCGATGCAGGACATGTGCGGAATAGTCGGCCTCTTCTCCAAGTCGCAGGACGTGAGCGACTCGCTCGGAAGTCACCTCGGCGACATGCTGCTGCAGCTGAGCGACCGCGGGCCGGACTCCGCCGGCGTGGCGTTCTACCGCAACCCCGTGACGGCCGGAGGATCGAAGGTGTCGCTGTTCAGCGCCGACCCGCGCCAGGACTGGGCGGCCGTCGGGGAGGCGATCGGGAGCGAACCGGAGGTGCACGGAAGCCACGCCGTCTTCGTGTTCGACGCCGAAGCGGCCGAGGCCGTGCGCTGGCTGCGCGAGCGCTATCCGGAGCTGCGAGTCATGAGCGCGGGCGAGGTGATCGAGATCTACAAGGAGGCGGGCCGGCCCGAGCGGTTCGTCGAGGAGTTCGACCTGGCGTCGCTCCAGGGCAGCCACGCCCTCGGTCACACCCGCATGGCCACCGAGAGCAAGGTCACGACGGATGGCTCGCATCCCTTCTCCACCGGGCTCGATCTGTGTCTGGTGCACAACGGCTCGCTCTCCAATCACAACCGTCTTCGCGAGACGCTGCGGGCCCAGGGGATCGAGTTCCAGACCGACAACGACAGCGAGGTCGCCGCCGGCTACCTGACCTGGCGCCTGCGCGAAGGCGCCTCGCTCGAGGCCGCGCTCGAGGGCTGCTTGGAGGACCTGGACGGGTTCTACACGTTCGCGGTCGGCACCAAGGACGGCTTCGCGGTGCTGCGCGACCCGATCGCCTGCAAGCCCGCGGTGATGGCCCAGACCGACGATTGGGTGGCGATGGCCTCCGAGTACCGGGCGATCGCCGTGCTGCCCGGCGCCGAGGGAGCCGAGACGTGGGAGCCCGAGCCGGGGCGGGTGTACAGCTGGGAGCGGACACCCGTCTGATGACGGAGGTCGACCTCGCGCAGACACCACTGCGTGAGCTGAACGCCGCTCTGCACGTCCCGGGCGTAGCAGGCGGCTGGCGGGTGCTCAACCCGCGCGGCGCGCACGCCCTGGCGGTGGGCATCGACGCTCCGATCGAGGTCGACATCGACGGCCACGCGGGCTACTACTGCGCCGGGATGAACAAGCACGCCACGGTGCGCGTGCACGGCAACGCGGGCGTAGGCGTGGCCGAGAACATCATGTCCGGCACGGTCGTGGTGGAGGGCAACGCGAGCCAGTCGGCGGGGGCAAGCGGGCGCGGCGGGCTGCTCATCATCCGCGGCAGCGCCTCGGCGCGCTGCGGCATCTCGATGAAGGGCGTGGACATCGTGGTGCAGGGGTCCGTCGGCCACATGAGCGCGTTCATGGCCCAGCGGGGCCGCCTCGTGGTCTGCGGCGACGCCGGCGACGCGCTCGGCGACTCGATCTACGAGGCCCGCCTCTACGTGCGCGGCTCCGTGGCCGGGCTGGGCGCCGACTGCGTCGAGAAGGAGATGCGCGACGAGAACCGCGACGAGCTTGGCGCGCTGCTCGAGCGCGCCGGGGTCGATGACTGCTCCGTTTCGGACTTCCGGCGCTACGGCTCGGCCCGGCGGCTCTACAACTTCGACGTCGACCACGCCGGCGAGTACTGATGCTTCGAGAGGGCGCCATCTTCGACCGGCACGCGATCGCCGAGATCCAGCGCGCGGCGCGAGAGGGCATCTATGACATCCGCGGCTTCGGTGCCAAGCGGCGCCTGCCGCACTTCGACGACCTCGTCTTCCTGGGCGCGAGCGTCTCGCGCTATCCGCTCGAGGGCTACCGCGAGCGCTGCGACACCGACGTGGTGCTTGGCGATCGCAATGCCTCGAAGCCGCTCCACCTGAAGATCCCGATCACGATCGCGGGGATGAGCTTCGGCGCCCTGTCGGCGCCGGCGAAGGAGGCTCTGGGGCGGGGCGCCAGCGCGGTCGGCACGTCCACCACGACCGGCGACGGGGGCATGACGCCGGAGGAGCGCGAGCACTCCAGCATGCTCGTGTACCAGCTGCTGCCCTCGCGCTACGGCATGAACCCGGACGACCTGCGCAAGGCGGACGCGATCGAGATCGTGGTCGGCCAGGGCGCGAAGCCGGGCGGCGGCGGGATGCTGCTCGGCCAGAAGATCTCGGACCGCGTGGCGGAGATGCGCGACCTGCCGAAGGGGATCGACCAGCGCAGCGCGTGCCGGCACCCGGACTGGACGGGGCCGGACGACATGGAGATCAAGATCCAGGAGCTCCGCGAGATCACGGACTGGGAGAAGCCGATCTTCGTGAAGGTGGGCGCCACGCGCCCGTACTACGACGTGGCGCTGGCGGTGAAGGCGGGCGCGGACGTGGTGGTGCTCGACGGGATGCAGGGCGGCACTGCCGCCACGCAGGAGGTGTTCATCGAGCACGTGGGGATCCCCACGCTGGCCGCGATCCGGCCGGCCGTGGAGGCGCTCACCGAGCTCGGAATGCACAGGAAGGTGCAGCTGGTGGTGTCGGGCGGGATCCGCTCCGGCGCGGACGTGGCCAAGGCGCTGGCGCTGGGCGCCGACGCGGTGTCGATCGGCGTCGCGGCGATCATCGCGCTGGGCGACAACTCGCCCGAGCACGAGGAGGGATACAGGGCGATCGGAAGCGCCGCCGGCTTCTACGACGACTGGCACGAGGGCCGCGACCCGGCCGGGATCTCGACCCAGGACGACGAGCTGGCCGCCCGCTTCGACGCCGAGCTGGGCGGCCGCCGCCTCGCGAACTACCTGCGCACGCTGACGCTCGAGACGCAGACGCTCGCGCGCGCGTGCGGGAAGTCGCACGTGCACAACCTCGAGCCGGAGGACCTCGTGGCCCTCACGGTCGAAGCGGCGGCCATGGCCCGGGTCCCGCTCGCGGGGACGACCTGGGTACCCGGTGCAGATGGCTCCTGATCAGTCGTCGTCGTCCTTGCCGCCGTGCGCGCGGCCGGCCTGGGCGTCCACCGCCACCAGCCGGTGATCCGAGGACGGGAACCCGTTGCCGTCGGGCAGCCGGCTGAAGCTGAACGTGCCGACGAGCGGGAACAGCGGGTCGTCGCTCCGCGGCCAGAAAACGAACGCGTTCTCGATCCGCTGGCTCCGGTCGGGCAGCACGTAGTCCGCCCGCAGGTTGCCCGGCGCGGGGTTGTCGTTGAAGTCGGCGGTGTCGAACGCGGGGTCGGAGCGATGCGATGCGTTCGCCCCGCCCTGGAGCGCGGCCTGCTCGGGACCGCCCGGGCTGCTCGGCGTCACGCTCGTGTTCACCAGCGGGTTGTCGAGCAGCTGCTGGATCGCACCCGGGATGCTGTCCCCGTCGAGCGGGTCGCTGTTCTGGTCGCCCGCGATCACGAAGCGCGCGCCCTTCTCGAGCCCGCCGCGGCGACCGCGGTCGTCGTAGATGTATCCGCCCGCCCCGGGCGTGATGTAGTCGGCCCAGAGGCGGATCTCGTCGGCGTTGCGGGTGCCGTTGCGGTCCTCCGGCCCGTCGAATACCGGCGGGGTCGGGTGGCTGGTGAGGAAGTGGACGATCTTGCCGCGCACCCGGATCGGGATGTCCCAGTGGCTCTTGGAGGAGAGCCGGAACACCGCCAGCTCCTCCGGCGAGTACCAGTCGGCCGGCGCCGGGGTCTCCGGGTCGTCCGGCAGCCGCGCGCCCGGCATGTCCTTCCACAGGAACTCCTGGAAGGTGCGCACGCCGTGCTTCGCGATCGGGTAGCGCGAGTAGACCGTCATGCCGAACTGGCCGGGGAAGTCGCCGAAGCCGAAGGCGTCGTTCCCGTAGCCCGGCGTGCCGGGCGTCGTGACGACCTGGCCGTTGTTGTCCAAGTCGTGGCCCGACGGGATGCCCGTGTTCGACGGCGCCGTGAAGCGGTACCGGTAGTGGATCGGGCGCGCCCCGTTCTGAGACTCCGACAGGTAGTTCTCCTGGAACAGCCTCGCGGCCAGGCTCGAGCCGCGGCGACCCTCGTCGTCGAAGTCGAACTCGTTGACGAGCAGCACGTCCGGCCGGACTCGCTGGATGATCTCGGCGACGGTGCGCACCTGGGCGTCGCCGGCGGGCCGAAGCGACGGGTCGGCCAGCTCCTCCACGAGCTGCCCGTCCCGGTAGCGGTTGAGCGACGCGTTGAAGGTGGCGTAGCGGACGGTGAGGCGGTCGTCGCCGCGGCCGCCGTCCGCGAGTGCCGTCGGCGCCGTGGCGGCAAGAGCCAGGGTTGCAAGGGCGCCGGCTGCGAGGCGATGGTGGAGTCTCATGGCTGGCGCTATTCCCGGTGCCCCGCGGTTGCTCACTTGTACCTATTTGTATACGCTGCTCTCCGTCCCCTGGCGCGCGAATGTCCTACGTCCTGACCTGTCCCAACTGCGGCCCGCGCGAGGTGACCGACTTCGCCTTCGGCGGTGAGGTCAATCCGCGTCCCCGGGACGCTCCGTCGCAGCGCGAGCTCAACTCGTACAACTACTTCCGCAGGAACGTCGCCGGGGTGCAGCGGGAGTGGTGGTTCCACCGCTCCGGCTGCGGGGTGTGGTTCCTGGCGGAGCGGGACACGCGCACGAACGAAGTGCTCCTGACCGAGCTCCCGGAGGAGAGCGAGGTCGCGCCGGGCGGTCGCGCCGGAGGCACGCTTTGACCAGGCTCCCGCGGCGCGACGGCGAGCGCATCGAGCGCGACCGCGAGGTCTTGTTCACCTTCGACGGCAAGCGGATCATCGCCCTGGAGGGCGACACGATCGGGTCCGCGCTGTTCGCCTCCGGCCGGCGCACCTTCTCGCGCTCTTTCAAGTACCACCGCCCGCGCGGGCTCTTCTGCTGCGCCGGCCAGTGCCCCAACTGCCTGGTGCAGGTGGACGGGGCCCCCGGCGTGCGCGCCTGCACCGAGCCGGTGCGCGAGGGCATGCGGGTGGAGCACATGAACGCCTCGCCGTCGCTCGACTTCGACGTAATGCGCGCGACCGAGAAGCTCGGCGGCCCGTTCACCCCACCCGGCTTCTACTACAAGACGTTCATACGCCCGCGGCGGCTCTGGCCGCTCTACGAGAAGGTGCTGCGGCACGCCGCCGGGCTCGGCAGGCTGCGGAAGTCCCAGCGCGAGCGCGAGTGGGACACCGAGTACCGGCGCCGCCACGCGGACGTGCTGGTAGTGGGCGGCGGCGCGGCGGGGCTGTCGGCGGCGATCGCGGCCGCCGAGCTGGGCGCCGACGTGGTCCTGTGCGACGAGGGCGCCGAGCCGGGTGGGCGGCTGCTTGCCGAGGGTGGTCACGCGCACGCGCGCGAGCTGGCCCGCCGCGCCCGCGAGGCCGGTGTCGAGGTGCTGGTGAACGCCCCCGCGCTGGGCGCCTTCGACGGGCTGGTGCCGGTGTGGGAGGGCAACACCCTTCACCAGGTGCGCGCGCGGCGGGTCGTGTACGCCACAGGCACGATCGAGCAGCCGCTCCTGTTCGCCGGCAACGACCTCCCGGGCGTGATGCTGTCGAGCGGAGCGCTCCGGCTCGCGTCGCTCTACGCGGTGCGGCCGGGCACGCGGGCCGTGGTCGCCACGGTGTGCGACCGCGGCCTGGAGGCGGCGCTGGCGCTGCGCGACGCGGGCGTGGACATCGCCGCGGTGGCCGACCTGCGGGGTGCCGGCGCGAGCCCGGGCGAGAGCGCCGCGCTCGCGGCGCTGGAGCACCGCAGCATCGGCGTGATGCGCGGCACCCGCGTGGTCGCGGCGAACGGCCGCAAGCAGGTGGAGAGCGTGTCGCTCGCCTCCGAGCAGCGCGGCGAGCTCGAGCTACGCTGCGACCTGCTGGTGGTGTCGGGCGGCAGCGCCCCCGCCGTCTCACTGCTCGCCCAGGCCGGCGCGCACACGGCGTACGACCACGGGCGCGGAGTCTTCGCCCTGGCCGACCTCCCCGGCGACGTGCTCGCCGCCGGCGAGGTGGCCGGGCAGGGCGCGCCGGAGCAGGCCGAGCTGTCAGGAACCTTGGCCGGAACGGAGGCGGCCCAGGCGCTCGGGTTCGGCGGCGCCGGCTCACGCGACCGCGCAGGGCGCGATCGGGAGAGGCTGGCCGAGCTCTCGCGGCGCCCCGCCCGCGTGGCCGTGCCGGCGCCCGCGGACGCCGGCGGACATGGCAAGTGCTTCGCCTGCCTGTGCGAGGACGTGACGGTGAAGGACATCCAGCTGTCGGTCGCGGAGGGCTACGACTCGATCGAGCTCTCGAAGCGGTACACGACGACCACGATGGGACCCTGCCAGGGGCGCATGTGCCAGCTGCCCGCGGTCCGCCAGATGGCGCAGGAGACCGGGCAGTCGCTCGCCCAGATCGGCACCACGACGTCGCGGCCGCCGTGGCACGCGGTGCCGATGGGCGCGCTGGCGGGCCGGCCCTTCGAGCCCGCCAAGCGGTCGGCAATCCACGGTCGCCACCGCGAGCAGGGCGCCACCGTGATGTGGGCCGGCGACTGGCGGCGCGCCTACGACTACGGCGACCCGCGCGGTGAGGCGCTCGCGGTGCACGAGTCCGCCGGGCTGATCGACGTGTCCACGCTCGGCAAGCTGATCGTGCGAGGCCCGGACGCCGGCGAGCTGCTCGACCGCCTCTATCCGAACCGCATCTCGAACCTGAAGCCGGGACGGATCCGCTACGGGGTGATCGCCTCCGACGCCGGCCGCATCGTCGACGACGGCACGATCTGCCGGCTCGACGACGACAGCTTCTACGTGACCACCACGTCGTCGGGCGCCGGCGCCGTCTACGAGTGGTTCTCCTGGTGGCTCGCCGACTGGCGGCTGGACGTGCAGCTGACCGACGTGACCCAGGGACTCGGGGCGGTCAACCTGGCCGGCCCTCGCGCCCGGGAGATCATGGGCGGGCTCACGTCGCTCGACTGCTCGAGCGAGGCCTTCACCTATCTGGACGGCAAGCAGGCCGAGGTGGCCGGGGTGCGCTGCCTGATCCTCCGGATCGGGTTCGTGGGCGAGGTCGGCTACGAGATCCACTTCCCGTCGGCGCACGGCGAGCACCTGTGGGACGCGCTGCTCGAGGCGGGCGCCGAGCACGGCCTGCGGCCGTTCGGCCTCGAGCCACAGCGGCTGCTCCGGCTGCAGAAGATGCACATCCTCGTCGGGCAGGACACGGACTCCGAGTCGACGCCGTTCGGCGCCGCCATGCCGTGGATCGTGAAGCTCGACAAGGAGGAGGACTTCATCGGGCGCTGGGCGCTCGAGCGGTTCGCGGAGGAGCCGCCCGAGACGGCGCTCGTGGGCTTCACGCTGCCCGACGGCGACGTGCCGACCGAGGGCGCGGCGGTGATGCCGCACAACGGCTCTCCGATGGGCCAGGTCACCAGCGCGCGCTACTCGCCCCAGCTCGGGAAGACGATCGGGATGGCGTGGGTGCCTGCCGAGCTGGCCCAGGACGGAGCGAGCGTGACCATCTCGGACAACGGCCGGCGCATTCGCGCGCAGGTGGTGACCAAGCCGTTCTACGACCCCGACGGCGAGGTGCTGCGCTCGTGAGCCTCGCCTTCCTCACCCCGTCGGCCGGCGCGCTCTGCCGCAGCCCGATGGAGCGCCAGGCGCGCGCCGCAGGCGCCCGCATCGAGCAGCGCGACGGCTGGAACGTGGCGGTCGGCTTCGACGGCGAGGAGGCCGAGCGCGAGCGGCTCCGCTCGACCGTCGGCTTCGCCGACATGTCGCACCTGGGGAAGCTCGAACTCCACGGCGCTCACCACCTCACCTTGGGCGAGGCCCGGCACGCGGACGGCGTCTGGTGGTGCCCGTACACCGCGGAGCGCGCGCTCGTCCTCGGCCGGCCCAGCGAACCTGAGGGGGTCGACGTGACCACTGTCTTCGCGGCGCTGGCGATCGAGGGGCCGCTGGCCCACGAGCTCTTCGCCCGCTTCACTGCGCTCGACCTGCGCGACGCGGTCACGCCGGTGCACGCCTTCCGGCCCGGCTCGGTGGCGCGCACGCCGGGCGCCGTGCTGCGCCAGTCGGAGCGGCGCTGGCTGATGCTGTTCGGCGCCGCGCTCGGGCAGTACATATGGACGGTCGTGGCGGACGCCGCCGAGTCGCTCGGCGGTGGCCCGGTGGGGGTGGACGCGCTCGATGCTTGACCTCTTCCGCACCCGCCGCATGTGGCGCCGGCGCCCCGAGCTGAAGGACTCCTACGAGGTCGTGATCGTGGGCGGCGGGTCGCACGGCTTGGCGGCCGCCTACTACCTCGCCCGCGACCACGGCATCGAAAACGTCGCGATCCTCGAGAAGAGCTACATCGGCTCGGGCGCCGCGGGCCGCAACACCACCATCCTGCGGGCCAACTACAAGACCGAGGAAGGGGCTCGCTTCTACGACGCCGCCCTGAAGCTCTACGAGGGCCTCGGTGCCGAGCTCAACTTCAACCTGCTCTTCTCCCAGAACGGCCACCTCACGCTGGCGCACTCCGACCGCGCGATGTTCGTGATGGCGAACCGCGCGGAGGTGAACCGGCTCAACGGGATCGACTCGCGCCTGATCTATCCGGACGAGATCGCGAAGCTCGCGCCCGCCATGCAGGTGCACAACCCGGACGCCGTCTATCCGATCATGGGCGCCCTCTACCACCCGCCCGGAGGCGTGATCCGCCACGACGCGGTCGTCTGGGGGCTGGCCCGCGGGGCCGACCAGGGCGGCGCCGAGATCCACCCCTACACCGAGGTCACGGGCATCGAGCGCAACAACGGGCGGGTGGACGCCGTGCTCACCAACCGCGGCCGGATCAAGGCCGGCACGGTGCTCAACTGCACCGCCGGCTGGAGCTCGCTGATCTCCGACATGGCCGGCGTCCAGCTGCCGATCACAACGCACATCCTCCAGGCCTGCGTGACGGAGCCGCTCAAGCCGCTGCTCGACGTGGTGATCGTCTCGTCGCAGATGCACGTCTACATCTCGCAGACCGACCGCGGCGAGTTCCTGATGGGCGCCGAGATCGAGCCCTGGACCACCTACCGCATGCAGGGCACGCTCAACTTCATGCAAGAGGTGTCGCGCCACGCGCTCGAGCTCTTCCCGCAGCTCGAGCGGGCCCGCATACTGCGCAGCTGGGCGGGGCTGTGCGACCTGAGCCCCGACTACAGCCCGATCCTCGGCAAGACCGAGGTGGACAACTTCCACGTCAGCTCGGGCTGGGGCACCTACGGCTTCAAGGCGGCGCCGATCGTCGGCAAGACGCTCGCCGAGCTGACGGCGACGGGTAGGACCCCGGAGCTGATCGAGCCGTTCGCGCTGGAGCGCTTCTACGAGGACAAGCTGGTTTCCGAGCTCGCGGCGGCCGCCGTGAGCCACTAGAGGGGAGAGAGATGAAGAGCAGCCTTGAGATCGCGCAGGAGGCCGACCTTCTCCCGATCGAGACGATCGCCGAGCGGACCGGCCTGACGCCGGACGAGTACGAGCCCTACGGGCGGCACAAGGCGAAGGTGTCGCTCGACGTGGTCGACCGGCTTCGCGACGCGCCGGACGCGAAGATCGTCTGCGTTGCCGGCGTGACCCCCACCAAGGCCGGCGAGGGGAAGACGACCACGGCCGTCTCGCTCACCCAGGGGCTCGGCGCGATCGGCAAGGATCCGCTTCTATGTCTGCGCGAGCCCTCGCTCGGCCCGGTGTTCGGCATCAAGGGGGGTGCGGCCGGCGGGGGACTCGCGCAGGTGGTGCCGATGGAGGACCTGAACCTCCACTTCACCGGCGACATCCACGCGGTCGGTGCCGCCAACAACCTGCTGGCCGCTCTGATGGACGCCTCGATCCTGCACGGCAACCCGCACAAGATCGACGCGCTGCGCGTGGGCTGGAAGCGCGCGCTCGACATGAACGACCGGGCGCTGCGGGCGATCACGATCGGCCAGGGCGGTCGCGCGAACGGCTATCCGCGCGAGTCCGGCTTCGACATCACCGCGGCCTCCGAGGTGATGGCGATCCTGGCCGTGTCGCGCGACCTGCATGACCTGCGCCGGCGGCTCGGCGCGATCACCGTGGCCCACTCCTACGACGGCGGCAAGCCCGTGACGGCCGAGGACCTCGGCGCCGCCGGCGCAATGACCGTGCTGCTGAAGGACGCCCTGAAGCCGAACCTGATCCAGACGCTCGAGGGACAGCCCTGCCTGATGCACGCCGGTCCCTTCGCGAACATCGCGCACGGCAACTCGTCGCTCGTGGCGGACCTGATCGGGCAGAAGCTCGGCGACTACGTGATCACCGAGTCGGGCTTCGGCTCCGACATGGGGATGGAGAAGTTCTTCGACATCGTCTGCCGCAAGGGCGGGATCAAGCCCTCGGCGGTGGTGCTCGTGGCGACGGTGCGGGCCCTGAAGCACCACGGTGGGATCGAGGACGATCCCCGGACGGAGCGTGTGCGCGGCCTCGCGGCGATCGCGCAGGGCGCCGCCAACCTGCACCGCCACCTGGGCATCGTCAGGCGCTTCGGGCTGCCCTGCGTGGTCGCCGTGAACCGGCGGCCGGGGGACACCGACGAGGAGGTCGAGCTGGTGAAGGCGCTCGCCGTCGAGGGCGGGGCGCACGCCGCCGAGGTCAACGAGGGGTTCGAGAAGGGCGGCCAGGGAGCGGCGGCGCTGGGGGAGGCGGTGGCGGACGCCTGCGACCAGCCGAACGACTTCAAGCTGATCTACGACGACGACGACCCGATCGAGGTGAAGATCGAGAAGGTGGCGACGCAGGTGTACGGCGCCGCGGGCGTGGTCTTCTACCTGGACGCACAGCGCCGGATCCGGCAGTACAAGGAGGACGGCCTCGACAAGCTGCCGATCTGCATGGCGAAGACGCACCTGTCGCTGTCGGCCGACCCCGCGTTGCTGAACGCGCCCGACGACTTCGAGCTACCGGTACGAGATATCCGCGCCTACACGGGCGCGGGCTGGCTGGTGCCGCTCTGCGGAGACATCCAGCAGATGCCGGGCCTGGGCAAGGCGCCGGCGGCGCTCAACGTAGACATCGACGGCGAGGGCCGTACGGTGGGCCTCTTCTAGGCGGGACCTCGAAGCGACTGAGCGACGTGCCCTGCGCGTCGAACGCCTCGGCCGTGAACCTCAGGCACAGGCCGGGGAACGATGCGATCCAGAACCGACCCTCGAATCCGAGCGCCGGGGGGCTGGGGAGGAGGAGGGCGTCGACCGGTTGCTCGTCCCCGAAGGTGACCTTCACCGCCGCCACCTCGGCCGAGGCCATGCCCTCGGCGAACGTCCCGCGGTGGCGGCCGTAGAAGAGGCCCACCTTCAGCGGCTCGCCGCGTAGTCCGCCGCCGCAGCCCTCCCCGCTCGGGCCGAAGCCGCTGCCGTCGGGCGGCTTCGTTTTCACGCCGGTGCAGAAGCCGCCGAAGCGGGCGCGGCGGGCGTACAGGGTCCAGCGGGCCTTGGGCGTGATCCCGCGCGCCACGACGAAGTTGTGCGAGCCGATCCTGAGCGGGGTGGTGGCGCGGACCGGGACGGGCGAGCCGTCCTTCCCGCTCTCGCAGCGCATGCGGGCGACGAGCGTCCAGTCGCCGCGCCCGACCTCGCTGCGGCGCGGCACCCACTTGAAGCGAAGGCGCCCGCGCAGCCCGACGCGATCGGTGCCGATCCGGAAGGCGTTCTGATCGGAGCGGAGCGAGAGCCGGACGGTGCGGCTGCAGAACTCGATCACCGGCCAGCCCCGCCCCCGGACCGTCAGCGTCTCGCCGAACGCGATGGGGTTGGGATTCGCGGTGACGCGCGGCTTGGCCGTCGCTCCGGTCGGAGCCGCGAGCAGCGCCGCGGCGAGCGCGACAAACGGCGGCAATGAGGCGGCGGCCCGGCGGATGCGGCGATGCTACCGCCGCCGGCGGGTACCTTTCGCGCTATGCGGCGGAAGCGCTCGGTGCCGGCGCTTGCCTTCTGGGCGGGGGGCCTCGGGTTGATCGTGGCCGCGGCCCTCGTGCTGTCCGCCTCGACCGCGGCGGCGATCGTGCTGGTCGTCGCCGGCTTCGGGGGCGGCTGAGGGCTGGTTCGAGTTTTCCTCGTATAGCGAGCAAAAGTCGTACTAGCTCGGAGTGGAATCGCTCGCCAGCACCAGCGCCAGCGTTCCCAGGAGCTCGGCTCGCGGGCCCAGCACTCCGGGGACGATCTCGAGGCCGCGCGCCGTGGCCGGGATCGCGTGGCGGTGCACCTGCTCGCGGAGCGGGTCGAGCAGCAGCTCGCCCACCGCGCTCAGCTCGCCACCCACCACGATCAGCTCCGGGTTGAACAGGTCGCACAGCGTGGCCACCGCGGTCCCGATGTGGCGGCCGGCGTCGGCGATGACGCGGCGGGCGCCCGAGTCGCCGTCGGCCGCGGCCGCGAGGAGCCCGTGGGTCGTCAGCTCGGGCCCATGCGTCCCCTTCAGCAGCTCTACCAGCGCCGCTGCCCCCGCCAGGGTCTCGAGGCAGCCGCGCTTCCCGCAGCGGCACACCGGCCCCTGCTCCTGGATGATCGTGTGGCCGATCTCGCCGGCCATCCCGCCCGAGCCGTGGAACAGGCGCCCGTTCACGATCAGGCCGGCGCCTATGCCCGTCGAGACCTTCAAGTAGGCGGCGTTGCGGCGGCCGGCGGCCGCCCCCCAGTGGAGCTCCGCCAGGGCGCCCAGGTTGGCGTCGTTGTCCACTGAGACCGGCAGCTCGAGTCGCGCGCCGAACTCCTCCGCCGCGCGCACGCCCACCCAGCCCGGCAGGATCGACGACGAGCCCACCCGCCCGGAGCGCATGTCGATCGGCCCCGGCAGCCCGAGACCCACACCGATGACGTCCCCGCGCGGCACGCCGGCCTCGGCCAGCACCTCCTCCACGAGCTCGGCGGCGGTGTCGAGCCCGGCCTCCGCCGGGTCGTCGGTGCGCGTGGGGCGCTCGGCCTCAGCGAGGATCGTGTGGCTGAGGTCGGCGGCCGCCACCCGCAGGTGGCGCTTCCCGAAGTCGATCCCCACCGCGGCCCCGGCCGAGCGGCTGAACGAGAGGAGCCGCGGCGGCCGGCCGCCCCGCTCCGAAGCGCCGCCGCTCTCCTCCCGCTCGACGAGCATCCCCTCGCGCTGGAGGTCGCCCACGATGCTGGCGATCGTCGTGCGGGACAGGCCCGTGAGCCGCGCCAGGTCGGCGCGACTGGCCGCGCCTGCCTCCCGCAGCGCGGCCACGATCCGCGAGCGGTTCCGCTCCCTGCGGGCGTCGGTACCGGCGGCCATGGCTCGACTATCCGTCACGACCAGAGTTTTGTCAAGGATCACCCTTTATTGCTCGTCGGACCGTGCGAATAGAGCCTATTTTGGCCAGAAGTCAACCGTCGTTTAGCGGAACTCGACCTCGGGTATCGCCCGGAACGGCGCATCCGGAACCAGAGGAGAGGTCATGAGGGCGAGCAGGCTGAGGGCGGCGATCGGAGCGGCGGTTGTCGCGCTCACAATCGGAGTGGCCGGCGGGGCGGGCGTGATCGCCCAGACCGACTCGAACGACGAGGCCGAGCGCAGGGCGGACCGCCAGTCCGACGGCGACATCGAGCGCCGCGTGGACGGCCTGCTGTCCCGCATGACCCTGCAGGAGAAGCTCCAGCAGATCACCCTGCTCCCGGACTTCAAGGTCACCGAGGACGAGGTCCGCCGGGGTCTTGGAGCCGTTCTCAGCGAGACCAATCCCGAGCGGATCAGGGAGCTGCAGCGCATCGCCGTGGAGGAGTCGCGGCTGGGCATCCCGCTGCTCTTCGCGTTCGACACCATCCACGGCTTCCGCACGGTGTTCCCGATCCCGCTCGGCACCGGCGCGAGCTTCGACCCGGACGTCGCGTTCGAGGACGCCACGTACGGCGCGCGCGAGTCCGCGGCCGTCGGCCTGAAGCAGACCTACGCCCCGATGGTCGACGTCTCCCACATGGCGCGCTGGGGCCGGATCGCGGAGGCGGCCGGCGAGGATCCGTTCCTGAACTCCGTGCTCGGCGTGGCTCGCGTGCGCGGCACGCAGGGGCGCGACTACAGCGACGAGGAGAAGCTCGTGGCCAGCCCCAAGCACCTCGTGGCCTACGGCCAGCCGGAGGGCGGGCGCGACTACAACACGACGGACATGTCGGAGCAGCGGCTCCGCAACTTCTACCTGCCGCCGTTCAAGGCCGCAATCGAGGCCGGCGCCGACACGGCCATGTGCTCGTTCAACGCCATCAACGGCGTGCCGGGCTGCGGCAACCACTACACGATGACGGAGATCCTCAAGCGCGAGTGGGGCTTCGACGGCTTCATCGAGAGCGACTGGACGGCCGTCGCCGAGCTGCGCTCCTGCCCGCCGCAGAACCCGAGTGACGTGCCCGAGTGCGGCCACGGGGTGGCCGCCGACGGTCCGGGCGCCGCGGCGCTCGCGCTCAACTCCGGAGTCGACTCCGAGATGACCAGCACGTTCTTCCGTGACTTCGGCGCTCAGCTCCTGTCCGAGGGCCGGATCTCGATGAGCCGCATCGACGACGCGGTGCGCCGCATCCTGCGGGTCAAGTTCCGCGCCGGCCTGTTCGAGAACCCGTACGCGCCCTATGAGCCGGGCGAGGCCGAGGCCCAGATGCTGAAGCCCGACGCGGTCGCCGCCGCGCGCAAGGCGGCCGGCCGCTCGATGGTCCTGCTGAAGAACGAGGGCGCGCTGCCGCTCGACCCGAACAAGAGCACGGCCGTGATCGGGCCGCTGGCGAAGAACGGGCACGACATGCTCGGCCCGTGGTGGGGCCGCGGCCGCGACGAGGACGTGGTCACGGTGCTCGACGGCATCGATCAGCAGAACAACGCGCCCACGACCTACGCCGAGGGCTGCAAGGTCTCGAACACCGAGCCGCCGCACACCGATCCGGAGGGCTGCCAGTCGGACGCGGGCTTCGGCGAGGCCGTGGCGGTGGCGAGCGCGGCCGAGCAGGTGGTGCTCGCCGTCGGCGAGTCGCGCGAGATGAGCGGCGAGGCCGCCTCGCGAAGCACGCTCGACCTGCCAGGCCGCCAGGAGGAGCTCATCCGGCAGATCCGGGCGGCGAACCCCGGCAAGCCGATCGCCGTCGTCCTGTTCAGCGGCCGGCCGCTGGCGCTCGGGGACGTGATCGGCGACATGCCGTCACTGATCCAGGCCTGGTTCCCGGGCGTCCAGGCGGGCCCGGCCGTGGCCGACGTGGTGTTCGGCAAGGTCAACCCCGGCGGCTCGCTGCCGGTCACCTTCCCGCGCCGGCTCGGGCAGGCGCCGATCTACTACAACCACGAGCCGACCGGCCGGCCGTGCAACCCGGACGCGAAGTTCAACTCGCGCTACCGGGACATCCCGAGCTGCGACCCGCTGTTCGAGTTCGGCTACGGCTTGAGCTACACGTCGTTCGAGATCTCGAACCTCGCGCTCAGCTCCTCGAGCGTGTCGCGCAGCGGCCGCCTCACCGCCTCGGTGCAGGTGACCAACACCGGCAGCCGCAGGGGCGACGAGGTGGTGCAGCTCTACCTGCACGACCCCGTGGCGAGCATCTCGCAGCCGGTGCGGCGCCTGCGCGGCTTCGAGCGCGTGACGCTCGACCCGGGCCGGAGCCGGACGCTCAGGTTCACGCTCGACGCGAGCGACTTCGGCTTCTACGACAACAGCGGCCGGTTCGTCGTGGAGCCGGGTCAGATCGACGTCTACGCAGGCGACAGCTCGAAGGCCGACATGAAGCAGTCCTTCACGGTCCGCTGATGCTCGGGGGCCTGGCCGCCACCGCGCTCGTCCTGCTGGCCGCCGTCGCCCCCGCCGCGGCGGCCGCAGACGAGCGCGGCGGGCTGGGGCGCTACGCCGCCGACACGTGGCGCTCGTTCGAGGCGATGACGGACGAGCGCTCGGGCCTGCCGGCCGACAGCCTGCACGCGGACGGCACCCGCAGCGTCCAGACCTCCACCACCAACATCGGCGCCTACATGTGGAGTGCGCTGGTGGCGGGCGAGCTCGGCTTGGTGGAGCGCCGCGAGCTGACGGCGCGCCTCGACCGGACGCTGTCAACGCTCGAGCGCATGGAGCGGCACGGCCCGAGCGGGCAGTTCTACAACTGGTATGACCATCGCACGGGTGCGAAGCTGACTCGCTGGCCGCCGAGCGGCGAGCCGCTCACGCCGATCCTCTCGTCGGTCGACAACGGCTGGCTCGCAGTGGGGCTGAAGCTGGTCGCGCAGCGGGTGCCGGAGCTGTCGCCGCGTGCACGGGCGCTGTATGACTCGATGGACTTCGGCTTCTACTACCGGCCCGACGTCAACCGCATCCTGTTCCACTACGTGCCGGACACCGGTCAGGAGGTGTGCTGCTACGACACGGTCGTCAGCGAGAGCCGCATCGCGTCCTACATCGGGATCGAGAAGGGCGAGATCCCGGCGCGGCACTACTTCGGCACCTGGCGGAGCTTCCCGGACACCTGCGACTGGTCGTGGCAGGAGACCAAGCCGCTCGGCGAGTGGCGGCGCTACCACGGCGTCGACGTGTTCGAGGGCGCGTACCCCTATCGCGGCACGCTCGTGACGCCCTCGTGGGGCGGCTCGATGTTCGAGGCGCTGATGCCGCCGCTGTTCGTGCCCGAGGACCGCTGGGCGCCGGGCAGCTGGGCGGCGAACCACCCGCTGACCGCGCGGGCCCAGATCGAGCACGGCCTCCGCGAGGCGGGCTACGGCTACTGGGGCTTCTCGCCGGCGAACGTCCCGGAGGGCGGCTACGCGGCCTACGGCGTGGACGGCATCGGCATGGACCCGAACGGCTACCCCTCGAACGAGGACGCCACTCTCGTCGACTCGGGCTTCCCCGGCTGTCCCGGGCGCGAGCCGGAGCCGGCGCCGCCACCGTCCGAATACACCAATGGCGTGGTCACACCGCACGCGGCGTTCCTGGCGCTCCGCTGGGAGCCACGCGCCGCGCTCGAGAACCTCGACCGGCTGCGGCGCGACTTCCCCGGCATGTACGGCAGGTGGGGCTTTCGCGACAGCGTGAACGTGGACAGCGGCAGGGTCTCGGACCACTACCTGTCGCTGGACCAGGGCATGATCATGGCGGCGCTCGGCAACGCCCTGGGCCGCGACATGCTGCGCGGCGCCTTCTCGGCGGAGGCCTTGCGGCCGGTGATGGGCGTGGAGGAGTTCGGCGCCCGTCCGCGCGGATGCACGATCACGGGCACGGCGGGCGGCGACCGCCTCCGCGGCACCGCGGGCGACGACGTGATCTGCGCAGGTGGGGGCGACGACAGCGTCGAGGCGCGCGAAGGCGACGACGCCGTGTTCGGCGACGAAGGCGACGATCGCCTCGAGGGCGGGGACGGCGACGACAGCCTCTACGGCGGCGCCGGCGACGACCGCCTGATCGGCGGGCCCGGGTGGGACGTCCTGTCGCAATGACCTGACGGCTGGGGGCTGCGCGCGAGGTAGCGTATGCGCTAGATGTCGAATGGGGCGCAAAGCGTCGCGCCGCCGCGCGAACCCAGGCGGTCGCTGGTGGACGTGGCCGAGCAGGCGCTCCGGAGCTGGCTGGCCACCGGCCGGCACCGGCCCGGCGAGCGGCTACCGCCCGAGCAGGAGCTGTCGGCCAACCTGGGCATCTCGCGCGGCACACTGCGCACGGCGCTGCGGCGCCTGGAGGAGAGCGGCGAGATCGTGCGGCGCCAGGGGAGCGGCACGTACGTGGGGCGGGTGGCGACCACTTCGCTCGACGAGGGTCTCGAGAAGCTCGTCTCCTACAGCGAGCTGGCCCGCCGGCGCGGCGTCGCGCTCGAGGTGGGAGGGCTCGAGATCGATGAGGCGCGGCTCGGCCCCGAGGCGGCGGAGCTGTTCGGCCTCGACCCCGACACGCCGGCCGCGACATTCACGCGCGTGGTACTGGTGGACGGCCAGCCGGGCGCCTGGATGCGGGACGTGGTGCACCCCGACGTGGGGCTGCCGTCCCGGTCCAAGCTGCGCGCCGCGATGGAGCGGGGCGAGATGGTGCTGGACGTGCTGCTGAACGCGGGGGTACCGGTCGCGTACACACGCGCGCACATCTCTGCCCGTGTGCTGACGAGGCGCGACCGCGTGGGGCGGGCGCTCGACGTGTCAGAGACGGTGGCCGCCCTCGAGATCGACCACGTGACCTGCACCGCCGAGGGCAACCCGGTGGAGCACTCCACGGACATCTTCCTTCCGCGCAGCCTGGACCTGCACGTGATGAGGTGGCTCGAGGAGGTACCGCCGGTTCCGGCCATCGGGCGCGGCCCGCGCCCCTGAGCGCGAGCGCTCGCCCCGAGGGGCGGGCCCCGGCGGGCCCGCCCCTCTGGCGCGATCTCGAGCGTGGAGCGTCCGGCGCTAGCGGCGCACGACCCGCTCGCAGCCGACGACCACGTCGTTGTCGTCGGCCACCACGCGGTCGCTGCCTCCGCCGCACCTGATGCGCTCCCTCCTGTTGTCGGCCGCGAAGACGCGGTCGTTTCCGCCGCCGGCGTTGTAGCGATCCCTCGCCTTGCCGCCGGACAGGCGGTCGCCTCCGCCTCCGCCGTTCAGGCGGTCGCCCGCCGCGCCGCCGAAGAGGCGGTCGCGCCCGGCACGGCCGACCAGACGGTCGCGGCCCGAACCGCCGCTGAGCCTGTCGCGGCCACCGCCGCCGTTGACGCAGTCGGCGCTGGCACGCGCACTGACGCGGTCGTTGCCCCCGCGTGCCCTGATGCGGTCACCGAAGCGGCTGCCGTTGATCCGCTCGGACCGCCGCGTCCCCTCGAAGGGGTTGAAGCAGCGCGGGCCCGCACCCGGGACGATCTGGACCCGGGCGGTCGCTGCCGCCGAGTCCGCCGCCCCGTCGTTCGCCTTGAAGGTGAACGTGTCCGTGCCGAGGCTGTTGCCGGTGTGGGTGTAGGTCGCCGTTCCGGCGGCCTGGTTCACCCCGCCCACGTTGCCCTGCGACGGACCCGACACCACCGACCTCGTCAGCGGGTTCGCGTTCGCGTCCGAGCAGCTCAGCGGCACCGTGCCGGAGCCCTTGAAGGGCACGATGGCGCCGCTGTCCGTGCAGGCCGGCCGCTGCGCGGCCAGCGGGCCCGTGTACCGGAAGATGTACAGCCCGAAGTCGCGGTCGGAGCCCGCGATGTAGCGCTGCCCATCGGATCCGGTGAACTGCTCGACGCCCCAGAAGTTGTTGCCTTCCTGGTCGATGAAGGCGCCCTGGGGCGTGATCTTGCCGGCCTCGAGCGAGAAGACCCGCATGCCGCCCGCGTACCACGACGTGTACGTCAGCGGCTCGGTCGGGTCGGTCGCCTGCTCGTGGATCGAGAGGTCGCCGAAGCCGACCGCGAAGTCGGGGTTCAGCGACTCGGGGATCGCGTATGCGTCGACAAGCGGCAGCACCATCCCGGCGGAGGGATCGGACGGATCCTTCGGCTCGGGCGTCGTGCTGTACAGGCCCATGTAGCCCCAGCCGTCGAACGACGCGATGGCCTCCATCTTGTGTGGCGACACCGTGCCGATCGGCGCGAGCTCGTTCTGGTCGTCGTAGGGACGGGTGTACTCGGCCGGGTCGTCGAATATCGCGTGGCCCGCCGCGTGGGTGCTGCACACCGTCACGACGAACTGCGTGAAGCCACCCGACCCGCAGACGGCGCCGTCACCGGCGGCGCCCGACGTGAGGTGGCGGTTGATGACGAGGACCGCGTCCCAGCCGGCGTCGGCCGCATTGCCGGCCTTCTGGCCGGGGAAGCACGCGTCGTCGGCGTCCGCGAAGTTGCCGTCGCCGTCATAGTCCTCGCCGACGTTGTCGCCGTCGGGACCGCGCTGCACGACGAGGATGCGCTCCTCGCCCGGCTGCAGCGACGCCGCCGGGATCGTCGCCTCGGCGTCCGGCACCGGCGCCGGCGTGTCGCCCGCCGGGCTGTTGTCCGGGCAGGCGTAGCCGCCGTAGGCCATCGGACCGTTGAGCACGCCGTCCTCCAGCGCCCTCGGCGACCCGCCGCCGCTGATCGTGTTGCCGTCGAACGAGCTCCCGTTTGACAGCTCGATCTGCGTGACCCGGTCGGGCGCGAAGTCCTCCTCCGCGGTCACGATGAACCTGTTGTCGTTCGTGAACTCGGCGTAGTGGGCGTTGCCCTCGGGCGGATCGAATCCCGTCAGCGGGTCCGACGTCGTGAAGTCCGTGTCGGACATGTAGGTCGCGTTCGCGGGATCCGTCACGTCCATCTGGATGTAGCCGGCATCCCAGTAGGAGGCCAGCAGCACCTGCCTGCCGCCGATCTGCTTCACCACCATGTCGTGGTGGAAGGGCGTGTCGGCGTTGGGCGTCTCCGTCCACGCCGGCGTTTCGGAGGTCAGGTCGTACTCGCGGACCGGCTGCGGCGAGGCCGGGTTCGTGATGTCGAAGATGTCGACGTCGTGCAGCTCCTCGTTGTCCACGAACACGGCGAAGGCCCTGGGGCCGGACTGCCAGATGAAGATCGAGTGCGTCTCGTTCGCCTTGTCGTCGTCCGTCGGGCCCTTGACGAGCTCGCCCTCGCCGCCGAAGTCGCCCCAGCTCATGGTGGGGTCGGGCGGGTCGAAGCGGGTCGCCGCGGCCGGGTTCGTCACGTTCCACAGGTCGAAGCCGCCGCCCTTGGTCGGCGAGGCGTTCGTGCACGACTCGTTGCTCACCGCCAGGACGTCGCCCTGGAACTGCGGCGTGTTCATCGTGATGACGTGTGCGCCCTCACCGTGGTAGTTCCCGGGGAGCGCCGGCAGGAAGGCGACCTCCTTGGGGTTCGCGGGGTCGCGGATATCGATGACGTAGGTGCCGCCGTCGCCGGCGTTGCATGACGTCTCGTCCCACCCGGAGTTCAGGTAGGCGAAGCCCTTGTGGATGGACACGTCGGCGATCTGGCCGTCCTCGATCGGGCCCCTCAGCTGGGGCTCGAGCTTGGATACGAGAGCCATGTTCTTCACGGTGGGCGGAAGATGATCTGTGTCGCCGCCGTGCTGCGACGTGTCGGGGCTCTTCGCCTCGGAAGAGTCCGCCGTCTCCGGCGCCGTCACGCCGGACGACCGGTCGGCGATGCTGTCGCGCTGCCGGTCGCTGGAGCTGCGGTCGGCAGACGCCGTGCCCAGCGCGCCGAACAGCAGGATGAGGCCCAGTGCGAGAGTGCCGCGGGCCAGGAGCCTGGAAGGAGGCATCCGTATCTCCCCTCTGAAGGTTTGTTGCCTCACCCAGCGGGGCCGTTGCGTACCCGAATTCTCCGCGGCGGCCCCTCCAGATGAGTGGTGAGGCGCGGCAGAATACTCCTCCACGCGAGACGCTGCGCCACCTCTCGCGGAGCAAGCGCGGCTCAGGCCGGCGTGAGGCTGTGCGCCTCGTCCATCAGGCCGTGCACGATCATGGCCGCGGCACTCGAGCCCGCCGCCACGGCGTTCGCCACGGACGGCATGTGCGGGGTCGCGTCGCCCGCCGCCGACAGGCCGGGAACGTTCGTGTGGAAGCTCGCGTCGATTTCGACGGCGTCGGCGGCGAGCCTCGCGGCGACCGTGACCGCGCCGAGCTGCTCGGCGAGGGCGGAGCGCTGGTGCAGCGTGACCGGCACGAGGAGCCCTTCGCACGCGTGTTCTCCGCCGTCGGCGAAGACGACGGCCGTCAGGGTGTCGTCGGGACCTCGCAGCCCGGCGACCGGGCGCTCGTCGACGGCGATCCCGGCCGCGCGCAGCCGGTCGGTCTCTTCGGCGTCGAGCTCGGCGGGCCCGTTCGACAGGAGGGTCACGTCGTCGCTCCAGGCGCGGAGCAGGATCGCCCGCTGAGCGCCGGTCGGGCCGCGGTCGAGCACCGCGAGCGGACGGCCGCTTACCTCCCAGCCGTGGCAGAACGGGCAGTGGAACACAGAGCGGGCCCACCGCTCCGCGATGCCGGGCAGCGACGGATAGCGGTACTCCATCCCGGTCGCGAGGAGGACGCGCCGCGCGCTCTCGCGGGTGCCGTCGGCCAGCTCCAGCAGGAAGCCGGCGTCCAGGCGCTCGCCCCGCACGACCTCGGCGGAGCGCAGCTCGACGCCGGGGTAAGCGGCGATCTCGGCGCGCCCTGCGGCGTAGAACTCGGCGGCCGGTCGGCCGTCCTGTCCGAGCAGGCCGCCGATTCCCTCAGCCGGGAGGTTGCTCTGCTGCCCGGCGTCGATCACGAGCGTGCGCCGCCGGGCGCGGCCGAGCACCAGGGCGGCGCTCAGGCCGGCGGCACCGGCGCCAACGACGATGCAGTCCCAGGTTTCGTCCATGCACCGAGAGTGCCATCCGCCCGCCGCGTCTGTCAACATGAGTTGCCAAGATGGCAACGACAATCGATGAGCCTGTCGACGCCCGGGTCCGTCGGCGCATTCGCGAGTACCGCGCGCAGCAGGGCCTGACGCTGCAGCAGGTCGCCGAAAGGGCGAGCATCGACGTTTCGACACTCAGCCGCCTCGAGGCGGGCAAACGCCGCCTGGCCCTGGACCACCTGCCGGCCCTGGCGGCCGCACTCGGGGTCAGCGCGGACGCGCTGCTCGGGTGCGCGCCGACCCCCGACCCGCGCGTGCGCGAGCGTCCGAGGAGGCACGACGGCCTGACCGTGTGGCCACTGACCCGCGGCGCCCCGGCGGGCGGCCCGCGCGCCTACAGGATCGACATAAGCCCCAAGCGCAGCAAGCCGCCGGCCGAGCTGCCCGTGCACGAGGGGCAGGACTGGATCTACGTCCTGCGCGGCCAAATGCGCCTGCTGCTGGGCGACGACGACTTCACGATCGAGGCCGGCGAGGCCGTGGAGTTCTCGACCTGGACGCCCCACTGGTTCGGCGCCGTGGACGGCCCCGTGGAGCTGATCATGATCGTGGGCCCCCAGGGCGAGCGCCTGCACCTGCACGCCTGACGCCCGCCAAGCCCGCCAACCCGCGCCACCGTCCTGACTTGTGGCCCTATATGGGCCAAAAGGCAGGACAGCGTGGAGGTTTGAGGATGCTCTTCATGGTCGTCGAGAGATTTAGGCGCGGTGCCGCCCCCGTCTACGAACGCGCGGCCGAGCATGGTCGGATGCTGCCGCCTGGTGTGACCTACGTCGACAGCTGGGTGGAGGAGGGGCTCGAGCGCTGCTTTCAGCTCATGGAGGCCGAGGACCGCGGTGCTCTCGACCAGTGGATCGCACGGTGGCGCGACCTCGTCGACTTCGAGGTCGTTCCCGTGATCGGCTCCGCCGAGGCGAAGGCTCGGGCGCTTGGGGGGGCCTAGGCGAGCGCCCAGAGCGAGCCGTCGCCCGCCGCCTGCCGGGTGACGCGTCCCTCGCCGGCGGCCTCGATCAGCGCGGTCTCGGCGGCGCGCATGTCCGGCACTTCGAGATGCTCGGCCATCGCCGCCGCCACCTCTGCGGTCGTGAGGGCGTAGGGGAAGGCGCTGAGCACCTCCACCGGGTCGTCCGCAGGCGGTCGGCGCTCGAGGGTCGGGTCCAGGTTCGCGATGACCACGTCGTAGGCCTCGATCGGCTGGAAGCCGCCCGCCTCCAGCCGCTGGCTACCCGGCCCATCGAAGACGAGCGACGGCGCCGTGTAGCGGACGGCGCCATCGGTGTTGGCCGCCCTTCCCTGGAACTCGGTCGGCGATCCGGCCGCCGTGCGTGCGCGGGCGCGATCCTCCTCGTAGGCGGCCACGACCTCCGGATCGTCGATCCGCTCCGCGATCGCCTCGGCGTCGAGCCCGTCCACCGAAGCAAGCGCCGAGCGCAGCATCTCGGGGTCCTCGAGGACGCCGGTCGTCGTGAACTGCGCGAGCTGGAGCGCCCGCAGCGCGGCCTCCTCGAGCTCCGGGGCGGCGAGCCGCGTCGCCACGATCGCTCGGCAACCCGGGGAGGTGGCGCTCAGCCGCGGCTTGGGGGTCACCTGGAACGGCATCCCGAAGCGCCGGAAGCGCCGGTAGCCGATCGCCGAGCGCGTTGGCGAGTAGCCGCGGGCGGCGTACTGCGCCGCGTCCTCGGTGAGCCCGATCATCACGAGCGTCCAGCGCAGCTGGTCGCCGTAGCGCCAGCGGAGCGTGGTGTGGGCGGGCCAGGCCGAGTAGGCCCAGGGGCAGCCGGGGTCGGTGAAGTGGGTGACTTCGATCACGACCGCGCATGGTGCCAGCGGCGCGTCCGGATGCCATCCGTCAGCGATGAAAGCATCGAATCGTCATTCCTCCCGTCAGCGACCAAGATGCCGGCGACGGGGCCGACCCGCGCTCGGCGGCGGTCACGTTCGTGACCACGGAGCACTTCGTGCTCCAGGGGGCCCGATCCGCGACGATCACCGAGTCGAATGGCCGGGCGAACATGTTCCTGGCGGCGGTCTCCGGCGGTCTCGTCGCCCTGGGCCTCGTCGCGACCGCGAGCAGCCTGGGATCGGCCTTCTACGGGTTCGCCCTGGTTCTCCTCCCGACCCTGGCCTTCGTCGGGCTCGTCACCTTCGAGCGGACGCTGCAGTCCTCGATCGAGGACACCGAGTACGCGCGCCGGATCGCCCTGCTGCGCGACTACTACTTCGGGCACGCGCCGGAGATCGCTCCGTACCTGCTGAGCGCCCCGCGCGCCGAGCGGCTCCTCATCCAGCGGGTGCCCGGCGATCGCTGGCAGGGATACCGCACGGTCGCCGGCATGGTCGCGGTGATCACCGCGGTGCTCGCCGGCTCGGCCGCCGCCGTGGCGGCGATCCTGATCTTCGACCACTCGCTGGCCGCGGCGGTGATCTCGGGGCCGCTGGTCGCGCTGCCCACGATGATCGCGATGATCCGACACCAGGATTCGGCCTGGGAACGCGCCGCCACCGAGCCGCTCAGGCCCGGCGAGGACTGACTCGGGCGAGCGGTGGCGTGGGCCCCTTCGGCCCTATACAAATTTGCTCAAAGCCCGTGTTATGATCGGCCCGGCGCCCCCGTGGGCGCCTCGCGGTTGGACGTCACGACTTCGGAGGAGATGAATGAGCGACAGCGTCGCCGTCGATGCGACCGCCCCGCTTACGTTCGGCGGGACCGTCAGCACGGTCCTCGAGAGCCCGCGGACCACACGGCCTCCGCAAACGCTCGAGGAGGCTCGCAACCAGCCTGGCCGGCGTGAGCGGATCGAGGCGATCACCAAGCTGATCGAAGCCCAGGGGATCAAGTACGTCTTCTTCCAGCAGGTCTCCATCACCGGGCGCGTGATGGGCAAGGGCGTGGTGGCGGACTTCTTCCCGCAGGTGGCAGAGAGGGGCTACCAGCTCGTCTACGGCGCCACCGCCAACCTGTTCACCGACCGCGCGGGCGACTACATCGGCTTCGGCCCCGAGGAGTCCGAGCTCGCGGCGATCGCCGATCTCGAGACGTTCGCCCCGCTGCCGTGGGACCCGCGCGTGGCCCGGGTCCTGTGCGACTGCTACGACACCGAGACCGGCGAGCTGCTCGACGCCGACCCGCGCCAGAACCTCAAGCGCGTAGTGGCCGAGTTCGAGGAGGAGCTCGGCTACAGCTTCCTGATCGGGATCGAGCCGGAGATGATGTGGCTCAAGCGCCCGGAGGACGGCGGCGACCCGGACGGGGTCACCAAGCCCTACTGCTACCACATCCACCAGTTCGAGGAACTGCGTCCGGTGCTGCTCGACGTGATCGAGTACGGCCAGGCGCTCGGCCTCGACATGAGCTACGGCGACCACGAGGACGCCCCGGGCCAGCTCGAGCTGAACTTCCGCTTCGACCGCCCCGTCAAGACGGCCGACAACATCACGACCTACCGCCAGATCTGCGCGGCGGTGGGCCGCAAGCACGGGCTGCTGCCGAGCTTCATGCCCAAGCCGTTCACCGGCGTGAGCGCGAACGGCCACCATCACCACTTCACGCTTGTCGACGAGGAGGGCAACAACGTCTTCCACGACCCCGACGGGCCGGCCCAGCTCAGCGAGACCGCCCGCCACTTCCTCGGCGGCATGCTCGACCACTTCGGCGCGCTCATGTGCGTCGGCAACCCGACGGTCAACTCGTACTGCCGCATGTGGGACTTCGGCTTCTGGGCCCCCGTCTACAAGAACTGGGGCTGGCAGAACCGCACCTGCACCGTTCGGGTGGCGAGCGGCGGCCGCTTCGAGTACCGCGGCGTCGACTCCTCCTGCAACCCCTACCTGACCGTGGCGTCGCTGCTCGTGGCCGGGCTCGACGGCATCCGCAAGAAGTCCGACCCCGGCGAGCCGCAGAGCGCCAACACCTATGACCTCCTGCAGCAGCAGAACGGGGCGGCGCGGCTCGAGCGCGTGCCCGACAGCCTCGGCGACGCCCTGATCGAGCTCGAGAAGGACGATCTGCTCCGCGACGGCGCCATGCCCGGCCGGCTCTGGAAGGTCTTCCATCACTACAAGCGCGACGAGTGGGAGCGCTACCTGGCCGCGGTCACCGACTGGGAGAGGGAGGAGTACCTGGAGGTCCTTCCCTGATGTGCGGCATCGCGGGCATCATCTACCGCGACGGGGGCGGCGAGCGCCACGTGGGCCGCGACATGACGGCCATGCTCCAGGCCATGAAGCACCGCGGGCCGGATTCGACCGGCTACGCGCTCTACCGGCCGGCCTCCGACGACGGCTACGTGATGCACGTGAAGCTGGCCGAGTCGAACGGCCACCAGGACTTCGACTTCGCACAGCGGCTCAAGCGGCAGCGCTCCGACGTCGAGGGCCGGATGCGCTCGATGGGGGCCCGGATCGGCGAGCTGAAGCCGACCACCGACCACGCCATGACCGTCACATTCGGCTTCGACGGCGACCTCAAGCAGCTCGCCGACTACGTCGAGGACGTGCGTGGCACCGAGGTGCTGTCGCTGGGCCGGGCGCTCGAGATCGTCAAGGACCTCGGCGACGCCCGGACCGTGGCGGCCGACTACGGGCTCGACCAGTTCGTCGGCACCCACGCGATCGGGCACGCCCGGATGGCGACCGAGTCGGACGTGGACATCGCCAACGCGCATCCGTACTGGGCCTATCCCTTCCCCGACGTGGCCGTCGTCCACAACGGGCAGCTGACCAACTACCACCAGTGGAAGCGGCGCCTCGAGCGCGCCGGGCACCGCTTCCAGTCGATGTGCGACTCGGAGATCATCGCCGTCTACCTCGCCGAGCGGATGGCGAACGGCGACTCGCTCGAGGACGCGATGCGGCGGAGCCTCGACGAGCTGGACGGCGTCTTCACCTACATCTGCGTGACGGAGGACGCGCTCGGGGTGGCGAAGGACGAGCTGGGCGCCAAGCCGCTTGTGCTGTACGAGTCCGACGACATCGTCGCGCTCGCGAGTGAGGAAATCGCCATCCGCAAGGTGGTGGACCGGGAGATCGAGACCTACGACCCCTACGAGGGGGAGGTGATGGTCTGGACGCGGTAGAGGAGACCCTCTACGACGCGCGGGGGCTCGTCGAGCTCGACGGCTCGATACCGAAGACGAGCGAGATCGACGGGACCAGGGCGCAGTTCGACGCGCGTGACCTCTCCACGCGCAAGATCAACAGCGAGCTTCGCTGGCTGCTGTACGAACAGGGCGTCACCGACGTGACGATCCTGAATCCAAGCGCGCGGCATTCGCTCGGGGTGGGGATCCTGACGCGGTGCCGCGTGACCTTCGAAGGAAGCCTGGGCTACTTCGGCTGCGGCCTGATCGACGGCCCAGAGGTCCAGGTGAACGGCCGCGTGGGGTGGTCCGTGGCCGAGAACATGATGTCGGGGGTGGTCGTGATCGAGTCGAACGCCGGCTCGCTCGCGGGCGCCGCGCTGCGCGGCGGCGACCTGGTCGTGAAGGGCCAGGTCGGCGCCCGCACCGGCATCGACCAGAAGGGCGGCACGATCATCGTGCTCGGCAACGCCGGCTCGATGACCGGCTTCATGATGCAGCGCGGCCGTCAGATCATCCTCGGCGACGTGGGCCCCGGCCTGGGCGACTCGATGTACGACGGGACGATCTACGTGGGCGGCAAGGTCGCCTCGCTCGGGATCGACTGCGTGCCCGGCGAGTGGACCGACGCCGACACCGAGCTGATCCAGCGGAAGTTCCGCATCTACGGGCTCGGTGACCCGCCCGAGCTGCAGAAGTTCGTGTGCGGCAAGAAGCTCTACAACTACGACTCGCTCGAGCCGAGCGAGCGGAAGCTGGTGCTCTGATGGCCGACGAGAACGCACCGTCCCGCAAGACCATCCTGGGGCGGAGCAAGATCTTCACCCCGGAGGTCATCGACGACATCCACATGAAGTCCGAGCTCGGCCGCTACCGGATGCGGGGCTTCTCGATGTTCAAGAAGATCCCGCACTGGGACGAGCTGATCTTCCTGCCCGGCACCCTCACCCGCTTCGTGATCGAGGGCTATCGCGAGAAGTGCGACACGAGGACGGTGCTGGGCGCCCGCTTCGCCAAGAAGCCGATCGAGCTCGACATCCCGATCTACATCACCGGAATGAGCTTCGGGGCCCTGTCGCTCGAGGCCAAGATGGCGCTGGCGAAGGGCGCGTCGATGGCGGGCACCGCGACCTGCTCGGGGGAGGGCGGGATGATCCCGCCGGAGCGCGACCTCTCGACGAAGTGGTACTACCAGATCATCCAGAGCAGGTACGGGTTCAACCCGCACCACCTGATGCTGGCGGACGCGGTCGAGTTCTTCATCGGCCAGGGCTGCAAGGTCGGGCTCGGCGGCCACCTGATGGGGCAGAAGGTGACCGAGCAGGTGGCCGAGATGCGCTCGCTGCCGGCGGGGATCGATCAGCGCTCGCCGGCGCGCCACCCGGACTGGCTCGGGCCTGACGACCTGTCGCTGAAGGTCCAGGAGACGCGCGAGGCGACCAACTACGAGATCCCGATCCAGCTCAAGCTGGGCGCCGCCCGCGTGTACGACGACGTGCGGATGGCGGCCAAGTGCGGGCCGGACATCATCTACCTGGACGGCGCCGAGGGCGGCACCGGCGCGGGGCCGCATACCGCGGCCGAGGAGACCGGCATCCCGCTGATGGCTGCGATCCCCGAGGCGCGCCGCGCGCTCGAGGACGTGGGGCTGGCCGACGACATCGACCTCGTGGTGGCCGGCGGGATCCGCAACGGCGGCGACGTGGCCAAGTGCATCGCGCTCGGCGCCGACGCCGTCGCGATCGGCCACTCCGCGCTGATGGCGCTCAACTGCAACAAGGAGATCCCGGGCGTCACCGACTACGAGGGCACGATCGGCGTGCCCGCGGGGCAGTGCTACCACTGCCACACGGGCCGCTGCCCGGTGGGGATCACCACGCAGGACCCGGAGCTCCGAAAGCGCCTGCATGTGGAGGAGGCGGCGAACCGCGTCTACAACTTCCTCCATACGCTCACGCTCGAGGTGCAGATGCTCGCGCGCGCGTGCGGGAAGACCAACGTCCACTCGCTCGAGCCCGAGGACCTGGCGGCGCTGACCACCGAGGCCGCCGCGATGGCACGCGTGCCTCTGGCCGGCACCGAGTACATCCCGGGCGTGTCCGAGGAACGCGCGCTCGAGCGGATCGAGACGCTGCTCGACCGCTACCTCGAGAACCCGATCGACCACCTGCCCGAGCGGGAGCCGGCCGAGCGATGACGACGCACGTGATCATCTCCTCCGAGGAGCTCTCGGGCGAGCGCTTCCCGTACCAGGACGACATCGCCTTGGTCGAGGACGTCGATCTGGAGGCGGCCACGCCGGGCAGGGACATCAACTGGCTCGAGGACATCCACCTGCTCGAGGAGGAGGGAGTCCCGGCCGTCTTCGACCGTTACTCGAACTCGTTCCTGAAGATCTACTTCCCGATCCCCGAGGGGCGCGAGGACGAGATCGCCCGCAAGGTGCTCATCAAGCACCTCCAGTCGGGCAACTCCTACGGCATCCGGCTGAAGGAGACCCACGCCAAGTTTCCCCAGCCGGAGCTCGGGCCCTGGGTGAAGGACTCGACGACGGTCGGCACCGACTGGCGCCCGCCCGTGCTCGAGGGTTGGGAACCCCCGCTGCACTGAGCTGATGCGCTCGGTCAAGCACCTCGTCGTCGGGGCGGGAGTCCACGGCCTGTCCACGGCCTGGCACCTCGCCGAGCAGGGCGAGGAGGTGCTCGTGGTCGACAAGACGGACGTGGCGGCGGGCGCGTCCGGCATCGCCTGCGGGGTCGTTCGCAACAACTACTTCCAGCCCGCCATGCAGGACCTGATGGCGGCCTGTGTCGAGATCTGGGAGTCGGACCCCGAGACGCTCGCCTACCACGGGAGCGGATACATCGCCTTGGGCGACGGCGAGCAGGAGGGCGACCTCACCGCGGTGCACGAGCGCCAGCAGCGGATCGGCTACGAGTCGGAGCTGATCCTGGGCGAGGCGGAGGTGGCTGCGCACATGCGGTCGCTGTTCCCGGACTGGCGGGCACCCGGCCTGTCGGTCTGCCTCCACGAGCGGCCCGGCGGCTTCGCCTTCAACCGCGACTCGATGCTCGGGCTCGCCTCGAAGGCGCAGGCGGCGGGGGCCTCGATCGAGACCGGCGTCGAGGTGACCGGCTTCGCCTTCGACGGCTCGGGGGCGGTCACGCGCGTCGACACGAGCGCCGGCCCCATACGCGCCGACCAGATCGTGATCGCGGTGGGACCGTGGATCGCCCGCCTGTGGGAGCTGCTCGAGCTGCCGCGCCGCCTCGAGGTGGCCGGCGAGGAGCGCGAGATGTGGACGTACTGGTACCTGCAGGAGGGCGAGATCGACGTGAACCCGTCGGTCTTCGTGACAGCCGACGGCTCGCTCCCGCCGGTGCTCCACGTGGACAGCCACGCGCCGCTGCATGCCGACACGGGAGAGCTCGTCACGGACGAGCAGTGGGGCATCTACTTCAAGCAGGACAAGCACTCGGTGCAGGGCGGCGCCTCGCCGCTGCCGAAGGGCCACGAGTTCGAGATCGACCCCTACCCAACCGGCTCGGTGGAACCGGGGTTCCCGGACCTGTGGTGCGCGGCGCTGTCGCACTGCATGGAGCGCTTCGAGGGCTGCCGGCCGAGGTACAGCCAGGTCCGCTCCGGCGGGGTGGGGGCCTTCACGGCGGACAACTTCCCGGTGTTCGACCACATGAGGCCGAACGTGTTCGTGGCCGCCGACTCGAACCACGGCTACAAGATGATCGCCGTGGGAAGGGAGATCGCGCGCGTGCTGCTGGGCGAGCACTCGTCGCTGCTGCACCCGTTCCGCTACGAGCGGTTCGCAACCGGGGACCTTCACCCGGTGTCGCACAGCCCGTATCCCTGGTCGTGACCTGGTGGCCTACGCCCCGCCGGGGCGGCGGAGGATCAGCGCGTAGCCCTGGCCGCCGCCGCCACACAGGGTGGCAGCGCCGTATTCGACCTCGCGCCGGCGCATCTCGTGCACGAGCGTGACCGTCATTCGCGCGCCGGTGGAGCCGAGGGCGTGGCCGAGTGCGACCGATCCGCCGTTCACGTTGACGATCTCCTCCGTGGCGCCGAGCATCCGGTTGGCGTGTACGGCGACTGACGCGAACGCCTCGTTGATCTCGATCAGTCCGAGGTCGTCGACGTCCAGTCCCGCCTTCTCCAGGGCATTCCGAAGCGCGATGGCGGGGACGGTGTGCAGGTAGGCGAACCGTTCTGCGCACCTGCCTTCCGCGACGATCTCGGCGAGTGGCTCGATCCCCCATTCGTCGGCGCGGTCGGCGCTCATGACAACGAGCGCCGCGGCACCGTCCGAGAGCTGTGAGGCGTTGCCCGCGGTGATGGTTCCATCCGAGCCGAAGGCCGGCGGCAGCTCCGCGAGGGAGTCGGATGTGGTGTCGGGCCTGATGCCCTCGTCCTGGTCGACCGCCGGGGTGCGTCCGTCGCCGTCGACCGCGATGATCTCGTCCGCGGAGCGGCCGGATTCCCGGGCGCTCGCGGCCCGCTGGTGCGACCGCGCCGCCCACGCGTCCTGGTCCTCGCGCGAGATCCCCAGGTCCGCGTTGACCTCGTCGGACGACTTGCCCATGTGCTGCCCGGTGAAGGTCGACCACAGCCCGTCGTGGATCATCGCGTCGACGATCGTGCCGTCTCCCATCCGCGCGCCCCACCGGGCGTTCGGAAGAACGTAGGGCGCGTTGCTCATCGACTCCATCCCGCCGACGACGAGCGTCTCGAGCTCCCCCGCGCGAATCATCTGATCGGCGTAGGCCACGGCGGTCAGGCTCGACAGGCAAACGTTGTTCAGCGTGAGCGCCGGGACCTCCTGTGGGATCCCCGCAGCGATGGCCGCTTGGCGGGGAGTGATCTGGCCGGTGCCGGCCTGAAGCACGTGGCCCATCACGACGTAGTCGATGCGGTCGGGCGGGACGGCGGAACGCGATACCGCCTCCCGAATCGCGGCCGTGCCGAGCTCGACCGCGGTGCGGCCCCGGAGCGCCGAGCCGTACTTTCCGACGGGCGTTCTGACCGCCGAGACGATGACCGATCGCGTCATTGAATCCCTCGACCAGCGAGTGTACGGTCAGCGCGAATGATCGCCACGGAGCTCCTCGTCGTGGGGGCCGGTCCGTACGCGCTCTCGACCGCCGCGCTCGCCCGCGAGCACGGGATCCACACGACGGTGGTAGGCCGGCCGATGGCGTTCTGGCACGAGAACATGCCCGAGGGGATGTTCCTGCGATCCGGGCCGGATTGGCACCTCGACGCAGCCGGAGACCGCACGCTCGACGCATTCCTCGAGGAGCGCGGGATCGCGCCGGAGGACGTGGATCCGATCCCGATCCAGGTGTTCCTCGAGTACGCCCGGTGGTTCCAAGAGGGAAAGGGAATCGACGTACGGGAGGAGCTCGTCGCTCAGCTCGAGAAGCCCGACGGCGCCTTCACCGCCACCCTCGCGGGCGGTGAGCGGATCGCCGCCGACGCCGTCGTGTGCGCGCCCGGCATCCGCCACTACACGAACCTTCCCCCATGGGCGGCGACGGTCCCGCCCAACCGTGCGGCCCATACCTGCGACCTCGTGCGCTTCGAGGAGCTGGCGGGAATGCGCGTCCTCATCGTCGGCGGCCGGCAGAGCGCGTACGAGTGGGCGGCCCTCCTTCGCGAGCACGGCGCCGAGCGGATCGACGTCGTCCATCGACACGATGTCCCGCGCTTCGAGCAGGTCTCCTGGAGGTTCGTCGACGCGCACGTGGAGCGGACGATCGACGTCCCCGGCTACTGGCGCCGTCTCGCCAAGGCGGAGCAGGATGCGATCGCCCGGCAATTCTGGGAGGTCGGCCGCCTCACGCTCGAAAAATGGCTCACCCACCGTCTCGACTGGGCCGGGATCCACCGCTGGCCGGGAACCGAGGTCGTCGAGGTCCGACGCGTTGGTCGCGAGCCCGACCTGCAGGTCACGCTGTCGAACTCAGAGCGCCTGATCGTCGACCACGTCGTCTTCGCCTCTGGGTATCGGGCGGCCCTGCCGCGAGTGCCCTACCTGGCCGGTCTGCTCGAGAGGATCGAGCTGGCCGACGGCTTCCCCGCTCTCGACGAGGCGTTCGGCACCAGCCTCGCCGGCCTCTATGTAACGGGCTTCTCGGCCACGAGGGACTTCGGTCCCTTCTTCGGCTTCGTAAAGGGCGCGCCCGCCGCCGCCACGCTCATGGTCCGCGATCTCCTGCGGCGCTGACGCGAGGCTAAGCTGCGCCGATGCCGCCGCTACGGGTGGGCGAGAAGGCCGCTAGGACGCGGACGGTGCGCGAGCGCGACGTCGAGCTCTTCACGGAGTTGACGGGCGACCGCAATCCGCTCCACTATGACGCGGAGGCCGCCTCGCGCTCGCGCTTTGGCGGGATCATCGTTCAGGGTGGGGTCACCTCGGGCCTCCTCAATGCCGTCGTCGCCGAGGACCTGCCCGGGCCGGGCAGCGTCTTCCTGCACGTGGAGTGGGATTTCAAGGCCCCGGTGCGACCCGGCGACGAGATAACGGCCGAGGTCGAGGTCCTGGAGGCGCGCGAGGACAAGCCGCTCACCAGGCTCCGCACGACGATCACCAACCAGGAGGGCATTGTCGTGCTGGACGGCTCCGCGCTCGTTTGGACGGAGGCCCTCTGAGGATCGCCGTCTCGCGGGCGCCGGGCGCGGAGCGCGTCGTCACGCCGCTCGAGCTGTTCTTCGACCTCGTCTACGTCTTCGCGATCGGGCAGCTTTCGCACCACCTGCTCGAGCACGTCGACCTGCGGACCGGCGCCGAGACGGTGATCATGGCGCTCGCGGTCGTCTACGCCTGGTACATGACCGCGTGGGGGGCGAACTGGCTCGAGCCGGACCGGCTGCCGGTGCGCGTGCTCCTCGTCACGCTGATGTTCGCCAGCCTGCTGATGTCCGTCGGGATCGCGGACGCCTTCGACGGGCGCGCCTGGCTGTTCGTGACCGGCTACCTGCTGCTTCAGGTCGGTCGCTCGGCGTTCCTCATCGTGGCCCTGCGCGGGCGGGCGCTCGGTGAGCATTTCGTCAATGACCTCATATGGGAGCTGGCCACCGGCGGCCTGTGGGTGGCAGGCGCGATCGCCGACGGCGACGCGCGCCTGGTGCTGTGGGGGCTCGCCGTGGTGACCACCCAAGCCGGCGTCTGGGCCCTGCACTGGGTGCCGGGTCGCGGCCGGGCCATCGACCTCAGGCACACCGAGATCGCCGGTGGTCACCTCGTCGAGCGCTTCCGGCTGTTCTTCATCATCCTGCTCGGCGAGACGGTGCTGCTGGCGGGCGAGGCCTTCACCGACGAACCCTTCGAGCTGGAGCGCCTGCTCGCGCTCGCGATCAGCTTCGCAGGGACCGTCGCGCTGTGGTGGTGCTACTTCCAGCGCGTGGAGGGGATCGGCGCCGAGCAGGCCGAGACGGCGGAGGACGCCGGCGACGTCGGGTGGTGGGGCACGTGGACGCTGACGCTGATCGTGCTGGCGCTGATCGGGATCGCCGTCGGCGACGAGCTCGCCATCGCCCACCCGGGCGACGACACCACGCTCGGCTTCACGATCCTCACCTTCGGCGGGCCCGCGCTGTTCCTCCTCGCCCAGGTCTTCTTCCTGCACCACGCGCTCGGGCGCGCCCCGCGCTCGCGGCCGCTGGGACTGGCGGCACTCGCGATCCTCGCGGTCGCCACCGCGCCGCTCACGCTGATCGCCGGGATCGCGGCCTCGTCCGCCGTGCTCGTGGCGGTGGCGATCTCCGACACGACCTGAAGATCCGGGAGCGATCTCGGGGTGCTCCCCGACGCGGGGGCCCTCCCCTCAGACGTACGGTCGGACGCGATCGATGGCAACGAAGGAGTCTCGATGACACGTTCGACCTGGACGCTCGCCCTGACCGGGGCGGCGCTCTTCATGACCGCGCTCGACAGCCTTGTCGTCGGCGTCGCGCTGCACTCGATCCGGCTCGACCTCGGCGGCTCGCTGGAGTCGCTCGAGTGGACGGTCAACGCCTACACGCTCGCCTTTGCGGTGCTGCTCCTGACCGGGGCGGCGCTCGGCGACAGGTTCGGACGCAGGCGGATGTTCGTCGTCGGCGTCGGTATCTTCACCGGCGCCAGCGCCATCGCGGCGGTCGCCCCGTCGGTCGAGGTGCTCGTCGCCGGCCGCGCCCTGCAGGGCCTGGGCGCGGCGATCGTCACTCCGCTGACGCTCACGCTGGTGAGCGATGCGTTCCCGCCCGAGCGCCGCGCCGCGGCGCTGGGCATCTGGGGGGGCATCAGCGGCCTCGGGGTTGCGATCGGCCCGTTTGTCGGCGGTGCGGTCGTCGAGGGCATCGCCTGGCAGTGGATCTTCTGGGCCAACGTGCCGATCGGCCTCGTGCTGATGCCGCTGGCCGTCCGGAAGCTGCGTGAGTCGCACGGTCCAGACCGGGCGCTCGACGTCGGCGGGGTTGCGCTCGCGAGCGCCGGCCTGTTCGCGGTGACGTTCGGTCTCGTCCGCAGCGGCGCGCTCGGCTGGACGAGCTCCACGGTCGTGCTGTCGCTCCTGGCCGGGATCGTCCTGCTGGCGGCCTTCGTCCGCCACGAGCAGAGAACCGCGATGCCGATGCTGCCGATGCGGCTCTTTGGCTCGAGGGCCTTCAGCGCCGCCAACGGCCTGTCGTTCGCGATGTTCTTCGGCGCCTTTGGCGCGATCTTCCTGATGAGCCAGTACTTCCAGACCGCGCAGGGCTTCGGGCCCTTCGAGGCCGGCGCCCGGACGCTGCCGTGGACGGCGATGCCGATGATCGTGGCGCCGGTCGCCGGCGTCCTTGCGACCCGGGTGGGGACCAGGCCGGTGATGACCGCGGGGCTGACGCTGCAGGCGATCGGCATTGCCTGGATGGCTGTCGTGCTCGATCCAGGGATGAGGTTCACCGAGCTGATCGGGCCGTTCGCGATCACCGGGGTCGGCATGGCGCTGGTGTTCCCCACCGCGCCGGAGGCGGTGCTGTCCGCGGTCCGGCCGTCCGACGAAGGCAAGGCCTCCGGCGCAACCAACGCGATCCGCGAGGTCGGCGCCGTGCTCGGCGTGGCCGTCCTGGCGTCGGTGTTCGCGGGCGCCGGAGGCTACGGGAGCCCGGAGGCGTTCAACGACGGCGTCGTCGCCGCGCTGCCGATCGCGGCGGTCGTGCTCGCCGGCGGCGCCCTGCTGGCGCTGCTCACGCCGGGTCGCGCGGCCGCCGCGGAGGCTCAGGTCGCGCCCGCCTCCGCATGACGCTCCGGTGGTCTAGGCCTGCTCGACGCCCGCGGGCACGCCGAGCTGCTGCACCGAGTGCTCATTGGGCGTACATCAGCGAGCCGGGCGTGGTGAGCTCCTCGCCGGTCTCGAGCAGGGTCTTCAGGCCGGAGAGGATCATCGGCCAGCCGCCGTAGAGCTCGGGGTTGGCGTCCGCGGGCAGCCGGTCGTGGATCACGGTCAGCTGGCACGAGTCGCCGACGGGCACGATCTCCCAGGTGACCCTCGAGGTCCCCGCGGCCCTGACGTCGTCGCTCCACAGCGCGTTGAAGCTCTGCACGAGCCGGCGCGGCGGGTCGACCTCGAGGTTCTCGCCGGCCGCGATGTCGACGACGCCGGGGACGGCGGCGGCGTAGCTCGAGCCGGGCGTCCAGTCCGAGTGGGTCTCGACCCCGAAGCTGTACTTGGCCCTCAGCTTGGGATCGGTTATCGCCTCCCAGAGCCGCTCGGGCGTCGTCTTGATGTAGATCTCGAACACCGCCATCGCGCCCTCGCCCTCCGGGGAGGGGCTCAGCGGGATCCGGTGCTGTACGTCGGCTGCTTCCATCGTTTCCTCCTCGAGGTCTCGCTTGAGGCCCGTGAGCGTGGCGGCCCAGGGCTCGGCGTACTTGCTCACCCAGCGGTCGTGGACGAGCCGGATCGGGACCGGGTTCAGGAAGTGGAGCTTCTCGCGGCCCCGCTTGCGGGTGACCACGAGGTTCGCCTCCTCCAGCACTCGCAGGTGCTTCATGACGCCGAAGCGCGTCATCGGCAGCCGCTCCTCCAGCGCGGACAGGGTCTGCCCGTCTCGCGTGAACAGCTCGTCGAGCAGGCCCCTCCGGGTGGGGTCGGCGAGCGCCTTGAACACCGCGTCCATGCGGAGACTATATGTGACCATATGGTCACATGTCAATTGCCCGCTCGTCAGGCGGGCTGGGCCGCCGCCGGCGCCTCGGTGAGCTCGACGGTGTCGGCGGGCGCGTTCTGGCGCCTCGACAGGGCCAGGGCGGGCACGGCCACCGCCGAGATCCCCGCGCTCAGCAGGTACGACGCCGGGTAGCTCCACACGTCGGCTGCCCGGCCGAGCACGGGCTGTGCCCAGACGCCCCCGACCGAGCTCGTCATCGAGTCGAACGAGAGGATGGTCGCGCGCTGGCGCGACGGGATCAGGCCATTGAGGTAGGTCTGGCGGATCGGCATGGAGGCCGCGAACAGGAGGCCCCAGATCACGATCAGCCCGATCACCGGCCAGAACGACTCGATCACGCCAATCAGGAGGAGCGTCAGCGCGCTGATGGCCGCCATCGAGATCAGCGCCGAGGTGCGGCGGTGGAAGCGCCGCCGGATCCACGGCGCGGCGACCCCGCCGAGTATCTGCGAGCCGGCCACGATCGCGGCGACCAGCCCGGCCACCTGGTAGGCCTCGGGATCCCCGTACAGCTCGAGCAGGTACGGCTGCAGTGCGTAGAAGGCGTAGATGCCCACCCCGCCGGTGAAGAGGCTCTCCACCATCAGCCACTTCACCGCCGGTACCCGCCAGCCGAACTCGATCGACGCCGACGCGATCCTCCGCATCTCCGTTACCGGCCGCCCGCCCTTTTCGGGCGTGAAGCCGACGTCGAACATCATCCGGAAGGCGACGACGAACATGACGACGAGCACCACTCCGCGCAGCACGAACGGGACGCCGAGGCTGGTCTGCGCCGCAACGAACCCGCCCGCCACGGAACCGGCCAGCATCGCCGCGCCGCTGACGATTTGACCGCGTCCGAAGACCGTCTCCAGCTCGCCGTCGAAGCCCGTGGCGGTGAGGGCGTCGACGAGCCAGGCCTCGACCGCGCCGGAGAAGAACGTGAAGCCGAGCCCCAGCAGGATCGACACCACAGCCCACTGCCAGAACGGCCCCTCCACCTGCCACAGCAGCACGTACAGCAGCGTCGAGGCGGCCAGCGTGACCGTGCCGAGCAGGTACGAGGCGCGCCGGCCGACGGTGTCGGCGACGATCCCGGTGGGCACCTCGAACAGCACCATCCCGACCGTGAAGAACGCGTTGGCCGCAAAGGCCTCGAGGTTCGAGAGCCCCGCGTCCAGCAGGAAGATCGTGTTGATGCCCCAGATGAACGACGCCGCGAGCGTGTTCCCGAGCATCAGGAGCAGGTACGTGCGCTGGATCGAGCGGGGAGTGGGCATGTTCGCTGGCAGATTATTGTACGAAGATCATCGAACAGTCGCAACCTCGGCGCCGGAAATTGCATGACGGGCCGGAAATCCGACTTGCACCAATTGGCTCAATCCGTAACTATTCCCCCGCCCAGAGAGCAGGCTGAACCGGGGGAGGAGAAGCCTTGATTTCCACGTTGATCGCTCAGGCGGGACAGATTGTCCCCGAGCAGCTCACGACCAACTCGCTCGCGCAGAACATCGTCTATGCGTCGGGCACGCTGGGAGCGCTGGTCATCCTCGCGGGGCTTCTGCTGGTCGACATCGGAGGCGTCAGGCGGGTAAACGTCTTCGACACGGTCATCCAGAAGCTGATCGCGTTCTTCATCGGCTTCGTCGTCTACTTCCTGATCGGCTTCGCGATCTGGAACTGGCAGTACTACGTCGCCTTCGAGATCGACCAGCCGTACTGGACGGCGATCAAGGACTGGTGGCTTGGCGGGAACCTCTCCGGCGCGTTGGCGCAGGACATGTCGCTGGAAGAGAACCCGATGTCCGCCGCGCTCAACAACCAGCAGATCTTCATCTTCTTCCTGGCCTGCTTCGCGGGCATCATCAACGTCCTGATCGGGCTCGCCGTGACCGAGCGGATCAAGGCGTCGGCCTACTTCATCATCTCCGCGGTCTGCGCCGTGGTCTCCTCGCTCCTGAGCTGGCTCACCTGGGGCTCGACCGGCCCGCTGACCAACGAGGGCTACCACGACTTCTTCGGGGCCGGCTTCGTCTACGTGTTCGCGGGGGCTGTGGCGCTGATGCTGGTGCGGAGGCTCGGGTCGCGGCCCGGCATGTACAGCCCGCACCGGATCGTCGGCGACTACCGCTCCTACAACCTGGGCCTGACGACGATCGGGCTCGTCCTGATCATCACCGGACTGCCGTTCGTGATCCTGTCGTGCGGCTTCTTCTTCCAGCCCGAAGGGGTGGAGGACCTGTTCGTGGGCGTGAACATGTCCGACACGAGCATCGGAGTGGCCTTCAACAACCTCGGCCTGGCGTGGGCGGGCGGAGCTCTGACCGGGGCGCTGATCGCCTACAGAACGAAGAAGTACATCTACACGCTGCTGGGCCCGTTCGCGGGCTACGTGGTGGGTTCGCCGGCGTTCGACATCTACGCGCCGTGGGAGATGTTCCTCGTCTCGGCGTCGGCCCCGCTGGTCGCCTACGCGGTCTACGAGTGGACGCAGAAGCGCGAGTTCGACGAGCACAAGCTGATCCCGCTGTTCCTCGGAGTCGGCTCCTACGGGATCCTCATCGTGGGCGTCCTCAACTGGGGCACGGCGGGAGGGGGCTACTTCGGCCTCACCGAGGGCGACTACGCGTTCCAGCACGCCGAGATCAACCTGCTCTGGCAGGCGATCGGCCTCGTCGTGTGCATCGCGGCCGGCCTCGCGACGGGCTGGGTCATGGCCGCCATCCTCGAGCGCACGACCGGCCTGGGAGTGTCCGAGGACGTGCAGGTGGCGGGCTACGACGCGACCTACTGGGACATCGTGCACGACTTCGAGGCGCCGCTGGTCACCTCCGGCAACGGCGAGGGGACGGCGGTGGTCGGGGCCACGGACGGAGAACCGGCGCCCACGGACGTGAAGACCACTCCGCCGGGCCCGTAAGCGCGCTGGGCGCTCATGTACTAATTTGTACGAAGCGCCCATCGAACGAGGGAGTGAGATCGTGGAGAAGACGTGGGGCGGCGAGCCCTTCTGGGGCCTCGGGTACGACTGGGACCCGGACTGGTTCCTCACGGAACGCCAGAAGGAGCTGCGCGCGAAGCTGATCGAGCTCTGCGAGCAGGAGCTCCGGGCCAACGCCAAGCGGTCGGACGACGAGCTGCTCTACCCGCGCCGGAACTTCGAGGTCCTCGCGGAGCACGGCTTCCTCGGGCTGACCGTGCCCGAGGAGTACGGCGGGCTCGGCGAGAACCACGTGGCCTTCACGATGGTCTGCGAGACGCTGGCGCGCTACGGCTGCGCGTCGACGGCCATGTGCTACGTCATGCACATCGGGGCCGTGGCCACGATCATGCTGCGGCCGACCCCTGAGCTGGTCGACAAGTACATCCGTCCGATGAACAGCGAGTGCAAGATCGGCACGCTGTCCTACTCGGACCCCGAGACCGGCTCGCACTTCTGGTACCCGTTCTCGTCGAGCGCCGAGCGCTCGAACGGCGGCTTCAAGGTCAACAAGAAGGCCTCCTGGACGACCTCCGGCGGGTTCGCCGACTTCTACGTCGTGCAGACCACGAGCCCCGACTTCAAGGGCTACGACGACCTGTCGGTCTTCGTCATCGACGGCGACGACGTGCAGGCGCAGCCATCGCTGTGGGACGCGCTCGGGCTGCGCGGCAACCAGTCCGGGCCGATCCAGGTCGACGGCGTGCAGATCCCGGCCGAGCAGGTGGTTGGACCGCTCGGCGACGGCGCCGCCTCCAACGACGAGGCCGTGGACCCGTGGTTCCTGATCGGCTCCTCGTCGGTGTGGAACGGGATCACGATGGGGGCGATCGACATCGCCAAGCGCCACACCACGCGCAAGAAGCACGTGGACGTGGGGATGCGGGTGGCGGACTACCCGACGATCCAGGACTACGTCGGCGAGGCCGTGATGGACACGAACGCCTGCCGCGTGTTCGTGATGTCGGTGGCTCAGGCGATGGACCGGGTGACCGACGACAACCGGCGCGTCCTCGAGCCCGGCGAGACGGCCCGCGCGGACTACCTGCACTGGGCCTGGCAGATCAAGTTCGAGGCGGCAAAGAACACCGCCCACCACGTGGACAAGATGCTGCACGCCTGCGGCGGGTCGGGCTACAAGCGCGACATGGAGCTCGAGCGTTACGTGCGCGACGCCAAGGCCGGCTGGGTGATGGGGCCGACCAACGAGGTGCTGCGGCAGTTCGTGGGCAAGGCCGTCCTGATGGGCTTCGACGCGCTCGACTACTGGAACCAGACGTACAACCGGCGCGTGGTAGAGAACGAGGTGAAGAAGCTCGACGCGGCCGGCAAGCGCGACCTGGCGAGGCAGCTTCAGGAGCAGGCCGACAAGGACGAGGCGAAGGAGCCGGCCGCGAAGGCGTAGCACGATGGCCGCGCCCCTCGTGTCTGGGCTCCGCCCCGTCGACCGCTCGTTCGAGTCGTGGTGGGTGAGGCCGGGCGGGTCGACCACCCTCCAGCTGCTGGGTGACGACCGCGTCACGGTGATCGATCCGGAGGGGGGCCAGCCGGCCGAGCTGGTGGCGCGCGCCCCTGACGGGCGCGAGGACTTCGCGGCTCTCGGCGCGGCGGCGGACGCGACCGCAGGCGTACTGCGCCTCTTCGGCCGCGACAGCGCGCCCGGCGCCTCGCAGTCCTTCGACTGCGAGCGCGACGTCCTCCTGGTGGTCGCCGCCCCCGGCGGCCGCGTGGTGGACGGCGACCTGCCCGCCTCGGCGCTCGTCGTCGAGGTGATGCGGGCCACGCCGCGCCCCGACTCCGACCTCGAGCTCCCGCCGCCGCTCGCCGAGCCGCGGCTCGACTTCCGCGTGGACCGCGCCTCGGCGCTCGCCTACGAGGTGAAGGAGGGCGAGTTCATCCAGATCATCGACGTCAAGGGCAAGCAGTGCTCGGACTTCCTCGCCTTCCACGAGCACAAGCTCCAGAAGGGCCTCGAGCGCGGGATCGACGGCGTGACCACGCGCACGCTGATGGGCGCCGCGGTGCCGGGCCCCGGCCTGTACGGCAAGTTCTACGACGTCGACATGGATCCGCTCGTGGAGGTGGTGCAGGACACGGTCGGCCGCCACGACATGTTCGCGCTCGCCTGCCAGGCGAAGTACTACGAGGACATGGGCTACCCCGGCCACGTGAACTGCACGGACAACTTCAACGGGCAGGTCACGCCGTACGGGATCGCCGAGCGCAAGGGCTGGGAGGCGCTCAACTTCTTCTACAACACGGGCCTCGACTGCGACAACATGCTCACCTTCGACGAGCCCTGGTCGCGGCCGGGCGACTACGTGCTGCTGCGGGCGGCCAGCGACCTGGTGTGCGCGTCGTCCGCCTGCCCCGACGACATCGACCCGGCGAACGCCTGGGAGTGCACCGACGTCCACGTTCGCGTCTACACGCCCGAGAACCGCTTCTCGAAGGCGATCGCCCACCGCGTGACCCCGGAGGCAGAACCGGTAATGACCAAGGAGACGGCCTTCCACCCGCGGACCAGCGAGCTCACCAAGAGCTTCGTCGAGTACCGCGGCTACTGGCTGCCGCACTGCTTCAACAACGAGGGCGGGATCGCGGAGTACTGGGCCTGTCGCGAGAAGGCCGTGGTGATGGACCTGTCGCCGCTGCGCAAGTGGGAGGTGCTGGGGCCGGACGCCGAGAAGCTGGTGCAGCTCGCGATCACGCGGGATGCCCGGCGGCTCGCCGTGGGCCAGGTCGTCTACACCGCGGTCTGCAACGAGACCGGCGGCATGGTCGACGACGCCACCGTCTTCCGGCTGGGCGACGACAACTTCCGCTTCATCGGCGGCGACCCGTACGACGGCGTCTGGCTGAAGGAGCTCGCCGAGCGCTCGAAGCTGAAGGTCTGGATCAAGCCCACGACCGACGAGCTGCACAACGTGGCCGTCCAGGGCCCCGCGAGCCGGGCGATCATGCAGGAGATCGTCTGGACGCCGCCCACGCAGCCGTCGCTCGAGGAGCTCAAGTGGTTCCGCTTCCTGGTGGGCCGCTTCGGCGGGTACGACGGCATCCCGGTGGTGGTGTCGCGCACCGGGTACACGGGCGAGCTCGGCTACGAGGTCTTCTGCCACCCGGACGACGGGCCGGCCGTGTGGGAAGCGATCTGGGAGGCGGGGCAGCCGCACGGCCTGAAGCCGCTCGGGCTCGAGGCGCTCGACATGATCCGGATCGAGGCCGGGCTCATCTTCGCCGGGTACGAGTTCGACGACCAGGTCGACCCGTTCGAGGCCGGGATCGGGTTCACCGTGAAGCTCGACTCGGAGGACGACTTCATGGGCAAGGAGGCGCTGAGGGAGCGCTCCGAGCACCCGCAGCGGACGCTGGTCGGCCTCGAGCTCGAGGGGAACGAGACCGCCGGCCACGGCGACGAGGTCTACGTGGGACGGCAGCGGGTCGGTGTGGTCACGAGCGGCACGCGCAGCCCGACGCTGCGGAAGAACGTGGCCCTCTGCCGGATGGCCGTGCAGTACTCGGAGCTGGGGACCGAGGTCGAGGTCGGGAAGCTCGACGGCCTGCAGAAGCGCATCCCGGCGAAGGTGGTCCGCTTCCCGTTCTACGACCCCGACAAGACGCGGCCGCGCTCGTGAGCGAGGTACCCCGCCCACCCGAGTTCGACTTCCCGCTCAGCTGGTCGGGGCCGGACGGGATCGGGGCGAGCCCGTTCGACGAGTTCGCCGAGGCCGAGCGGCCGGACGTCGACGGCGACGACCCGGCGCTCGCGCTGCGCAAGACGCTCGGGATGTTCGCCACCGGGGTGACTGTCATCACCACGCTGAAGGGCGAGCAGGTGCACGGCATGACGGCCAACGCCTTCATGTCCGTCTCCCTCGAGCCGCCGCTCGTCCTGATCTCGGTCGACCGGCGCACCAAGATGTGCGGCTTCCTGCACGAGGGCAGCCACTACGGGGTCAGCGTGCTGTGCGAGACACAGGCGGCGCTCTCGGACCGCTTCGCCGGCCGTCCCTGCGACGACTGCCCGGCCCCGCGCTTTGCCCTGGTCCGCGACACCCCGCTGGTGGAGGGCGCGCTCGCCCACTTCGTCGCCCGCGTGGAGCGGTCGTACTGGGGTGGGGACCACTCGCTGTTCCTCGGCCGCGTGGAGTACGCACGCCAGGGCCCCGGTGCCCCGCTGCTCTTCCACGGCGGCCGCTACGAGCGGCTCGGGGCCTGACTTGGCCCGAGCGGTGGTCGTCGGCGTGGTCGGCGACTCGGGCGCCGGCAAGACCACGGTCACGCGCGGGCTGACGCGCGTGCTGGGCGACCCCCACGTCACGCACATCTCGGCGGACGACTACCACCGCTTCGATCGCCGGAGGCGCCGCGAGCTGGGGGTGACCCCGCTGCACCCCGACTCGAACCACCTGGACATCCTCACCCAGCACCTCACGCACCTGCGCCGCGGCGAGCCGGTGCTGAAGCCGGTCTACTCGCACCGCGACGGGACCTTCCTGCCGCCGGAGTACGTGCGGCCGGCCCGGTTCCTCGTGGTGGAGGGGCTGCTCAGCCTGCACACGGAGACGCTTCGCTCGCTGCACGACGTGCGCGTGATGCTCACCCCGCCCGAGGCGCTGCGGCGGGCCTGGAAGCTGAAGCGCGACTGCACCCGGCGCGGGTACACGACCGACGAGGTGCTGGCCGAGCTCGACCGCCGCCAGGCGGACGCCGAGGCGTTCGTCGAGCCGCAGCGCGGGCACGCCGACATCCTGGTGGCCTTCGTGCGCGGGAGCTCGGGCGACCCGGCGCACCTGGATGCCGACGTCGTGCTGCGCGACAGCCTGCCGCATCCGGACCTGACGCCCCTACTCGACGGCGGCCCGGCGCTCGTCAAGCGCGAGCACGAGTGGCTGCTGCGCATCCCGGGCGACCTCGATCCCGGGCATGCGCTCGAGCTGGAGGAGGCGATCTGGGAGCGGATGAGCTTCGCGAGCCACCTGCGCGTCAGGCGCCTCGGCGAGTTCACGGTGGGGACCGACCTCCACCGGTCGGATTCGCTGGCGCTCGTGCAGCTCCTGATCCTCTACCACGCGGTCACGGCGCGGGCGGCGCTCTCGATCGGCGGCTCGCCCCCGCGGGCGGAGCCGCGCCGGCCGACGGGGGCGGATTCCGCGCTGCACGCCCACTGAGCCGTGGCGGTAACCCTGACGCAGCTGAGCTCCTTCATGGCCGTCGTGCGCCTCGGATCGGTCAAGGCAGCGGCCAAGGAGCTGGTCGTCACGCAGCCGTCGGTCTCCGCCGCGGTGTCGGCGCTGGAGCGGGAGGTGGGGGTCGCCTTGACGGAGCGCACGGGCCGGGGGCTTCGGCCGACCGCCGCGGGGGAGGCGTACGTGCCCTACGCCGCGGACGTGCTTGGCCTGCTCGAGCAGGGCGCCCGGGCCGCCCGCGAGGCGGCGGAGCAGGAGCCGCGCACGCTGCGCATCAGCGCGGTCACCACGGCCGGGGAGTACGTGGTGCCGCAGCTGATCCAGGCCTTCCGGGAGCGGCACCCGGGGCTCGAGATCAGCCTTGACGTGGGCAACCGCGAGGTCGTCTTCCAGCAGGTGCTCGACCACGCGGTGGACGTGGCCGTGACCGGCCGCATCCCCGATGAGCGACGGCTGGTGGGCCACGACTTCGCCGACAACGAGTTCGTGCTCGTGACGGCCCCGGGCGACCCGCTGGCGCGGCGCCGCTGGGTGGCGGTGGAGGAGCTCGCCGGGCGCCCCTGGCTCCTGCGCGAGGCCGGCTCGGGCACGCGCACGCTGGTCGAGGAGTTCCTGGCCGGCCGCGGCATCGAGCCGCGGGTGTTGACGCTGGGCTCGAACGGCGCGATCAAGCAGGCGGCCCGCGCGGGCCTCGGGGTGGCGCTGCAGTCACGGGCCGCGGTCGAGCTCGAGCTGGAGCTGGGCCTGCTGGAGACGATCTCGCCGCGCGGCGGGCTGCCCTCGCGCCGCTGGCACGTCGTACGCAGCGCCGTCGGGCCGGTTCGAGACGAGGTCGAGGCGTTCATGGCCTTCTGCCGATCGCCGGCGGCCCAGCACGCACTCGCGAAGCCGCTGCGCTGATCGCCGAGTGTCGACCTTGTCGGCGCTGCGCCGACGAACTCGACACTCGGGCGCTCAGGCTGGCGCGGCCACGGGAGCGCGCTCCGCGCTGAGCGCCGCGTCCAGCGCGTCCAGCACCCGGCCGGCCACGGCGCGCGAGGCGTTCCGTCCCATCAGCCCGATCCGCCACATCGCCGGGGCGTCCGGCCCGAGGCCGCCTCCGATCTCGATCCCGTGCTGTCGCAGGAGGCGCCCCTGCACCGCCTTGCCGTCCACGCCCTCCGGCACGCGCACGGCAGTCAGCGGCGCCAGGCGGCAGTCCGGGGCGGCGAGGATCTCGAGGCCGCGGGCCTCCAGCTCGCCGCGAAGGAAGGCCGCTGCCTCGGAGTGCCGCGCCCAGCGCTCCTCGAGTCCCTCCGCGAGCAACCTTCTGAGGGCCTCGTGCAGCGCGTAGATCCCCAGGATCGGTGCCGTGTGGTGGTAGGCCGCGGGCCGCTCGATCCAGTAGCGCTCGAGCAGCAGCAGGTCGAACGAGAACGGCACCGGGGTGCGGCGGGAGCGGATCCGCTCCATCGCCCTCTCAGACACCGCGAGCGGTGACATCCCGGGCGGGGCGGCCAGGCACTTCTGGGTGCACGAGTACGCGAAGTCGATCCCCCAGGCACCGACCTCGAGCGGCACCCCGCCCAGGGATGTCACGCAGTCCGCCATCAGCAGGGTGTCGCGCCCGCGGAGCTCGGCGCCGAGCTCCGCCAGCTCGTGCTCCACCCCGGTCGACGTCTCGGCGTGGACCACAGCGAGCAGCCGCGCATCCGGATGGCGGTCGAGCGCGTCGACCAGGCGCTCGTTGGACACGGCCTCGCCCCAGTCGGCGTCCACCTCCACCACGTGGGCGCCATGGCGCCGCGCGATCTCGGCGATGCGCCGGCCGAAGAAGCCGCACCGGGCCACGATCGCCGTGTCGCCCGGCTCGAGGAGGTTGACGATGCCGGTCTCCATCCCGGCCGTGCCGGTGCAGTGGAGCGGCAGCACCAGGCCGTCGGGCATCCGCCAGGCGGCGCGGAGCATCGTCACCACGTCCAGCAGGATCTCGTGGAGGTCGGGATCGAGGTGGCCGAGCATCGGCTTGCGCATCGCCTCGAGCACGGACGGCTCGACGTTGGTGGGTCCGGGGCCGCACAGCAGGCGGTCGGGTGGGGAGAGCTTCATACGTTCAGGGTCCCCGACAAATAGGTAGACGACAACCTAAGAGTTTCGAGCAGGGATACTGTTTCTCTCTATGTATTGAGGCAAGGCGCGGCGGCACGGAAATTCCTCTAATCCTGGTTGCCCAAAGCCACCGGCGCGCGCTCTACTGCCACGCATGAAGACCCGCCTCCACCGCAGCGAGCTCGCCGTGCCGAGCAGCAACGTGCGGATGCTCGAGAAGGCGCCCCGCCTGGGAGCCGACGTGGTGATGCTCGACCTCGAGGACGCCGTCGCGCCCGACGACAAGGAGCAGGCCCGCATCAACCTGATCGACGCGCTGCGAGAGCAGGACTGGTCGCGCTGCTCGGTGTCGGTGCGCATCAACGGCCTCGACACGCACTGGTGCTACCGCGACGTCATCGACGTGGTCGAGCAGGCGGGCGAGCACCTCGACGCCATCGTGATCCCCAAGGTGAGCGGGGCCGGGGACGTGCACCTGGTGGCCACGCTGCTGACGCAGATCGAGGAGGCGATGGGCCTCGAGCGGCAGATCGGCCTGGCGGTCCTGATCGAAACGGCCATCGGGATGGTGAACGTCGACGAGATCGCGCAGGCCTGCCCGGAGCGGATGGAGGCGATGATCTTCGGCGTGGCCGACTACGCGGCGTCGATCCAGAGCTACACCGCGTCGATCGGCGGAGTGGACGAGAACTACTCGGTCTTGACCGATGGCGAGGAGCGCGAGCGCCACTGGGGCGACCAGTGGCACTACCCGCTGGCCCGCGTCGCGGTCACGTGCCGCGCCCACGGGCTGCGGCCGATCGACGGGCCGTACGGCGACTTCACGGACCCCGAGGGCTACCTCGCAGCCGCGCGGCGCTCGGCCGTGCTCGGCTACGAGGGCAAGTGGGCGATCCACCCCTCGCAGATCGAGCTGGCCAACGAGGTGTTCACGCCGGCGCCGCGCCTCGTGGAGCGCACGAAGCGGATCGTCGAGGCGATGCGCTCGGCGGCCGCGGATGGCAAGGGCGCGGTCTCACTGGACGGCCGCCTGATCGACGCGGCCTCGATCCGCATGGCGGAGAACCTGCTGAAGAAGCTCGAGCAGATCGAGGCGAGGCAGCCGCTAGAAGCTGGGGAGGCCGGCCAGCCAGGCGCTCCGGCCGCCGTTCTCGTCCCATAGGACGGGAAAGAACGACTCGTCCAGCGAGAGGTCGCCGCGACGCCGGTAGCGCGAGTAGGTGACGTCGGTGTTCTCGGGGTGGAAGCGTGCCTCGACCGGGATCAGATGCGAGACCAGCGCGCGTCGTTCGACCGTGGCCTCGTTCGGGCCGGAGCCGTGGAACGTGAGCGAGTGGTGGAAGGTCGCGCCGCCCGCCTTCACCACGACCGGAACGCGCTCGGGCTCGACGCCATCCGGGGCAGCCTTCTTCATCGGTGCAAGCCAGTCTTCGGGTGCATGGAAGCTGCCGCGGTCGGGCGGCGTCTTGGGCCACTCGTGCGAGCCGCGCACGTACTCGATCGTGCCGCCGCCGGCCTGGGTGTCGTCCAGCGCGACCCAGCAGGTGATCATCTCGGCCGGCACCAGGTAGTCGGCGTATGAGCCATCCTGGTGCATTCCGAGCGACTTGGTCCCGGGCGGCTTCCAGAGGCAGTTGTCCTGGAGCATCCTCGTGCCTCGGTACCCCATGAGCTGCGCGGCCGCCTGCCCGGTCCTCTCGCTCAGCACCTGCGCGGCGATGTGGTCGTCGGCGCGCCAGCCGTTGCAGATCTGGCGGGTCACGTCCTCGGGGTCGCGGCCCTTCTTCCAGTTGACCTCGTCGGGGGCGATGCCCGTGGCGTACTCGCCGTCGAAGAGCGCTGCGAAGCGCTCTCGCAGCACGTCGATCGCGTTCCCGTTCAGGAAGCCCTCCTCGATGATCAGGAAGCCGTCGCGATGGAAGGAGCTGACCTGGTCGTCCGTAAGCGGGCCCATGCGACGGAAGATTACGATCCGCCGGTGTCCGGCCTGGGAGAGCAGCCGCTCGCGTCGTTCCTCGACGATCTCGCCGCCGCCACGCCGGCGCCCGGGGGAGGCACGTCGGCGGCGCTGGCGCTGGCGCTGGGCGCGGCGCTGGTCGAGATGTCGGCGCTGCTGGCGGGGGACGACCGGGCCGCCTCGAGAGCCGCGGAGCTCCGCGCCCGGGCGCTGGAGCTGGCGGAGGCCGAACTGTCGTCGTACGCGCCGGTGCTGGAGGCGATGCGGCTGCCGGCCGACGACCCCGATCGCGACTCGCGCGTGGCCGAAGCGCTGCTCGAGGCGAGCAGGACGCCGCTGGCGCTCGCGGAGCGCGCCGCGGAGGCGGCGGAGCTGGGCGCGGCAGTCGCCCGTGCCAGCAGCCAGAACGTGCGCGGCGACGCGCTGACCGGCACCGTGCTCGCCGAGGCGGCGTGCGCGGCGGCGGCGGGCCTCGTGGAGGTCAACCTGGCCAGGCAGCCGGGGGCGCCGGAGCTGAACCGGGCGCGAGACGCGCGGACGCGCGCGGAGAGAGCGCGGGCGGACGCGGGCTAGGGCGCGCGCACGACGCCGGCCCACCTCAGGAAGCCGCCGCGGATGGCGTACAGGCCGTAGTCGCGCAGGGTGGTGTCCCCGAAGCGGTCGAAGCTGTATGTGCCGAGCACGCTCTGGCGGTCTCGCACGGCGCGCAGCCAGCGCACCACGGCCCGGCGCTCCGGCCCCACCGCGGCCACCGCATCGAGGAAGAGGCGCATCGCCTCGTAGCCCTGCGCGGCATAGGGATCCGGCGACGGCTCGCCGTACCGCGCCGAGTAGCGCTGCAGCATCGCCTGCCCGGCCGCCGGCAGCGCCCGCGGCGCCACCGTCGCCACGGTTAGTAGCACCCGCCGCCCGACCCGCCTCGGCACGCCTCCCTCCCGGGGGTCGGAGAAGCCGAATTCCGCGATCCCGTCGCCGCCGAAGAACTGGGCCCGGGGCAGCGCTCGCGCCAGCCTGCGGAACAGACGTACCGCACCGTTGGCGGTGATCCCGGTGTAGACGACACACTGCGCCCTGCTCCGCTTCACACGCTGGGCGATGTCACGCCGGAGCCGTCGCCGCGCACCGAGTGTGCGGCTCGTGTGGACGACCCGCATGCCGAGCCGTCGCGCCGTCCTGCGAACCAGCACCCCCAAGCCCGCCCCGTACAGCTCGCCGTCGTGCAGGATCGCCACGCGCCGGCAGCCGCGACCGCGCATCGCAGCCGCGAGGGCGCCGCCCTGTACGCGGTCGTTCGGAATGACGCGGAAGTACGTCCTCCTTCCGGTCGGGTAGTACTTCCGGGGCTCGCCGCGGTCCGCGCCGGGACCGCTGCGCGTCAGGCCGACCGCCGCGTTTGAGGGGCTGATCTGCGGCACCCCGGCGGAGTTGAGGATCGGAAGGGTGATGGCCGTGGCGCCGGAGTTGAACTCGCCGATGTAGCCGATCGTGGACCTGTCGGACGCGGCTCGCCGGGCGTTACGGGAGGCGGCCTCGGGCGTCCATGTCCCCGCGAACGCCGTCGAGTCGTCGAGGGAGATGTAGCGGACAGGGTGGGCGCCTGCCCTGCCACCCGCCTCCTCGAGCGCGAGGCGGGCACCCTGGACGACGGCCAGGGACTGGGGACGCGCGGCGCCCTGGAGTGGCAGGCTCGAGTACACGGTCACCTGTCCCTGGGCAGTCTGCGCGGCGAGGACCGCGAGTGCGGCTGCAACCACCGGCGCCCCCCGGCCGATTCGCATACGACGAATTTACCCGCGTCCGGCGCCTACCTGACCGCTGGAACCAGCTCAGGTGCAGTCGGCTTGGCTCCGAGGGCGGCCGGGTGGAGGCCGCGAAGCGACGAGCTGAGCAGCAGCTCGTCGGCGGCTGCGGCGCGCTCGAGTGTGATCGGCTCCTCACGCGCGCTGTGGCCGGGCGGCGGGTCGGCCAGCACGCGGGCGCGCACCGTGCCGGGCAGGATGCGGCCGTCGAGCGGAGGGGTGACGAGCGTCGTCCCCTCTCGGATCCACACGTTCGCGTGGGCGGCCTCGAGGACCTCGCCGTCGAGGTCGACCAGCAGCGCCACCGCGCCGAGCCGGCCCTCCAGCTCGTCGAGCAGGCGGCGGTCGCGCCACTTGTGGGTGCCGAGGCCGCCGGGAAGGATCGCCGGAGCGAGGCGGATGGGCTCGGCGGCGGGTGGCTCAGGGAGCGCGGTGGCCTCCACCTCCACCTCGTCGCCCCGGATGGCGATTCGCAAGCGCGCGCGGTCGTGGTGCTGCGCGGCACCCGAGGCGCGCGCCTCCAGGCCGGGCGGAAGCTCGCGGCCGTACAACTGACGGATGCTGTCGCGCAGCCGCGCCAGGTGGGCGCGGAGGTCGACGGCCTCGCCCTCGCGGACGAGCAGCGTGGAGAAGACCCCGCGATCCGGATCGGGCCGCGACGCGCCGCCGGTGAGTGCGAAGCCGAAGGCGGGCATGCGGGGGCGTTGGATCGCGTCGCTCGCGACCTGTCCGCCGGCAGCCTCGATCACCGGCCGGGCCTTCAGCAGGCACTCCTCCAGCTCCGCCTCGGGGTCCGAGTCCGCCACGATCCCGCCGCCCGCTCCCAGCCAGATCCGGTCGCCGCGGGTCTCGAGGGTCCGGATCGCCACGTTCAGCTCGAGGCCGGCGAGCGGGCTGGCGTAGCCGATCGCGCCGGTGTAGGCCTCGCGGGCGGTCGCCTCCAGCTCGGCGATCACCCGCATCGTCTGGATCTTCGGCGCCCCCGTCACCGATCCGGGCGGGAAGCTCGCGCGCAACAGGTCGCCATCTCCGACCTCGGGCCGCAGCGTCCCTGTGACCGTAGAGACCAGGTGCCACACGCCCGGCGCCGGCCGCGGCTCCGCGAGCTCGCTCACCGACACCGACCCGTACTCGCAGACACGGCCGATGTCGTTGCGCATCAGGTCGACGATCATCACGTTCTCGGCGCGGTTCTTGGCCGAGGCCGCGAGGTCGGCGGGGTCCTCTCGCCGCGGTGCCGTGCCCTTGATCGGCTCGGTGACCACGGCACGACCGCGGCGGCGCAGGAACAGCTCCGGCGACATGCTGCAGACCGACCCCCATGGCCCCGCCACCAGCGCGGCGTAGCGCGGCCGCAGCGCGCCCGCCGCGCGGGCAAAGAGGTCCACCGGCTCGCCCGCCCAGCTGCCGTCCAGGCGCAGGCAGAGGTTGGCCTGGAAGATCTCGCCGGCGGCGATGCGCTCACGGCACTCCGCCACGGCGGCCACGTGGCCGGCCGCGCCCGGGGGAGCGAGGTGGAAGGCGCCTACCCGCAGCGGCCGCTCGCGCACGCCGGCGGCCAGCCGGGCGGAAAGCACATCGAGGCGCTCGCGCAGTGCCGCGTCGCGCTCGTCGCTCCAGAGGGCCTCGAACCACCATTGCCCGTCGGCATCGAGCCGCAGCAGGTGGTCGTAGAAGGCGAGCGCGAAGCGGGGGAGGGGCGCGGGGCGCGGCGGCGAGGGGGGCACGGCCTCGAGCGTCGCGCCCAGCGAGTAGCCGAGGTAGCCGAACCAGCCGCCACCGACCGCGTCCGACGCTTCCGCCTCCACATCCGGCTGCTGGTCGAGCAACGCGAACGGGTCGGCGTCGTCGGGGGCGACGCGGACCGGTTCGGAGCCCACGAGCGCACCGCCGCCCGCCCAGTCGCCGGTCAGGGCAAAGGGGCGATCGTCGTCACGTACCAGTAGAGGAGCTTTCGCCGGCGCCAGCTCCCCGGCGAGTGGGAGGCGAACGAGGCGCGCCGCCGTCACTCCGGCCAGGAGGCGTCGCCGGTCGTGGCGCCGCGCATGACCTTCAGCCCGAGCAGGGCACACTTGCGGCGCGTCGGTGAGATCTCGATCCCGAGCTGGTCGATCACCCACTCGGCATCCAGATCGGGGACCTCGGAGACCGGCATACCGATCAGCTCCTCGGACGTGATCGACGCCGCCGCCTGCGAGATCGCGCAGCCCTGCCCGTGGAAGCGCAGGTCCTTCACGAGCCCGTCCTCCACCACGATGTGCACGCCCAGCTCGTCGCCGCAGAGCGGGTTGTGGTCGTGGAACTCGAGGTCGTGCGGGTCGAGCTCCCCGAAGTTCCGCGGGTTCTTGTAGTGCTCGAGGATGTAGTCGCGGTACAGCGCGTCCATCAGAGCCGGAAGACCTCGCGTGCCTTGCCGAGCGCGTCCACCAGGCGGTCGACGTCGTCGCGACGGTTGTAGACGTGGAAGGACGCCCGCGCCGTCGCGCCCACCCCCAGGCAGCGCATCAGCGGCTGCGCGCAGTGGTGGCCGGCGCGCACGCAGACCGCCTCCCGGTCGCACAGCTCGGCGATGTCGTGCGGGTGTATCCCCTCGATGGTGAACGGGATCACCCCGCCGCGCCGCTCCACGTTGGCGGGGCCGTACAGCGAGATGCCATCCACCTCCGGCAGCCGCTCCAGCGCATAAGCGGCCAGCTCGCGCTCGTGCTCCCGTACGTGGTCCATCCCCACGCCGGCCAGGTAGTCGATCGCGACGCCCAGCCCGATCGCCTCGGCGATCGCGTTCGTGCCGGCCTCGAACTTCCAGGGCAGCTCGTTCCACGTCGAGTGCTCGCGCTCCACGCGGGAGATCATGTGGCCGCCGGCCAGGAAGGGCCGCATCTTCTTCAGCAGTTCGCGCCGCCCGTGCAGCATGCCGGTGGCCGGGCCGAGCGCCTTGTGGCCCGTCCAGGCGTAGAAGTCGGCGTCGATCGCCCCCAGGTCCACGGGCATCTGGGGCACCGCCTGGGCGCCGTCCACCACCGTGACCGCGCCGGCGGCACGCGCCCGGCGCGCGATCTCGGCGACCGGGTTGATGGTGCCCAGCACGTTCGACACGTGCGCGACCGCCACCACCTTCACGCGACCCTCGGCCAGCACCGAGTCGAGCTCGTCGAGCGACAGCTCGCCGCCCTCCGACACGGTCAGGTAGCGCAGCCGGGCGCCCGTCTCCTCGCAGAGGAGCTGCCAGGGGACGATGTTCGAGTGGTGCTCCATCTCGGTGATGAGCACCTCGTCGCCGGCCCCGACGTTCTCCCGCCCCCACGCGTAGGCCACCAGGTTGATCGCCTCGGTCGCGTTGCGCGTGAAGATCGAGCAGGTGGGGTCCCAGTTCACGAACGCGGCGATCCGTTCGCGCGCCCCCTCGAACTGCTCGGTCGCCTCGCGCCCGAGCTCGTAGACCCCCCGGTGCACGGTGCCGTACGACTCGGAGTAGAAGCGCTCCATCGCCTCGATCACCTGGCGGGGCTTCTGCGAGGTGGCGGCGGAGTCGAGGTAGACCAGCGGGTGACCGTTGATCTCGCGCGCGAGGACGGGGAAGTCCGCGCGGATGTCCGTGGCCGCCACAGCCATCAGGCCGCCTCCGCGCGCTCCCCGATGAACTCGCGTACCTGCTGCTCGGCGCCCTTCAGCTTCTCGGCCACCCGGCGCCGCACGAGCTCCTCGAGACCCGGGTCCTCGAGCCGCTGCACGACCTCCTCGAAGTAGCCCTCCACCAGCACCCGCACCGCCTCGGCGCGCGGGATGCCGCGGGTCATCATGTAGAAGATCTGCTCCGGGTCGAGCTCGCCCACGGTGCCGCCGTGCGAGGCCTTCACGTTGTCGACCTCGACGATCAGCGACGGGATGGCGTCGCCCTTCGCCTTCGGCGAGAGCAGCATCTGGTGTGTCTGCAGGTATGTGTCCACCTCGGGCGCCTTCGGCACGATGTGGATCAGGCCCTCGTACGAGGCGCGCGAGTCGCCCGTCAGCACGCCCTTCCAGACGGTGTCGCCGGTGGTGTGGCCGGCCTCGTGCTTGTCGCTGGTGAACAGGTCGAGGTGCTCGTCGCGCTCGGTGAAGTACAGACCCGTGTGCCTCATGTCCGAGCCCTGCTCGGCGGTGATGATGTCGAGCCTCTGCTTGGTGAGGCGGCCGCCCAGGTGGATCGGCACCCACTTCACGCGCGCGTCCCTCTGCACCTCCACCCTTCTCACCGACAGATCGTGCACATCCCCAGGTCCCCAGTCCTGATAGTGGGCAAGGTCGACCTGGGCACCGGGGAGGGCGTAGAGCTCGAAGGCACCTGAGTGAAGCGCCTGGCCCTCGAGGTCGGGAGCGAGGAAGTACTCGCGGATCTTGCACTCGGCATGCTCGCCGACGACCGCGAGCGTGTGGGCCCACTGCGCGGTGCCGGGCTCGTCGATCAGCCACACGACCTGGATCGGCTTTTCGATCCGCTCGTTCTTCGGGACGTGGATGAACACGCCCCCCGTCCAGAACGCCGCGGTTCCGGCGGGGAACTTGCCCTCGTCATGTGGAAGGCGCCGGCCGAAGTACGGCTCCACGAGATCCGGGTGCTCCTCGACCGCCCGCTCGAGCGGCATGACGATGAGCCGCTCGTCAGCGACGTGTGTGTGGACCACACTCGCGCCACGTTGCACGATCAGCGCCGCGTGCTCCTCGTCGCCCAGGTGGTCGTGGACCAGGTCGGAGTCGAAGGAGTCGTAGCGCTTCGGCTCGAGCGCCTCCAGATCGAGGCCACGCAGCGAGGTGGTCCAGAAGCCGGAACGGCGCCAGGTGGGGACGGGCTCGGCCTCGAAGGCCTCGAGGGCGGCCTTGCGGCGCTCGTCGACGAAATCAGCCGGCACCCGCGGCCACCTCCTCGCGCACCCACTCGTAGCCCTTCTGCTCGAGCTCGTCGGCCAGCTCCGCGCCGCCCTCGCGCACGATCCGGCCGTCGAGCATGATGTGCACGAAGTCCGGGCGCACGTAGCTCAGGATGCGCGTGTAGTGGGTGATGATGAGAAACCCGCGCTCGTCGCCCCGCATGGCGTTCACGCCGTCGGCGACGATCCGCAAAGCGTCGATGTCGAGGCCGGAGTCGGTCTCGTCGAGCACCGCGAAGTCCGGCTGCAGCATGGCCAGCTGGAGGATCTCGGCGCGCTTCTTCTCGCCACCCGAGAAGCCCTCGTTCAAGTAGCGGCTCGTGAAGTCGCGGCTGATCCGCAGGAGGTCCATGTTCTCCTTCAGCACGGAGCCGAACTCCTTGACCTTGATGGGCTCCTCGCGGCGCGCGTTCACGGCCATCCGGAGGAAGTTCGCCACCGACACGCCGGGGATCGTGGCCGGGTACTGGAAGGCCATGAACAGGCCCGCCTTGGCGCGCTCGTCCGGGTCCGCCTCGGTCAGGTCCTCGCCGTTCAGGAGGACGCGGCCCTCGGTGACCTCGTAGACGGGGTTCCCCATCAGGGTGTTGGCCAGGGTGGACTTGCCGGAGCCGTTCGGCCCCATCAGGGCGTGCGTCTCGCCCTTCTTCACAGTGAGGTCCACGCCGTGGAGGATCTCCCGATCCTCGGTGCGGACGTGCAGGTTCTGGATCTCGAGCGTCATGCGACTGGTGTCTTCTCCGTCTTTCTCAGGGGCTGGACGAGGTCGTCCAGCGTCATGTCGTTCAGGGTTCGGACGATGGACCCCTGTACCCGGGTCCACAGCAGCTTGGTGGGGCAGGGCTCCGCCCCCTCGCGGGAGCAGGTGAGCACGCCGTCGGCGTCGGCGGTGATGCACTCGATCGGGGCGATGTCGCCCTCGAGCGCCGCGACCACCTCTGCCATCGTGATGTCCTCCGCCGGCCGCGCCAGCGTGTAGCCGCCGTGGGCCCCGCGGCGCGACTCGACCAGCTCGGCCTTGCGCAGGCGCTGCACCAGGTGCTCGAGATAGGCGAGCGGGAGCCCCTCGGCGTCGGCGATCGAGCCCAGGCTGATGGGCTGCTCGCCGTTTCGCTTCGCCAGGTGCGCCATAACGCGCACGCCGTACTCGGCCTTGGTCGAGAACATCATCGCGTCTAAATCCTACCGGGCGGGTAGGAGAAAGCCGGCCGGCCAGGAGAACTACTCGGCCTGGAGCAGCCGGATGTCGTGGGCGATCCGCTCGGGGGTGGCCTCGAAGCCCGGATAGCCGACCCGCTGGAAGCCGCGCTCGTCCACGAGCGTGAAGCGGGCGTTGTGCTCCTGGGTCACGGACTGCGGCCGCACGAAGAAACCGTCCCAGACGCGCTTCAGCTCGTCCCGGGTGCCCAGCACGAAGTCGAGCCGCCCGAGGGCGCGCTGCTCCGACAGGAAGGCCCGCGCCCGCTCGGGCGTGTCGCGCGGCGGATCGACGGCCACGGCGATGGCCGGAACGTCCTCGCCGAGCTCGTCGAGCGCGCCCCTCACGGTCTGGGCCTGCAGCGGGCAGGTGTCCTCGCAGGTCGTGTAGAGGAAGGTGACGATGACGGGCTGGCCGCGGAAGTCACGCATCGAGACGGTGTCCCCGTCCTGGTTCTCGAGCTCGAAGTCGGGTGCCTCGAGGCCGCGCGGCATGACGGCGCCCTCGAAGCGGGTGCCGGCGCTGGCGATGCCGTCGCCGTCGTCGTCGCTCAGCGCTGCCAGCCATATGGCACCGAGCGAAAAGACGGCAACCAGGAAGAGGGCGATCAGAACGCGCCCGTTCACCCCGGGGAGGCTAGAGGGCTACGGCTCGACCAGGCCGCGGCGAATGGCGTACCGCACCAGCTCCACGCGATCCCTCATCGCGAGCTTCGACAGCACGTTCGCCCGGTGCGACTCCACCGTCTTCTCGGACAGCTTCAGCGTCTCGGCGATCTGCCGGTTCGTGAACGCCTCGGCGATCAGCTTGACCACCTCGAGCTCGCGCGGGGTGAGCCGGTCGTCGGGTTCCGGGCTCCCCTTCTCGAGCCACTCGTCCATCAGTGCCCGCTGGGCGTCGTCCGACAGGAAAGTGCGGCCCGCGGCCACCGTCCGCACGGCGCCGATCAGGTCGGTGTCGGCGGCCCGCTTCAGCACGTAGCCCGCCGCGCCCGCCTCGAGCCCCTCCAGGAAGTAGCGCTCGTCGTCGTGCATGGAGAGGAGCAGCACGCGCGTGTCGGGCACGTGCGCGCGGATCTCCCGGGCCGCCTGCAGGCCGGTCATGCGCGGCATGGAGACGTCCAGCACCGCCACGTCGGGCCGGTGGGCCTGGGTGGATTCGAGCGCGGCCACGCCGTCGTCCGCCTCCGCCACCACCTTCATGTCGCTCTGGCGGTCGATCAGCATGCGCAGCCCCGACCGCACGATGCCGTGGTCGTCCGCGATCAGGACCTGGATCACGACCCCACCCGGAGCGTCACGCTCGTTCCTCCTCCTGGGGCGGATCGGACATCCAGCTCGCCACCCACGAGGCGGGCGCGCTCGGCCATCCCGCCGAGCCCGAGGCCCGCGCCGGGGCCCTCGGAGCCGGCGCGCGGAATCGCGCCGGGATCGAAGCCGGCGCCGTCATCGCGCACCCGCAGCTCGGCGGCGCCGTTCTCCTCGTCCAGGTCCACCTCGACGACGGTCGCGCCCGCGTGGCGCGCCACGTTGGCCAGCGCCTCCTGGGCGACGCGGTAGATCGCCGTCTGCATCACCTCGGGCAGCTCGTTAGGGTCGCCCTCGGTCCGCAGCCGCACCTCGATCCCGGTGCGCGCGGAGAAGCGCTTCAGCTGGGCCTCGACCGCGGGCACGAGACCGTGGTCGTCGAGCGCCGAGGGCCGCAGCTGCCTCGCAAGGGTCAGGAGCTCCTCCATCGCCTGGTTCACGAGCCGCTTCAGCTCGGCCACCTCGTCCATCCGCTCCAGCGGGGTGTCCTGGGCCAGCGCCTCGAGCCGGAGCAGGATCGCGGTGAGCGCCTGGTTGACCTCGTCGTGGAGGTCGCGGGCGAGGCGGCGGCGTTCCTCCTCCTGGGCGCGCATGGCGAGCTGCCCGGAGCGCCGGCGCTCGTCCTCGATGCGGTCGAGCAGCCGGGTGAAGGACTGCGACAGGCGGTTGATCTCCTGGGCAGGGTCCTTGTGAATCAGGCCCAGCTCGGTGGTCGGCTCGGACGGGTCGATCGCCTCGATCCGCTGGATCAGGCGCTCGAGCGGCTTGAAGCGCCGCTGGAGCATCCACAGGTTCACGCACAGCGACAGCACGATCGCCAGGGCAAGGATCAGGAACTGCCAGCGCTGGTCCCGGACGGTGATGTCAAGACCCGCGGCCAGGCTGGCCGCGAAGAGGGTGAGGGCCACCAGCACGACGTTCGCCGCAACGATCTGGCCGATGAGGGAGTCGTCGCGCCGCGTCATCCGTGGTCTTTGGATTGATCGGATTCCGCCCATGAGGGACAAATGGGGTCTTCACCCCATATCGGCAGAAGCCCTTCAGGACGAAACTCCTGGTGAGGCTTCAACCAGGCAGCAGGAAAAACTGCCGCAGGGGCTTCCGCAAAAAATCTAGGTCTGGGTCTTCCACCGGGGCGCTCGAGAGGGCGCCCCGGTACCGTTCAGGGGGCGCGGCACCCATGCCCGAGGCGGCGCTATCCTTTCTGAAGTAATGGCTTCCGGCCCTGACGTCATCCGCAGGATCCGAGAGCAGATCGAAGAGGTCGACCCCAGGGACGTCCACGAGCTCTCGCAGAACGGCAACGGTGCCGTGATCGTCGACGTGCGCGAACAGCACGAGTTCGAGGAGTCGCACCTGCCCGGCGCCGTCCACGTGCCGCGCGGGCACCTCGAGTCGAGGGTGGAGGGCCTCGTGCCCGACCGCTCCGGCCGGGTGATCCTCTACTGCGCCTCCGGCAACCGCTCGGCGCTCGCCGCCCACACGATGAAGGAGCTCCTCGGCTACGAGGACGTGGCCTCCATGAGGGGCGGGATCACGTTGTGGAAGGACCGCGGCTACGACGTCGAGGTCCCGCGCGCGCTCAGCCCCGAGCAGCGCGAGCGCTACTCGCGCCACCTGCTGATCCCCGAGATCGGCCTCGAGGGCCAGATGAAGCTGCTCGACGCCAAGGTGCTGCTGCTCGGCGCCGGCGGCCTGGGCTCGCCCGCGGCGCTCTACCTGGCGGCGGCGGGCGTAGGCACGCTCGGGATCGTCGACAACGACGTGGTCGACCTCTCGAACCTCCAGCGCCAGGTGGCCCACTCGAACGACCGCATCGGCGTGCCGAAGGTGGACTCCGCCGAGATCTCGATCCATGAGATCAACCCGGACGTGAAGGTGGAGAAGCACCCGGTACGGCTGGGCGCCGACAACATCATGGAGATCGTCGAGGGCTACGACGTGATCGTCGACGGCCTCGACAACTTCCCCACCCGCTATCTCCTGAACGACGCGAGCGTGCGGCTGCAGATCCCGGTCGTCTCGGCCTCGATCCTCGGCTTCGAGGGCCAGCTGTCGGTCTTCCACCCCTACGAGGGGCCCTGCTACCGCTGCCTCTACCCGACGCCGCCCCCGGCCGAGCTGGCCCCCTCCTGCGGCGCCGCCGGCGTGCTCGGCGTGCTGCCGGGCGTGATGGGGCTGCTCCAGTCGGTCGAGGTGATCAAGCTCGTCACCGGCGCCGGCGACACCATGGCCGGCCGCCTCCTCCTCTACGACGCGCTCGGCACCACCTTCACCGAGCTCAAGGTCCGGCGCGACCCCGACTGCCCGATCTGCTCGCGCGACCCGGGCTCGATCTCCGACGAGGAGATGGGGGTCTTCCCGGATTACGAAGCCTTCTGCGCCGGGGCGGGCTGAGAGCCCTGCAAACCGTCGCATCCCGGCGTCCTCGGGTCTCGCCTTGGCCCACCAAGGCTTCGACCCTGCGTCCTTGGGCTGCTCGGTTTTCGGGCTCTCAGCTCCGCCCCCGAGCGTCTAGAGCTGGGCGCTAGTCTCTCCGCCGCATGAGCGTCATCAAGATTCCACCGGTGCTGCGCTCGTCCGTGGGCGGGGCCAAGGAGGTCGAGGGCTCGGGCGGCAACGTGGGCGAGGTGCTTCGCTCGCTCGCCGAGCAGCACCCGGCCACCGAGTCGCAGCTCTTCTCGGAGGAGGGCGACCTCAACCGCTACGTCAACGTGTACCTGAACGACGAGGACGTGCGGGTGCTCGACGGGCTCGACACGAGCGTGTCGGACAGCGACACCATCGTGATCCTGCCGGCCATGGCGGGCGGCGCGATGCTCCCCTAGCCTGGGGGGCGTGCGAATCGACAACGTTCACGAGGTCCAGCCGTTCACCACGCTCGACGGCTCGGAGATCCGCGAGATCGCGGGTCGGGCGGTCGGCACGACGCTCAACCAGAGCCTCGCCGAGGCGACCGTCCCGCCTGGCGGCGCCACCGTGGAGCACTTCCACCGCGAGACGGAGGAGATCTACTTCTTCACCCAGGGGCATGGGCTGGTGCGGCTGGCGGACGCCGAGCGCGAGGTGCGCCCGGGCGACGCCATCGTCATCGCGCCCGGCATGCGACACAAGGTCCGGGCGACGGGCGACGAGCCGCTGCGCTTCCTATGCTGCTGCGCCCCCGCCTACTCCCACGAGGACACCGTCCTCACGGAGTAGGCCGAGCGCTTCCGCGCGCCGGCGCCCGCATCGTCTCGACGCTCTCCTCGACCGGGTTGACCGTCCAGTCCGGGTGGCCCGGCATCGGGGGCGTCGTCGTCCCGTAGAGCCAGTCCTCGAGGAAGCCGCTCAGGTCCCGCCGTGCGACGCGTGAGGCGAGCTCGATGAAGTCCTCCGTGCCGATCGACTCATAGCGATGGCGGCGGACCAGCTCCCGCTCCAGGCGCTCGAACTTCTCCTGTCCGATCTCCTGCCGCAGCGCGTACAGCACCAGCGCGCCGCCGTGGTAGCTCTGGAAGGTGAACAGCGCCTCAGGACCAACCGGCCGTGCGACCGGGCCCCACTCGGCGCGCCACTCGTCGCCGTGCGCGTAGATGGCGCGCATCAGCTCCTCGAGCGTGGCGTAGCCCGTCTCGTCCGGCCAGCCGACGGTGTCCTCGGCGAGCTGGCCGTTCGCCTCGGCGAACAGGAACTCGTACCAGCTCGCGTGGCCTTCGTTGAACCACAGGTCACTCCACTCCCATGGCGAGACGCTGTTCCCGAACCACTCGTGGGTGAGCTCGTGGATCATCGTGGGCTCCCACACGCCCTGGGGCAGGTCGACGAACCAGACGCGGTCGTAGATCGAGATGGTCTGGGTCTCGAGCGCGAAGCCGAGCTCGGTGTCCACGACGAACGAGCCATAGGCGTCGAACGGATAGCGGCCGAGCCAGTCGATCATGTAGTCGAGATGCCCGTTCGCCAGCGTGATCTTGTCCTCGAGGAACGCGGTGAGGCTGGGCGCCGTGAGGTCGCGCCGGATGATGCCGCGGTGGCGTCCGCGGGCGGTCAGGTCGTAGCTCCCGACGCCGAGCTGGAGCAGCTCCGAGGCCATCGGCTGCCGCTGGACGTAGGACCAGATCGTGCGATCGCCTCGTGACCGCTTCGAGGCGAGCACGCCGTTTGTGACCGCGAGGATGTCGCTCGGGGTATCGATCCGGAAGGTGTAGCTCGCCTTGTCGCGCGGGTGGTCGTTCGACGGGAAGATCCGGTGGGCCTGGTCGGGCTGTGGCGCCGTGGCCGAGCCGTCCGGCGTGATGAAGAAAGCCACGGTCGAGAAGTCGGCCGGGTCGGGCTCGGTGGGCACCGCGACGAAGTCGGAGACCACGACCACGAAGAGCCGCTTGCGGGCAAGCGGCCGGCTCGGGGTGATGACGAGCTCCTCACCCTCGCGGGTCCACTCCGCGCGGCGGTTGTTGACCTTGACCGAGCCGACGCTCGCCCCGGCGAAGTCGAGGTTGAAGCGCGACAGCGACTGCGTCGCCCGAGCCACGATCACCACGTCACCGTCGATCGCCTGGCTCGGCGCGCTCGTCGCGTAGCGCAGGTCGAGGTGGTAGTGACGCACGTCGTACCCGCCGTTCCCGAGGGTCGGGAACAGGCGGTCGCCGATACCGGCGTCGCCGGGGGAGGGCGGCGCCTTGTCCCTGGCCGCCTGCGCGGGCGCGGCGAAGGCGAGGACGGTGCCGGCGAGGACGAGAATCACTGTGAGGCGGACCATGCTTAGTTACTACCCGGCGCGAAACGCGGATCGCCCTCGTTCTCGCGGAAGAAGCGCACCAGCGCCGGCGCGTACTCGGCGAAGCGGGGCACCCGCAGGCCGGCCCTGCCGCCGAGCACGTCCGCGGCGCGGCGCACGTCGAAGCGGACCGGGTGGTTCAGGTAGCGGATCGACTCGCGCGGCGCGCCCCCGAACATCGCCCGCACGGCCGGCACGCGTAGCGCGTTCGCCACGGCCTGGGGCGGCAGGCGGACGGTCGGCGCCCGCCCGGCGTAGGCCTCGGCCAGGATCCCGAGCAGCTCCACCGCGGTGACCGGTTCGGGATCGACGAGGTGGAAGGTCTGGCCCACGGCGGCCGGCTCCTGCGCGCCCGCCAGCAGGGCGTCGAGCACGAAGTCGACCGGGACCACGTTGAAGGGCGCGCCCGAGCGGCCGAACTGCGGGATCGGAATGCCGCGCCGCTCGCAGAACGAGATCACGCGGAGCAGGAAGTAGGGGCCGTCGAACTTCTGGGTCTCGCCGCTGCGGGAGTCGCCGACCACGATGGCCGGGCGGTAGATCGTGGTGGGCACCCGCTCGAGCTCCTGCCGCACCCACAGCTCGGCCTGGAACTTGGTCGACTCGTAGTGGTTCTTGAACCCCTGGCCGAGCTCGAGCTCGTGCTCGTAGACCACGCCCTTCCGGACGCCGGCCACGTAGGCCGTGCTCACGTAGTTGAGCCGCTCGAGCCGCTCGCAGGCGGCGCACAGCTCGAGCACGTTGCCGGTCCCGTCCACGTTCACCCGCTGCGCCGGCTCCAGCGGCACGCTCAGGTCGTAGACGGCGGCGAGGTGGAACACGTGGCGGACCTCGGCGGTGAGCCGCTCCCAGTCGTGGTCGGACACCCCGAGGCGCCGCCTCGCGATGTCGCCCTCGAGCACGTCGACGCGCCCGCCGGCGGCCTCGCGCGCCGCTTCGGCCATGCGCGGCTCGACCAGCGCCGTGACCTGCGCTCCACCCTCCACGAGGCGATCCGCGAGGCGCCGGCCGATGAAGCCGGGGTAGCCCGTGAGCAGCACATCCCCCTTCAGCACGGCGCGGCACCGTACTACACTTTCTGAAGTGCTCGAGCCGGGACTCGACACCAGGCCGTGCGGGGGCAAGTACGGCGACATCGTCCAGGCGATCGGCAATACGCCGCTGGTCGAGCTGCGTCGCCTCAGCCCCAAGCCGGGCGTGCGCATCTACGCGAAGCTCGAGAGCTACAACCCCACCGGCTCGGTCAAGGACAGGGTCGCGCGCTCGATGCTCGAGCGCGCCGAGGAGGACGGGCTGATCGCCCCCGGGCAGACGATCCTGGAGCCCACCTCGGGCAACACGGGCATCTCGCTCGCGATGATCTGCTCGCGCAAGGGCTACCCGCTCAAGGTCGTGATGCCCGACAACGTCACCGCCGAGCGCACCCAGCTGCTGCGCATGTACGGCGCCGAGATCGAGTACTCGCCCGGCGAGCAGGGCTCGAACGGCGCGGTCGCGAAGGCGCTCGACATGGCGGAGGCAGACTCCTCGTACTACATGCCGTACCAGTACGGGAACCAGGCCAACCCGGAGGCGCACTACCACGGCACCGCGGTCGAGATCCTCGAGGAGCTCGACGAGGTGCACGCCTTCGTGGGCGGGCTGGGTACGGGCGGCACCCTGATGGGCAACGCGCGACGGCTCAAGGAGGAGAACGACGAGACGCTGGTCGTGGCAGCCGAGCCGCTGCAGGGCGAGCTCGTCCAGGGCCTGCGCTCGCTCGAGGACGGCTACATCCCGCCGATCCTCGACCTGGAGCTGCTCGACAGGAAGATCTTCGTGTCGAACCGGGATTCGGTCGTGTGGACCAAGCGCCTCCTCGACGAGGAGGGGCTGTTCCTCGGGGTCTCGAGCGGCGCGATCGCCTCGATCGCGGTGCGGGTGGCGAACGAGCTCGACGAGGGCAGCATCGTCTTCGTGGCCCCCGACGACGGCTGGAAGTACCTCAGCTCCGGGGTCTACTCGAAGTCGATCGAGCAGCTCGAGGCCGAGGGCGTTCTCGAGACCGGCTCGTTCTGGTAGGCGCTACGGGACTGGCTTCGCGCGCGGGCGGTCCTCGTCCACGTCGTCGTCGTCGTAGTCGTTGCCTCCCTGCAGCGTCTCCTTGAACTCGCGCATCCCGCGCCCCACCGAGCGGGCCGCCTCGGGCAGCTTCTTCGGGCCGAGCACGATGAGGGCGATGCCCAGGATCACCAGAAGCTCCAGCGGGCCCGGCGTGGAGATGAAGGCGAGCACGATGCTTCAGGCTAGCGGGATGAGCTCGTCTCCGGCGACCCGGCGAAGGGCGACCGCATGCTGGGCGCCCGACGCCATGATCGAGCCGAGCGGCTGGAGGAGGCGGTCTCCCGCGAAGGTGGCCAGCACGTCCTGGTAGGCGCGGACGGTCCCCGCCTCGAGGTCGGCGGCAAGGCGCGCGAAGGCGGGCCGGCTCGCGAGGGCGGCGCCGAGCCGGGGAGGGGGGACGGTCGCCCGCGGCGCGCGCCGTCCCCGGCCGCGAAGCGCCTGCTCGAGCCCGCGCACGTGCTCGCGCTCGTGCTCGAGGAGCGTGCGCCCTAGACCCGGCTCGATGGCGTCGCGCGCGAGGGCCGGGCGATAGAGCGACTC
>Ga0081538_10000041_pt1 | contig 116233 bp, 117 predicted proteins | sample TabmetS5T2R1_FD_71022 | JGI IMG/M metagenome (GOLD analysis project Ga0081538, IMG submission 71022) | Tabebuia heterophylla rhizosphere microbial communities from the University of Puerto Rico - S5T2R1 | ecosystem: Host-associated > Plants > Roots > Rhizosphere ... | reverse complement strand
AAGGAGAACCAGAAGCCCTTGGAGACGAACTCAAATGCTTCAGTTTTTTGCCCCCGCCTAGCCGCCTGCCCGGCAAGCCGGTACAGAGCCGCGAAACGATCATGAGCCAGGCAGTTGCCGTGGCCGACGACCTCGTGAATGACATCCGGCTCCGGGGTGTACAGCGGCACCGAATGGTGGCGAATGTATTGCGTTGAATGGAAAATGCCGTCCGCTAAGGACCCATAGAACTCCAGCAGTGGAACCAGCCCGGCCGCCGGCACGTACTGGAAGCCGGTGAGTGGCCTGAGCATCTCGTTTACCTCGACGAGCTGCGGAATGTGATCCTCCGGCAGACGTAGTCGCTCCTTGCCCTCCAGGTACGCCGCACAGGCCAGGCGCTCGTGCAGGTTGTGAAGCTCGGCGCAGACAATGCGCCAGACCTCCTGCTCGGCATCGGTGTAGGTCGCAATTGGTGGGGGTGTTCCGCGCTGCCAATCCATGGCAAGGGCGGCTAGAGCGTTGCGCCGGGCCCGGTACTCCGGGTCCACGGCACCTGGATGGTCATCACCCAGGTGAACGGTGACGTCGTCTCCAGAGCGCGTCACCGGTGCATAAAGCTGAGCTTCTTCGAACATCGCCGCCTCCGGGGTGTCCGGACGTCGCGCAGCGCGGCGTCTTCGTCGTGGTGGTCATCGTTCTGAAGTATCAGAGCGGCAACCTTTGGTTCGGATTCGTGGTCCAGGACCCAGGTTAGTCACACCTGCTGTCGCCGCTGCTGGAACCTAGGTTTCCGACAGGCGCCGCTTAATGAGCCTGCACGCGTGAGAGATGGCTGGCTGTGCGCGCAGCGATGTGCTTCGCAATGTATTCAGCATCGCGACCCACCCCGCCGACCAGTGACGAAGCGGCCGTGCTGAGAAAGAACAGACCGATGAAGTACAAGCCGGCCTCGGAGCTGATACCACGATCAAGAATGGGCTGCCCTTCATGATCAAATACATCGAGGTCGACCCAGTCGAACACGTTGCGGTAGCCGGTGCACCACACGACGTTGGCCACCTCAACGATCCGTCCGTCCTCCATGACGGGTCTGCCGTCCTGGGCGGCGACAGTCCGCGGGAGGCGTGTCACGCCCGCGGCGTCGAGGTCTCTCGGCCTGACCCGGCCCAGCGGGAGCGCTGTGCTGATCAACTGTGATCGAATTCGACGTCCGATCGGATTGGTGACACTAGCCACCCGAGAGATGAAGAACCAGAAGGGTGGAGTGAAGAGCCGGTCCGGCAGGCTGCCCGCGCGAGTCGGTTCGCTACCTGGATGCCGGCCCGAGAGCCAGGTTCGGTGCAGAGCAGAGACTTCGCGTGCAATCTCGGCTCCCGAGTTGGCCGCTCCGACAACCAGCACATCGCCACTGGCGAGTTGGGATGGTCTGCGGTACTCGCTTGAGTGGAGCTGGGTGATGCCGGGATCGAGCTGGACTGCAAAGTCGGGGACGTACGCGGCCTGATAGCCGCCGGTGGCCAGCACCACATTGTCCGCTTCAAAACGATGCTCACCAGCACTGACCACGAACTGATCGGCGATCTTGGCGACCGAGTCGACACGTAGTCCGAGTCGTACAGGAAGATCAAATTTGGTGGCGTACGACTCGAGGTAGTCGGCCATCTCGTCCTTCGTCGGACAGCGGTACCGTGGTCCCTCGAAGTCCAGGCCTGGCAAGTCGCTCAGGTACGCGGGAGTGAACAGCTGCAGCGAATCCCAGCGTGTCCGCCAGGAATCGCCGGTGCGCTCATTCGCATCCAAGATCAGGAACGACCGGCCCAGTTGGGCGAGGTGGTAGCCGGTGGCTAGGCCGGCCTGACCGCCGCCGACAATGAGGGTCTCGACCTGCTCGATCATGACGTGAACATAAGGGTCTCGAGACTGGGCCAGCATCGCGGAAATCCCCCATCTTCGTTGGAGCGGGATGGGGAGATCTCCTCGGTTGTACTTCAAATCGGGCCGGAATGCACCAGTTCGTACTATCGGTTTCATGCAACTGCGCCGTAAGCGCTTCGACCGTCCCGACGAAGTGCGGGCGGTCGAGAAGGCCCGAATCGAGTTGGTCGAGCTGGGGGATTTGGCCATAGGACGCGCTGTATTCGAGCCAGGCTGGCGCTGGTCCGAGCACGTCAAACCGATCGTCGGTACCCAGAGCTGCCAGGTGCACCACATCGGGTACGTGGTGTCCGGGCATCTGCGCGTCGAGATGAACGACGGCGCTTTGCTGGACGTAATGGGCGGCGATGCCTTCGAGATTCCGCCCGGTCATGACGCGTGGGTCATTGGAGATGAGCCGTGGGTCTCGGTCGACTGGGCTGGCCGCCGGCTCTTCGCGAAGTCGCCGAAAGAGATCTCCGACCGGATCTTCACCACCGTCGTCTTCACCGACTTATCGCGGTCTACGGAGACACTGGCCAAGCTCGGCGACGCTCAGTGGCGGCTGCTGCTGGCCGAACACGACCAGGCAGTGCGCACCGAGATCGAGCACTTTGACGGACGCGAGATGAAGACCACCGGGGACGGCTTCTTCATTCTCTTCGACAGCCCAGCTCGTGCAGTGCGGGGAGCCGCGGCCATGATCGACACGGCCGCCGCGCATGGCCTCACCGCTCGCGCCGGGGTCCACGCGGGTGAGGTTGAGCTGCAGGGGGAGGAGGTTCGGGGTATCGCCGTCCATGCGGCAGCCCGCATTCTCGGCGTGGCACAGCCGGGGGAGGTGCTGGTTTCTACCACAATCCGCGACCTGCTCTCGGGATCTGGACTCGAGTTCGCCGATCGAGGCGAGTTCGAACTACGCGGCCTCGACGGACGCCGTAGCCTGGCTGCTCTAGTCCGCCGGGACTAGGTGGTACGGCGGCGGCGTAAAGATGGCTCCCTTAGGGCCGGCGGCAGATATCCGGAGTCGCCTTCCCGGTTGATCGTGGTTCCCGGTGGAACGATCTTGTCGATGCGATCAAGGAGATCCTCGCTCAGCGTCACGTCAACGGCGCCCAGCTGCGACTCAAGCTGCTCCATCGTCCGAGGCCCAATGATCGGCGCTGTAACGGCAGGATGAGTAAGAGTAAAGGCCAGCGCGAGGTGGATCAGTGAGATCCCGGCCTCCTCAGCAAGAACGGCGAGCTCTTCGACGGCATCGAGCTTCGCCTGATTGCTGGGTTTACTCATGTCGTAACGAGCAGGAAGCCGCTGAGCCCGCCGGGACTCAGGCAAGTCTTCTCCCTTGCGATAGCGGCCGGTCAGCCAACCGCCGGCAAGTGGACTCCAGGGGATAACACCCAGTCCATACCTCTCAGCCACCGGCAGTACATCGGCCTCAATCCCACGTACCAAGATCGAATACGGCGGCTGCTCAGTCACAAAGCGCCCCAGCCCACGGCGTTCGGCAACCCATTGCGCCTCAACGATCTCGTGTGCCGGGAATGTCGACGAACCGAAGGCGCGGATTTTGCCCTGTCGCAGCAGGTCGGTGAGCGCGCCCAAAGTCTCCTCGACATCGGTTCCCGGGTCGGGACGGTGGATCTGGTACAGATCGATCCAGTCGGTCTGCAACCTGCGCAGGCTGTCCTCCACTTCGCGGATGATCCAGCGTCGGGAGTTGCCGCGCTTGTTGGGATCACCCATTTCACCAGCTGGCACGCCCATCTGTCCGTGGACCTTTGTGGCAAGGATGACGTCGTCCCGGCGCCCACCAGCCAGCGCTTTGCCGACGATCTCCTCCGACTCACCTTGGGAATAGACGTCTGCGGTATCGATGAAGTTGATACCGGCGTCCAGCGCTCGATAGATGATCTTGATTGATTCCTCGTGATCAGGTTCGCCCCAGGCGCCGAACATCATTGCGCCCAAACAGAGCGGGCTTACCTGCATTCCGGTACGTCCAAGTCCGCGGTACTCCATGGCCCCAGCCTAAAGATCGACTACCTGGCCAAGCTGACCGGCCCAATATGCTGACCGGTCATGTCCACGATCCTCTGGCAGGGACATCTCCGCTGGTGCCCTCGACCGCTGTCAGCTTGACGTCAGCTCTGACGGGCTCCGCATCCGATCCCTCGCCTACCACGCTTGATCACCCGTGGAGGGTGATTTCACCCCGCCGCGTTGGTGAGAGCATCGAGCTCAAGTTGGTGAAGACCGTACCGGCGATGCAGATCAGCACGCCGATTGGCGCGAGAGGAGGAGCATGACAGAGCAGGGCAGCATGACTGAGCAGGACATGACCGAACAGACCGTTGGGCCGATCGACTATTTGGCCCTTGAGCTGCCGTCCGCAAAAATGAGAGGAGAAGGCCTTGCGGCAATCGTCGATCTAGTCGACCGAGGAATCATCAAGGTCCTCGACCTCAGAGCTGTTACGCGGGAGACTGACGGTACCTTCACCGCGATCGCGATCACCGATCTCGACCACGACGGGACACTGGACCTCGCAATCTTCGAAGGCGTGGAGTCAGGACTGTTGGATGACGACGACCTGCGGCAGGCAGCGGAGCTTATCGAGCCCGGCAAGGTTGTGGCGCTCCTGCTCTACGAGAACACGTGGGCACGTCCTTTCGTCGCGGCCATGAGGCGGGCGGGCGCAGAACTCATTGCCAGCGGTCGCATTCCCGCCGATGAGGTAGAGGCAATGCTGGACGCACTCGAGGAAGAAGAGGCGCAGGCACAGGCGACCTAGCCAAAGACGTCAAAGAGGGTAGAGAGGACAAAACATGGGACTCCTTGGTGGAATGGCCCGAACCGCAGTCGTTGCCGGTACCGCTACGGCGGTGTCCAACCGTGTATCACGGCGGCAAGCCAACCGGTGGGCAGAAAAGGACCAGCAAGCCCAGGATGCAGCGGATGCGGAGGCCTACAGGCAGCAGCAGTACGACCCGCAACAGGGCTATCCGCCGCAGCAGGGATATCCGCCGCAGCAGGCTTACGCCCCGCCACCTCAGCAGGCTGCTGCGCCGGCGCAGCAAGACACGATTGCACAGCTTCAGAAACTTGGAGAACTGAAGGCAGCCGGCGTACTGACCGAGGAGGAGTTCGCCGCACAGAAGGCGAAGATTCTCGGCAGCTGACGACGGCAGTTACGGCGTGCGGCGGGGGCGTAGCCCGCGCCGCATCACGACGCGTGTTGGCGACCGGCGTACCACCTCCCGAAAACCGGCGCGCTGGTACAGACTTCGCGAACCAAAGAACATGAAGTCGTCATGGCTGCGGTCCGGCTTGTCAACTGGGTACGCCTCCAGCATCCGTACGCCCTGATCGCGGGCATAGTCGATGGCTCCGGCGAGCAGCTTGTGCTGATAACCCCTGCCGCGGTACGCCTTTGCGACGTACGTGCACACGATCGACCAGACCGGTGTCTCGTCGACGACCTTCATGACACGCGAGCGCTCCAGTCGGCGGTAGTCCTCACGCGGCCCAAGGCTGATCCACCCGACGGGCAAGCCGTCGGCGTACCCGACAAGGCCCGGTACCACGCCGGAACCGACCAGCCCGCGAAGCTCCTTCTTGTTGCTGGGAGCGTGCGCCTTACCAACACCAACCTGGCCGACCTTCCGGTAGTAGATGCACCAGCAGCCGCGCACGATTGAACCGCCTGGCAGTGCGAACAGTTCCTCGAGATCGCCCCAGGTCTGCTCCGTGAGAGGTCGCACCTCAAACATGGGCGGAGTCTATTGAGCTGCTCGACCGATGCCGACGCTGGCTCTTGTGGGGCAAAATTTAGGCATCAATAACGTAAGGTGCGGACGTGAAGCCCTTCCTGCTGCTTGCAATCCGAGCCGAGGATGTCGCGGCCGACGATGAGTACGCCGCCATGCTGCGCTTTAGTGGCCTTGCCGAGTCCCAGCTGCGACGATTCCGGATGGAGCAGGCCGAGCTCGGCAGTGTTGATCTTGATCAGTGGTCGGGAATCATCTTGGGCGGCGGGCCGTTCCAGGCCAGCGATCCAGAAGACGTCAAATCTGCGACGCAACGCCGCGTCGAGGCCGAATTGTCTGCCTTGCTTGATCAGGTAGTGGAGCGAGACTTCCCGTTCTTAGGTGCCTGCTACGGAATCGGAACGCTCGGCCGGCACCAGGGTGCGGTTGTCGATCACACTTTCCGTGAACCAATCAGCGGCATCCAGATCAAGCTCACCGAGGCCGGCGAAGACGATCAACTTTTTAGTCGTGTCGGATCCCCGTTCGGCGCGTACGTGGGGCACAAGGAGTCCATCAACAAGCTGCCGGCCCATGCAGTGACGCTGGCTTACTCAGAGTCCTGTCCCGTTCAAGCCTTTCGTGTTGGAACTCGGGTCTATGCCACGCAGTTCCATCCGGAGCTAGATCTGGACGGCCTGGCTACGCGCGTCGAGGTCTATAAGTACGCCGGCTATTTTGAGCCCGATGAGGCCGATGCCGTTATGGCAGCAGCTCGGGCTAGTGGAGTGACCGAGGTGCCGAACGTTCTTGGAGGTTTCGTAGAGCTGTTCGCTCGCTAGGGTGCCGTTAGAGGTTGGCGAGGCCGCTGCCAAGAATGACGACGCCAATCATGAACATCATGATCGAGGTCAGGACTCGTCCATTAGCAGTGAGCCAGTCGCGTACTGAGACAAGCCTGGGCTCCATCCTCCGCGGCGCTACGAAGGACGCGATGATAGGTGCTACCACGGTCGAGGTTGCGATCAAGGTATAGATGATGATCAGAAAAACGGCCTCATCCCTCCTCAGGGAGGCCGCGTTCAAAGCAATTCCTGCGGCGATGCCGAGCAGCAGGCCCTTAGGTCTAAAGCCCAGCAATACCCCGATCGCGAAAGCGGCGAGCGGACCAAATGAATCAACAGCAGAGAGCCAGCGAGGCAGCCCTGTGCTGTCGGCACGAGGGCGCCGTAGTAGGTAGATGGCGGCCAGCACTATCAAGATCACCCCGATCACGATCTGAAGGACAGCAGTCCCGGTGTCCCTGCTCAGTCGCAATGGCTGCGAAAGGGCCGCCGCACCTGCGGCACTCAGGATGATGACGGCGACAACTCCGATCACCCAGCCAACTAGAAATGGGAGTGCAGCCCGACCGCGGTTCGGCGAGAGCAAGATCAAGATTGTGACGGTCAAAGGCACTGAGCTGATCGCGACTGCTACGGCGATAGGAAGCAGTGCGCCGAGTGCCTGCCACATCGCGCCTGATCGTCCCCCTGGTCTGAGGCGACCACGCTACCGCAGCCCGGCCAAACAGATCGGCTCCTCGCCCTCCTGAGGCAAGATCACGTCCGGGTGCGAAGGCTGAGCAGGCCGGTGGGTCCAAGATCGATTCGTGATCCGAACCGGCGGCTGGCCTTGTCCAGTGTCTTGCAAAGCCATCTGACATCACCATCGAGGGCGCGGTGTAACCGCATCTGGCGAGCCTGCAGCGGTGCCATCTTGAGCTCTGCAAGCTCACCGGTTGTCTGATCCAGTCGTGGAAAGTAGAGCAGGCGAAGATCATCACGGTACTGTCGGTGACCGCTAATCCCCTCATAGTCGTCGACAAGATCACCGCAGCCATACAAGATCAGTTTCTGGCGGTAGACCTCAAGAGGCCGGGGATGGTGCGAGGAGTGCCCATGCACAAGATCGACTCCGCCGTCGATGAGGCGGTGCGCGAAGTGGACCTGCTGCGAATCGACCTGATAGCCCCAATTCGAGCCCCAATGTGCCGAGATGACCGCAATGTCACCCGGACGTCGAACCTGCTGCACCCGGCGGCACAGCTCGTCGGCGGCGGCATCGCTGAGCGTGTTCACCACATAAACGCCAGGACGTTCATCGGCAGCCGCCCATCCGTACGGGATGCCGCTGCTCGGACTACCGAAGGCGAAGATCAACAACCGCGCTCCGGTCCGCAAGATCGGCACAACGGCAGGTGCCTGTGCTTCGCGTAACGACCGGCCGGCACCGGCTGTCCGAAGCCCAGCCGCGGAAAGGACATCGAGGGTTTCGAACAGGCCGCTGCGTCCGAAGTCGAGCACGTGGTTGTTCGCCAGCACGCACACGTCCGGTGCGATGGCGGCGAGCGCCGGCAGGTTGGCCGGATTCATCCGGTAGTGCACGGCCTTACCTTTGGCGTAGTCGTCGCTGGTCGTAATGCTCGTTTCCAGATTGATGATCCGGGCGTCGCAGCCAGCCGTGGTCAGTAGCTGCACGGCATCTCCCCACGGCCAGGACCAGTCGACCGGTTGGGGAATCTGGCCGCTCTTCCGGACTGCGAGGTCGACGTAAGTTCTGGCGTCGCGCACCATGGTCTCGTACAGCGCCGGGTTCCCGGGATTCGGAAGGATCTGATCGACCCCACGACCGAGCATCACATCGCCGCCGAGGAACAGTGTTAAGGCGTCCTGTCGCGGATTCGGCACTTCGGACATTTCATTACAGCGTAGAGAACCACGTCCTGAGCGCGCCCTTTGCGGTTCAACCTTGTGTCGGTAGATCGTGCGAAACTGAGCACATGGAGCGGCTTGAGGAGGGACTTCGACACTCAATAGTCGATGCCCTGCGCGGCGTCTATTTCGATGAGCGGCCAAGGATGGAGCGCAGCCACCGGGAGTTTGCCGAGAGCCTTCGCCGTGGCCGAAAAAACCTCGATCTTGATCATTGACATGTCAGGTTGCCACTTGGCTAGGTGCTAATTGAGGGGAAGCAATGGACACCGTTGTCGTTGTTGGTGGCACTGGCCATCTCGGCAGGGACCTCGTCGCTCGGCTCAAGGGCTCTTATCGGGTACGCGTGCTAGCTCGATCGGTGGGGTCGGATCCCGAGGTGGAATGGATTCGTGGTGATCTTGCTACCGGGGCAGGTATTGCCCAAGCACTCGCCGGCAGCCAGACGGTAATTCATGCCGCGACGCTGTCCCCAGCTGCTCGTCGCGGCTACTTTGTGCCGAAGGATCTGTGGACCAGTCCAAGCTCGGTCGATTACGACGGCACCGCGCGACTCTTAGATGAGGTCGGCACTGCGGGTGTCGGGCAGCTCATCTACGTCTCCATTGTTGGTATCGACAAACCGCGAGTTCCATACCTGCGGCACAAACTCGAGGCCGAGCAGCTGGTACGTCAGAGCCCGGTGCCTTGGTCCATCGCCCGCGCGGCCCAGTTCCACTGGTTGCTTGATCGCATGCTTGGCAGGATGGCGCGGCTCCCAATGGTGCCCCTGCCCGACATGGCCATGGAGCCAGTGGATACCAGTGACTTCGCCGACTATCTCGTCGAATCCGTTGGCCAGGGACCAAGCGGCCGGCTGGCAGACTTCGGCGGTCCAGAGGTGCTGACGTTTACCCAGTTGTTCGATCAGTGGCAGCAAATCAGGAAGCATCCTGCGCGCACCATGCGGGTGCCCTTACCATCGGCCGCCAGGGACGCGGTCACGGCGATGTCAGTCAGCGGTCCGGGCAGCCGGCACGGCAAGATCACCTGGGCCGAGTGGCTACGCACTCACCCCGCTGAGTGATCAGTCGCCAAAGTACTGGGTCGTATCTATTGGATCTGTCTCTATTTGTGTGCCGTTGGCTGCTCAGGGGTGGGTGATTGCTCTAGATCAACCTGGGCCAGAGCCATGGCCGGATCCTCGTCGGGCTTCGCCACGTCCTCATCGTGCTGCCCGGACAGCAGTGGCAGCACCCATCGTGACCGGGAGTCCACATCGACGAGTAGTGCTCTCGCAAAGAGGGTAAGCGGAATGGCTAGCAGTGCGCCCCATGCGCCCAGCACGAAGGCCCAAAAGATCAACGATAGAAAGCTCAGCGTTCCCGACAGGCCGACCGAGCCGCCCACGATCTTGGGCTGAAGACCACTTTGGATTATCGCGTTGATCACGATGTACAACACGATGACGAGGAGCATCGACTGCCAACCGCCCGACAACAGTGCAAGCAAGGCAGGCGGGACCAGGCCGATGACAAAGCCAATGTTCGGGATGTAGTTGGTGATAAAGGCCAACAGGCCCCACAGCCACGGCGCCGGTACGTTCAAGAGATACAGGACGGCAACGTCGAGTAGTGCGACTACAGCGCCGAAGATCGTTGACACTACGAGGTATCGCCGGGTGGCCGACGCGAACTTTCCAAGCGACTCAGCAAGCGGGCGACGATCTGCCGGCATTTGGTGCAGCACACCCGAGTAGCCCGACGCATCCAAGCCCATGAACAATAGCAGGCCCAAGATCAGAACGATGTTGGAGGCAAGTCCAGCCGCACCGCCGAGCAAGGTGACGATGAACCCACTGAGCTTTCCGACGTCGAAGGAGCTCAGTACATCCCTGGCGCGGGAGCCATCCATCCCGGCAGATCTCATAGTTTCGGTGAGCTGATCCCTGAGGTTGCCAAACTGCTGCCCGTAGTCACCCAACAGCGTCACCAGCTGGGCGCCAGCAGCGATGACAGCAAAGCTGAGTGCCAGCAGTCCTGCGAAAAGGCAGAGTAGGGCTACAACGCTGGCCATCCATCTAGGGAGTCCCCTCCGGGTCAGCGACTGCCGCAGCGGATGCACTGCAACGGTCAATACCAAAGCCAGAAACAGGGGCCCAATGATCCCGGAGAAGTACTGAATACCTACGATCAGTACGATCGCGGAAGCGCCAGCGACGAGCACGGTCAGGGCGCGCGAATTGACAATCGACTGTTCTGCCTGCATGTTCTCAATTTCCCGCCATCTACGGCCGCAGGCCTCACCTGTGGCGGGTGAAGATTGCATGTCGCTATGGTTTCCCCATAGCTAATGTGTCCAGCGTGCCAGCCAACGCCGTTACGCGACCGCGCAAACGGAACTACGTGTCCGTGGCGCGTACCCAACAGGCGCAGCAGACCCGCAGCCGGGTGATCGATTCTGCGACTCGGTTGTTCGTCGAGCGGGGCTATGCCAGGACCACTATGCGGGCGATCGCCGCCGAGGCCGACGTGTCCGTTCCAACGGTTGAGCTGCTCTTTGGCACTAAGGCGCAGCTACTGCACGTAGTGCTCGATGTTGCTATTGCCGGCGACGATGAGCCGGTACCGGTGCTGAGCCGGGCTTGGGCGAACGACGCGCAATCAGCCCACGATGTCGTGGAATTTCTGTCCGTTGTGGCAGGTGTGTTACGCGATGCGCAGGTCAGGTCTGCTGGCGTGATGCTTGCCGCGTACGAGGCAGCCACATCCGACCCTGACATCCACGTGCTCATTGCTGATCGAGAATCCCAACGGCAGCGCAGCGCGGCCTGGATTGTGGATGGCGTCACGGCCCGCGCAACGCTTCGCCCAGGACTCGACCGAGCTGCCGCTATCGAGATGGTGTGGTTGCTGATGGATCCAGTGATCTTCAGCCGCCTCACCCGAAATCGATCTTGGAGCACTGATCACTACGCGTCGTGGTTCGCGGAGAGTGTCACCCGGCTGCTGACTTCAGAGGGTGCTTAGCGCCGGCACGCGCCTCCAACCTTGAGGCGATAGCGCGCACCCTGAGCGCCACAAGAATCAGCCAGCCGGAAATTACAGTGACCAGCAGACGCTGCAAGAGTCCAACCCATGGCCCCTCCGCCTGTGCGAGCAGCAAGGACAAGGCGGCCCCGGCAAGTAGGGACGACCACACGACCAACGATCGCCATTGGCCATTGCGGGCGAAGGTCCAGGTCAGAACAAACATGCCGACGATGACACAGACGAAACTGATCAACGATGTCAGGGTGTGAATCCAGCCGGTCGTGGACTGAGACCAGACGTCAGCCGGGCTGTCGATCCGATCAGTTGGAAAGGCCGCGACGGCCAAAGCGCCTACGCCATAGATTCCGATGAGCAGTGAGCCGAAGAATGAGCCTCTGCTTCCTGCGGTCTCTCTCCGGATCGCATAGCTAAGGCCAACCACCCCGAGGCCCGATAGCAGGAAAGCCACTATCTGAACGGATCCGTATCGACCCAGGACTAGCTCACTGATGTTGTCGCCTGGCATGCGGTATTCGGACGCAAGCGGCAAGAACCACGCGCTTGCCAAAAGGGCCACTTGCCCAAGAAGTGCGAACAGCGCGAGTCGAGATCGCCATTTCATTGCAAGGCCTCCTTCGCCGGCCCGGCCAGAATATGTGCATCAATACAATCATTGCTCACCAGCATAGTATGTGGATCCCCGAGCCCGAAGCGGCCAGCTACGCTGAGCGGCCAATTATGCTGAGACAGCATCCGGTGGGGTGGCGGCTGCGTCACGCCAGTGTCGCCACCAACTTGACTCTGGCAGTTCGCCCGCTGCTTCCACGAAGGCATTCAGCATGGAGGAGCATGTTTCGGCATCCTCGATCTTGATGGATCGGACCAGCCGGGCGATCGCAGCGCGGCGATAGCGCATCACCTCACCCACCAGATCTTGACCGGAGTCGGTCAGTCCCACCCAGGTCGCGCGACGGTCCGCCGCGCGACGGAACCGCTGCACCAATCCTCGGCGAGCAAGGCGATCACACATCCGGGTCACTGTCGAGGGCGCGATCGCCAGAGTGGTTGCCAGGTCTGTGGTGCGTTGTGGCCCGCGAGAAGCTAAGACGACCAGCGCGCGGAACTGCACAAGTGTGACGTCTGGATCGCGCTGCGCCAGCGACTGCGCTGCCAGCGCGACCAAGACTCGACTGGTACCCAGGAAAGCATCAATGAGCGCGTTCGTTGCGGGCCGACTGCGATCATTTGGCACATCGCAATGGTTGCATAAACGCAGTCATGTGCCCTGAGCCCTTCGACAAGATCAGGACGCCGCCTGGCGAAGGGCACGATGTTGCGCTTCGACAAGCACCGTCCTAGCTTGTCGAAGGGGCTCAGGGCGCATAACGACCGTTGATCAGTTTGGTTGTGCCACCCAAGTACTTCAGCCCTGCGGCTGGACGACGTCTACCATCCAGGGCACACCGAACTTGTCGGTACACATGCCGAACAGGTCACCCCACATCTGCTTCTCAAAAGGCATTGTCACGGTCCCACCTTCTGAGAGCTTGTCCCAGTAGCCGCGTAACTCTCGCTCGTCATCGCCGCTCAGGCTGATGGAGATAGTGCCCGAACCCTCATCTAGGTCCATTCCGGGTGGAGCGTCGGAGGCCATGAGGGTGAAGCCGTTCTCGGTCTCAAGCTGTGCGTGCATGATGTTGTCGGCACCAGGTGCACTCGGATCGCCATATTCACCAAAAGTGTTCAACTTCAGTTCGCCACCGAAGACGTCTCGGTAGAACTCCATCGCCTGCCGGGCGTTGTCACTGAAGTTGAGGTAGGGGTTGAGAACTGAGGGCACCTTCGCTCCTTCCAAGTCTTTAACGGGTTACTCGCTGCACACTACTCAGGCGGTCTGACGCGAATCGGGGAGCCCCAGCATCGATGGCCTTCCTCGAGCGCGACCCGGCCCGGACGCTGCTGAGTTGGGCACCGACTCCGTAAGCGCAGCTGCTCAGCGCACGTCTCCCACCCAGCCGACGAAAACGGTCACGCAAACCGGTCCGGAGGCGTACGTTTCCCACCAAGCCGACGAAAACGGTTACGCAACCCGGTCCGGAGGCGTACGTTTCCCACCAAGCCGACGAAAACGCTCGCGCAACCCGGTCCGGAGGCGTACGTTTCCCACCAAGCCGACGAAAACGCTCGCGCAACCCGGTCCGGAGGCGTACGTTTCCCGCCAAACCGGTACGTGTAGTCAGCCTGGCCCGATTGAGCTGATCAGGAGCTGATGATCCACCGATGACCGAAGGGATCGTGAAAGGTGGCGGCTCGGCCGTGGCTGGTGGATTCGGGCCCGCGATCCAGCTTCGCGCCGTTGCGGACGGCCGCTTCGGCAACCGCATCGCAGTCGGGGACTTCCAGATGCAGCGTAACTGCACTGCCGCTCGCTGGGTCGGGCGGCGCTACGCCCACCTCCGGGAATGGGTCGGCCATCATCAGGAGCGAATCGGCGATCTTTAGCTCCGCATGACCGATCCGGCCATCGTCCATTACGTATGGAGTGCCTTCCGCCGTCGCCTGGAACACTTCGCGATACCACTCGATGGCGGCTCGGGAATCGGCAACACAGATATAGGGACTCAGCCCGCTCATGGCGCACCTCCTTCAGAGGTAAGCGGTGTCATGAATGACCACAGTCCACCCTCAAGATCACGGGCGGCATACTCGCGGAACCCGTACGCCATGTCTTGCGGCGGATAGACAACCGTCGCACCGGCGGCAACCGCTCTCTCGTGGTGCCGGTCCACATCATCGACTATGACCGCCATACAGTGCGTGCTCACCCCGAGAGACGCGGGTGACGCCAGGTGGTACTCCTCCGATGGTGGATGCATCCAGATCACACCGTCACCGACATGCATCTCACCATGGATCACTTCGCCGGAATCATTACGGACAATGGTCCCCGGGCCGAAGCCGAATGTGGCTACCAGATGATCATGAACAGCTTCGATGTCGTTGTACACCAGGAGTGTCAATCGTTGCGTCAGCCCATGATCGATCTGTGCTAGATCGTGAAGGGTGTCCAGTAATTCCTCATCTGTAGGACTGCCGGCAGCTAGAGATTCCCGAACCGTGATCATCCGTTCCCGATGACGACCCAGCGCCGCCAGCCGTTGATCAACTTGCTCGACGTGACGATTGATGGTATCAGCCAAGTCGTGTGAGGAATCCTCCAGCTCCCGGGCGATATCTGACAGCGGCAAGCCCAGTTGCCGAAGCAAGCTGACACGATAGAGCCGCTGAAGATCATCAGTGGTATAAACCCGGTGCCCGCTCAGCAGTCGCTCGGACGGTCGGAGTAAGCCGAGTTCCTCGTAATAGCGCAGGGTGCGGGCAGTCAGGCCTGTTCGGGCCGAGACCTGCCCGATGCGCCAGCGTGGCTCAGAATGATCATGCATACTGCCACGGTAAAACCTCACGTCGCGGTAGGTTCAAGAGCTTGCTTCCGTGCCGAGATCTGGCGACAGGATGGTCACGACACTTGAGTCGTCCTGGGAACCGAGCCCGGCGGCTTCGGCGATGAGGTACAGCTGTTCGGCCGCCGCTGCCAGCGGTAGCGGAACATGGCAGGTGCGGCCGACGCTGGTCACGATCCCCATGTCCTTGACAAAGATGTCGACGCGGGACTTCACTTCGGCGCCACCTTGGTACGCCTGCAGCATGCGCGGTCCCCGGTCGGAGAACATGAACGAGCTGGCCGCACCCTGCGAGAGCGCGCCGATGACTACCTCGGGATCCAGTCCCAGTCCACGGGCCAAAGCGATCGCCTCCGCGGCTGCCGCGATGTGTACCCCTGCTAGCAGCTGGTTGATCGTTTTCAGCGCTTGGCCGTCGCCAGTCCTGGCACCGACGATCGTCAAGGTGGATGCGAGGTGATCTAGCACCGGTCGAGCTACGGCCAGTGCGTCCTCGGCTGCACCCACGAGAATCAGCAGGTCACCCTTCCCGGCGCGAGCCGGACCGCCACTGATTGGGGCATCGATCAAGGAATATCCGGCCTGCTCGAGCTGATCGGCCAGCGTTCGTGCGGCCTCCGGCCCGACAGTGCTTGTCAAGATCACCGGGGAGCCGGGTTTCAGCGAACTGACTACACCTTCATCGCCGAACAGCGCGGACTCCGCCTGGCTTTGATCACGAACCGCAAGTAGGGCAGTGTCGGCGTTCTTGCTCGCACCGCCTGGAGTCGTCTCGACCGCAAGTCCTTGTTCCGCTGCGAGCTCGCGGCGGGCGTCGAACGGGTCATACCCGGTAACGGAGAATTTCGTCGCCAAGTGGGTGGCCATAGGGAGTCCCATTGCGCCCAGGCCGATGACCGCAATGTGGCTGCTGTTCTCGGACACAATGCCCTCTAACTCTCTTTCTCGAAGTGGAAAAAGTTCACCTGCTCCGCAATGTGTCGACGACCGCTGCGAGCGCATCGTCGTCGCCCACATTCCCCGCGAACACGATGTACGGGATGCCCCTAGCGAGTCCGGTGACTGGCTCCCACAGCGAGACGATGCCGGGAAGCATTGTGCCGCGGCACCATGCCCGCCGGATACCCAAACCGGCCGTTGCCGTATCGGATGAGGTAATGCCTCCCTTGGCCAGCACGAAGGCTGGCCGGATCTGGTTGGCAATCTCACGGACCGTGCCAACCAGCGCGGCGCTGACGATTCGCGCGATTGACAGGCTGTGCACCGCATCGCTGCCGGTTACCAGCGTTCGGCTGGTACTGATCACGATGTCGCTATCGCCTTCGCCGCTCTCCAAGAGTCTTGCGGCCTGTCCGGCAATCTCGGAGACGTGCCCGGCGCGAGCGGCGTCGTCCAGCAAGGTGGGAACATCCAGCTCGAGTTCGGTGATCTTGCCTTTGCTGCGGAGCCGGTCGAGCTGACGGGTGGTGAGCGGGACGTGAGATCCGACCGCGATCAGGCCGTGGTTGGCGGCCGGCCGGGTATCGGTCGGGTCGGCCGGTTGTGAGGCGCGGATCTCCCTCAGGCGCTCAGCATCTGCAGGGGGCGTGGGACGCTGTCCACTACGGGCTCGTACGAATGACGGCCCAATGCGATAGACGAAATTCTGACCGGCCGCTTCGGCGCGAAGTGCGGCCAGCACCACGACTTGCTGGTCGGCGTCCGTTGCGGTATCCACAACTACAGGTTGGCCGTTTCGAAGTCCGGAAAGGATTTCAAGAACCCGATCGGGGCCGCCAGTGCGGATGTCGGTCAGAGTGATCCGCGCGACCTCATCGCGCCGAATCCGGCCGGCAGTCTTCTCCTCGACCCAGTCACGCAGGTCTGAGTTGCGATAGCCAAAGCTGGCGTCCTTGGCGAACTCACTATGAGACACCGGGATCATGCCCTCGTTGGTACGCGCCCAGTGCACCGAATTGATCGTCACCCGGCCAGGCTCGACGTACGCGGGGCATACGATCACCCCGTCTACAGGCGTGCCTCTTTTCGCCAGCTCCTCGGCTAAGACGTCCGTCTCAAGGGGGAAGTAGCCACGCAGCGTCGAGTCGCTGCGACTCGCAATCGCGTACGACACCTGTTCGGCGGTGGCCGCCTGGTGGAGAGCGTCGACAACTTGTCGGTTCAGTTCCGCCGCATCAGCCTCAGACAGACTGCGAGTGTTGGTCAAGATGAAGAAGCCGGTGGTGTTTTGTTTTAGCGCCCACTGCACGTCAGCGACGGACCAGCTGGTGAGAACCGGCAAATCGGTAATCGTCTGGGTACCAGTCGGGTCGTCGTCGAGAAACACCAAGCGTCGGCCGGTTTGGATTTGTTCAAGATTGGTACCGACGTCCAGCTCTGGCGGCTGATCTGCAAGCAGTTGATCGAGCGGAATCGCACCGGAGAATGCTGGAGAAGGCGCGGCTGGATTGGCAGTGGTCACGGGGGCTCCTTCGATGAAGCTGACGTTATCCAGCGCAACCCGATGTAAACATCCCAGGAGATTTGGTGATCTTCCTGATTCAGACCAGCCAGTCGGGGTAACCCGCTTCCCAAGACACCGGCGCTTAGGCCGGGGGGAAGTGTCGCAATAACCGCAGCCGGATGCCGGTGCCGGCTCGTCGAGGTGAATACTCGCGTCGCCGAGCCACTCAACCAGAAGAACGCCATGCCGACCGGAAGGTGCGGTTGATCTTGCGGCAGGGGCAAATTTGATGATGGAACACATCGCCGTCGTCGGCGCCGGGTACATGGGTGGCGGAATCGCCCAGGTATTCGCGATGGCCGACAGGGACGTGGTGATCATTGACGCCGATCCGGGCCTCACAACCCGGCATCTCGATCGGCTGCGCCAAGAGGCTGAAGACTTCGAGAGCCGAGGATTGTTCGATCCGGGATCGGCAGACTTGGTACGTAAGAACCTCCGAGCAGCTACTAGCGTGGCCGAGGCGGTCGCTGAAGCAGACTTCATCGAAGAAGCGGTGCTCGAACGGCCTGAAGTCAAGAAGCCAGTGCTCGGCAGCATCGAACAGGCCGCCCGCCCGGATGCAGTGATCGGCAGCAACACCTCCACTCTGCCGATTGGTGATCTTGCGACCGGACTGAAGCATCCGGAGCGCTTTCTCGGCGTGCACTTCTCCAACCCCGCGCCCTTCATCCCCGGTGTGGAACTGATTGCGCATGCCGGAACCGATGAAGACGTGGTCAAAGCGGTGGAGGCGCTGATACCCCTGACCGGCAAGCTGACGGCCCGGGTTAGCGATAAAGCCGGCTTTGTCCTCAATCGGTTGCAATACGTGCTGCTGAAGGAAGCCATCAACTTGGTCGAGGAGGGCGTCGCTACGCCCGAGGACGTCGACATCATCGTCCGCACCACATTTGGTTACCGGCTGCCGTTCTTTGGGCCCTTTGCCATCGCCGACATGGCCGGCCTGGACGTCTACCGCGAGGGCTTCCGGACCTTGCAACTGCATTACGGAGAGCGGTTGGGGTTACCAAAGATGCTCGCCGATCTGGTCGAGGCCGGGCAGTACGGGGTCAAGCAAGGCGGTGGCTTCGTTACGCCAGCCGGCGACCAGGCCCCGCTGGTGACGTACCGCAACACCGCCTACGCCCGGCTCGGACAGCTGCTGCGGGAGCTGGGTTCCGCTCCGAAAGGAGGAAGCGACGAATGATCAATACTCCCTACACCGCCGAGGATTGGCCGATCGCGGCCGCCATGCTGCCGTTTGGCAGCAAGGATTCCCATGGCAATCCCATTCACGACGCCGAGCCGGAGGAATGGGCCAAGCACCTACGGCTGGTGCGGCGCGTCGGCTTCACCGAGGTGGACCCCACCGATACTTGGGTCCGAGTAGGTGATCTCACGCCCGAGCGGTTGTCTGATTTCAAAGGCGTGCTGAGCGATGTCGGCCTGACAGTACCCGCCATCTCGACCTCCCGCCGCAGCGTGATGGATCCGGAACACGGCGAGGAGTACCTCGCCTACAGTCATCGGCTGCTTGACAAGGCGGCGGAGCTCGGCGTGCCCATGGTCAGCTTTGGCTTCTTCCAGGAGTTCACGCCGGAACAACGGAAGGCGCTGTGGTTCTGGCTGGCCGAGGGCTGGCACGATGACGAATCGCCAGAGGCGCGACGTCGGGCTGCTTCCTTGATCCGCGAGCTGGCCGAGCACGCAGCCAACAACGGTCAGCAGATCACCCTCGAGATGTATGAGGACACCTACATCGGGACCTGCGATGACGCGGTGAGGTTCCTCAAGGAAGTGGACCACGAGGCCTGCGGCCTAAATCCCGATATCGGCAACTTCGTCCGTCTGCACCGGCCTATGGAACCGGTGCAGGACATGTTGGACAAGGTGCTGCCGTACACCAACTACTGGCACGTCAAGAACTATCTGCGTGACGAAGATCCGGCGACCGGTCAGGTGATGACCTTCCCGGTGCCGATGGAGTTCGGCTTGATCAACTACCGGGCCGCGATCAGCCAGGCTCTCGACCTCGGCTTCCGCGGCGCCTTCCTGTGCGAGCACTACGGCAGCGACGCGATCACCGTAATCGGCAAGAACTGTGCCTACATCCGCGACATTCTTGCCACCTTGATCGACTGACCCAGGACTGAAAAGAAGGAGCAGCAATGACATCCGCCCCAGCCGCTGAGGCATCAACTGTCCTCTCTCGGTTGCCTGATCCACGCACTGCTGTCGTCACGGGGGCCGGCGGTCCGGCGGGGATCGGCCGAGTTACCGCCAGGATCCTGGCTGAGAGCGGCTGGCACATCGCTCTCGTCGACATCAATGCCGATGGTCTGGCCGGCGTAGAAAAAGAGCTCCGGGAGGGGGGCCATGAGAACCTGCTCGCAGTCCCGACCGACATCGCCTCTGAGTCGTCTGTAGCTGAGGCATATAAGCGCATCGACTCCGAGCTCCCTCCGGTGGTGGGTCTGGTCAACCTGGCTGGCATCCCCTGCCCGGTGCCATTGCATGAATGCAGTTTGGAAGAGTTCCAGCGAGTTATGGCGGTGAACGTCACCGGGTCGTTCCTGATGCTCAAAGCCGCCGCTGCTCGGATGATCCCGCAGGGAGTTGGCCGGATCGTCAATACGTCTTCGATCACCGCCTTTGACGGCGGCGGCACCTTCTCCAAGGGCGTGTACGCGGCCGCCAAGGCAGCGGTCATCGGCATGTGCAAGGGCGGTGCGCGTGAGCTGGGTTCGTACGGGATCACAGTCAACGTGATCGCGCCGGGACCGATCGACACCGAAATCATGGGCGGCCGGCTGACCGAGGAGCGTAAGACTGCGATGTCGGCTGGCATCCCATTGGGCCGAGTCGGCCAACCTGAAGAGATCGCCGCGACCGTGGCGTTTCTGCTATCCGAGGGCGCCGGCTATATCAACGGAGCAACCATCCAGATCGACGGCGGAAAGCACATGCACTGAGTCCATGCGCCATGAGCTGTCGAAGGCCCAGTCTGCGCTTCGACAAGGTCAGGGCACCTCCACAGCAAGGAGATTATTCAATGGCCGATGTCACCATCACAGATCCCCGCCAGCGCCACGAGCTGAGCGATCGGGCAACCAAGAGGGTCTTCAAACGCCTGATCCCATTCCTGCTGCTGATGTATGTCATTGCGTTCCTGGACCGCAGCAATGTCTCGTTCGCGCAGAAGGAGTTCGAAGTCGACTTCGGCATCAGCGCGGCCTCGTATGCGTTTTGCGCCGGTCTCTTCTTTGTCGGCTACGCCATCTTCGAAGTTCCCAGCAACCTGCTGTTTAATTTCGACTCGACTCTCGGTGGGAACGCGGGCTTGTACTCGCTCGCCTTTGGTGCCGTGATGGGCGCAGTGCTGTTTGCGATAACCGCGCTATTCAAGAAGGCGAACGAGGTCGAGGCTGGTCACCTGGACGAGGTTGACGCGCATCACGTGCCGCACGATCAGGCTGAGGCGGCGCGGGGGCCGCACAGGCGGACTGCACAGGTAAGGCCATGAGAGCGCTGGTCTTACGGGATTTCTACGACATCGCAGTTGAGGAACGCCCCGACCCTGTGGCAGGGCCGGGGCAGGTGGTGGTTGAGGTGATCGCCACGGGAATCTGTGGCTCCGATTTCCACGGCTACTCCGGTGAAAACGGCCGCCGCCACCCGGGCCAGATCATGGGGCATGAGACTGTTGGCAGGCTTAGCGAGCTCGGGTCCAATGTGGAAGAACTGACCGTTGGCCAGCTGGTCACCGTCAATCCGGTGATGTCCTGCCATGAGTGCTCGGCCTGCCTTTCTGGCCAAGAACATTGGTGCAATCGGCGGGTCGTGCTGGGCGTTGCCCCCGAGATCCCGGCGGCGTTCGCCGATCGGGTCGCAGTCCCGGCTGGGAACATCGTGCCTTTGCGGGACGATATGCCGGAGGAGTTGGGCGCCCTAGTGGAGCCAATGGCAGTCGGTTACCACGCCGTCCGCCGAGGTCAGCCAAGCGCTGAGGATCGAGTGCTGGTGATCGGCGGTGGACCGATTGGACAGGCATGCCTGATGGCCGCCCGGCGTCTGGGAATCAAAGCGCTTGCCCTGTCCGACGTCAGCCCATCACGCCGTGATCTATGTGCTCGTCTTGGGGCTGAGGTTATCGACCCATCGGCCGGCAACCTTCCGCAGGCGGTAGCCGACCGGCTTGGCGGGCCGGCAACCCTGGTCGTCGACGCGGTCGGGCTCAGTCCGACCGTCGCAGACGCGTTCGCGGCCTCCGGCCTGGGCAGCAGGATCGTCTTGGTAGGGATGGGTTCGCCAAGGCTCGAACTTTCCGCGTACGCGTTGAGCACCGAGGAGCGGGCCCTGATCGGCTCCTTCACCTATAACGCTGCTGAGTTCATCGACACCGCCGAGTGGGTCGGCACCGTCCCGGACGGGATCGAGGCGATGATCGACGGTCGCGTCGGTTGGGAGGAGGCACCGCAAAGCTTCGACGACCTGGCGAGAGGCCGCAGTACCGCGAGCAAGATCTTGGTTTTTCCGCAGGGGCCACCGCAGCGGGTCTCGGCATGACGACGCACAAGATCGCCCACGTACGCGCCTTCACCGTGGGTGCCGGAGGCGGCGCGGACTACCACGACCAGCAGGGCTACCACTGGATCGACGACCACATCGCAACCCCGATGTCGCGCTACCCCGGCTACGAAGAGAGCCGCCGGAGCTTCGGTCTCAACGTTCTCGGCACGCTGGTTGTCCAGGTCGAGGCTGATGACGGCACCGTCGGGTTCGGCGTAACTACGGCTGGGGAGCCGGGGGCCTGGATCGTCGAGCGTCACCTGGCTCGATTCCTCGAGGGCGCTCAGGTGACCGACATCGAGAAGATCTGGGACCAGATGTTCCGGTCCACGCTGTTCTACGGTCGCAAGGGGCTGGTGCTCAATGTCATCAGTGCAGTTGATCTTGCTCTTTATGATCTGCTGGGTCGGCTGCGGCAGGAGCCTGTCTACGCGCTGCTCGGGGGTCCGGTCCGCGACGAGTTGATCTTCTACGCCACCGGCGCGCGTCCTGATCTTGCCCAGCAGATGGGCTTCGTCGGGGGCAAGCTCCCCCTGCATCATGCCCCACACGAGGGCCTGGCGGGTCTGCGGGCGAATCTCGATGAGCTGAGCGCGATGCGGGAGAAGGTCGGGGACGACTTCTGGCTGATGTGGGACTGCTGGATGTCGCTAGACCTCGACTACGCCATCCGACTGGCTACCGGAGCGCACGAGTATGGGCTGAAGTGGCTGGAGGAGGCGTTGCCTCCCGATGATTACTGGGGCTACCGGGACCTGCGCAGGAGCGCACCGCGCGGCATGCTCATCTCGACCGGCGAGCACGAGTCCACCCGTTACGGATTCCGAATGCTGCTTGAGATGGGTTGCGCCGACATCCTGCAGCCGGATGTCGGCTGGTGCGGCGGGATTACCGAGTTGATCAAGATTTCCGCACTTGCCGACGCGTACGGTGCACTCGTGGTGCCGCACGGCTCGAGCGTTTACTCATACCACTTCGTGATCACCCGGACGAGCAGCCCGTTCGCGGAGTTCTTGATGATGGCTCCTGAGGCCGATGAAGTGGTGCCGACGTTCTCACCTCTGCTTGTTGGTGAGCCGGTGCCGGAGAACGGCCGGATGAAGGTGCCTGATACGCCCGGTTTCGGCGTGGAGCTCAATCCCGATGTCGAGTTGGTCCGGCCGGTGACTCACTAGTTGGTGGCGTCAAAGCTGGCCTTGCTTTTCGGTTCCGGCAGGAATCGGCACTAGTCGTGTTACCTCGACCGGCGATGCCAGCAGCCCCTCCAGGGACGCGTTCAGCGCCCGAACGGCCTCCCCGGCACCGTGATCATCAAGCTCGTCGACCGAGCTCCACTTTTCGATCATGACAATGGTGCCGTCCGGCGCGTCGTGGATGGTATAGAGCTCACATCCCGATTCTTCGTGCACCGCGGCGATTGCCGGCCGGAGGGCCTGCACAACTTGATCATGCTGCCCTGGGGCGGGATAGAAGTATGCGGTCACGACGACAGGTGCTGACATGTAACTCCCCTAAAAATAAGAAATTGATCTATCGAGCGGGTATCACGGTCTGGCGTTGGCTGCCCAGTCCTTCGATGCCGAGCTCCATGACGTCACCGGCGTTCAGCCACACCGGAGGCTTGAAGCCCATGCCGACCCCTGGAGGCGTACCCGTGTTGATCAGATCGCCCGGTTCCAGCACCAGGAACTGGCTGAGATAGTGAACGATGAAGTAAGGGTCGAAGATCATCGTTGACGTGGATCCGTTCTGCCGTCGGACACCGCTGACGTCGAGCCACATGCTCAGGTTGAGGACATCGTCGATCTCGTCCGCCGTGACGAGCCAGGGCCCAGCCGGGTTGAATGTTTCTGCCGACTTGCCTTTGGACCACTGTCCACCGCGCTCGATCTGAAAGGCGCGTTCGCTGACGTCATTGACGACCACGTAACCGGCGATGGCAGCGTTGGCATCGTCTGCCGAATCGAGGTAGCTAGTGCGTCTCCCGATGACCACCCCTAGCTCGACTTCCCAATCCAGCTTCGTCGAGCCTCGCGGAATGCGGACATTGTCGTACGGGCCAACGAGTGAGTTCGGTGACTTGGTGAACAAGATCGGCTCATCAGGGACTGGCGCGCCGGTCTCGGCGGCGTGGTCGCTGTAGTTGAGCCCGATGCAGAGAATCTGATGCGGTCTCGCGATTGGAGCTCCGATCCGCTCTCCGGCGAACTCCCGCAGCTGTCCGGCCGCGCGGCGCTCCTGCACCACCTCGCCGAGACGAGTCACCCCGTCGCTGCCGAAGAATGCCTCATCAAAATCGCTAGCTACATCGGCAACATCGACGTAATGGGTGTCGTCAATCCGGACGACCGGTCGTTCTGAGCCGGCGGCGCCGATGCGCATCAGGTACATGACAGAACTCTGACACGTGCGCGTGCTGACCCTGTCGGCACCGGGGTTGCTGCCCTTGTACAGGATCGGGCGCATGATCGGTGGCTCGCCTGTCTTGGCAAACGGTCGTCGAACGCCTGGCTGAGGCCAACAGCTCGGGATGAGGCGGCTCGCTGATGAGGGAGTATCCGGTGCCGTGCCGCCGAGTCGCGTAAGCGGTTCAAGGGCAGCGCTGATGCTGCTGGAGGCTGGCGGTCCGGGATTGAATCCGATAGACAACCGCCTCTAGCGAAAGCCACTGGGCAAGATGAATAAGATCAAATAGGAATAAGATCAAATAGGAAGGAGAACCTTCATTCTTGCTTCCTCTCTCTTCTTGATCGCGCTCGTTGGTACTTTTGAGCACATTCCTCACACAGCAGGTGGTTGGCGAAATAGCAGAACTCCCAAGGTGAATGGCTGTCCCACCTGCGTCCGCAGTAGTAGCAGTGATCTCCATCGCCGGGGTAGGAATATTCAAGGTCGTCGAGGGTGATCACGATCGAGCCTTCCTTCTTGATCTTTTATTCTCGGTCCGACCAGAAGGATCCAGTCGCACTAGCTTCAGCAGAGACTCCAGCTGGGTCCCGGTCTCGAGCCGGCGACTAGCTGGAGTCCCTCCCCTGTATCGACCCAAGATCTAGTGACGCGCAGAATTGCTCAAAAGTCCAGGTATTGCCCCCGATTTAGCCGAAGACCGAAAGATCTGCGGAAACTCTTCGCTGGCGTGTGCTCACGCACCTGCTTCAACGGCTTACCGGACAGGACTCACCAGAACAGCCGGACCGTCAAAGGTCGGCGCGAGTCCAGCCGAGCTGGCACACGTTCGTGGTGCGCCGGCTGTAGTGGAACACTTGCAACTCGTACGCAATCCATCCGATTCTCCTGAGATCATGAAACCTGTTGACGTCACCACGGCGATCGATATCGACCGACCACGTCGCGTCGTGGCCCAATACGTTGCCGATCCTGATCATGCTCCGGACTGGTATGCCAACATTGACAGCGTCACCTGGGAAACCGAGAAGCCCCTAACAGTCGGCAGCCGCCTCGCTTTCGTTGCCCGGTTCCTGGGTCGGACGCTCGCCTACACCTACGAGGTGATCGACTTCGTGCCGGACGTACGACTCGTTATGGCAACGTCTGACGGCCCGTTCCCGATGGAGACGAGCTATATCTGGACCGATCTCTCCGCCGGAGGAACGCATATGACCCTCCGTAATCGCGGTATGCCTTCCGGCTTCGGCGGCCTCGCCGCGCCCGTCATGGCAGCGGCCATGAAACGCGCTAATCGAAAAGATCTAGCCACGCTCAAGGCGCTGCTCGAACGACGCTGACGCAGTCTGGGCGGGCCTTGCGAGTGCCCGCCGAAGGCTCAGGGCCGTGATCTTGAGGACCTGATCCGTTGCGCTCGAATGAAGTCGTGCCTATCCGGACAGCAGGTTGTCTTTCGCTCAGACGTTCGAAAACTGTCGGTGGCGGCTGCAACGATGAAGCCATGACGGGGGATGACCAACACGAGCACTCCACCGCCCGTGATGCGGTGGCGGATGCCCGCCAGGAGGCCGCTCGAGCGCAGGCTCGACTAGCTGAGGCGGCGGTGCGTTATGCCGATGCTCGGATCGCAGAGGAAACCAAGGTTGCACCGGCTTCGGGGCTGCCGGGAGGTATCCGGCCGAAGCCGGGGGAGTTTGTGGCTGATGAATTGTCGGTGATGCTGCGGGATCAGCCGTATCAGGTGCGTTGCCTGCTGGCCCGGTCGCGCCGGCTGGCTGCCGGCCTGCCGACCGTGTGGGAGGGGTTCCGGCGCGGTGATCTTGATGGTGAGCAGATCCGGGTGATCGATCGGGTGGCGCGGCGGGTAACCGAGGCTGCCACCTTGGCGGCGATCGATGATCAGGTGATTGACGCCGCCCAAACCAGAACGCCGAAACAACTATCCACATGGCTGTTGCGGCTGGTCGTGCGGTTAGAGCCGGACGCGTTCGCGGAGCGGCATCGGCGCGCGCTCGCCGACCGTCGGGTCAGTGTGGTGCAAGGCGTCGATGGCATGGGCTATGTCACCGGCGAGGTGTCTGCGGCCGACGCGGCCGCGATCGATGGCATGCTCGCTGCCATCGCCCGCAGTCTGGGCGCCGAGGACCCCAGGACCGAACAGCAACGCCGGGCCGACCTGTTCGCCGATCTGCTGCTCGGCCGGCTCGGCTTCGACGAGAGCACCGACGAGGCTGATGACGGTGATGACATCGAGTCGGGGAATTCGGATGCTGAGGCAGCTGCGGCTGCTGAGGCTGGTATGTCGGAGTGGTTGGAGGTTGAAGAGATCGATCCCGACACCGGAGAACTGCTCGGCACCTACTTGCAGCGGGTCGACCGCGACAGGCAACCGATCGGTGAACCTGTGGATCCGGTGACTCGTAGCCCAATCGGTAGGCCACCCAAACTGCTAAGACGGCCCGGCACGGTCCGCATTGGGGTGGTGGTGCCACTGTCCAGCATGCTTGGCGCCAGCGACGCGCCGGCTGAGCTGGCCGACCGGTCCGGATTCATCCCCGGGGAGGTGCTACGGCGACACATCGTTGAGGCGATCCAGGCCAATGGTGGTGATGAGGTGTTGTTCACCCGGCTGCTCACCGATGACGGTGGCCGGCTGCTGGATACCACCGAACTGGGCCGCTATGCCTCCAGCCGGCTCGCGGAGGCGATCAAGATTCGAGCCGGAACCTGCCGTTTTCCAACCTGTACCGTGCCGGCGGATCGCTGCGATCTTGATCACCACCAGCCGTATCCGCAGGGTCCGACATCGGCAACCAACCAAGATCCGTTCTGCCGAAGACACCACCGAGGCAAAACATTCGCTTGGCTGGCCTGCATCCGAGACGACTACGGTGTCGACTGGACGCTGCCCGACGCCGAACGCTATAGATGCCTCGATGAGCCGCTACCAACCGGAATGGCAGCCTGAGCAACCGCCGGGCTAGCGGTCGATTATCTGATCATCTCGGTGAGCACCATAGAACTCGACTTGTCGAGCCATGATCGTACGCATGGAGGTGCCGCGGGGTACTCCGTAGACGGTCCCGGGAAAATCGAGCTTGGACTGGACTTGCCATAGTTGATCATGTTGATCTGGCGCAAAGAGCTGGGCCGGATTACCTGCGGCGATCCACCCGATCGGGATGATCGTTTCGGGCTTCAGGCATGAGTTGACGTGCAGCACGCTGTTGATACGCAGTTCAGATCTTGTGCCTATAACCGACCCGGGAAACAGCGATGCTCCGGTCGCGATGAAGACCTCGTCCTCGATCGTCGCTCCATTCACATGGGCATGCGGCCCGATGAGCACCGCATCACCAACAGTCACTGGATGTTGGGAACGGCCGCGAACCAGCGCATTCTCCATGACCACGACATCGTCGCCGATCCAAATTTCGCCGTCTTCTGCGGTCAATACTGCACCGTGCAGCACTCGTGCCCGCTCGCCAAGAGTGACCGCGCCGCACAGCACGGCCGACGGTGCCACGTACGCAGACTCCGGGATCACCGGCCGTTCTCCTCGATGCGTAAGGATCATGGGCCGGGAGCGTATCGAGTTGGGGAGAGGCCCAGGGACCCGGTTGCTGGCGCTGGACTCGGCAACTGCATGATTGTCCGGTGACCCAAAACTGTCTGAGGGTCCTGTTTGGATATCTCCATCACACCATTTCCTACAGGAGGTAGACGATCATGCGTAAGGTCGTGCACTTCGAGATCCCAGCGGATGACGTGGAGCGAGCTAAGAACTTTTACGGCTCGGTCTTCGGGTGGGAGCTCCAGACCATGCAAATGGAAGGTGGCGACTACACCTCGGTAAAGACCACCGCGGTGGATGAGCAAACCCAGTTACCCACCGACCCGGGTGCCATTAACGGCGGCCTGTACCAGCGCTCGGAGCAGGCGCCATCGTCACCCGTGATCACGATCGATGTAGACGCCATTGACGATGCGCTGAAGCAGGTTGAAGACAAGGGCGGTACCACGGTCATCCCGAGGACGCCAATCCCGGGCATGGGTGCCTTCGCTTACTTCCAGGACCCTGAAGGCAACGTACTTGGCCTCTGGGAGACCACACCGTAGATTCCCAAAGCCCAATGCATCGGGCTGGCCGGCTCTAGCGACAGTTGATCAAGTGGCTAGGACAGACCTCACTCGCGAGGAGCTCATCGACTATCGGCCAACTGTCGCTGAGCCGGCTGACTTCGACGCGTTCTGGAATGAGACGATCGAGGAGACGCGTTCCTTCGATCTCGATCTGCGCCTGCAGCCTGTCAGAACTCCATACCGCACAATCGACATCCAGGATGCGTCTTTCCGGGGCTTCGCCGGAGATCGGATCAACGCCTGGCTGGTGAGCCCGCGGCAAGATCACGGCCCGCGGCCGGCAGTTGTGGAATACATCGGCTACAGCGGCGGACGGGACGTTCCCGGAACTGTGCTGTCCTGGGCCAGCGCCGGCTATACCCACTTTGTCGTCGACACCCGCGGACAAGGTTCGGCATGGGGAGGAGGGGGCGACACTCCGGACCCGCACGGATCCGGACCGCATGCGCCCGGCTTTGTGACGAAGGGCATCGAGCAGCCCAAGTCCTATTACTACCGCCGGGTGTACGCCGATGCATTGCGCGCAGTGGACGCGGTACGCACCCTTCCGGACGTCGACGTCTCCAAGATCGCCGTGCAAGGGATCAGTCAGGGTGGTGGCATCGCATTGGCGGCTGGCGGACTGGCGAAGGACTTACTGGCGGTGATGCCTGATCTGCCGTTCCTGTGTCACTTCCAGCGCGCAGTCGATATCTGCGACCGGGATCCTTACATGGAGATCACGAGGTATCTCGCGGTGCATCGGGCCGCGGAGGCTACGGCGTTCGCGACTCTGAGCTACTTCGACGGAGTGAACTTTGCCAAACGAGCCACAGCGCCGGCCATGTTCTCCGTGGCGCTCATGGACCAGGTATGCCCGCCATCAACGGTGTATGCGGCGTATCACGCTTACGCGGGCAGAGCAAAGGAAATAGTCGTTTACCCGTTCAACGATCATGAGGGCGGCCTCGGTCATCAGCGACTTGCTCAAATCACCTGGCTCAATCGCTTGATCGGCTTCGAGGACGCATAGCACGTGTGGCTCATCGAGGGATGGGTATCGATGAGATAGCGTCCATTCCGCGTATTCGGGCCTACATGCGACGTGGGGTCGTCCCACGTCCTGGAGCTGAGGAAATTATGCGCATCACGCCACGTAATACTCAGTTCTACGACATGTTCACCGCCGCCGCGAACAACGCCCTCGATGCGGCGTTGGTGTTGAAGCAGCTGGTCAATGCGCCCCTCGATCAGCGGCCCCAGCTTGCTCAACAGCTGCGGGACCTGGAGCATGCGGGCGACCAGACGACCCACGACATCATGCGGGCGTTAAACACCAGCTTCATTACTCCCTTCGATCGGGAAGACATCGCTGTACTTGCGGCAGGCCTCGACGACATCGTGGATGAGATCGAGGCGGCCGGAGATCTCACTGTGCTGTACAAGATCGATGAGCTGCCGCAGGCCGTGCACGAGCAGGCGGAGCTGCTGGAAGATGCGGCCCGTGTGACCACCGAAGGCATGGGGCGACTTCGTAGTCTGCAAAAGCTCGAGGACTACTGGATCAGGATCAACGAGATCGAGAACCTCGCTGACGCGATGTATCGGGCGCTGCTTGCCCAGATATTCGACAGTGGGTCAGACGTCGTCACCATGATCAAGATCAAGGAAGTAATTGATCAACTCGAGAAGGCAGCCGACGCCTTCGAGCGGGTCGCGAACGTCGTACAGTCGATCGCCGCTAAAGAATCCTGACGTGTTGACCGCCACGCTAGTTGCGATCATCCTCTTGGCACTGCTGTTCGACTACACAAACGGGTTTCACGACGCCGCGAACGCTATTGCCAGCGCCGTCTCTACCCGCGCACTCACCCCACGAACAGCCCTGGTGATCGCCGCTGGTGGCAACCTTGTCGGCGCGCTGCTGTCCACCGGTGTTGCTGTCACCGTTGCCAAGTCGATCATTGATCCGCCTGCCGGGACAGAGGGCATGGCGGTCGTACTTGCGGCGCTGGTCGGAGCAATCATCTGGAACTTCACGACCTGGTACTTCGGGCTGCCGTCCTCGTCTTCGCAGGCTCTGATAGGCGGCCTGGTCGGTGCCGCGCTTGCCTCGGGCAGCACGGTTTACTGGAGCACTGGCGTGGTCGGCAAGGTACTCATTCCAATGATCTTGTCGCCAACCGTCGGGTTCCTGGGCGGTTATCTTCTGATGATCATCGCCTTGTGGACTCTTCGCAACGCCAATCCCCACCGGGTCGATCGCGGCTTCCGAATTGGACAAATATTCTCCGCTGCGGCGATGTCCATCGGCCACGGTCTGCAGGATGCCCAGAAAAGCATGGGCATCATCGTGCTCGCCCTTGTCACGGCCGGCTATCAGCAGGACTTTACGGTGCCGCTTTGGGTTGTCCTGGCCTGCGCTTTGGCACTGGCAGCAGGCACCTACTCCGGCGGCTGGCGGATTATGCGTACGCTGGGCCGCCGCATCTTCCCGCTGCGTCCAGTGCACGGCTTCGTTGCCGAGACCACCGCATCCGCCGTGCTCTATCTCACAGCGTTTGTGATTGCAGCGCCGATTTCCACGACGCAGGTGATAACGGCGTCGGTTATGGGAGTCGGCACTACCCGGCGGTTCTCGGCTGTACGGTGGGGCGTCGCCCGCGAGATCGGTATGGCTTGGGTGCTCACCTTTCCTGCGGCCGCTACCATGGCAGCGCTCGCCTTCCCGCTGACTACACTGCTGGCACCTGGCTGAATGCTGGTCGATGATCGTCGCTGAGCATGCCGGTACTGTCAAGATCGAAGGCAGTTCGGCGCACGCCATTGTTGAGTCACAGTTCGCTATAATTTCGGCCAGGATTCGCTTCGGGTGATCCTCGGAGATGTCGGGAACTCGGCCCCAAAGATCTTTATCAGAACCAGGAGTAAATCGGGCGCATGGCGGCTCGTAAGACGACGGTCAGCATGAAAGATGTCGCCGCGCTGGCGGGGGTTTCACTCGGCACGGTTTCGAATGTGCTTAATTCGCCCGATATCGTCGCCGAGCCAACCCGACGCCGGGTAGAGCTCGCCATTGCAAAGCTTGGCTGGATTCCTAATGAACCGGCGCGGCAACTTCGGGCGGGTCGGAGTCGCTCCATTGGCATGATTGTCATGGATATTTCAAATCCCTTTTATACCGATTTGGTGATTGGGGCTGAGAACTGCGTGCGGGAACGCGGCTACTCCGTTCAAGTCGGAAATAGCTCGCAGGAAGCCGAACGTGAGAGCGATCAATTGCTGGTGCTGATGCAACAGCGGGTGCGAGGAGTGCTGCTTGCCCCTATCTGGGGTATTGATGAACGGGTCAGGCAACTCAAGCTTCGCGGAATCCCCGTTGTGCTCCTCGATCGGGCCGGGAACCAATCAGACTTCTGCTCGGTATCCACTGATGACGTCGAGGGCGGCCGACTGGCGGTCCAACACCTGCTGAACGAGGGGCACACGTCGATCGCTGTTGTCGGTGGACCTGGAGATCTTCAGCAAGTCCACGACAGAAGATTGGGTGCCGAGCTGGCAAGTTCACGGCACGACGAAGCAGTGCGGCTGCTGACCATATCGACCTCTCTACTCGATGTAGGGTCAGGCGTTCGTGCCGCAGAAGAGTTAGTTCTTATGCCGAGCAATGAGCGGCCCACCGCGGTTTTTGCGGCAAATGACCTGCTGGCCATTGGCTTGCTGCAGGGTTTTGTGACGGCTGGAATGCGCGTGCCCGATGATATGGCGATTGTTGGCTACGACGACATTGCATTCGCCGCAGCGGCAGCCGTACCGCTTTCCTCAGTTCGGCAACCGCGGCTCGCTATTGGCTATCGAGCGGCGGAGCTGCTTTTTGATGAAATAGCGGCGCTCGACGGCGAGGAATCACACGATCATCAGCAGGTTCGCTTTACTCCAGAATTAGTCGTACGCCGCTCCAGTGCGAAGAGCGTCGATCTTTCCCAAGTTATTGGCGCCTCAGGCTAGGCGGCCCGCGGTGAGGCGCCGACAGCAGCCACGCCGCGCCGGCGCAGGGCGCACGCCTCAGAGAACCTACGTCAGCCCTTGACCGAGCCGGCAGCCATGCCTTCGACGATCTTCCGGTTGAAGAAAATGAACATGATCAACGCGGGGATCATGACGAGCAAGATGTTGGCGAAGAGCAGGTTGAACTGAGTGGTGAACTGGCTCCTGAAGTTGAACAGGGTCAGCTGAACTGTCGCGTTCTGAGTGCCAGGCAGGAAGTACAGCGGGTTCTGGAAGTCGTTGTAGATGACTACCGACTGCAAGATGATCACCGTCATGATCACCGAGCGCAACACCGGGAAGATCACCCGGAAGAAGACCTGAACAGGGCCCGCCCCATCCACGATGGCCGCTTCGTCCAACTCCCGCGGGACTGTGGAGATGAAGGCGCGAAACAGCAGCACGCAAAATGGAAGCCCGAAAGCGATCTCAATGAAGATCAGACCGGGCATGGTCTTGAACAACCCGATCGTTTGTAGCACCCAGATCGTCGGAACGACCGCAGGTGGCACGATCAAGCCGGCCAGCACCAAGATACTGATGACAGGATTGAGCCGGCTCCGACGCCGCTGCCAGACATAGGCGACCATCGAGGCGAAAATGACGAGACCGGTGACGCTGGCGACTGTGAGGATGAAGCTGTTGATGTAGGCAATGACCAGCAGATAGTCGCGCGCCTGCAAAGCCTGCTGCAGATTGTCGAACAGTACGAACTGCGAAGGCCATGAGAATTCCAGTAGGTTCGCCTCAGCTAGGGGCTTAGACGCGGTGAGGAAGACGAACGCGAACGGCACCAGGAAGAAGATTGCGGTGCCAATGATGGCAATCAGTCCAATGACGATTGCGCGAGTGTTTTTCATCGATCAACCTCGTGTCGGTTCAGCCACCATGTCAGGGGGACGATGATGGCGCTCACCAGCAGGAACAGCACGACACTTCCTGCCGTCGACAGGCCATAGAAGCCAGCCTGGTATTGCTTGTAGATCACCGAAGCAATGGTGTCGGAGGCAAAGCCGGGACCACCGCCTGTCATGGTCCAAATCAGGTCGAACGACCTCAAGCCTCCGATCAGCGAGAGGGTGATTACCGTCGCGATCGCGGGGCGGGCAAGGGGCAGGGTGATATGTAAGAACGAATAGAACCGAGAGGCGCCATCAACCTGGGCCGCCTCGAAGTAATCGGACGGAATGGACACGATCCCAGCAATAAAGATGACGGTGGCAAAACCGACACCAGCCCAAATGTCAACCAGGGCTATGGAGAAGATCGCCAAACTCGGGTTGGTCAGCCAGTCGGGTCCTGTCACGCCGATGGTTGCCAGCGCGTTGTTGATGAGGCCCTTCTGAGGGTTCATCAAGACACTGAACGTAAGACCGACGCCGACCGTGCTGACCAGCACAGGAAAGAAGATGACCGAGCGAAGGTAGCCGCGGGCAATGATCTTCGAGGTCAGCAGCACGGCCAGGAGCATGCCAAGTACAACCTTGAGCCCGGACGTCATGGTGGCGTAGATCAACGTGTTACGCAGACCGATGATCAGCGCTTGTTCATTGAAGAAGAGCACATAGTTGTCGAGTCCGATCCATGTCGAAGTGAATAGATCCCACCGAGTGAAGGAGAAGTAAAAGGAGGAGATGGTCGGAACGACGAAGAAGATGATGAAGATGATGGCCGCGGGTAGGTAGAACCAGTACGGATAGGTCCCCCGCCGCTCCCGCCCCCTCCTGGTTTTGGCTGGCGCAACCGGTGCTAGGGGTGTCACCTCCGTGGTGCCCAATGTGCTCGCCATAGCGAAGCCCTTTCTTGTGGTTCTGCTGCCGGTCCCGGCTGAGACCGGCAGCAGGAGGTGTTACGAATGGACCAGCAGCCAGGTGTGGCTACTTGGCTCACTCCCAGCCAGGCAGACCCAGTTGCTGCGCCTGCTTCTTGACGTCCTCGTCGTAGAGCTTTGCGCCCTCCTCACCGGTCACCTGCCCCGTACCTACCTGGATGCAGATCTGCTCCAGTGCCGGACCCTTGATCGGCGACTTGAACTCCAACGCCGGGCTGGCCTTGCCAGCCTCGAGGTAGGTCTGAGTGTCCTTCGCGACCTGGGAGACGTCGGCAGGCAGCGTGCAGTTGCTGGTGAGGAATGGGCCGGTGGGTGGCGTTCCCTTGGCATACGCATCGCAACCCGGCTGCGTGGTCATGAATTCGACGAACTTCTTGGCTGCGTCGAGCTTCTCGCCCTCCACGGTTTTGGGGATGTACAAGCCATTACCTGGCCAGACGGTCAGGCCGAAGCTAGCGGCATCGTTGCCCGGGAGGGGGAAGAAGCCGACGTCCCCGGATTTGCCTGGGGCGACGTTCTCAATGTTGGCGGAGACCCCACCAAGCTGGGGGTAATGAGCGCCCTCGCCCTCGGCAACCGCCTTGATGCCGTCATTCAGTTCGGCCGAGGCGAAATCCTTGTTGAAGTAACCGGCCTCGTGGACCTGCTGGATGTGTTGGAACCCAGCCAACGCTGCCGGGGTGTTCGCATACTTCGATTCACCGGCCGTGTACTTTGCAGCAAAATCGGGCACCTGGGCCTCAACATTGTGATAATCGCCCAGAACGAACAGCTGGGAGGTCCAGGTCTCTCCATAGGACTGGATGACCGGGGCGATGCCGGCCTTTTTAATCTCCTCGTTGTTCTTCATGAACTGGTCCCACGTCTGCGGGATCTCGAGTCCGAGTTTCTCGTAAGTCGGGATGTGATAGAGGACGGCGCCGGCCTGCACGGTTCCCCAAGGACCGCCGTACAGCTTGCCGTCTGCCGCCTTGGTGGAGTCGACGAATGTCTTGTCGAGGGTCGATGCCCATGGCTGATCATCCAGGGCGACCAGGTTCTGTTCCGGCTTGATGGCCTGCAGCAATGAGCCGTTGTTGTACACAAAGACGTCAGCCATCTCACCAGTCGACAGCCGGGTCTTCACCAGATTGTCGCCCTCTGAGCCGCCTGGTCGCGTGTCGTGCGTGAGTTTAATGTTGGGATTGGCTGCCTGGAAGGCATCGATGATCGCCTTGGCACTCGCGACCTCGGTGTCGGTGCTGCCGCTGAGGAACGTCAGCGTGACACCACCGCCTTCACCGCCGGCACCTTCATCGCTGCTGCCAAGACTGCCGGCACTACAGCCGGCGGCGAAGAGCGTGGTCGCCGCTGTCAGGGCCACAAGCGCTCTGCCGCGACCCGCTTTCTTCCTAAACCTCATGTTGACCTCCAGTTGAAAAACACCGAAAAGCGGAGAGCTGGACTTGCCCAAGGTCACCTCCTGAAGCGTTTCAACGCCGAACGCTAACGGATATCACTTACCCCGGTCAACCCCGACTAATGCACTTGTAGCGTTTCGTTAACGGATAGTGGCCGGATATTGACCGGCCATTCGCACGGTGTCAGCGCGTTCAGTCGCTGGCTTCGGCTGCGGAGACATGGTGTTCACCGCTAACCAGCTCCTGCTCTGGGGAACCGGGTAGCCGTACTACAGCTGTCACCCCTTCGGGAACCGCGACGTCGGCCTCGATCCGGCCTTCGCTGTCTCGCGACCAGGACACAGCGATCTTGCCGTGCCTGGTCTCAAGGGATGACCTCGCCCAGTTAATGTCGTCGCCCGGCTGGGGTGCGATCAACACTGTTGAGTAACCCGGCTCCAGTGGCGCAATACCGCCAATCTTGCGATGCATCCAGTCAGCCACGGCGCCGAGAGCGTAGTGGTTGAAGCTGGTCATCTGGCCGGGATTGATCGTGCCGTCCGGCAACATCGAATCCCAGCGCTCCCAGATTGTCGTCGCACCCATGGTGACGGGATAGAGCCAAGATGGGTTTTCAGTTTGCAGCAGCAGCCGGAACGCCTTATCAATATGTCCGGTAGCGCTCAGTGCATCGAGGATGTATGGGGTGCCGGCGAAGCCGGTCTGAATGCGGTACCCACTCCCGGTAACAAGTTCCGCAAGCCGTTTCGCCGCGAGTTCCCTGACCTCGTCATCGAGGAGACCAAAAACAATCGCCAAGGCGTATACCGTCTGGGCATCACTGTGGATGGCGCCCTCATCGGTCACGTAATGGTCGTTGAAGGCGGTCTTAGTGCGCTCGGCAAGATCGGCGAAACGTTCGGCGTCCTCACTGCGTCCGAGCAAACCCGCGGTTTCCTCCAGGATCCGAGCGTCGCGATAGAGGCAAGCGGTTGCAACGACACCCTTGTCAGCCTTGGCATCGCCTGGCTTATCTGGCGGTGCGGTCGGATCTAGCCAGTCACCGAACTGGAAGCCGGAGTCCCAGAGGCCGTTTGCAGAGAGCAGCGATTCCACCCGACGTACATGGGCCGTCATGGAGTCGTACTGGTCGCTCAGCACCTGAAGATTCCCGTACGCCTTCCAGAGTGCCCACGGCACCCAGAGTGCAGCGTCGCTCCAGATAGCGGTGCTTTCCTGCGGCGGAAAGTGCGATGGTCGCGGAATGTATTTCAAGACGTCGGGCACAACGAACGGCACCATGCCATCTGCCGCACGCTGCTCAGCGGCCAGATCCAGCAGCCAATCGCGGAGGAAATCCTCAACATCGAAGAGGTAGGCGGCCGTAGGTGTAAAGACCGCGATATCACCAGTCCAGCCCAGGCGCTCGTCTCGTTGCGGACAATCGGTCGGTACGTCAAGGAAGTTGCCGCGGGTGCCCCAGACGACATTGCGGTGGAGCTGGTTGAGCAAGTCATGCGAGCACTCGAACTCACCGATCCGCTGCAGCTCCGAGTGAATGACAACGGCGGCAAGGGCGTCCGCCGCGATCTCGCCCGGCCATCCCTCGACCTCGACATAGCGAAAGCCATGAAAGGTGAAGGTCGGCTCGAACACATCGTCGTCGCCACTGAGTATGAAACAGTCGGCAGCTTCCGCGGTTCGCAGCGGCCGGGTGCCCAGCTCATCGTGCTCGAGTACCTCGGCGTGGCGAACCGTGATCGTCGTGCCGGCCGGGCCGCGTACCTGAAGCCGCAGCCATCCCACCAGGTTTTGCCCGAAATCGACCAGAGTCCTGCCGGCTGGAGAGGTCCAGACCTTGACCGGTTTCAGCTCCTCCTGGCGGCGAACCGCCGGACCGATGTACGGCGTAAGTCTGCTGAGGTCGAACTCCGCCCGCTGCACTCCACTCCACGCGTCGCTGGAAAATCCGGGTTGCAGCCACGCGTCAGATTGGCGACGGGCATCGATGGTCTGGCCGTCATAGATGTCATTGACGACGACTGCGGAAGGGCCGGCGGTCCAACTCTCATCGGTACCGACGGTTTGCACGTATCCGTCGGAGAACTCGATCTCCAGCTGCGCCAGCGCGGCAAGCTCCTCGCCGTAGTGGGCCCGGCCGCCGCCCCAGCCCAGGCGTCCGCGAAACCAGCCATTGCCCAGCGCAAGACCGAGCACGGATGTGGGGTGAATGAGGGATGTCACGTCGTAACTGCGGTAACGCAGCCGCCACTCATAACTGGTCCAGCCTGGACTATGCACCTCATCAGAGACGGGTCGTCCATTCAAATAGGCCTCGAAGATCCCGTGCGCTGTCGCGTGCAGGGTGGCCCGGGCAGCCGGCCCATGACCTTCCTCTAACGTGAATTCCTTGCGGAGCAGGGGTGCCCCGTCGAAGTCTTCATTGGACGCAATTGGTAAAGCAGACCATGTGAGCGACATAAGTTCCTCTCGATTGAAAGCTGTATCTCGGGATCAGCAGCCTGTGACTGCGCGATGCGAGGCAGGCTATACCGCAGGTTGCCCCCTCTGAAGCGGTTCAACTCGCGCCTTCGTTCGGCTGGGGGTGCCTACCCGATGGTGTTGACATCTAAACAGCCCCTCGATAGCCTCTGGGCTGAGGAATCAAAACGTTTCAACTCCAGCGGGGAGCAATTTATGGCTTCTGCGCCTGAGCAAGGACACCCCACGCTCGAGCTGCTGGACGTCTCGAAGGCTTTTGGCCCGGTCATTGCTCTTCGCTCAGGAAGCCTGACCCTCTATCCAGGTTCGATTCACGCGCTGGTTGGAGAGAACGGCGCTGGCAAGTCGACCTTGGTCAAGATCATCGCTGGCGTCTATCACCGCGATTCGGGAACCTTCGAGCTCGAGGGCCATCCTGTCGACTTCAAGTCAACGGCCGAATCCAAGGCAGCCGGCATCGCAGTCATCTACCAAGAGCCGACACTGTTCCCCGACCTCACGGTCACCGAAAACATCTTTATGGGCCGGCAGCCGGTGGGCCGCTTTGGTCGCATTGATCGAAAGGCGATGCGGCACGAGGTCCAAGGTTTGATGGCTCGGCTGGGTGTGAAGATCGATCCTGATCGGCCCGCCGAGGGATTGTCGATCGCAGACCAGCAGATTATCGAGATCGCCAAGGCGATCTCCTTGGACGCCAAGGTTCTGATCATGGACGAACCGACGGCAGCGCTATCCGGCGTCGAAGTGGAGCGCCTGTTTGCGGTGGCTCGCAGCCTGCGTGACGAGGGCCGGGCGCTGCTATTCATCTCGCATCGCTTCGATGAGGTATTCGATCTCTGCGACACGATCACAGTGATGCGTGACGGTGCCTACATCTCGACCGATGCCACCGCCGACACCAGCGTGCCAGAGATCGTACGTCGCATGGTTGGCAGAGACATCAACGAGCTCTTCCCCAAACAAGAAGCGAAGATCGGCGAGCCGCTGCTAGTAGTCGAGAACCTCAATATGCCTGGCGTGTTCCATGACATCAGCTTTACGGTCCGGTCCGGAGAGATCGTCGGGTTGGCAGGCCTCGTTGGAGCGGGCCGAAGCGAGGTAGCGCGGGCGATCTTCGGTGTTGACCCTTACCAGACCGGCAAAGTCACCTTGAACGGGAAGCCGCTGCCGGCAGGCAGTCCCAGTACGGCGATGAGTATGGGCCTGGCTCTTGTCCCAGAGGACCGACGTAAGCAAGGACTTGTCATTGACGCCACTGTCGGGCGGAACATCACTACCGCAATCCGACGACTGCTTGCGAAGTTCGGGTTGATCACCACCGGAATGGAGAATGACTCCGCTCAAATCTGGGCAAGCCGTCTTGAGGTCAAGACCCGTGCCCTGGATTCCGTGGCCGGCACGCTCAGCGGCGGTAACCAGCAAAAGGTGGTGCTCGGCAAGTGGCTAGCTGCCAAGCCGAAGGTGTTGATCATTGACGAGCCCACGCGGGGCATTGACGTCGGCACCAAGGCTGAGGTGCACAGGATGATGTCTGAGCTCGCCGGTCAGGGTCTTGGGATCTTGATGATCTCCTCGGAGCTTCCGGAAGTGCTGGGCATGGCTGATCGGGTGCTGGTGATGCATGAGGGGCGCATTACCGCCAACCTTGATCGAGCGGCGGCGAACTCAGAGTCGGTCATGTTCGCAGCCACCCATGCTGCCGAAGAGAGCTACGCATGAGCAGCTCCACCCTGTCCACGCCAACGGAACCGGGGACGACGTTCGCATCGCGCATCGGTGGATTGGCGAAGGCCCGTGAGACCGGCATCTTGCTGGCTTTGATCTTGGTGATCACAGTTACCACGATCAAGAATCCGGCCTTCTTGTTCAGCCCTGATGGATTCCGCGATCTGCTCTTGACGCCATCGATTCTCGTTGTCGTGGCGATCGGCGAGGCCATGGTGATCATCACTCGCAATGTTGATCTCTCCGTTGGCTCGATCCTCGGTCTGACCGCATACCTCACGGGCCGGATGTTCATCGACTTCCCGGGCATTCCGATCCTTGTGGTTTTTGCTATTGGTATTTTCGCCGGAGCCCTGCTTGGCCTGATCAACGGTGCGCTGGTGGCTTTCGCCAGGGTTCCGTCCCTGGTGATCACGCTCGGCACGCTGTACATCTACCGTGGCATCAATCTAGCGTGGACTGGGAGTGATCGAATCGATCCCTCGGAAATGCCGCGGGCCTTTCTCAGACTGGGTACACAGACGATCCTGGGAATCCCAGTACTCACCCTGATTGCCGTAGTGGTGTTGGTTGTTGGTGCCTGGTACATGAAGAACACCCGGGGTGGCCGGGAATTCTATGCAATCGGCTCCGATCCGGCCGCTGCTGACCTCTATGGGCTCAAGGTCAGGCGGCGGGTCCTAGTCGCTTTTCTGGTGAGCGGTGCAGCAGCCGGGCTAGCGGGTGTGCTCTACGCCGCTCGCTACGGCACGGTCAATGCCCAGGCGGGGCTCGGCCTGGAGCTTGAGGCTGTGGGTGCCGCGGTCATCGGCGGCGTCGCCATCTTTGGTGGCAGCGGAACGCTCTGGGGCGCTGCCTTCGGTGCCGTACTGCTGTTCACTATCAATCGCGCTCTCCCGGTGCTTGGGATACCGGACTTCTGGCAGCGGGCCGTCGTTGGCCTCTTGATCATCGGCGCAATCGTGCTTGATCGGATTCTGGCGCTACGACAGTCACGCAAACTCCTGGAAGCAAGGGACGAAGAACATGGCTAGTGTCACCGCGCCTGCGCCAGCCCCCGAAACCAAGGAGCTGAAATACCTTGACCACGGCCAGCCGCTATGGCGTCGGGTGCTGCTCACTCGAGAAATGGCGATCATCGGCCTGCTTATAGCGGTGATCATGGTGGCTTCCGCCGTTGTCCCCCGATTTGGCACCACGGTCACCTTGGGATTCCTGCTGCTTGACGTGACACCGATCCTGCTCATCGCGCTGCCTATGACGCTAGTGATCATCACCGGTGAGATCGATTTGTCAGTGGCCAGCATGGTGGGTTTGAGCAGCGTCATCTTCGGAGTGCTCTTTCAGGCCGGCCTGTCTATCCCTACCGCCGCGCTCGTAGCTCTGCTCGTGGGAGCCGTCGGTGGCACCATCAACGGCCTGCTCGTTACCGCCGTTGGCTTGCCATCCCTGGCTGTGACCATTGGCACCTTGGCTCTTTACCGTGGGCTCGCCGTTGGAATTCTGGGAACGACCGCGGTCACCAACTTCCCGCGCTACTGGACCCAGCTGGCGAAGGAGAGGATTGGTGATACCGGGATCCCGATCGTGATCATCCTGGTCGCGATCCTGGCTGTGATCTTCGCCGTCGTGCTGCACTTCACCCCATTCGGCCGTGGCATCTACGCGATCGGGCTGAGTACCGAGGCTGCAACATTTTCCGGCATCAGAGTGAAGCGTACGAAGCTGATCTTGTTCGTAGTGATCGGCATCGTCTCAGCATTGGCCGGGATCTACTACACGCTCCGCTATGGCAGTTCGCGCGGAGACAACGCGACAGGCATGGAGCTGCAGGTCATAGCTGCCGTGCTCTTAGGCGGAGTGTCCATTTTCGGCGGCCGTGGCGCACTGCATGGCGTCATCGGCGGCGTCCTCCTTATTGGTGTGCTGGCCAGTGCGTTGCGCTTGGCCAATGTCACGTCTGATGTCATCAACATCATCACCGGCGTACTGCTCGTGCTCTCGGTTGTCTCGTCAAGCGTCCTGGCGTGGGTGCAAAGCAAACGCGCCAAACCGGCAACAGCACGCGGACGCGGAACCTCAGTGAAGTAACACGGCTCCTAGGAAAGGAATCACATGAAGTTCGGCAACAAGCTCCGCGCCATTGCGGTGGCGGCGGCAATCAGCCTCTCATTAGCTGCTGCCGGGTGTGGTGGTGGCGGCGATAGCGGCGGTGAGGCAGCACCAGGCGCCGAAACCTCCGCCCCAGCCGAGGATGCCAACCTGGCCATCACTTTCCTGCCCAAGAATCTTGGTAACCCCTATTTCGACGTGTCTGACAAGGGCGGCGAAACGGCGATCAAGGAGTTTGGCGGCACCTATCAGGAGGTTGGACCGGCTGAGGCCACGCCTGACGCTCAGGTTAGCTACATCAACACGCTCACCCAGCAGCAAGTAGGTGCCATCGTGATCTCGGCCAACGACAAGCAGGCCGTATGCGATGCCCTGACCGAAGCGCGCGACACAGGCGTGAAGGTGGTGACCTTCGATTCCGACACGAATCCGGACTGCCGTGATCTTTATGTGAACCAAGCGACCGCCGAGGGGATCGCCAAGGTGCAGATTGACATGATCGCCGAACAGATTGGTGACTCGGGTGAAATTGCGATCTTGTCCGCCTCCGCCAATGCCACCAACCAAAATGCCTGGATCGAGCTCATGAAGAAGGAGCTGGAGAGTCACCCCAACATCAAGTTGGTGGATACGGTGTACGGCAATGACAAGGACCAAGAGTCCTTCGACAAGACCGCGGGCCTGCTGCAGAGCCATCCAGACCTGAAGGGCATCATCTCGCCCACCACGGTGGGAATCGCCGCTGCGGCCCGCTACCTATCGACCTCTGATGCCAAGGGCAAGGTTGCCCTGACCGGCCTCGGCACGCCGAACCAGATGCGCGAGTATGTCAAGGACGGCACCGTGAAGGAGTTTGCACTGTGGAATCCGGCCGACTTGGGTTACCTCGCAGCGTACGGCGCCAGGGCGGTGATCACCGGTGAGATCCAAGGCAACGAGGGCGACAAGTTCACCGCTGGCAAGCTCGGTGAGTACACCGTCGGTGCGGACAAGACCGTGGTCCTGGGCGATCCGTTCAAGTTCAACAAGGACAACATCGACCAGTTCGACTTCTGATTTGGGTATAGGGGCGGTGCCCGGCCCGTGTTGGCGTGCCGGGGCACCTACCCATTCCCATCTCCACCCATTCAACCGAGAACGGCGATAAGGATGAGAACTTTCGAATCAATCTCCGACCAGCTGGCCCACCAGGCCATTGAGTTGCCCTCCTGGGCATTTGGCAACTCCGGCACCCGGTTCAAGGTCTTCGGATCGCCCGGTACGCCACGGACTATCCAGGAAAAGCTTGCCGACGCTGCCAAGGTGAACGAGCTGACCGGGCTCGCACCGAAGGTCGCCCTGCACATTCCATGGGACAAGGTCGAGGACTACGGCGCGCTGCGCGACTACGCCAATGATCTTGGTGTGGCGCTCGGCACGATCAACTCCAACACCTTCCAGGATGATATCTACAAGTTCGGCAGCCTCACCCACGTCGACGACGCAGTGCGGCGCAAGGCGATCGATCACCATTTCGAGTGCATTGAAATCATGAACCAGACCGGGTCGCGGGATCTGAAGATTTGGCTTGCCGACGGCACCAACTACGCCGGGCAAGGTGACCTTCGAGGGCGCCAGGATCGGCTCGCCGAAAGCCTCGCTGAGATCTACGAACGGATCGGGCCCGATCAGCGGCTGGTGTTGGAGTACAAGTTCTTCGAACCCGCCTTTTATCACACCGATGTGCCCGACTGGGGCACGTCGTACGCGCACTGCGCTGCCTTAGGTGAGCGAGCTGTGGTGTGCCTGGACACGGGCCATCACGCTCCGGGCACCAACATCGAGTTCATCGTCGTTCAACTGCTGCGGTTGGGAAAGCTAGGCTCATTTGACTTCAACTCCAGCTACTACGCCGACGACGATCTGATCGTTGGTTCAGCAGATCCTTTCCAACTGTTCAGGATCTTGTATGAGGTTATCCGTGGCGGCGGCTACGGGCCTGATTCAGATGTGGGCTTCATGTTGGATCAGTGCCACAACGTGGAGGCCAAGATCCCAGGACAGATCCGGTCGGTGTTAAACGTGCAGGAGATGACGGCACGGGCGCTACTTGTTGATCGGGATGCGCTGGCGGCTGCGCAGGAAGCCAATGATGTGCTTGGTGCGAACCAGGTCTTGATGGATGCCTTCTATACCGACGTACGGCCGGCCCTGGCCGAATGGCGTGAATCCCGTGGTCTTCCTGCCGATCCCATGATGGCCTACGCGGAATCGGGGTATCAGCAAAGGATTGAGAAGGAGCGAGCCGGTGGCACCCAAGCCGGCTGGGGAGCGTGAATAACCATGACCAATCAGGTAATTGCGGAGCTGATCTCTCGGTCGAATCGGCTGGGCGCGGATCCGAAGAACACCAATTACGCAGGGGGTAACACCTCGGCCAAGGGCACTGAGACCGACCCGGTGACCGGTGAGCCGGTCGAGTTGGTCTGGGTGAAGGGCTCCGGTGGTGATCTTGGCACCCTGACCGAGTCCGGACTCGCGGTGCTGCGGCTGGATCGGATGCGGCAGCTGGTGAACGTCTATCCCGGTGTCGAGCGCGAGGATGAGATGGTTGCCGCCTTCGACTACTGCCTGCACGGCAAGGGTGGTGCGGCACCGTCGATTGACACCGCGATGCACGGTCTGGTCGAGGCGGCCCATGTTGATCATTTGCATCCGGACTCCGGCATTGCGATTGCGACAGCTGTCGACGGTGAGGAGCTGACCGCCAAGATCTTCGGTGACAAGGTGGTCTGGGTGCCCTGGCGCCGGCCTGGCTTCCAGCTCGGCTTGGACATTGCCAAGATCAAGGCCGACAACCCACCGGCGATCGGCTGCATTCTCGGCGGTCATGGCATCACCGCCTGGGGCGATAGCTCCGATGAGTGCGAAGCCAACTCGCTGGAGATCATCCGCACAGCTGAGGCCTACATCGCCGAGCACTCCAAGCCAGAGCCATTCGGTTCAGCCCTGGATGGGTACGGAGCGCTTCCCGATGAGGAGCGGAGGACCAAAGCGGCCGCACTGGCGCCCACGCTTCGCTCGATCGCGTCCTATGACAGGCCGATGGTGGGCCACTTCAATGACGACGTGCGAGTACTGGAGTTCCTGTCTGGCAGCGAGCATCCACGGCTGGCCGAACTCGGCACCAGCTGCCCGGACCACTTCCTGCGCACCAAGGTCAAGCCGCTGGTACTTGATCTTCCGGCAGACGCGTCGGTCGAGGACTGCATCGCTCGGCTGCGCGAGCTCCACGAGTCCTACCGTGCCGACTATCAGGCCTACTACGAGCGCCATGCGACGCCGGATTCACCTGCAATCCGCGGGGCTGACCCGTTGATCATTCTGGTGCCGGGAGTCGGCATGTTCTCCTACGGGAAGGACAAGCAGACCGCCCGAGTTGCCGGCGAGTTCTACCTCAACGCGATCAATGTGATGCGCGGCGCGGAAGGCCTGTCGACGTACCAACCAATCGACGAGTCGGAGAAGTTCAAGATCGAATACTGGGCGCTGGAGGAGGCAAAGCTGCAGCGCATGCCGAAGCCGAAGCCGCTCGCCACCCGGATCGCGTTGGTAACTGGTGCAGCCTCGGGCATCGGCAAGGCAATCGCGGTCCGGTTGGCTGCCGAAGGCGCTTGTGTAGTCATCGCTGATCTTGATCAGGAGAAGGCTCAGGCTGCTGCGGGGGAGATCGGCAATGGCGATGTAGCTGTCGGCTTGGCCGCTGATGTCACCGATGAGGAGGCCGTGCGGGCCGCGATTGATGCCACGCTGCTGGCCTTCGGAGGCATTGACATTGTGATCAATAACGCGGGCCTGTCGCTGTCTAAATCGTTGTTGGACACCACGGTCGCTGACTGGGACCTGCAGCACAACGTGATGGCGAAGGGTTCCTTCCTGGTATCCCGAGCGGCGGCTAAGGCGCTGATCGAGCAGAAACTGGGCGGCGACATTGTCTACATCTCCAGCAAGAACTCCCTTTTTGCTGGCCCGAACAACATCGCCTATTCCGCGACCAAGGCCGATCAGGCGCACCAGGTGCGACTGCTGGCCGCGGAGTTGGGCGAGCACGGCGTGAAGGTGAATGGCATCAACCCCGATGGAGTGGTCCGTGGCTCGGGAATCTTCGCCGGAGGCTGGGGAGCCCAAAGGGCCAAGGTCTATGGAATTCCAGAGGAGGAGCTCGGCAAGTACTACGCCTCCCGCACGCTGTTGAAGCGTGAGGTGTTGCCGGAGAACGTTGCCAACGCGGTCTTTGTGCTCTGTTCGGCTGACATGAGTCATACCACCGGGCTGCACATTCCGGTTGATGCCGGCGTAGCAGCGGCCTTCCTGAGGTGAGTCCCTCCGGATGGGTGGCCGCAGTTGATCTTGGAGCCACAAGTGGCCGGGTAATGCTCGGCCACCTCGGCCCGGATCAGTTGAGTCTTGAGGAGGTGCAGCGCTTTCCCAATGAGCCCGTGCGCACTCCCGACGGGCTGCATTGGAGCATCCTCGAGCTCTACCGCAACGTGCTCCTCGGGTTGCGCAAGGCCGTTAATGCCCAGCCCGAGCTGGCCGGCATTGGCATCGCCTCATGGGCAGTCGACTATGGGCTGGTAAGCGGTGATCGCTTGATCAACAATCCCTTCCATTATCGGGACGAGCGCACCGCGCAAGGTGTTGATCTGGTTCACAAGATCGCCGATCATGCCACCCTCTATGCTGCCAACGGATTGCAATTTCAGCCGTTCAACTCGCTTTACCAGTTAGCCGTTGATCAAGCAGCGGGAGTAATCGATCACAGCACCAGGATGCTGATGATCCCTGACTTGCTGGGATTCTGGTTGACCGGTGAGCAGGTCGTCGAACGCACCAACGCCTCCACCACTGGACTGCTCGACATTACGAATGGCAGCTGGAACGCAACCTTGATCGACAAGCTCAGCTTGCCGCGTTCGCTGTTCCCACCATTGGTGGATCCGGGGTCGCGAATCGGCTCGCTGCGTGATGAGGTGAGGGCTGAGATTAGTCCACCGGGGGCTTTGGATGTGATCGCCGTCGGGTCCCATGACACCGCCTCGGCGGTAGTGGGCGTACCGATAACCGAGCCGGGTGCGGCGTACGTGTCGTCCGGTACCTGGTCCCTGGTTGGCGTGGAGCTGGATCGGCCGGTGTTGACCGAAGAGAGTAGGGAGGCCAACTTCACCAATGAAGGTGGTGTCGACGGAAAGATCCGCTACCTGCGCAATGTGATGGGTATGTGGCTGCTCAGCGAATCAATGCGGTCCTGGGAGCGCGAAGGGCAATCAGTGGAGTTGACCACACTGCTCGATCAGGCAGCCGCCGTCGACACGTCGGTGCCGACCTTCGACGCCAACCATCCGAGCCTGCTGCCGCCCGGTGACATGCCGCAGCGGATTGCCGCACTGTGTGTTGAGGCCGGCGCCGAGGCACCCGAGTTTCCGGCCGTGTTTGCCCGCAGCATCCTTGAGAGCCTCGCCGAGGCGTACGCGACCGCCATCGAGGATGCCGAGCGACTCAGCGGTCAGAAGATCAACACTGTGCACATTGTGGGTGGTGGCAGCCGGAACACCCTGCTGTGTCAGCTGACGGCCAACCGCACGGGGCGTCGAGTGCTGGCTGGTCCGGTAGAAGCGACTGCTGCCGGGAATGTGCTGGTCCAGGGACGGGCGGCCGGGCTGGTACATGGTGAGCTTTCCGAGCTGCGAGAGCTGATTGCCAAGAGCTTCCCACCAGCGGAGTACCAGCCGCGCTGAAGAGAGTTGATGAGGTGCCGATGAGAACTGCGCTGTTCATCACCTGTCTTGCCGATGCCCTGTTTCCGGAGGTCGGGAAGGCGACCGTACGGGTGCTGGAACGGCTCGGACAGGACGTGGAGTTCCCTGCCGAGCAGACCTGTTGCGGGCAGATGCATGTCAACACCGGGTACCAAAAGCAGGCGCTGCCGCTGGTCAAGCGCTTCGCTGAGGTGTTCGAACCCTACGATGCGATCGTTGCGCCCTCTGCCTCATGCGTCGGCTCAGTGCGTCATCAACATGCCATGATCGCGAAGCGGTTTGGATCGCCCGGACTGGCGGGGCGGGTCGAGGCTGTGGCGGCCAAAACCTATGAGCTATCGGAGTTCCTCGTCGACGTGCTCGGCGTGACAGATGTCGGCGCTTACTTCCCGCACCGGGTGACGTATCACCCAACGTGTCACTCCATGCGCATGCTGCGAGTCGGTGACAGGCCGATCAAGCTACTCCAGGCCGTTGATGCCCTGGAGCTCGTGGAGTTGCCGGCAGCTGATCAATGCTGCGGCTTTGGTGGCACCTTCGCGATCAAGAACGCCGATACCTCGACCGCCATGCTGGCAGACAAGATGCACAACGTGCTAGCCACTGGCGCTGAGATCTGCACTGCAGGTGACAGCTCCTGCCTGATGCATATTGGCGGAGGGCTGTCACGGCTGCGGGCCGGCGCCAAGACGGTTCATCTGGCGCAAATCCTGGCCGCGACTCGCGAGGAACCGATGGTCCTCGGTCGCGCCGAGCGACAAGCCGAGGTGCACGCCGGACCCGAGGCGGTGCTATGAACCCGCCTGTGACTCTTGGGATTCCTACAGTTCCACCTACTTCGCCGCGCGGCGTCGGGAACCTTCGGGGGGAGGACAGGTTCCCCGCCGCCGCGCGGCGGACGCTCGCCGATACCCAGTTGCGGCGCAACCTCGGCAAGGCAACAACAACGATCCGCTCCAAGCGCGCCCAGGTCGTTGCTGAACTGCCGGATTGGGAGGAGTTGCGCGAGGCGGGTCGCCAGCTCAAGGTCCACACCATGGCGCACCTGGCTGATTACCTTGTTCAATTGGAATCTGCTGTCACCGCTCGCGGCGGGATAGTGCATTGGGCGCGCGATGCCATCGAGGCGAATGAGATCGTCATTGATCTTGTCCGTGGCAAGGGCATGGATGAGGTGGTCAAGATCAAGTCCATGGCCACCCAGGAGATCGGGCTCAATGAAGCATTGGCCGAGGCCGGCGTCGCCGCCCTGGAAACTGATCTTGCTGAGCTGATCGTCCAGCTCGGCCACGACAAGCCGTCGCACATTTTGGTGCCGGCGATCCACCGGAACCGAGCGGAAATCCGGGAGATCTTCTTGCGCGAGATGGCCGACGTTGACGCTGGACTTACCGATGAACCGGTGGCTCTGGCAGCCGCGGCTCGCCAGCACCTGCGACGTAAGTTCCTCTCCGCCAAGGTGGCGATTAGCGGCGCAAACTTTGGGATTGCCGAGACTGGCACGCTTGGGGTCGTCGAGTCGGAGGGCAATGGCCGGATGTGCCTTACCCTGCCGGAGACCTTGATCACGGTCATGGGCATCGAGAAGCTGGTCCCGCGCTGGCAAGACCTGGAGGTCTTCCTGCAGCTGCTGCCGCGGTCCTCAACTGGGGAACGGATGAACCCCTACACCTCCATGTGGACCGGCGTAACGCCGGGCGACGGACCGCAGGAGTTCCATTTGATCTTGCTCGACAATGGCCGAACCGCGGTGCTAGCGGACGCGGAGGGTCGGGATGCCCTGAACTGCATTCGTTGCAGCGCTTGCCTCAATGTGTGCCCGGTCTACGAGCGGACTGGCGGACACGCGTACGGATCGGTGTACCCCGGTCCCATCGGAGCTATCTTGTCGCCACAACTCACCGGGATAGAGGACAACGCGTCGCTGCCGTACGCCTCGTCGCTCTGCGGCGCGTGCTACGACGTCTGCCCCGTCAAGATCAACATTCCGGAGATTTTGGTGCACCTGCGGGCCAAGCACACTGAGACGTACGCCGCCGAGCACCGGCTGCCAAGCGCCGAAGCATCGGCCATGGCTGCGGCGGCCTGGGTGATGAGCGATCCGAAGCGCTGGACGCTGGCACTTCGGAGTGGACGACTGGGCCGGATACTCGGCCGGAAGCGGGATGCGATCGGCGACGTGCCGCTGCCGCTAGCGAAGCAATGGACCGACGCCCGTGATCTTGCGCGTCCGCCAAAGCAGACCTTCCGCGACTGGTGGGCCGCCGAGCATGGGGGAGACCGGTGAACGCTCGGGAGGAGGTGCTAGCCCGGATTGCCGCCGCTCATGGGACAGCACCGCCACCTAACCTCCGTTACGAGGACATCAGTCGGGGGTATCAGACCAGCTCAGATGCTTCAGCCGAAGCGCTGACAGAGCTCTTGATCGATCGGTTGGTGGACTATCGGGCACAGGTTCGGCAGTGCGTTGCCAATGATCTTGCGCAGACCCTCGCTGCTGCGTTGGCCGATCGGGCCGCCGAAACGGTAGCTGCGCCATCCGGTCTGGATGCTTCCTGGACGGCAAACCTTTCCGCGGATGTGCTCACCGATGGAACTGGGGCTGATGATCAATTGAGCGTCTCGCAACTGGAGACCGTCGACGGTGTGATCACCCGCTGCGCCGTTGCGATCGCTGAGACTGGAACGTTGATCTTGGACGGTACGCCAGGGCAGGGTCGCCGCATCCTCACACTTATCCCGGACTATCACCTATGCGTGGTGTTTCCCGACCAGATCGTGGCCGACGTGCCGCAAGCGCTGGCACGACTGGACGGGACTCGGCCGCTGACCATGATCAGTGGCCCAAGCGCCACCAGCGACATTGAGCTGAATCGCGTAGAGGGAGTCCACGGCCCCCGCACTCTTGAGGTCATCATCGTGCAGAGGAGTGAATAATGCCGCGCTATTGCTTGTTGGGCCATGTTGATCCCAGCCGGCTCGATGAATACCGCGAGGCGCACCGCGCCGTCTGGCCGGAGCTGCTGGAGGCACTACGCGACGCGGGATGGCGTAACTATTCGCTCTTTCTCCGTGACGATGGCCTGCTTATCGGCTACGCGGAAGCAGATGATCTTGCCGTAGCGCAAGAGAAAATTGCCCAAACCGAGATCAATGCCCGCTGGCAGGCCGCCATGTCAGAACTCTTTCAGTCCGAGGGCGCTCCGGACGAAGCCTGGGAGATCATTCCCGAGGTTTTCAGTCTCGAAGATCAACTTCGAAGTACTCGGGCGGATTCAACCAAGGGCAGCTAGATGTCGACGACCGGCGCCCTTACGTTTGGAGTCAGCCTCAAGATGTATTTCGGCGTCGAGGAGACGCTCAGCTGGTGCCGCCAGGTCGCGGAAATTGCGAAACGGCATGAGGCAGTTATCAGCGGTGCAGCCGAAATCTTCGTGCTGCCCTCCATGCCTGTTGTCGCGCAGGTGAGGGACGTTTTCGCCGAAACGCCAATTTCTGTGGGCGCCCAAAACCTGTTCTGGGAAGACAGAGGCGCATTCACTGGTGAGGTCAGTGGAGTAATGCTGCGTGAGCTGGGGTGCCGGTACGTTGAGGTCGGCCACGCCGAACGTCGTCGACTTTTCGGCGAAAGCAACGAGATCGTTGCGATCAAGGTGGCTGCCGCATTGCGTAACTCGTTGGTGCCCGTGATCTGTGTGGGTGAGATGCAGCGCGGCAACATGCAGCAAGCCAGTGCCTCTTGCATGACAGAGCTTGATGCAGCGCTGCAATACGCCACAAATAACCAGGTGCTTGGGCCAGTAGTCGTCGCTTACGAACCACAATGGGCAATAGGTGCGCCCGCACCTGCCCCGCCGGAGCACATTCGTCATGTCTGCGGTGAGCTGCGGCGGTGGGTGGCTTCACGTGCATCGGAATTGCCCAGTAGCCGCGTCATTTATGGCGGGAGTGCGGGTCACGGGTTATTGAGCCGCTTGGCGGATTCTGTGGATGGTCTCTTCCTCGGTCGTTTCGTTCATGACCCGAACACATTCAAAGTGATACTCGATGAAGTGGCTGCCATCAAGAACCACAGTGGATAGAGTCGTATGGCAATCGGATTGAGTACTTACACGTTTTTCTGGCGATTTTCCGAAACAGCGGAGCGGCCACTGACACTGATTGACATGGTGCAGAAAACACATGAGCTAGGGCTTTCGGTGTTCCAGATCTGTGATTATGCACCAATTCAAGCGATGTCAGATGCCGAGCTTGTCCAGGTAAGAGATGTCGCCGAATCATCGGGCGTCCAATTGGAGCTGGGAACCCGCGGCATTCAGAAGTCCCATCTGTTGAATTATCTCGACCTCGCATCGAAGCTTGGTGCAACGTTCTTACGCACAATGCTTCACATCCCCGATCACAAGCCCAGCGTTTTCGAGGCTATCGGGTTGTTGAACGAGGTAATCCCGGTCTGCGCTGATCGCGGCATCACCATCGGTCTTGAGACATATGAGCAGGTGTCGACCGATGATCTAATCCGTGTCATGGAAGGTATCGGCAGCCCTTTCCTAGGCGTATGTCTGGATCCCGCTAACAGCGTTGCTCGGCTCGAATTGCCCACTGACGTCATTAATCGGACCGCGCCTTTCGTCGTCAATATGCACATCAAGGACTTTACTTTTACTCGTCAGGCCGGCTGGGTCGGATTTATCTTGATCGGTTGTCCGCTGGGCGAAGGTCTCCTCGACTACGACCGCATGATCGAGGTGGTACAACCAGGGGCCAAGGTAAACCAGATCGTCGAGCATTGGCTCCCATGGCAGAGGGACAGCCAGGAAACCTGCCAGCTTGAAGAGCAATGGACACAGCGCAACGTCGATTTTTTAAGGAGCAAGCATGGGTAGTGAGCAGCTGACGGTGGCCGTCATCGGCGCAGGCGGCAAAATGGGAATGCGTGTCTCGGCCAATTTAGACCGCAGCCAACATAACGTGCTATTCAGCGAGACATCTTCGACCGGTCAAGAACGGGTACGGGCCGAGAGCCGGCAAATCACCGACACCGAAGATGCAGTTAGACGAAGCGACGTTGTGATTCTTGCAGTGCCAGACGTAGTTCTCGGTGACGTCTCTCACACTGTGGTTCCCCCAATGAAGACCGGTGCAGTTCTGCTCACGCTCGATCCGGCAGCCGCCTACGCCGGCCTGCTGGCAAAGCGCGATGACGTCTTCTTTGCATGTGCGCACCCTTGTCACCCTTCGGTATTCCTAGAGCGAACCACAAAAGAGGAATGGGCAGATACATTCGGTGGTATAGCGGCGCCGCAAGACGTCGTAGCGGCCTTGGAGTCGGGCAACGATGAGGTGCGAGAGAAAGCCGAAAGTGTAATCCGGATCATCTATGCCCCCGTCATTAATGTGCACTGGGTTACCGTCAAGCAGCTTGCCGTCCTCGAACCGACTCTTGTCGAGACCATCGCATGCATGATTGGCGCCTTTCTCAACGAGGCGCTACAGGAGGCCGTGAAGGGCGGTATTCCGGAGCCAGCCGCCAAGGCGATGTTGTTCGGGCATACTCAGATCGCACTCGCCAATGCTTTGCGTGGCGACAACCCCTTCTCCGCGGCATGCCTGATCGCCATGGACTATGGGCGCGAGAGCATTGTCAAGGAAGACTGGAAGAAGGTCTTCGATGATCGTGAGCTTGACAAGGTGATTGGCCGCATGCTGCAAACCGATTCAGACATGCGGAGCCACAGTAGTAGTAGTAGTAGTAGTAGTAGTAGTAGTAGTAGTAGTTAGGTGCTGGGCAGTAGCTAGACCTTTTCAGTCTTCTTCACCAAGGTATTCAGCTCCGATATCTGGTCTTGACGCTGCCAACCTTGGAGTGCTTGGCATGAAACTGAAATATTCCGGTTGCAGGTGCTGGATATCCGTCATAAGCCACATCCACCCGGTCTCCCGGCTGAATCTCATAGACAGCACTCCAGTGTTGTCCCACCAACCGAGGCGGGTAAATCCGCGGTACGCAGCAAGCTGCGTTGGCGTGTCTAAGCCGGGAACTGCGGTGAACATCAGGTGGGCGAGCCACACCTTATTGATGCCACCGTGTGCGACGACCACGATCAGCCGCTCGGTACGCGCCTCGAGATACCGCCGAATCTCCTCGGCGCGCCGCCACAAGTCGTAGAGGTTCTCCTCGTCCGAGTAGTGGCCTTCAGGTTGATCAGCAACTGCCAAGGCGGCGTGCTGGATCTCTCGTGCCCGAGGATCGTCGAACCGCAGCCCTTGCAGCTCGGACGGGACGTCAATCTCGCGGAGCAGTGAGGCATGGTTCCTGACGTCAGGATGTCCGGCCGGCAGGTCGACCCATGAGGCACCCTGCCACACCGGAACCACATGTGGGACGCCAGTCACCGCAGCGATCGCACCCGCCGTGCTACGTGCTCGTAGGTAGCTGCTGCTGATGATCACATCGACCGGTAGCGTCGTCAGGCGTTCCGCGAGGCGCCGGGCATCCTCGGCGCCAAGTGAGGTGAGAGGGTCGGAGTCGTACTGATTGCCAGCCTGAAAGGTGTTGGTGGCGTTCGTTTTGCTTTCGCCATGGCGAATAACGATGAACTGCTGAAAATCACTCATGCCGTCACCTGATCGACGAGTGAGCGGATGAATTCATGTGTCACCTCAACATCTACGGTGTCGGTCTGGTTCTGGTCTACGCGAGCTTCTCGGTGCTCGGCTTGAAGGATCGCCTGCACGAGTTGGGCCGTGAGCAATGACTCCTTGGCGACCTGGCCGGGATAGGTCTCCCAGAATCCGGACGACAGTTCCCGGTCACGCGTCAGAGCCGCTGGCGGCTCACTTTCACGGCGATAGCGAAGCTCATTGAATGCGACGTTGTTCATCATCGGTGCGATGTCCCAGGAAGGGTCACCTATCAGTGGGTTGGGATCGAAGAGCCCGACGGTGATCGGGCGATAGCTATATACCCCAACGTTGCGAATTGTCACGTCGCCGTGTAGGAAACGCCCCTCCGAGACGAAGGGACAGGCCCTGATGAAGGCGCGTGCTGCCCCAATCTGATCATGGTCTATGCCCAACTGTTGGACGAAGTCGGCATGCAGTGCGAAGAAATCCTCAAGGTACGCGCTCCAGGTGTCATAGGTGCGCTCGCTTCCGAGGGAGTCCCCGAAGTTGCCGAAGCCCGTACGCTCTACCGCCTGATGCAAGCAGCGCAGCTCGGCGCCGATCGCTCGTCCCAGCTCTCGAGCGCTTTCCGGCGACCGCTCGACAAAATCGTCTGCGGTCTCTATGACGTCGCCGTCGTCATTCTTCAATGCGGCGAGGATCAGGTACTTGATCGGCGGGTCTCCTGACGATGGCACCGCGCCTATGCCCAGCACCTCAGGAACCCGATCGGTGTGCGGCTTCCAGGCTCGCAGCGCGCTAGCCTCTGCCTCGAGTCCCTCGCTGTTGAACTTGACGACAACATCCCCGTCGGGGCGTTTCACCAGATAGGTGGCCGCGTCAACCCCACCTCCCATCGAGTCGACCTGATCAGGCTCCATCTGATCAAGTTTTGGTAGGTCGGGAAACTCGCCACTTTCTTCAAGCAGCCACCTCAGGTGGGCCTCTGCCTCCTGATGCAGCTCTTCCTGCGAAGCCGAACTAGCCGCCATGATCATCTTTTTTGGTAGCTGGTGGTGAGCTATCCAGATTGAGAAGTGCGGCCGCGGTTCCGGTATCGGTGACCAGGACGTTGACCCAACCACCGATCACCGCGGCGTGAATGGCACCATGTTTGCTCTCGCCGCCGGCGATCCCGATGCGCCGCGGGACTTTGCGCAGAGTGTTTGCATCGATGCCGACAACTCGATCATCGAGATCGCTGGGCACCAGGCTTCCCGCCGAGTCGAAGAATCGCAGGCAAACGTCACCGACTGCACCGACCGCATGCAATCTGTCTTGGTCAGCCAGATCCGCCGCATTGCCGCTGGCGCGCAAGAGCGGTGACGGTGGGAGGCTGCCAATACCCGCCAGCACCATGGTCAGGCGGCCCCATTCCCTGGCGATGGACTCCATCGCCGGGTCATTGAGCAAGCTCTCTCGCACGGTCCTGTTACCGACCAGCGCAGGAGCGGGGATGAAGGTTGCGCTAGCCCCAACGAGTCTGGCGAATTCGGTGAGGAGCCGATTGCCTTGAGTCTGGACTGAAGAACTTCCGATGCCTCCCATGAGCTGAATGACGCTCTCTGCGCCGGGAATGCGGAAGGGTCGCATCCGGTCCACAACGGCGAGCAGGGTTTGGCTCCAGCTGGAGATTCCAATGCGTTCCCCGCCCGTCAGGGTGGTCTCCAAATATGTGGCACCAGCCGATCCCAGCCCGGCGATGATCTCTTCGTCAGTCCCTTCGACGTCAACGACCACCGCCTCGGCTAAGCCATACCTCTCCTCAAGCGCTTCTTCGATTGCGGTGTGCACACCTGGCGCCACTGCGACGACGGTACGAACGATGCCCAGTTCAGCGGCGCGTTTGAGCAGCCGCGACACTCGAGCCTGCGAGAGGTGCAAGGTTTCCGCGATGTCGGTTTGGCGGATACCCCGTTCGTGGTACATCCGCGCGACCTTGGTGATCAGCCGGAGCTGTCCGTCGGTTGGAGCTCGAGCAATGCTTCCGGGCGATGCCGACATTGGACCTCCTAGGGCTGGGTGGTCTATGTTGCCAGGCTTGCTGAATATTAATGCAGTGCGGCTCACTGAACTGCAACAGGTTGCGACGCTTTTACCCAGGCAGGTGTGGTTTCAGCACAGATCAGGATTGAGGGCTCGTAACGGTCAATCTCAATGGGCACATAGTTCGGCGGTCGTTCCCCCGATTTCAATACCGCGCCGGTACGCGGATCGATCAGCCAGTACTTGGACGGAAGGCGTCCGTCCGCGTCGAAGAACACCCAAGGCCCGCCGTGCTCGGCGTACCCCAAATAGAACACGTTGGGGTCCAGCAGACCGCGGGTGTTGGAAGAAACATCCCAACACGGGCTGGCGTCGGTGATCGGTAAGTCATCCAGAATCTTGCCGACCAGGCCGACATAACGGCTGCCCTCGAAGTCGAGCGCCTCCTTCCAACCTGCACCCTCCGCGAGGAAGTAGTCACCGTGACCCGGCTCTTCGGGGTGGAGCCGCCATTGCCACATGCCGGCAGCCCCATACGCCACGCCCATAAGGGCGCCCGCGCAGATGTTGCACCAGGCTTCGTGACCTTGCCACCAGCCCTCTGCGACACCCCGACGACCGGTGTGCTCGTAGCTGGGCTCGCCGTTCATGATCGGCTTCGGCGGCCGCTGCGCCCACATAGTGGCAAGACGATCCGGGACATGATCACCCATGTGCCCGGTCTGGCAGGACTGGAAATCCAGCCAATCAGCGGCTTGGTGCTCGTCGTTACGGTGATGCGGCCGGTAGTGAATACCGGTGGGTTGACCGTACGCGTCCCAGGCCTGGATCTCTCGACCACCGGCCTCCACCTGCGGCTCCGTGCCGGCCCCATCACCGCATGGCAGGTAGATAGCCGGCCGGGCGCCGAACCGTGCTACCAGATATCGGCAGTAGCGGGCGTATTCGGCCGGTGGAACGACCGGACCCGCCACGTCGAGACCCTTCCATCCGAATCCGTGGAAGACCGGCTGCAGCACTGGCGTTATGCCATGATCGACAAGACAGTTGATGATCTTGTCGAAGTATTGGAAGTATGCAGTGTTGATCTTGGTAAGCCGACCTTCCTCAAGATCATGAAAGCCAATCTCAAAGCCTTCATCGATGTTGCGACCAGCCGGCCCACGCGCATTAATGTCCGGCTGAACAGTCATCAACAACACGGCGTTGAAGCCCTTGGCGTGACGGTCAGATGCGTAAGTCTCGACATCTTCGACCGTTGCCCGGAAAGGCATCGCCCACGCGGTATCGATCACAAAGAATGCCGGTGAACCGTCGGCATAACTGAAGCTGCGGTCGGACGGGTGTGCTCCTACGAAGCCGCGGACCAATGCCCGATGGGGATGATCATGGGCTGGGCCGGCGATCAAGATGCCAGAATCTGGCGCAAATTCGTGATCGGGATCGCGGCTCTCAACGTGCCACCGCCAGGCGCCGTCGGGTTCGGTCGAGGCGAACCGAACCCGGTACCCGGTCCCGCCGTCCCAGAACATCGGACGCCGCAGTTGTCGTCCACTGCTGTGGGTGAAGATCACCCAGGCCTCGACATCGATATAGGGATTGACGGCATCAGGGCCGTCGATGGCAATGTCGACCTCACGCCATTGCGATGCCACTTCGTTCGTCATTTGGGCTGATCATCTGTGGCAGGAACGAATGTGGTCCGGCTTATCTCGCCGGCCCAACGACGACGGCGTCGGCCGCGTTCGCTAGCATCCATGATCGGCCGGTAGATTCGGCCACTGCGATAACTCGGCCAAGCGGCTTCCTGGCCAAGGGTGCGCCAAGCCAATTTGGCCGCCCCGAGTGCGGAGACCTCGGCGACCTCGGCGACTTCGACCTCCCGGCCCAGCAGATCGGCTTGGGTTTGGACGACCAGCGCAGCGGCGGTGGCTCCGCCATCGGCGCGGAACAGCTGCAGCGATCCTGACCTGTCTTCGATCACGTCCACGATGTCGCAAATCTGATGGCTGATCGAATCCACCGCGGCCCGAGCGATATGCGCTCGCGTGGTTGCCGAGCTCATGCCCGAGATCAGTGCATGCGCGTCGCGGTCCCAATGGGGTGCGCCCAACCCGGAGAAGGCAGGAACCAGCGTTAGGCCCCCGCTGTCCGGCACCGACTCCGCAAGAGTGATCAAGTCGTCGACATTGCCGTCGGTGAGCAGGTCTGCGGTCCAGGCCAGCGTCGCTCCTGAGGACAAAATGTTGCCCTCCAGGGCGTAGGTTGGCGACTCGTCGATGACCCAGGCCAACGTTGTCGGTACCCTCTCGTCGCTCGTCGACAGCTCCGCAACCGGAGACATAACCGAAGTGCCGGTGCCGTACGTAGCCTTGGCCTGACCGACATCGGTACAGCCCTGGCCAAACAGGGCAGCGTGCGAATCGGCCAGTACCGCGAGGACGGGAGTTCCGTCAGGCACCAGCGGCACACCACTGGTCGTTCCGAAGCCGTGATCAGACGCTACAGGTGCGGGCAGTGCTGTGGCTGGCACGCCGAAGATATCGAGCACATCTTTGGCCCAGTCGAGTTCGGTGATGTCGTACAGCAATGTCCGAGAGGCATTGCCGGCTTCGCTGAGGTGCTGAGCGCCATCGGTCAGTCGCCAGATCAGCCAGGAGTCGACGGTGCCGAGCCGTACGTCATCGAGCGGCGCACCAACGGGCAAGTGGTCAACAAACCAACGCATCTTGGGAGCGGAAAACATCGGGTCCACCCGCAGTCCGCTGCGGGCATGCACCAGTTGCCTGTCTTGGTCGGTGAGGTTTTCGCTGCACCAGCTCGTGGTACGTCGGTCCTGCCATCCGATCACTGGGCCGAGCGGTGCGCCGGTGCTTGCTTGCCAGCCCACGACTGATTCCCGCTGCGTGGAGAGCGCGACTCCGATGATCTTCGTGTCAGGTGCCGTTTCCAGGCAGGCCGCCATTGCCTCGAGCACGCTCGTCCAGATCCGGTCAGCGTCTTGTTGTACCCAGCCGGGTTGTGGCGAGGAGATGCCCACCGGTGCGCTGCCGCTTGAGATGAATTGACCATCGGCGCTGATCAGTGCTGCCTTCGAGTTCGTCGTTCCCTGATCAATCGCCAAGATCAACTCATTGCTTGAGGCTCTAGACACGGGGTTACTCCTCACCTCGATTGGAGCCATTTTCCAGCCAACACCTGTTTGACTTGACGAATTCGGGGTAGTGATAGACCATACGGTACTGAATAAATAATACCTGAGTTCAGGAGTGCTATGGGAGGCCGTAGCAGGCGACGCGTCATTATCGACACGGACGCCAAGAATGAGGCTGACGACCAGTTCGCGATTGTGCATGCGCTGCTCTCACCGTCACTTGATGTCCGTGGCCTGATCGCTGCGCACTTCGGTACGTCGCGAAGTGATCGCAGCATGGAGGAGTCCCGCGATGAGATCGACCTGCTGCTCGCCCTCATGGAGCTCGAGCAGCAGGTGACCGTTGCCAATGGGGCGTCGACTGGGATACCCGACGAGCAGACGCCGCGCGACAGCGAGGGCGCCCAGCTGATCATTTCGGAGAGCAAGACCGCCAGTCGCGAGGAGCCGCTGTTCGTGGCATTCCTTGGTCCCTTGACAGATATGGCCTCGGCGATCTTGCTCGACCCGGACATCGTCAACCGTGAGGTTGTGGTGATTTGGATTGGCGGTGTCGGCTACGGCGGTGTCGAGACCTATCCCGGCGTGGAGTTCAACCTGCGTAATGACATTGCTGCAGCGAATGTGGTCTACGACTCCGGCATCACGGTGTGGCAAGTGCCCAGCAACGTGTACTCGCAGGTATCGGTGAGCTACGCCGAACTCGAGGAGAAGATCCGCGGGACCAGCAAGCTCGCCGACTACTTGATCGATCAGACAGTGGAGTGGAACCGCACTTACTCGCCGGAGGCCATCGAGTCACGCTCGTTGGGAGACTCGCCGGCGATTTCTCTGATGCTGTACCCAAGAGGCGGCAACTTCCGCGTTGTGCCCGCTCCGCGATTCGGCCAAGAGGGCCACTACCTGCCTGGCTCTGGCAATCCGATCCGGGTCGTCGAGTCGATCGATGTTCGGTTCCTGCTCGAAGACATGTTCGCCAAGATCCGCAAGTTCGGCCGGGAGTCCTCACGTTGATCATTTCCGAGCCAAATCGCTTCACCAGCTGACGCAGGACCCTTGTCCTGCAGACCAAAGGAGAAACATGACTGGTAACTACACTCGCCGCGGATTCCTCGGCCTCTCGGCGGCGGCAGTCGCGGCTGGTTTCGCCGCCTGCACCGGTGGAGGCACTGCCCCGGCTCCTGCGGGACAAGGAGGCACCTCAGCCCCCGCCTCGAACGACCTGCGCCTCTTCACCTATGAGGGTGACGAGACCATTGATCTCTTCAAGGAGCAGATCGCCAAATTCGATGCCCAGGCGGGCACAACAACGACCGTCGACAGTCTGCCCGGCTCCGGGGCTGCGGTGTATCCCGACAAGCTGCGCACTGAGCTGCTCGGTGGCAAGGGGCCAGACGTCTGGCGGATCTGGGGCGGGCAGATTGGAGCACCCTTCGTCACGGCGAAGCAGGCCATGGACCTCACGCCGTACTACCAGAAGTTTGGTTGGGACTCCAGGATCAACACGATAGCGATCGAAGGTATGACCTTTGAAGGGGTGAAGGGCGCGGTGCCCTTCACCGCGCGTGGGATCGGCTGCTGGTTCAACCAAGCCGCGTTCAAGAAGGCGGGCATTACCGCCGACCCCACGAGCTACGCCGAGCTGGAAGAGGCCAACGACAAGCTGCTGTCCGCTGGGATCACGCCATGCGCGACAGGAGGGAAGTATGGCTGGCACATCATGCGGCTGTACGAGTACTTGTTGGAGACATCAGCAGGGCCTGAGCTACACGACAAGCTGCTGACTGGGGAGGAGACTTGGGACCGTCCTGAAGTCGTAGCCGCTTTCACCAACTTCAAGAAGTGGCAGGACAAGAAGTGGATTCCGGAGGGGGCCCTTGGTCTCGACCCCACCGAGGTCGAGGCCGATTACGTTTCGGGCAAGACGGCGTATACCATCACCGGACAATGGACCGAGGCGGGGGCCATCCAGACGGCCAACAAGGATTCTGCCGACTATGGGGTCTTCCAGTTTCCGACCGGCCACACGCCCCAACGACACTCCGGCTTCGTCGAGGGTTACATGATCAATGCGAAGTCCGGCAATCCCGATAAGTCTGCCGAGTTGATCGACTACATCGTCCAGCCGGAAACTCAGAAAGCGCTCAAGGAGGGCGCGTCGACGGTCGCAGGCGCAGAGCCTGATCCGAAGGAGGCGCCGTTGGGCTATCAGTGGTCGCAAGGACCGGGGAAGCAGCCGTTCTACACCATCCAGGACCAGGCGTTCCCGAAGAAGGTAGCCGACCAGTACTTCTCCATCCAGAGTGACTTGCTGCAGGGCAAGATCACGCCCGAGGAGGCTGCCAAGCAGATGCAGGATGCGGTTTCTGCCTGGGCCAAGAACTGAGCGAACCGATGGGTACGGCAACCCTTGAGGCGCCGGCGGTCGATGTTGCGGCCGTCCGGCGGCCACGCCGCAAGTACGGCGGTATTCACGCGTGGCTGTTCGCGTTACCTGCCCTAGCGGTCTATTTGATCTTCCTTGTCTACCCAGCACTGACATCGCTATGGTTCAGCTTCACCGACTGGGATGGACTGAGCCCCACTTACAACGTCGTTGGACTGGAAAATTACACCAACATGCCGAAGGACCCGGTGGTCATTCAGGCGTTGATCAACAACATCATCTGGACCGTAGTCACCATCGTCTTCCCGGTTGTCATCGGTCTGGCGCTGGCCATGCTGTTGAACGGCAAGGTGCGCGGCAAGCCCGTCCTACGGCTGATCTTCTATACACCTGCTGTACTGCCACTGGTTGCGATCGCCTCGATTTGGGGATGGCTTTACAACCCCCAATACGGCGCGATCAACGAATTCCTCAATCTGATTGGGCTGGGCGGTCTAGCCCAACCTTGGCTTGGGCAGGACTCGACCGCGCTGGCGGCGGTGATGGTGCCAGGCATCTGGCTTCGGGTGGGCTTCCCGATGCTGCTGTACCTAGCCGCTCTGCAGGGCATCAACCAGGACATGTACGAGGCCGCCACGGTCGACGGCGCAACACGGTCCCAACAATTCTGGCATATCACGATGCCCAGCCTCCGGCCCGCGCATTACATCGTGCTCGCGTTGTCCTTGATTGATTCATTCAAGGTGTTCGACCTGATCTATGCCATGACCTACGGCGGACCCGGCACTGCTACCCAAGTTATGGGGACCTGGATGTACTTCAACGTTTTCCAGTACTACCAGGCCGGTTATGGCACCGCGATCGCCGTGGTGATCACCGTTATCGCGATTGCCGTCAGCATCCCGTATGTCCGTTCCCAGACCAAGGAGCATGCAGCATGAGTAGTTCCGCTGAAGTTGCCCCAGTCGCCGCGCTGCCGGACGCTCATGTCGCTCCAACTGAGGGGCCAAGCCGCGAGCCCAAGCGGAAGGGCGGCATCGGCATGACGATCGTCCTTGCATTGGTCGCCCTGTTCTGGATTTCGCCCCTGGCGCTGTTGGTGATCACTGCTCTTCGTCCGCTTTCGGATTTCGTGGCTAATGGCCCGTTGGCATGGCCCCAGGAGTGGACCTTGCAGAACTTCGCCGACGCGTGGGGGGTTGGCAACTTTGCTACTACGTACCGGAACAGTGCGTTCCTGCTGATCTTGAAGGTGCCTTTGGGCGTATTGATCTCTGCCATGCTGGCCTTTGCGCTGGCGAAGCTGAGGCTTCGTTTCGGAACCGTGATCATGTTCGCAGTGTTCCTGGGCCTGACCATCCCGATCTACATCACGATCGTGCCGGTCTTCGTGCTGCTGCGCACCATGGGGGCCATTGACACCATTCCTGGTCTCGTCGGCCCATATCTGGCGTTCGGCATCCCGTTCGAAGTCCTCGTTCTCCAGTCATTTTTCAGGCAGTTGCCGGATGAGCTGATCGAGGCGGCCAAAATGGACGGCGCCGGCCCCTGGCGGATCTTCTTCACCCTGGTGCTACCGCTTTCCACTCCTGCCCTGGTTACGGTATTCATTCTCGATGCCGTGGCGACGTGGAACGAGTTTCTCTTCGCGCTGATCTTGTTGAGTTCTGATGCGAACAAGACCATTCCGGTTGGCCTGCTGAACTTCCAAGGCCAGTTCTCCAACAACAACACAGGATTGGCAGCGGGGATCTTGATCGCCGTCGTGCCGATCTTGATCGCCTACATTTTCCTGCAGCGCTGGATTGTCGGTGGCCTGACCGCTGGCGCAACCAAGGGCTGAGAAATGATGATCACTTTAGACGCCTACTAGCGATTGGAGTCTCCAACCATGAGTGAGATGCCCGTCTTCGGCGCAGGTATTTGGCACTTCGCAACATATAAGGACCGGTACGCCACCGAGGGATACGGCCCACCTGTCGGGCTATTGGAGCAGATCGATAAGGCCGGAGCAGTTGGGGATCTCTCCGTTGTCGACCTGAACTGGCCGTTCGCCGGGTTCGACGGCAGCTTGGACGACGTCAAGGCCGCCCTTGAGCGCAATCAGCTCCGTGCTGTGGCAATCACGCCGGAGATCTACAACCGCGACTACGTCAAGGGATCGATCACCAACCCTGATTCGGCTGTTCGGGCCCAGGCGCTGAAGCTGCTCAACGAGGCCACCGAGTTGGCCAAGGAGCTCGGCTGCGACTACGTCAAGCTCTGGTTCGGTCAGGACGGCTGGGACTATCCCTTCCAGGTCGATTACCACGACATCTGGAAGCTGGCCGTCGATGGCCTGCGCGAGCTGGTTGGTGCACATCCCGAGATCAAGTTTGTGATCGAGTACAAACCGCGCGAGCCGCGCAACAAGATCATCTTTCCGAATGCGGCCCGGACGCTGCTCGCTATCCAACAGGTCGGGCTCGACAATCTCGGAATCCTGCTGGACTTCGGGCATTCCATGTACGGCTTGGAGACGCCCGCCGATGCTGCGCAGTTGTGCATCGACGCGGGCCGGCTATTTGCCATCGATGTCAATGACAACTTCCGTGGCTGGGACGACGACATGGTGGTCGGCTCAGTCCACCTGGTCGAGACCTTTGAGTTCTTCTACACGCTGCGCAAGAACAACTGGGATGGGGTCTGGCAACTTGATCAATTCCCGTTCCGGGAGGACAGCGTCGAGGCAGCCAAGGTGGCGATCCGCTTCCTCAAGGCGCTGCATGGGGCGCTGGATGCCTTGGATATTGAGGCGTTGCGTGCTGCCCAGGCGTCTCATGACGCGCTCGCAACTCAACGGCTGGTCCAGGATGTCCTGCTCAGCTCCATGGCGCGTATCAGGGAAAGCCAGGACCTGAACGCATGACTGCCCTTGCTGCTGAACACATCACTATGCCGGTCTTCCACCGGCTACCGAATGCACATCGCGATGAGCAGATCGCGCAGATCGCCGAGGCGGCGCGGCAGATTCGCATCCAAGACCTGAAGCTCGTCCACTATGCCGGAGCCGGCCATATCGGCGGTGACCTTTCTGCTATCGACATCTTGGCGACGCTCTACGGAGCTGTACTCGACATCACGCCCGAGACTGTGGATGATCCCGAGCGGGACCGCTTCATCCTTTCCAAGGGCCACATTGCTGGAGCTCTGTACGTCACGCTGGCCGCCTTTGGATTCCTGCCGGTGGAGGATCTAGCCACCTTCCTCAAGCCGCTGTCCAAGCTCAACGGTCATCCGAACCGCAACTACGTGCCCGGCGTCGAGGCGAACACCGGACCGCTCGGGCATGGTCTACCGATCGCGGTCGGCCATGCATTGTCCGCCAAGCTGGACGTCTCCAAGCGACGTACCTACGTCCTTGTCGGGGATGGCGAGCTGCAGGAGGGCAGTAACTGGGAGGCGATGATGGCCGCCTCCCATTACGAGTTGGATCGGCTCACCGTGATCGTGGACCGCAACCGGCTGCAGCAGGGAGCGACCGTTCGCGAGACAAATGATCTTGAACCACTTGATCAAAAAGCCTCGGCATTCGGGTTTGCGGTGGTGGAAGTCAATGGTCATGATCATGGCGAGCTGCTGGACGTGTTGTCGGCGGTGCCGTTCCGGCCCGGCAAGCCGACCTTTGTAATCGCGCATACTCACAAAGGCCACCCGATTTCGTTCATGAGCAACAACGCGGCGTGGCATCACAAAGTCCCGTCAGCCGAACAGCTGGAGCTGGCGCTCGACGAGCTGGACTCAACTGATCGACGAGAAAACGGTGCAGCATGACCGATACCCAGGTACAGCAAGGGGGGACGACCCCCCTTGAACCCCCCGCACGGTTACAGCAAGCGGCAACGGCCCCCGCCGAACCCCCTGCCGCGAAGCAGTCTATTGCCGATCGGCCGCGCTACGACTGCCGCAATGCCTACGTCGAAACCCTGGCCGAGCTGGCGCACGAAAACCACCGCATCGTTGGCGTCGTCAATGACTCGGTCGGCTCCAGCAAGCTCGATGCCTTCAAGAGGTCCTTTCCGGACCGGCTGATCAACGTCGGCATCGCAGAGCAAGACATGGTTGGCGTGGCGGCCGGACTGGCCAATGGCGGCCGCATTGCCTTCGTCTCCGCCGCATCGTGCTTCCTTACCGGCCGAGCCCTGGAACAGATCAAAGCTGACGTGGCGTACTCGAACCGCAATGTCAAGTTATGTGGCATGAGCCCGGGCATGGCGTACGGCGAACTCGGACCCACTCATCACTCCATCGAGGACATCGCCTGGCTGCGCGCCATTGACAACATCACCATCGTGGTGCCCGCCGACCCGATCGAGACGGCGGCCGCAATGCGCTGGGCGGCTGAGGTCGAAGGGCCGGTGTTTATCCGGGTCAGCCGGATGAGCGTGCCAGAGCTCTATTCGGACGACTACATCTTTGTCCCCGGCAAGGCGATCACTATGCGTAACGGCGATGACGTGACCTTGATCAGCAATGGCACCGTGCTGTGGCGCGCCCTGGTTGCCGCCGAAGAACTGGAAGATCAAGGAATCAGTGCCCGGGTGATCTCCATGCCCACGGTGAAACCGCTGGACACAGATGCCATCCTGCAAGCGGCCCGGGAAACCCGTGGCATCGTCACCGCCGAAGAGGCCACTGTCGCCGGCGCCCTGGGTGGCGCGGTGGCCGAGACCGTTTCGCAGCACCACCCGATCAAGATCAAGATCTTGGGTGTCCCGGAGTTCGCACCCACCGGTTCGGCCGGGTTCCTGCTGGATCGCTATGGCATGTCGCCGGAAGGTATTGCAGAGGCGGCGCGGGCTCTGATCACGTAGCTCATGTGCCCTGAGCTTGTCGAAGGGCACGCTTCGACAGGCTCAGCGCGCATATCTCATAACGTCAAAACGGCCTCTGCCCGCGAGCGCAGCGATTGCCAGGTACGTTCCTCCTCGCCGGGCCGAGGCGTAACCCAGGCGACCTGACGGACCACGGCAGCCAGTTCGCTCACCTGCCGATTGGCCTCGTCGTATCGAGCGCTCACGTCGTCATACTCCGTCGCGGCGATGAAATCGACTCGGTTGCGCACACAGATCCCAAGACACTCCCGCGCGGCTTCCGTCCAGCCGCAGGTCAGGCAGCGCCACGCCGTTATCCGGTCGACTCCTCCAAGACTCCGGGCGGCTCCATCTCGGAGGACGGATCGTGCCTGCTCTTGCAATCTGCGGTGAGTTTCGGACCAATCATTTGATCTTGGCGGAGTCGGTTCAGGCACCTTCGAGACCAGCTGGAGTAGCAGCTCTCGCAACAGGGCGGCGTGCTGCACGGCCTTCCCCACATACGCTCGCGCCTCGTCATGGTCCTTGGCGAGGACAAGATCCACCATGCGCTCGTCGCAGTCGCCCACGCAGGGCTCTGGCACGTCAATCCGACCGCAGCCGATACAGAACAGAGCCGACAGTCGCTCAGTCATTTCTCCGTCTTCCGCCAATTGCGTGGCGCTCCTCCCAGCGTCAGTCCTAACACCATCTTGTTCTTAGACCCGACACCACCGCAGGGCTGGAGGCCTAGAGGTGCAAGGCCATACGTCCCTAGAGCGCATTCATTGACCTCGGCATGCGACTCGCTGAAGTTCTCAGAAAGATCGTGCGCGTTCGACCCCTCAAGACACCGATCAAACGCGCACAATCTTTGCAGTTGGCTTCCCTCACGCGTACCAGCCGGCCAGCACCGCCACCACCATCACAATGAAATAGCCCTCGATTCCATGCACGATCACGCTCATCCATAGGCTGCGGAAGCGCCTAGCAGCCCAGGCATACCCGAAGGAGCTGGCGATCATGCTGGGCCAGAACCAGATCTTGTGCACGTGGTAGAGCCCGAAGAGCACGGTGTTCGCAACCCAGTCCCAGCGGCCAAAGACTCCGGCCATGCGCGGCAGCAGCACACCGTGGAAGAGCAGCTCCTCACCGAGAAGGTAGTTGAATAGCATGCTCGTCAGCGTGAGGCCCAGGATCCACCACTGACCCTGGAACTGGGGGTCGGCCAGTCCTTCGATGCGCGCATACGACGGCTCGCGCAAGGCGGGTAGCAGGTTCGTCCATGCCGTGTCGAGGAACGACGCAAGATATCCGCCGAGCACATTGGCTGCGATAGCCGGCACCGCCCACAAGAACAGCACCTTTCGCGTTTTGCCGGTGTGCGGGTCGCGCGGGAGATTGAGCCAGATTCGCTTCTTGATGCTGGGCCAATGCAGGCCACCCAGCTCGTGGCGCAGGATGGCGAGCGAGACCACGAACTGCCACATCATCCCGACGACGATGAGCATCCAATACACAAGTCCCGGGTAGAGCGATGTGCGCGCCATGACCGCTGGAGCCACAACGAAGGTGAGCAGTGCCATCGGGGCAGTCACCGACGCCCAGATGGCCAAGATCTTCGACAAGGAGTACTGCTTGGTGCTTGCCGGACTGTCGAGGTGCGCCGGCAGCGACTGTGTGTTCGTCATGCCCTCATCCCACGACGAACCGGGGGTTCCACGCATCGACCGCGACGCTCGAGATCATCCGGTCTGGTACGCCGCTCGGGCGACATGTATCTCTGCCTGCAGGGTGATGTGGGAGGGCAGTGAGTAGCCGTACGGTGTTCGCATGGTCAAGAACCCGGTGCTGCAAAAGCGCATCGTTGATGCCCTTGTCGCGCTTGGGTTCCTGGCCGTCAGCTGGCTCAGCAGCGGAGAGCCGACGACAAGCGACCCGTTCTACCGGTACACCCCTCGCGATTGGCTCTTCGTACTGTTATTGATCTTGAGCACTGTGCCGTACGCCTGGCGTCGGCGTTGGCCGACGGCCGCCTTCTTGATCAGCATGGTCTCGGTAACGGTGCTGTGGCTGCTTGGCTATAACGCAGGTGTGCTGCCGCTCTTCCTCATGTTCGGCGGCTACTTTGTGGCCGTTGCCCGCCCTGTCTGGGAGGTGGTGCTGTGCTCCACGGTGGCGCTGGGCTGTCTTGGGCTGCTTTGGTGGGGTGGCGGGGCGCCGTACGACGCTCGCAGTTTTTTGATCTCGGTAGTAGCTCTTGCCATTACGGTGGGTCTCGGCCGAGCCGGCCGGCTTCGCGTAGATCTTGCGAACGCGCGTGCCGAAGCTGCGGAGCAGGCTGCGAGGCGACGGTCGAGCGAAGAGCGGCTTCGGATCGCGCGTGAGCTGCATGACATCATCGGCCATTCGCTCGGCACTATCGCGGTGCAGGCCGGGGTTGGCCGCCACCTGATGGACACCGAACCTGAGAAAGCCGCCGAGGCATTGGACAACATCGCTCGGATCAGCCGGGATTCCCTCGACGAGGTGCGCTCGGTAGTCGCCGCCTTACGCGAGGACGAGCCGCCTTACCAGCCGGCACCGACGTTGGCAGATCTGCCGGCTCTGATCGAAACGGTACGAGCCACGGGTCTTGCCGTAGAACTCAAGCTGCCAAATGATCTTGAAGCAGTTCCACGCCAAGCCGGAGCGGCGGTGTACCGCATAACACGGGAGGCACTTACGAATGTCGTCCGCCATGCACATGCCGCCAACGCGACCGTGCTGGTGGACCACCACGACGGGCGGGTCGAGCTTGCGATTCGTGACGATGGTGCCGGAGCCAATAATGGGCTGCAGCGAGATGCCGCGACGGGCCACGGCATAGCTGGCATGCGGGAGCGTGCCGAAGCTCTTGGCGGCAGTCTGTCTGCGGGCCCGGCAAGCGATGGCGGGTTCCTCGTGACCGCCAGCCTCCCGGCGGGCTCGGAAGCGCCGCGATGATTTCCGTTGTCGTGGTCGACGATGAGCAGCTGGTACGCTCCGGCTTCGCCGCGCTGCTTGGTTCTGACCCAGAAATCAAGGTGGTCGGCACAGCCGGGGATGGGGATGCTGCCCTGGCGGTGATACGGCGCGAGCGTCCCGATGTCGTCCTCATGGATATCCGGATGCCCGGTCGCGACGGGGTCAGTGCCACAGCAGCCATCACCGCGGATCCGGCACTGGCTAGGACCCGTGTCATTGTGCTAACCACCTTTGATCTTGATGAATACGTGCACGCCGCGCTGCGTGCCGGTGCCAGTGGCTTCCTGCTTAAAGACGCCCAACCCAACGACCTGCTGGCAGCGGTACATCTGGTCGCTGAAGGTGAGTCTGTGCTCGCCCCGGTTCTGGTTCGCCGGCTTATTGCGGCTTACGTCAAGGCACCGACCAGCGCTTCGAAGCCAGTGTGGCTGGACTCATTGACTCCACGCGAGATCGAGGTCTTGGTTGCGGTCGGTCGCGGTCTGAGCAATGCCGAGATCGGTGACGCCTTGTATATGTCGGCGGCAACGGCTAAAACGCATGTCGGCCACCTCCTCACCAAGTTGGACGCGCGAGACCGCACCCATCTAGTGATCGCTGCCTACGAGGCAGGACTGATGGACCGGGCCTAGAGCTCGGCCACCAGCTCGTTCAGCTCCTCATGGCTGAGCGCCATACCTCCGAATGCGGCCAAGGTATGCATCGGCATCGTACCGATCACCTTGATCAATTCCGGATCCTGCAGCAGCCGCACATCCCGTTTGCTGAGCAGCTCCCGGCCACGCTCATCCTCCAACCATTCATGAAGGGTCGAGTCTGGCCCGAGCGGCAGCGATAGCCGAGGCGCGTCGAGCGTGATCGTTTCCGTAGCGACCAGGTGGCGCGACGAGTTGCCGACAGCGATCGTGAACTCGCCCGATTCGACGACCCACTGCTGGAAGCGCCGGGACCAGAACGCGAAGGCTCGCTCATCGAGTTGGCAGCTCACCTGCTTGGTCTCGCCAGCCTCGAGATGCACTCGGACAAAGCCTTTGAGTTCCCGAAGGGGTCGAGCAACTGAAGCCTCCAAATCTCCGACATAGACCTGGACGACTTCGGCACCCGCCCGCTGGCCGATGTTGCGGACCGATGCACTTACTGTCACGGCAAGATCACCGTTTGCCACGGAGCCGGTAGTCGAGACGGTGACATCCTCAATTCGGAAACTCGTATAGGAGAGCCCGAACCCAAACGGATAGCTCACTTGCTGCACGAGCTTGTCGTATGCCCGATAACCGATGAAGATGCCTTCGCCGTAGTGGACGATGCCTTCCTCGCCGGGGAAGTTGAGGTAGGAAGGGTTGTCCTGCAGGCGTACTGGGATGGTTTCGGCGAGCTTTCCAGAAGGGTTCACTACGCCCAGCAGAAGATCAACAGCCGCCCCACCGGCCGCCTGACCTGACAACCAGCATTCCAAGATGGCAGCAACCTTGTCATCCCAAGTGGAGACGCGAACCACACCTCCATTCGCCAAGATCACGATCAGTTGATCATGGACTTCGGCCAAAGCGTGCAATAGCACGAGCTGGTTGGCCGGTAAATCGATATGGGTCCGATCGAATCCCTCCGACTCATCTTCGCCGGGAAGGCCGAGGAATACCACCACATGGTCAGCTCCGCTGGCGAGTTCCACGGCCTCTCGGAGCAGCTGTTGATCATTGTCCGTCGTCCCAATCCCAAACCCAGCAGCAAACCGCACCTCTGCGCGACCAGAAAGTGCGGACTGCAATTCCTCGAGGGCCACATCTATCTTGGTGGGGTTGACCTGCGAGCTACCTGCGCCTTGGAACCGTGGGGTACGCGCGAACTCGCCGATCACCGCCACGGTGCTGCCCTCGGCCGGCTCCAGCGGCAGCAGATTGCCGGTGTTCTTCAACAGCACTGCAGATTCGTGGGCAGCGCGCCGAGCCAGCGCATGATGATCACCAGGGTCGAACGAGGCGCTCTCGGCGACGGCGGGCTGGGATTGATCAACCAGACGCAGCACGCGGCTCACCGTTTCGTCGAGGATGGACTCGTCCAGCGAGCCATTGCGTACCGCCTCGACTATCGCTGCATCGCTCACCCCGAGATTGGGGGGCATCTCAAGATCAAGACCGCCCTTCAGTGCCGCCACTCGATCATGCACTGCACCCCAATCCGACACCACCAGGCCCTGGAAGCCCCACTCGCCACGGAGCACCTCTGTCAGTAACCAGTGGTGCTCCGAGCAGTATGTGCCATTGAGCTTGTTGTAGGCACACATCACCGTCCAGGGCTGCTCCGACTTCACAACCTGCTCAAAGGCCGGCAGATAGATCTCCCGCAGGGTCCGTTCGTCGACCTCAGCACTGACCCGTAGTCGATCATCTTCCTGATTGTTGGCTGCGTAATGCTTGAGCGAGGTGCCGACTCCTTCGCGCTGGGTGCCCTCCACCATTGCCGCCGCGAGCACACCAGCAAGCCATGGATCTTCGGACATGTACTCGAAGTTGCGTCCGCAAAGTGGTGATCGCTTCATGTTGATGCCAGGGCCCAGTACGACCGAAACGCCCAGTTTCTTAGCCTCTCGGCCCAGCGCTTGACCTACGGTGTAGAAGAGCTCGGGATTCCAGGAGGAGGCCAGCCCGGAGGCGGTTGGGAAGCAGGTTGCGGGCGCGCTTTCCAGCAAGCCGACGTGATCACCCTGCTCCAGTTGGGTGCGCAGACCATGCGGCCCGTCCGAAACCATGATCGCCGGGATGCCGAGACGTTCCACTGGTGCTGTGTGCCAGAAACCTGAGCCGAGGCACAGTGACGCCTTCTCCTCCAGCGTCAGTTCTGAGAGTCGATTGATGATGTCGTTGGCGACAGTGGACACGACGAACTCCTCCCACGCAACGGGCCCAATGCCTAATCACACCATCGGCATTTTCGTTGTGGCGGTTCGGGGGGCAAGTGGCTATAGACGACACTCCTGAAGCGATTCAGGGTATTCGGTCTTGACCACTTTCCTCGGGAAATGCCGGTTACAGAAAATGCGTCTCCATCTCCGGCTCATCGGTTATGAGCCGATCACACGTTGGGCAATACCATCTGACTTCCAGAGGCGTGCCGCACGCCGGGTGCGCCGGCGCCTCGGCTGCCATGGTGTGGCGTGCGCCCCAGTCGGCGAGCAGGCGAAGCGCCCCTGCCAGTTCCATGCCCTCAGCAGTCAGCTGGTAGGCCGCGCGAGGCGGCCGCTCGATGTACGGCCGTGACACCAGTAGCGCGTCGCGCTCCAGCCGCTTGAGGCGTTCGGACAAGATGTTCGGCGCAATCCCGGGGATTTCCTCGAGAAGCTCATTGAACCGGCGGGGACCGGCGAGCAGTGCCTGTACGACGAGCAGGGTCCAGCGGTCTCCGACGCGGACCAGCGCAGCAGCCAATGGCGATGCCGCGCGATCACGCATACCGGGTTCGACCTGTTCGCTCATGGCACCCACCGTATCTGTGGCCGGCGGGCTGACCCGTCGTTCCTCACGTTCCGAGGCATGTGTAGCACGACCTAAATCTGTGTAACCATACACAAGTCGGTAGGCTCGGCATCGTGGAATCGTCCGTTGGCTCGAAGCGGGTGACCCTCGCGCAGGTGGCGGAGTTGGCTGGCGTGTCGATCATGACCGCCTCTTACACCTACAACCAACCGAACCGGGTATCAGAGCAGGCCCGGTCCAAGGTTCTTGCCGCGGCGGCCCAGCTGGGCTACGCCGGACCTAACGCGAGTGCCCGGTCGCTCCGCCGGGGCAGCACACGCACGCTCGGTGTTGTGATGGGTGAACATCTGAGCTACGCATTCGAAGATCCGGGGGCAGTGTCCTTCCTCGCCGGGATCGCTGATATCTGCGCTGAACTTGGCTATGGCATGACCATCTTGCCGATCACTGGCGCTGCTGAGGACGTTCTGCGGATCAACGACGCCGCCGTCGACGGGTTCATCGTGTGGACCACATCCGACGATGATCCGATCCTGGCAGCGGTCCAGGCAATGAAGCGTCCTGCGGTAGTCCACGGCGGGCCGGCGGTTCCCGGGTTAGAACTGGTAAGCATCGACAACCGCGCTGCGGCACGCGCGGTCGGCACCATCGCCTTCGCTCGTACCAGACATCCGGCGGTAGTGAGCCAACCGCTTTCCCGAGATCGGATCAGCATGATCATCAGTGGCGCAGACGTCACAGATGTCTTGTTTCCGGTGACCCGTGATCGGCTTGCGGGCTACCGACAAGCAGCCGAGGAGGGTGGCATCGCATGGCGCGACGTGATCATCGCGGTATGCGCGCGCAATGACGCGGCCGAAGCCGAGCGAATGGCGGCGACCCTACTAGCTTCCGCCCAGCCGCCCGATGCAATCGCCGCGATGAGCGACCAACAAGCGGCCGGTGTCGTCCGCGCTGCCCGCGCCGCCGGTCGCGCCATCCCTGACGACGTCGCGGTAACCGGGTGGGATGACGCGGCAGTGGCGGCAGAACTCGGGCTGACAACAGTCGCGCAATCGCTGCGCACACAGGGTGCGGCTTGCGCGCTCGCCGCAATCGGGCAGAAACCGAATTCACACACCGGATCGTGGTCAATCGTTCGCAGAAGTAGCACCCGGCGATGACATGCTGGCGCCTATTCCAAGTAAGTAGTAAATTGCAAGTTACTACTAAGTGAGGAAAGGCGTCATGGGAGCACTAGACGGAGTTCAAGAAGAGATTCAGCGTGTTGCCGACCGAGCCAGTAAGGCCGTGGTCGGCATCGGGCAGCGCTGGGGTGTCGGATCGGGCGTGATCCTCGGCAAGGGCCAGGTGCTGACAAATGCGCACAATGTACGAGCCGAGGAAGTGACCGTTACATTCCAAGACGGGCGTACCGCAACCGGACAGGTCCGGGGAGAGGACGTCGATGGCGACCTCGCTGTTATTGCGGTCGACACCGGGGATGCGCCAGCCATCGAATGGGCGAGCGACGGTACACCTGGCATTGGTGCGCCGGTCTTCGGTCTGGCAAATCCAGGTGGCCGAGGGCTGCGCGTAACGCTCGGTTTCGTCACTGGCGTGGAGCGCAGTTTCCGAGGGCCGCGTGGCCGCCGAATCACCGGAAGCATTGAACACGACGCCCCGCTTCTGCCCGGCTCCTCTGGCGGTCCGATCGTTAATGCCGAGGGCCAGTTGCTCGGGTTGAACACCAACCGTCTCGGCGAAGGTTTTTACCTGGCGATCCCTGCTGACCAAACACTGCGAACTCGGGTAGACGCACTGGCTCGCGGCGAGTCGAAGGGATGGGTCCGGCTGGGCATTGGCGTTGCACCGCCGCACGTGGCACGGCGGATGAGGCGCGCTGTCGGTCTTCCGGATGCCGACGGACTGCTTATCCGGCACGTTGAGGACAACAGTCCGGCCTCCCGCGCGGGGCTAGCCAAGGGAGACCTGATCGTGCTGGCTGCTGGCCGCCCAGTTAGCGGTATTGATGATCTTTTCGAGGCGCTAGCGGCAGCAGACGATGTCATCCAGCTGGTGATTGTGCGTGGTGCAGAAGAGCGTGCGGTCGACGTTCAGCTTGGCGCTTGATCACTGTTCGCCTGATCACTGTTCGCTGGATCACTGTTCGCCTGATCACTGTTCGCTGGATCACTGTTCGCTCGAGCCGTACCGGAGGCCGTGACCAAACCTGAACACCGGGTCTGCGGTGTCGAAGGGTACATCTGAGCGGCTGGCTACCGCGGCGGCCATGGACCGCGGCAGGTCGAAGGGCAGCGAGCCCTCTGGCCGGGCATCACCGAACACGACGTCGAGGAACGCCTCGTCGCTGCTTCCGTAACTGCCGAAGAGAGCGGCAGCATCGCCAACCAGGTGGGTAACAACGGCGGGACGATCAAGGTAAACATCAATGATCGTCGGCACCGTGGAGCAGATGTCAGCGTGATGATCACGTTCCGCGCCAGGAAACTCCAGTGATCCGGCGTGGAACCTCGCCTCGAATCCGCCTGGCCGTGGCTCGTACGGTGCCTGCAGCCGAAGCAGCGCTACGTCGGCCGCGGCTGGACTGTCGACTACCTCGCCATATCGCGAGGCGATCTCTGCGGAGATGCCTTCCACATAGAGCCGCCGTCCCTTCCTGAGCGGAAGGATTTGATCACGGTTGACCAGTAGCGTGTACGCCCGCCGCTGCGCCTCCGCCCCAGCGGCGACGAATTCGTCCGTGCCAACGGTGTCCGCCGCATGGTCTGGATCTACGTACGGGTCATCGAAGAGACCCAGGATGAACTTCTCGCGCAGCAGTCGTCGTACCGACACATCAATCCGATCTTCGCTGATCCTGCCTTCCTCAACGAGCTGCACTACCAGCTCTGGCCGCGCCTCACCACCCAACTGATCACAGCCGGCGTTCAAGATCATCTCTACCCGTGACAACTCGTCGAGATGTTCCACGCCCCAGGCCCGAGCGGGCATCGGTTGGCCGGCGATGACGGCATCCGTTACCAGCCCCCAGTCGGTGCAGACGATGCCGTCGAAACCCAGTTCGCCACGCAACAGATCGGTGATGATGCCCTTGTTGAAGGCGAAGGCCACCTCCTCGTACTGGGTGCCGATCGGTAGTCCGTAGTAGGGCATGATCTGGGAACCACCGGCGGCAAGGGCAGCGCGGAAGGGCTTCAGGTGGTAGTCGAAGTTGTTGCCGGGGTACACCTGTTCTTGGCCGTATACGAAGTGCGGGTCCTCACCGTCTTTCTGCGGCCCACCTCCCGGAAAGTGCTTGGTCATTGTCGAGACAGACTGCGGCCCGAGCTGCTCACCTTGGAATCCGCGGATGTAGGCCTCCACCAACTCGCTTGTGAGGTCCGCGTCTTCACCGAAACCGCCGTTGATCCGAGACCAGCGGGGCTCCGTAGCAAGATCAACTTGTGGGTGCAAGGCGAGCCGCAGACCCACCGCCAGATACTCCTGGCGCGCGATGTCACCGAAGCGTTGCACGAGCTCAGGGGAGCCGATCGCCGCCAGACCCAGGGTTTCCGGCCATTGGGAGAAAGCGCCTGCCGCAGCCGCTGTGCCGACGTTCTCGGTGAAGTGGTGCCGTGGATCGGTGGAAAGGGTCACCGGAATGCCGAGCCGGTTCGTTGCCGCCAGCTGCTGCACTCGGTTCTGCCAATCCGCCAGTGTTCTCGCGTCGTCGGCGGCACGAATCACATTGAAGTGGCTGAGCTGCTGCTCCTTGATCATGTATTCGGCCGTCTTGGTTCCAAAAGCATTAGTTTCCGAAAGATCACCGGATCCGACAGCGATGATGGTCTGGAAAAGCATGCCGGCTTTCTCGGCCAAGGTCATGCGCCCGAGCAGATCATCAACTCGCTGATCAACATCCAGCGACCGGCTGCGATAGTCCTCCCGGACTTCTTCCGCATTGCCAGCCGTCGCTGCGACACCCTCCCGAGACTCATCCATGCGCTGATCATTTCGCATCCGCTGGCCGATGGCCACCGGAGCCGAACCGCCCACTCAGACAGTCTGAAATGCGGACATCATTCCCATGTCCTCGTGCTCGAGGTTGTGGCAATGCATGAGAAATGGCCCCTGGTAGTCGGTGAACCGCACCGCCACATCCACATGTTCGGCCGGTCTGACGTCGACAGTGTCCTTCCACCCGCTGTCGAAGGGCCCTGGGCCCCGCAGCCCGCGGGCGATCACCTGGAACGGTGACAAGTGCACGTGGACCGGGTGGTGCAGATCCGTGCCGAACCGCCAGACCTCAAGATCACCCAACCGTGGTTGAGCATCCATCCGCGCTGGGTCGAACATTCGCCCATTGATCGCCCAGCCGAGATGGCTGCCTGCTCGGCCGCGGGTGAAGCGCCAAACCCTTCTGACCTTGGCGCGGGCCGGGTCAAGCTGGTCGTACTCGGCGAGCCGATCGGGTACCTGTGAGTCATCCTTCTCCCGACGCGTGACCTGGAAGCGCATGACACTTCCCATCCGCCCGGAGCCGAGGCGGTTGATCAGGGTGACGTACTCGCCAGGGGCGTACGCCGAGAAGTCGACCACCACGTCGAACCGCTCTGCTGGGGCGATGTCGATGGTCTCGTGTCGAATGGGACTCGGCAGCAGACCGCCGTCGCTGCCAATCTGGACAAACGGTCTGCCGCCGGCAGGTGCCGGGTCGAGTACGAGCCCGTAGCGCCGCGCGTTGGACGCGTTGAGGATCCGCAGTCGGTATTGAACGGCGGCGACCTCGAGTACGGGCCAGGGTGCGCCATTGACGAGCATGACGTCGCCGACCACGCCCTCCATGTGGCTGTCCGCAACGCCTGGCTCGTGCTTGAGCGTTGGATCGTTCGAGGGATACCGGAAATTCCCGTCCTCGGAGAACGCCCGATCAGTGATCATCAACGGAATTTCGCGTTCGCCCCGTGGCAGCGGCAGCGCATCCTCTTCGTCGTCGCGTACCAGATGGAAGCCGGCCAAACCCCGGTAAACCGCCGGGCCGGTGAAGTCCATGCGGTGGTCGTGATACCACAGCGTGGCTGCGCGTTGCTCCAACGGGTAGACGTAGTCGCGGCTGCCCTCGGATAGGTCTCCGGCTGCGATGTGCTCGTTATGGTGCCACTCGTGCGGATCGCCGTTGACGGGCAGCACAAGATCGATCGGGTAGCCGTCGCTCGCCGCCGGGGTATGGCCACCGTGCAGGTGGACGGCAATGGGAATCGCCAGCTTGTTGACGTGGCGCACCACCGTACGCCGACCGCTTCGTGACTCGATCGTCGGACCAGGGAAGATGCCGTCGTAGCCCATGATCTGCGTATCCAGCCCGGGCAGGATCTGTGCTACGTCCTCTTGCTGCTGGATCTCGTAGTAGTCGGTCGTGCCATCGGTTCGTATGGGCCGTTTCACTGGTGGTATCGGCAAAGGCACGCCGAACGGCTCCGGTAGCGGCAGCTCGCTGGCCACCAACTCGGCGGTCTGGGCGGTGCGTACGCCGCAGCCAGCAAGCACGGCAGCCGCACCCGATCCAACCGCTAGTCCCATGAATCGGCGCCTCGTCATGTTCTTCATCTGCCGACCTCCTGCGGAATGGCGGCGATTCGTGGCATCCGGGCACGCTGCGCGGCGGGGCGGAATGACCAGATGGCGAGCCCAATCGCCAGCGCCACGATCGCCACTCCGAGCGGGATATGAATTGCAAGCACCCGGAGAGCACCGAGCGCCGTCTGCGCAATGACGGCAATGAACATGCCCGCCAATATCAAGGCCGGCCAGCCCGCGCCCCGGCCGGCGGCCCAGTACAGGACTGCTGCGCCGAATGCACCGATGGTGGTGAGCATGATCAGCGCTGCGTTCGCCGCGTGGACCACGAGTGCATCGAAGTCGCCGGACAGATAGCGCCCAGCGATCACGGGTTGCGCCACGGTCGCCACGGCCTCAACCGTGAGCGCGGCGCGGAGCAGCCAAAGCGTAATCCGGGGCTTGGGCGCCGGCGCTGACCGAGTTGCCTGAGGAGTCGGCGGAGTAAGGGTTGTCGTCATTGGGGCTCTCCTTGAGCTGCGTACGTCCAATGAGCTCGATCGTCGGCGTCGGGGGAGACCGTTCCAATACGGGTAGCCCCTCTCATAGGGGTTCGGTTATCCGAAGCCTCCCCGAGCGATCCCCCAGGGGTACGGCTAACCGTATTGATCAGTCCCGGATGGTGATCAACAATGCGTTCGTGGGGCTGAGTGTTTTCGTCATTGATGATCACGCCGGTTTCCGTGAGTCCGTCCGCCGGCTGCTGGAGACGGAGGGATACACGGTGGTGGGCGAAGCTGATGACGGCCGCTCGGCTCTGCTGCGAGTTCGGGAGCTCCGGCCGCAGATCGCGCTCGTCGACGTACATTTGCCGGATATCGACGGAGTGGAACTGGCCAGTCGCCTGCGGGAGCTCGTGCATCCGCTGACCGTCATCCTGACCTCCAGCCATGACGGCGGCGACCTGCGGCCCGTGATTGCCACAAGTGGTGCACGCGGGTTCGTGCCCAAGTCAGAGCTATCGCGGGAGGCGATCGAGAGGCTCCTGTAATGACAAGTCACGGATATCTGCGATTGGCAGTGGCGGCTGCCGGTTTCGTCGCCGGCGCTGTTCCGCTGATTCTTGCGATCAATAGCCCAGGCGGAGCCCATCGGGCGGTGATCGCCGCCATTGGTCCAGTCATCGGTTGGGCCTTCATTGGTACTGGGCTTTACGCGTGGGCGCGGCGCCCAGCCAATCGCGTCGGTCCGCTCATGATCGCAGTCGGATTCAGCTTCTGCGTCGCAAGTCTGTCGGTCGCGCAGCAACCGTGGCTCCATGCAATGGGACTGCTGTTTCTCCCTGTTCCGTACGCGATCTTGACCCACATCCTGCTCGCCTTTCCAACCGGCGAGCTGACGAGCCGGGCTGAGCGAGTGATCGTCGGGCTGAGCTATCTGAGCGCGACGGTTGGGCACTGGAGCGCGGTCATGTTCCAAAACACGGTCCGACAGGGAGCGCCACGTAACCCGATCCTCGTTGCCGACGACGTGGCGGTTGTCGTCACCTTGTACCGGCTGCGGTTCACAGTGGGTGTCATCCTGCTGGTCGCGCTTGCGGTAATCCTGATCGGCCGCTGGCGGAAGGCATCGCTGTCCCAGCGTCGAGCACTTGCCCCGGTGTTTATCAGTGGCGGTCTAGCCATGGGGTTGATGGGCGTCTGGTATCTGGCAAGCCTGGCTCGACTCCCCGACAGCGTCGTCGACCTCCTGTGGGAGGTCCGGGTGGTGGCGCTCGCCGTCGTACCGTTCGCCTTTCTTGGCGGTCTGCTACGCAGTCGCGTGTCGCAAGCCGGAGCGGTCAGCCAGCTCGTCGCACAGCTTGGCGAGGAGGACAGTCCGCGCGGAAAGCTACGTGATCTCCTTGCCGAGGCGCTGGGTGATCCCACGCTCACCCTGGCGTACTGGTTGCCCGAGCGAGGAGAGTACGTGGACTCCGACGGTCGTGCGGTGAAGCTCCCGGCGGAGGGCCGCTCGGATCGGATGTCCACCATGGTGGATCGGCAGGGCGAACGCATTGCGGCGTTGATCCACGATGCGTCGCTGGCCGACGAGCAGGAGTTGATCAAGGCGGTCGGCGCGGCGGCGTCGCTGGCCCTGGAGAACGAGCGGCTGGATGCGCAGTTGTACGCGAAGCTCGAGGAGTTGCAGCAGTCGCGGGCCCGAATCGTGGAATCCAGCGATGCCACGCGCCGTCGCATCGAGCGAGACCTCCATGACGGCGCCCAACAGCGGCTGGTTTCGCTCGCGCTGACCCTGCGTTTAGCCCGCTCGGGGCTTCGGAACGAGCCTGAGGGTGCGGAACGGCTGCTCGAATCGGCGAGCCGCGAGTTGGATCTCGCGCTCGCTGAGCTGCGGGAGCTCGCTCGAGGAATCCACCCAGCGGTGCTCTCAGAGAGAGGGCTCGGCGCGGCCCTTGACGGAGTGGCGGAACGGGCGCCGATCCCCGTCGAACTGGTCAGCACACCAACAGAGCGCTTGCCGGAACAGCTTGAGGCGGCTGCCTACTTCGTGGTGGCTGAGGCAGTCACCAATGTGGCGAAGTATGCAGAAGCCACCCACGCAACGGTGTCAGTGGAGCGCAACGACGGCGTCGTCGTAGTGCAGGTCGACGATGACGGCCGCGGAGGCGCAGACCCCAGCAAGGGGAGCGGGCTACGTGGTTTGGCCGATCGGGTCTCTGCGCTCAGCGGTCGTCTCGAGGTGACCTCTGAACCCGGACAAGGCACGACGGTAAGGGCGACGATTCCATGCGGGTAGTTGTTGCCGATGACTCGGTGTTGCTGCGAGAAGGGGTCACGCGGCTTCTCGAGGACGCCGGCGTAGAGGTAGTCGGTCAGGCCGGAGATGCCGATCAGCTGATCCGGACAGTGCTGGAGTACCGCCCGGACGCAGCGGTGATCGACATCCGGATGCCGCCCACCTCAACCGACGACGGTCTGCGCGCCGCCCTGGAGATCAAAGAGAAGTTGCCGAGCACCGGCGTATTGATCTTGTCGCAGTATGTTGAAACCGGCTACGCCCTGAAGTTGATCTCCGACAGCTCCCGCGGTGTCGGCTATCTGCTCAAGGACCGCGTCGCCGACATCGAGGGGTTCGTGGATGCCGTCCGCCGCGTCGCGGATGGTGGATCGGTGATCGATTCTGAGGTCGTTGCGCACCTCGTGCGGCGCCGTCGTCGTCAAGACCCGTTGGCAACCCTGACGGCGCGCGAGCGGGAAGTGCTCCAGCTTATGGCCGAGGGACGTTCGAACCAGGGCATCGCGGAACGGCTCGTGGTGACCGAGCGGGCCGTCGAGAAACATGTGACGAGTATCTTCGACAAGCTGGGCCTGGCTCCGACGTCGGATGATCATCGCCGCGTGCTGGCAGTGCTGACCTTCCTGAGGGCCTGACTGATCTTGATCACCGGGTCGATAACGATCATGGTCCGGAAAGCCGTACCCGCCTGCTGCATTCAGAGCAGCAAGATCAGAAGTGAGCCACGGTATTGATCAACTGCGGTCAACAGCCGGGGCCTGTGGCCACTCATTCTGTGACGTCCCGAACAAAATCGCTGATTGCCTCGGTCAGCCACGACACGCTCTTGCCGTTCCCCCTAACGTCTTGTGGGTATAGAGCGCACGGGCAATAATCCCGACAGGCACGTTGGTCCGCAGAGCGAGGAGACGGCGTATGACACGGCTAGATACCAACTTCTTCGACTACACGATCCTCGGCATTTATTTCGTCTTAGTGATTGCCATCGGAATCCTCGCCAGGCGTGCCATCGCCACCAGCGAGGATTTCTTGTTGTCTGGCCGCTCATTGGCTGCCTGGGTCACCGGCCTGGCATTCATCTCGGCCAACCTTGGCGCGATCGAGATTCTGGGCATGGCGGCAAATGGCGCGCAGTACGGCCTCTCGACCGTACATTTTTATTGGATAGGGGCAGTGCCAGCCATGGTTTTCCTTGGCCTGGTCATGATGCCGTTCTATTACGTCACAAGGGTCCGCAGTGTTCCGGAATATCTACTCCGCCGGTTCAATCCAGCCACCCACCTCTGGAATGCTCTCACCTTCGCCGTCGCATCGGTGCTTAGCGCCGGCGTCAACTTGTACGCCATGGCGCTCATCATCGAGGTATTGCTGGGCTGGCCAACTTGGGTGTCCGTCGTCGTCTCTGCAGGTTTCGTGCTGGTCTACATCTTCCTGGGCGGGCTATCGGGTGCCATCTACAACGAGGTCCTGCAATTCTTCGTCATCATCGCGGGCTTGATCCCCATCGTGGTCATCGGCCTCACGGCCATGGGTGGCTGGAGCGGCTTAGTGGAGAGGGTGACGAGCCAGCCTGGAAAGGAAAACCACTTCGAAACTTGGTCAGGCACTGCAGTAGGCAACTGGACCAACCCCCTGGGCGACTGGATCGGCATCGTCATGGGTTTGGGCTTCGTGCTCTCCTTTGGTTACTGGACTACCAACTTCGCCGAAGTGCAGCGGGCGCTATCTGCGAAGAACCTGTCGGCCGCGGAGCGGACACCGCTGATCGGTGCGTTTCCAAAGATCTTCATCCCCTTCCTGACCATTGTTCCCGGACTCATAGCCGTGGCGCTTGTTCCGAATATCGGTACCACTGAGGATCTGCCGTACAACATGGCGATCCCTCTCCTCATGAATGAGTTCCTTCCGAACGGGGCGCTCGGTATCGCACTGGCCGGCCTGTTGGCGGCGTTCATGGCCGGCATGGCGGCCAACGTGAGCTCCTTCAACACCGTGTTCACCTACGACATCTGGCAGGACTACGTACGCAAGCACCGGCCAGATGGCTACTACCTGAACGTCGGCCGGGTCGTGACCGTTGCGGGCGTCTTGATCGGTATCGGGACCGCGTTCATAGCGGCTGGATTCAGCAACATCATGAACTACATCCAGTCGCTGTTCTCGTTCTTCAACGCGCCGGTGTTCGCGACCTTCCTCTTTGCGATGTTCTGGAGGCGGACGACCCCCTGGGCCGGCTTCTCCGGACTCGTTGCCGGGTTCCTCGGAGCCCTCTCGTGGCAGTACCTCATCGGGCCGCAGATCGCGTACTTCTATCCGGGTCGTGACATGACTGGCGAGATCAATGCTCAGATGCTCAACTTCTACGGCGCCATCGTCGCCTTCGTCGTCGATGCGGTAGTGACAATAGCCGTCACGCTGTTTACCAAGCCGAAGCCGCTAGAGCAGCTTGCCGGACTAGTCTGGGGTGTCCCGGATCCAGAAGCCGGCGATCCGCACGAAGGTTACGTACGCCGCTGGTGGGAGTCGCCGAAGCTGCTCGGCTTCACCGCCCTAGGCATCGTCGTCGTTCTGTCCATCATCTTCATCTAACGGAAAGGAGGAGATGAACATGGCTGACTCCGACTCGACTCCGACTCCCCGCCGCCATCTGCCTCACGGGTACGACAAACTGCCAGCCGATTTCCATGCTGTCGATACGCGTCCGGAGGGCGCCAGGGAGAGCGACGAGTACGAGGCCACGCACTCCGCTGCGAGCAAGCTATTTGATCTTCGCTACCTGATCGGTGGTCTGTTCACCGTGTACGGGATCATGCTCACCATCGCCGGATTCTTCACGACAGCTGAAGAAATGGCGAAGGCAGCGGATATCAACATCAATCTGTGGCTCGGCATCTTTATGTTGTTGATCGGCGTCTTCTTTTTGGTCTGGGCGAGGCTCAGCCCACAGAAGCCGCCGGAGCCCAACTTGACCGGCACCGACCGGCCAATGCCTCTGCACTGATTCGTACTGTTAGGCCGGCGCCGCCGTCGCCAGTGCGCCAATCTGATTCAACAGAGTGAAAACGTCGCAGTACTGGGTTAGCTCGACTATTCGCCCATCCTTGACGCGCACTAGGTCCCACCCGGCGATGCTCATCTCGCGGCCGGTGCCGGGAACGCCGGCGAACTCCCCGGTGTGGGTCCCTTTCCAGGTAAGCCATGCGCTGACGAGGTCGCCTTCGGCGACGAGATATCGGATCTCGGCCTGCAGATCGGAGAACGCATCCGCGAAGGCTTGGTAGGACTGCTTGAACTCTGCGAGATTCGTGCCGGCGCCAGCGTGCCCAACCATGTCTGGTGCGCAGACCTCGTCCACGCCATCTGCTGATCGGTCGTTGATGATCTCGTTGAACCGCTTGTAGACGGCTTTCGGGTTGCTGCTCATGACCCCGCTCCTTTCAATGGATTAGTTCACACGGGTTAGTTGCATGATCACCCGAGACCCATCGCCCAAGGATGGGGAACGATCCCTATTTCGCGACTGATTCCCGGCTCAGGTTGAGCACGGCGTATGCGGCGGCCTCGGTGCGGCTGCGCAGCTGGAGCTTGCTCAAGATATTGCTCACGTGGTGGCCGGCCGTTTTCACGCTGATAAACAGTCGGTCGGCGATTTCGGCGTTGGACAGCCCGTCGGCGATGAGGCGGAGCACCTCCTGCTCACGCTTGGTGAGCAGCCCGATCGACTTGGGTCCGGTGCGACCGCGCACGCCAAGCTCGCGGAGGAATCCAGCTGCCGCGTCGGCTTCGGATGAGGCACCAAGTCGCTCGAAGCCGGTCAGTGCTGCACGAGCCTCCGCCACCGCAGTGCCGGAATCACCCGCGGCCAAGCTGGCCCGCGCAAAGGCCAGCCGAGCCGTGCAGGCCATCAGCGGCAGGTCAGCGGCCGCCATCAAGCGCGCCGCCTCTCGTAGTGCGGGAGCCGCAACGGCGGCATCGTGCGCCGCGGCCACTTTCGCCTCGGCAAACGCCGCCTCAGCCGCATGGCGTTGGCTGCCGGTGAGCCGCGCCACCCGTGCCACTTCGGCGACCGCGTCATCCGCGGCAGCAAGATCACCGCGCGCAATCTCGGCATCGACAAGCAGCGTCCACAGCGGGAGCGTAGCGACCTGCTGATCCCGAAGCTCGTCAATACCCGACCGCAGTCGCGCGGCGGCGCGGTGGGCAGCGTTATCGGCAAGATCGAGCGCAGCGAGCGGCCGAACGCACTCGGGCAGGTCCTCGTACGAGGCTAGAAGCTCCCGCGCCTCCGCCAGCCGACCCTGGATCACCCGCAGCTCAGCGAGCTGGGTGACCGGATGCGTGCACCTGGAGTGCATCTGGCTGGCCTCGAGCGCCTCGATCGCGGATATCAGCTCCTTCTCCGCCTCGTCCAGCCGGCCATTAACCAGGTAAATACCGCCGCAGCAGGCACCGCAGTACGCCGACAACACACCTGTTCCTGCCGAGGGGCCGTAGGCCGCCAGCGGCGGAAAGTCGTATGACTCGCGGAACCCTTCCACCGCAGCTGCCCAGCTGCGGACCCGGTCGCTGTCACCAAGCAGACCGGCGGCCTCCATGAGCTGGCAACATGCCTCACCGATGCTTTGCGGATCCTGGCCCTCACCGGCGGTCGCCGCTGCCATTGCTTCGTCAAGGTGCGCCAGTCCAGCGTCGACCGCCCCGGCTGCGACTTCCAGCTCGCCGAGCCGAGCCAGCGCCGTAATCTCCAGGTCGACGTCGTTGTACTGGCGTCCGGCAGCGACTGCCGACCGAACCAGATCGGCTTCGGCTAAGGTGGACCGGCAAAACTCAGCTTCCGCCAGGCTTACCCAACCGCGGGCCGCGCCATCGTCACACTGCTCGGCAGCGCTACGGGCCCGAGCGAGCCAGCCATCGGCGACCACCTGGTTGCGGTAGAGGCTGCGGTGCTCGCGCGCCAGCCAGACGGCGACCTTGATCGCGTCAGAAATCCGACGTTCGCGGCGTAGCGCCGCGTATGCGCGGGTACGCGCCTCCATCGCGGCGCCAGTATCCCTGAGCCACCACAGCGCGATCCCGAGACCGTCCAGCGCGTCGGCAGATGACTTCGTCGTGAGAGCAGCGGTGAATGCCTCACGAGCCGCTGACCAGTCACCGGCGGTCAGTGCCATCCTCCCTAGCTGCGCCTGGTCCGCGGCCGACGGCATGCCTCCCATCATGCATCAGGCCCCAGCTAGCTTGCCGGCCGCCTACTTTCTAGATGGTTACTCGGCCGGCTATTGGTTCCACCGCAATAGAGCGGCTACCGGAGCACCTCCCATGGTGGGGGCTGTCGCGATGGCGATATCGGCGTCAGTCAGGCACGCCGCCGCAATGAGGGCTTGATCGGCGCGCAGTTCCTCGGCAGGTGTGCTGGCTCCTAGTGCCAAGCCTGGATGGTCGCTGGGGCGAAGCGTGAAATTGGCTGCGGCGTCTGGATCGAGCATTAGTTGATCAACTTGGCCGCGTACGAAGGCATCGGCAACATCGCGGACACCTAAGGCTACCGATGCGCCCCGTCCCATGCGTTCCTTGAGCTCATGAACCAATCTGAGCTGCCTGGCGACGACCACGTCCCGGAGAACCGATTCGACATCTGCCGCGAGTGCGTCGTCACCGCCGTCCACCGGTCTGCCGGCCCGATCGAGGACCCGCAGCTGAGCGGAGATGGTGTCTGGCAGCCGCTCGGTCACCAGACCGCGGGAACGCTCGTCGCCGGCCAGAATTACAAGATCGGGCCCTGTGCGCACTTGCCGCTCTATCTCGGCCGCCACATCTGCGGCGTTTCGAGTCCAGACCGTCTCAGCTGAGCGTTGCCACTTCAGGTGCGACCAGCCTCCGCCGCGTACCTTGTGCTCAAATTTTGAGGGTTCGCCTACCGATGCCTCGCGCTCCGGACCCATGTCGTCTGCGGAGTAGGTAGTGACATCCCCGCCTTCATGATCAACCAGTGCCAGTACGAAAGGCACCTGACGACTGGCGTCACGCAGCCAGGCAGCCACGTCTGGCAGCGGACCCCAGGTCGCCACATGTTGCGCATGGTGACTGCGGGTCAATTCGTCGAACAAGACACCACGCTCGGTCGCCACCACGCAGCGGCTGATGGGTGCTGGCTGACCGGTGCCCTCGCCCAGCCGTTCCTCGAGTGCTTCGAGCGCCTCTGCAGGAGCGCCCTGCTCGGTAAGGTCGTCACGTACTGCACGTACACCCAGTTCTACGATCCGATTGCCCTGCTCCTGATCTTGACTCACTTCCAGGTAGGCGCTTGCGAAGGGGCCCGGGTCGGCATAGAGGGATGCCAAACGCTCACTCTTCATAGCCATGCTGGTACCCACGCCGGGCGGGAACAATCGATTACCGCTCAACCAACCCGCCTCAAGACTGCGCGGGAACGAACAGCTCGAGGGCGATGTTGTCTGGGTCCTTGAGGCTCAGGTGCAGGCCCCACGGCGACTCAACGATGTCGGAGTGGGTGACACCGTTAGCCTCCAGCCGATTACGCCACTCCTCGAGCTCCTGCCGTGAGCCGACACGGAACCCGACATGGTCGAGTCCGACCCGAGCCGGGTCGAAGCTGCTGGACATGGTGGTGCCCGTGTGCCTGCGCAGACCAATTGTGTTCGAGGAGTTGCCCACGATCGTGATGTCGCCGAGGTCATCGCTGGCTGCCATGATCGTCTCGGTGCCAAAGACCTGGTTGTAAAACTCGGCACTTCGCGTGGGGTCGGTCACCGTGAACGTCAGATGCGCGACGGGTTGGAGCGTAGGCATTTGGATTCACCTCCGTGGGAGTGAGCGACATCTCCTCTCGCTGTGAGGATATGCCCGCGACTCTCGTGTGAGCACGGCTTCTTGGGCTATTCGCCGATGACTGCTGACGATCCACGCTCGTTACAGCCCGCCCTGAGCGGCAGATCGCCTCGTCTTGGTCAGCCATCCCAGCAGCCGCCGCGGCAAGTCAGGACGGTACAAGAGTGCGACACCGCCTAACAGCGCCGCCATGGCGAGCAACAGGAACACGCCACCCAGCAGGGTCCAACCGGCCAGCAAGGCGGCGACGCTGCCCAACAGGCCCGCGGCCCCGAAAAGCAGAAATGGGACGCCCAACAGCGTCCATCCGGTGAGCAAGGCTGCGACACCGCTCAGCAAGAGCGCGAACCCGAATAGCAGGAACGCGACCCCCGTCAACGTCCATCCGGCCAGCAAGGCAGCAATACCGCTCAGCGGTGCCACGACCGCGCCCAGCAAGAACGGGACTCCCACAAGTGCCCATCTGTCCAGCAGGAACGCGACGCCGAGGAGCAGCGCCGTGACCGGTCCCAGCAGCAGCGCAACCCCGATCAGAGTCCAACCGTCCAGTAGCGCCGCGACACCGCCCAGCAGGGCCGCGACCCCGAACAGCAGAACCGGGATCCCAACCAATGTCCACCTGCCCAGCAGAAACGCGACCCCGAGCAGCAGCGCCGCTACTCCGAACAACGCGGACGCGATCCTGATCACCAAATCCGCGATCATGCCCAGCGTCCATGCATCCAACGGGTTCCTGGCACCGAGCAGTACGAACGCCGGACCTACGAGCAGACAGGCTGTCCCCATGGCGACATGATCGAGATCCACCCGACTGCGGAGTGTCGACCACATGAGCATCACCCCTGCCTCCCAGAGGTACGCCAGGGACAAGATCATCACCGCCAGTGGCCACCCAGTCAGCGATCCCCACGCCGTAACCGCAAGATAGCCCGTCAGCGCGAGCAGAGCCGTGGCCCGGGCCCGTGGTGTCCCATAACGCTCCCGCCGCAGAAGACCAGTACTCTGCACAGCGATCAACAACGCCGCAATAAGGACAGCCGACGGAATCCAGGCCCACTTCTGCGTGAGCACGAAACCGCTGAGCAGATTGACACCGACTCCAATCACCACGACCCCGATGAACCACTTGATCAACCGATCTGGGTCGCGGGCGGGCACACCCCAAGAATTGTGTGCAGCCATACTGCACAGTTTGGGTCAACCGACATATGGAGCGGCATCTTCTGCCCGGCGAGTCACCAGGTCAATCACCGTTCAGCCGAGATTGCAATTTGCCGGCGTTTATGCGGTTCGCTATGCCTCAGTGTCCGGTGGTTCGCCGTGCCAGCGCTGCATGTGCTCTGCATGAGTACCCAAGTAGGCGCCGGGCTTGAAGAAGCGGTCGTAGAAGTCAAGGTCAAGATGATGGGCCTGGACGTAGTTCAGAATGAACACCGTTGGAACGGTGCCTGGGAACTTGCCGAACGTGTCGAAGATGTACTGCACCTGCAGCGTCACGCAAGCTTTGAATGCCTCATCGTGGACCTGCGCGCTTCCGCGGACACCTGGGCTGTCGGTCCAGGCACCGGGGGTGTCGCGGTTAAACGGCCCGCCCGGCCCGAACTTGCGCACCGTGAATGCCTCCACCGCCGCCGCCATGTCCGGGTAATGCGGCGGGCAGTAAGCCTCAAAGACGCCCTCCCTGCCGGTCGGATTCGGCGTCGGCCAGCGGTCATCCTCATCGAAGCGGAAACCGAGAGCCGGCACGTCGGGATTGCCTGACGCCCCGAGCATTGTGAACCGGTCGATGCCGTCGAACATCCAGCCGCCAAGACCCATGGCCTGCAGCATCAACACGCCCGCGTAGCAGGCGGTTGCGAGTTCCGCGGTGGCCTCGGTTAGCGCATACTGCTCGATGAACGTGAGCGGGAAGGGCTCCTCCACGTTCACAAGTGCTCTGAAATCCTCCAGCCCGGGGATCATCTGGTTGTTGACGTCGTCGTAGATCGCGTAGCCGTTCTGCACCAAGAAGCAAAAGATCGCGATCAGGTGCTGGGCGATGTCGGCCACCGGAATAACCAGCAGCGAGCCCGGAACGTTGACGCACCAGGTGTTGTGTCCCTCCATATACGGCTCTTCGGCGGGAAGATAAATCCGGCCATCAGAGAGCTTGCGCAGCCGGGAGCTATGGCGTTGGACCATCAGCTCAGGCGTGATCTCCTCGGTTGCCGGGTCGACTAGGGCGCCCGCGTCCCTGGTCGGGAAGAAATACAGCCCGGAGTCGTCGGTGAAGAACAGCTCGGCAGTGTGAAAGCCGGCGGCCGAAGGAAACGTCCGCCCGGCGGCAGCGCCCGCATAGTTGGACAGGTGCGGCGCATACCGCTCGTGACGGGTGATCGCGTAATGCCATCCGCTCGTGCCTCCCATCGCGCTGAGGACGAGCATCCGCTCCAGCTCGCTAAGCGGGACCGGCTCGTGCTGGGAGCGGTAGGCGAGCGGGCCGTCCGGAATCTCGTCCCCGAACGCGAAGCGGCGTGACCGGCGCCCATAAAGAGCCTCGACGAGCGGAAACGCGCTGAGCTCTCTCAGCGCCTCGACCTCATTGCTGGTCCGCTGATCCGCCTCGACGCTCATACGACTTCTCCCAATCGTCACGCCCGTGGTTCATATGCCAGCAATGAAGGACGACTGCGGCGGCCAGCGACCCTCTGGCTCTCGAGCCGACCGCACGGTCTGACTCTCGGGGCCATCGTAAAACGCCACTGCGTGGGATGGGCTGGTGAAAGTCGGAGGCGGTGATCACTCGCCAGTATGCGCACTGAGCTTGTCGAAGCGTGCCCTTCGACAAGCTCAGGGCACATAGGGACTCGGCGACCTGTACGCCCTTCCCCCGGACGTGCCTGAGCTACAACGGCTCACCGAGCAGGGCGACAAGCTGATCAAACACTCCAGGTGCGCCGGCGACGATGCGACCCCCGCGGAGCAGTGCGTTGTCGGATAGATAGTCGTTCACCTGAGCCCCCGCGGATCTGCAGACCGCGATGCCGCCGAGGCAGTCCCAGGAGTTGATATGTGCCTCCACATAGCCGATCAAACGGCCACAAGCGACATCGCACAGCCCAAGTGCGCCGGAGCCATTGCGAACAAACATTCCCCCGGCGTGTAACAGACGATCGAGTACTGGTACCACCTGCTCGGGGCGAAGCCGCGGATTACAGCCGAGGAAGGTAAGACCATCGATCAGTGAATATGCCTGGCTTGGGGCAATCGGTCGTCCGTTGAGTTCAGCCGTGCGCCCTATGCCGCCGATAAACAATTCGCCCGCTGCCGGGTTGTTGACCATGCCGAGTTGCACTTCATTGGATCGGACATATGCGATGGAAATGCACCAGGTGCTCAGGCCGCTAAGGAATGGCTGGGTCCCGTCGATCGGGTCTACTACCCAGGTTCCGGAATCGTCAGTGCCTTGCACCTGCCCGGTTTCTTCCCCGAGATAAGCGTCGTTGGGATACGCGGACAGCAAGCGTTCTTTGATCAATTTCTCCACGGCGAAATCTGCGTCGGACACCATATCCCGGGCACCCTTGCTCATGATCGAGAGCTTGCCGAGATTTCTGAAGTAATGCAGCGCAAGATCACCAGCTGCGATGATCACGTTCTTGGTGAAGTCAAACCGCTCTTGCTCAGTCGATGCTTGCATGATCATTCTTTCCACAGCCAGGCGGCGCCTCGTACTCCACTGGAGTCACCATGTAATGCCGGAGTCAGCGGGGTGTAAAAGCACGGCGAGAACGTTTGCTCCGCCAGCTTTCCAGGAAGATCGTCATACAGCTCTGCAACATTCGCCATGCCACCACCGAATACCAAGATGTCGGGGTCGAGGATATTGACTACCAGCGATAGTCCGCGAGCCACGCGATCGACGTATCGGCTCCACACCAGCTTGGCGAGTCGATCACCCTGCCTCATGCGCTCGATGATCTCGGCAGGAGCCAGGGGCTGTGACGGTCCCAAATCGATGCTGGCGTGCGTGTGGTAGTCGCGGGCAAACGACCAACCTGAGATCCAGCGCTCCAGGCAGCCGTACCTGCCGCAGTAGCACGCTGGCCCGGGGATCTCCGTGACGTCTGGTTTAGGAAGTGGATTGTGGCCCCATTCGCCGGCGCCGTTGTTCGGGCCATGATGCGCCTTGCCAGCCACGGCGATCCCAGCGCCGGCACCCGAACCCAAGATCACCGCAAAGACCACATGATGACCGGCGCCGGCACCGTCGACGGCCTCAGAGACGGCAAAACAATCGGCGTCGTTGGCAATCCGGACTTCGCGTTTCAGCGTACGGCGGAGATCCTCTGCCACCGGCTTTCCATTGAGCCAGGTGGAGCTTGCACCCTTGGCTATTCCGGTGCGGGGGTCGACTGATCCTGGAATTCCGACGCCGACAGTTCCCGACGCCCCGGCCTCATCTTCCACCCTGCTGACGAGCGAGGCGATAGTGGCCAGGCAGCCTTCGTAATCCGACCGCGGCGTCATTTCGCGCAATCGAGTGGTCGTTTGGCCGTCGTCACCGATTGCCATGGCTTCGATCTTGGTGCCGCCCCAGTCAACGCCGACGAGCATTATGCAGCGTCCGCTTGTCGCAGCTCCAGGACTGCCTGGAGTTCCTCTTCGGCCAGCAGGCCTCGGGCCTCCGCCGCTAGGCAGTCGGCCAGCTCCGTCCGGTTCTTGACACCCAGTACGACCGTCGCAACGCCCGGAATGCTCAACGCGTAACGGTGGGCCAGCGAAGCGGCTGACTCACCAAGATCAGCGGCCAGCCGTCGGAAGCCCTTGGCGCGTTCGAAGCCTGCTGCCACCGGATGGCCGGGATCGACTCGCCGATCCAGCTGGTCGGTGAGGGCACCGGCGGCTACCGCGCGGATGGCGACCACGGGTACCGAGGCAGCCGCGGCTATCTGCAGTAGCTCCGCGTTCGCCGGCAGCGCAGTTTCACCGAAGATCCACATATCGCCTGTCAGGTCGAGTGCATTGACAACGATTTGGGCAGCATCCGGGCGCGGCTCGACCTGCAGCGCGTCAGCCACCGCGGACGGGTAACCGACGCCGGTGATCCCCCAGGCACGGACTAGGCCATCGTCACGCAGCCGAAGGAACGTAGGCAGTACCTCGTCGCGATAGCGCTGCCAGCCCAGCGTCCGTGGTGCTGTCGCCGACTCGTCTGTCGGTCGCAATTGCGAGTGCAAAAGAAACAGATCGATATGGCTCCGCCCGAGCCGTGCCATGCTCGCCCGCAGGCTGCTCGTCATCCGGTCGGCAAGATCACCAGGCTCAACATCGGGAAGCTCCACCTTGGTCGTGATCATCACATGCGCTGCAGACCGTCCCCGTAAGGCTTCGCCCGCAACGACCTCCGCCTCATGCTTGGGGCCGTAGCTGGGCGCCAGGTCGAGCATGGTGATGCCAGAGTCGATCGCCGTGCGCACGGTCTCTACAGCCTCAGTGTGATCGGTGCTGCCCCAAACGCCGCCAATTCCGCCCCCGCCGAGAGTTAGCGCACTGACCGTCCCTAGTCTTCCGAAGTTCCTTGTCTGCATGAGGTCTGTAATACCTGTGCGACGAAGGCCTCGATCCCGTTGATAACCGTCTCAGGGAATGCGGCTTCAGTGAGTTGGCATTGGTTCGGATCTATCCGGCCGGAGATGGTGTCGTACTTCGTTCATGAAGGCCTCGGGATCATCCGTGTACAAGGTGAGCTCCTTGATCGTTTCGTGCCCGCGTGGCAGCCGTATTTCGGTCTCGTATTTGAGCACTACTTTGATATTGGTCTCGTTCTGCATTCGCAGATGCAGGGTGGCCTGGCCGTCTTCGTCGACGGTGATCTTCGGTTGCTTGTTCAGGATGGTGTGTTTACGTCGGGTCACCGACTCGATGATGTCCCAGCAGAGTGGGATGTCGATCTCGGCGCCGTAGCGGGCTCGAATGCCGTCCGGGCCGATCGCGTGGGGACGGGTCAGCATTCCGAAGAGAAGTCCGAACATGTAGATCAATCCCCAGAGGCTCAGGATGAGTATCGGGATTCGGATCTGAGCCCAGCGGCGCACGATTAGGTCGAGCACCACGAGCTCAACCGCGGACACCGCGATGAAGACGATCATGATTGCGAGTACCGGCCGGTAGTAGGTGAAACCAATGGCTCCGGCCGGGACTTTCGGTCGGCGAAACAGAAAGCGGTAAAGGCTTTGGTAGCCGTGGACCTCCATCATGATCGCGCGGCGGCCGAGGTAGCCGACCAGCCGCCACCCGGTCCGCTTACCGCGATCCGCTGTCGTGATCATGCCGTGGCTTCCGACGATGGCTGATCGGCGTTGATCATTTCGTGCAGCCGCTGAGCGATGACGTCAAGGTTGCGGCTGAACTTGTCCAGTTCATCTTTGCTGAACCCGGCGGCCAGCCGAGAAACGATCAGCTCTCGCCCCCGAGCCATTTCAGATGTCGTCCTGGTGCCGAGCTCCGTCAGGGTCACCAGCGTTGCCCGGCGGTCGGACGGATGTCGACGGCGCTGGACGAATCCAGTCGCCTCCAAGGCATCGATCAATCCCGTCACGTTTCGTGGGGTGACGTTCAAGGCCACAGCCAGTGTCTGCTGGGTCGAAGGACCTCGCTGATGCAGTTCCCAGAGAAGATGCGTTCGGGCCTGTGTCAAGCCTGTCCCGGCGTAGAAGTTCGCCAAGTCAGCTTGGATGAGCAGCGCGATCTCCAGGAGTCGGTCGAATAGGTGCACTGCACTCGCCATGATGATGAATCTACTACACAATGTAGTAAATTCAGAATCGTCGTCTGCGCGGAGGCTGGTGACTAACCCGGCTGCCGCACGGTCTACGCACGCAGATCACAAGGGAAGCGTGAGGTAGGTGGGATGATGCGCGTGGTTATTGGTCCACTGGTGGTGGCGAGCAAGAGGAGGACGCGTGGGCTCGGCCCTGACTTCGGATGACGTTCCACTCCCAGAAGCAACCAAACCAGCGGCGGTTCTCGGCATCCCGCAGGCCACCGCGCTCGTTCTCGGGTCCATCATCGGCGTCGGTGTCTTCAATCTTCCCGCCTCTCTCGCCTCATATGGACCAATCAGTGTGGTCGCCCTCGGGCTCACCACGATTGGCGCGCTAGCGCTGGCCTTGCTGTTCGCATCACTGGCGAGCCGGATGCCTGCCGATGGGGGGCCGTACGCGTACGCACGAGCTGCCTTTGGCAATCTCGTCGGCTTCGTAAACGCGTGGCTCTACTGGTTGACGACCTGGGGTGGCAACGCGGCCATTGCAACCGGCTGGGTGCTCTACCTCGAGCACTTCGTGAACACAGGGCACAACGTGGTGTTCACGATCGTGCTGATCCTGGCCGGCATCTGGCTCGCCGTCGGAATCAACCTCCTTGGCGTGGCAAGCATGGGCCGGGTCCAGCTATGGACATCGATCTTGAAGTTCGTACCGCTGCTGCTGGTCTCAGTGATCGGCTTGGCGTTCATAGATCCGGCGAACTTCGCCACCTGGAACCTCAGCGGTCAGTCAACGGTGGCCGCCATCGGCGGAGCGATGGCACTGTGCCTGTTCTCCTACGTCGGTGTGGAATCAGCCTCAGTCGCGGCTGCCCGGGTCCGTAACCCTACGCGGAACGTCCCGCGGGCGACCATCCTCGGCACACTGGCCGCGGCGGTCGTCTACATGCTTTCCCTAATCACGGTTTTCGGCCTGGTGCCGAACGCCCAGCTGAGGTCGGCAACCGCACCTTTTGCCACCGCCACGACGAACCTCACCGGAGCGTCGTGGGCCGGTGGTGCGGTCGCTCTGCTGGTGGTGATCTCCGGCTTTGGTGCGCTCAACGGTTGGACGATGCTGGCCGCCGAGATGCCCCGCGCTGCATCCCGAGATGGCCTCTTCCCACTTCGCTTCGAGCGGCTGTCTCGTCGAGGAGTCCCGGCGTTCGGCCTTCTCGTCTCGGGCGTGTTGGCCACTGTGCTGGTCCTGGTGTCCTACATCGGCGAGGCCGGCATCACCGTGTTCAACACACTGATCTTGATGATTGGCATTGCGGCTGCGATTCCGTACGGCTTCTCGGCACTAGCGCAGATCAAATGGCGAATCGCGGATCGCCGCACAATCGCAACCAGTCGTTTCGTAAAAGACGTTCTGGTGGCCGTGATAGCGGTGATCTTCTCCGTTTTGTTTGTGATCTATTCCAGAGACACCGAGGCGTCCGGCTTCGCTGTCTACCTGCCCTTCGTCTATTTGATCGGCACATTGATCATCGCCGTACCGGTCTACCTCACCAACCGCGCACGGATGACCGAACCTGAAGGTGCGCCACCGGCCTGAGGCGCTCGGCGTTTGAGAGTCGCCCAGGGCGACCTACACTCGCATTGGCTTCTGTCGGTCTCCGCCCTGTGTCCGCGGACGTGACCTCAACGAGGTGACGCATGATCTTGCAACAGCTACTGGCAAGGACACTCGACGCTGACAACGCCGACGACCAAAACAGTAGCGTTGCTACCTCAGAATTGAGGGTTATCAAGGACCGATCATGACCGGTCCTCAGTCGTTTGACGTACTGATCGGCATGATTGTGGCCGTCGTATTGGCCTTGCTGCTGGCGATCGCAGCACTTGCCCTGCGACGCCCCGAGGACAAAGCGCATCAGCTGGAGGCGGCGTACCGCCGGTTCTCCTCGAGCGCGCCCGTGTCTGGCCGCAACCGAAGGCGGGGGCTTAGATGGCTGGTTTTAGCGCTGCTTGTCTGCCTCAACGTGGTCTGGTTGGGCTTCTTGCTGTCCCGAGCCCTGGCTGACCGGCCGGTGGACTCGACGCAAAGCGCAGCCCCCAGCGGTACGCCGTCCAGCGCTGTTTCCGCACCAGCCTCCGCTCCTAAGAATGGTTCGCCGGAGCACAGGACCATTCAGCTTGTGAATTTGCCCCAGTCGGCCAAGCCCTTCCAAACCATTCGAGTCCAAGGCACCTACCGCGGTGGACCAGAGACCTTCCTACGGGTGGAGCGCTGGGAGGGCGGCAAGTGGGTGGCCTTCCCATTGCCTACCAAGACCGACCGGTCGGGCCGCTTCAGCACCCACGTCGAGTTCGGGCGGCCGGGTCGTTATCCGCTTCGGGTGCTGGACGCCAGCTCCGGCGTGAAATCCAGAGACTTCGTGATAGTGATTCAGGGCTGACCACGTCTGGTTATCGGCTACCTGGTCCGCGTACTTCCTTCAACTTGGCGAAGACGACGACGTTGTCCAGGTACCTTTTTCGGGCTGCGTCGTAGCCGCCGCCACAGGTGATCAAGCGGAGTCCGGCATGGTTGATTGGGCCATACACGGCCTGGGTTGGGAACCGCGACTTGGAGTATTGGTCCACCTTGGTGACGGTGAAGATCGCGGTGTTCCCGTCTTTTCGGGTAACCGTTACTTGATCGCCGCGCCGCATGGTGTCGAGGCGGTGAAAGACCCCCAGGGCGCCGTTCCAGTTGACGTGTCCGGCGATCACGGCCGGCCCGAGGGCACCTGGTGAGGGCGCTCCGGTGAACCATCCGGGGTCGGCGGCATTCTTTGGCACCTCCATTGCTTCTTTCTCGTCAAGCCCTAGTTCGACCAGTTTGGCTCGGACATCGAGCTTGGGTATGGAGATGGTCACCGGTTCCGATTCCGGCAGAACCAATCCGGTGGTCTGGTCGCGAAGGTCGCTTTGATCTTCTGACCGGGTGGGTGGTTTCTGGGTTGGCTGGGTCGTGCCGGGAGCCGTCGCCGGCATGCTGTGATCATTCGCCGGAGCCAGGGCTGGGTCGGGGGTAGACAACCTTGGCAGCGCTGCCCAGATCAGTGCCGCGCCGATAATGGCCAGTCCGACGGCGATGCCAGCCCGGATTAGTCGGCTCGGATGCCAGCCGGAACTGAACACCAGCGTCGATCCCCCTCGTAAACAGCGGTCGGGTCAAACTCTTCGGACAGCATGTGGCAGCGCCTCAGATTTGCCGAAGCGTGCCGCAAGTGTAGAAGGTTGCGCACGGGTAACCCATCAGGTACGACTTCAGCGCCGCCTTACGACGACGATGCCGCCCTCAGGCCAGACTGCTCCGTGTGAGGGGCAGTCTGATGCTCGCAGCGATTGCCGGAAGCCGGTGATAGACACAAAATTCGGCGATGGTATAAAAGTGGCAGCACTGACGGGAAGGCGACAGTGCATCGGTGTCCACGGACATCGGCTGCCGATCTCGGGGGTCGACTGGTTGGGCACGACATCGGGACCCAGTCTGAGGCAGTAATACATGACCAAACTCCGCACCTTGCTCATACTGGCCGCGGCCTCCGCCGTGCTCTTGCTGCCAACGAGCGCTGCGGCCGACACCACGGTGAACTCAAAGCTGGTAGAGCAAAATGGCAGCGGCGTCAGCGGCGCAGTTAGCCTGACGGCGCTTGACAGTGGTGAGCTCAAGGTGGTTATCCGGTCGCAAGGCATGGTGCCGGGCCAGCCCCACGCACAGCATGTCCATGGAGCAATGGGCGGCAAGCACTTCGCCTGCCCCACTTCGGAGAAGCACGACACCGATGGCGACGGGATCCTCACCAACGAGGAGGCGACGGGTGAGTATGGCGCGGTCTTCATGGCGTTGACAACCAGTGGTGGTGTGACGCCGCAAGACGGCCTCGACGCCAAGCGGATGCCGGTCGCTGACTCAGAGGGCCGGCTCAGCTACGAAAGAACTTTTAGCGCTGAGCAGATTCCCGAAGGCCTGTTGGACCATCTCTCCGCATTGCATGTTGTGCAGCACGGCATCGATGTCAACAACAACGACAAGTACGACGTGGACGCCCTCGGCGTCTCGACCTTTGCCGAAAACCTAGGGGCTTCCGGTGTACCGGAGGAGGCAACCAACCCGGCTAGCTGCAGCGTGGTGGAGGGGGCCGGCATGGCGGGACGACCGCGCGGCGGGCTTGAAACAGGCGGTGCGGCCCCTGACCTGAACGCTCCCCTCGCTGCAGCTGGGATTGCTCTACTGCTGCTCTCTGTCGCCTTTGCTGTTTCTGCGGCTCGTTCCCGCAGCCAGCACAGTGCCGATGACGGGGAAAGGTCCTCTAGCTGAAACCACCGACCCCTGGACCGGTCAGGGGTGGAACAGCATCATGGCCACTAGCACGGCCAGCGCCACGAAGGCGATCAGGAAGAGCAGGACGAGGTGCCGCCCATGAGTGGCGGGCGCGACCGACCGCGCCGGCTCGTCGGGCAGCCGCGGCAGGTCGGCGGTTAGGCCGGCAAGATCCTCAAGGGTTACCGCGACTAGGGCAGCAGTGCTGCGCTTGTCGAACTCTTCCAGGCTGAGCCGGCCCGCGGCGGTGTGGCGCTCCAGGGCCCGCAAGACGCTATCGCGGTCGTCGTCCGACGCCCGCAGTGCTGGCTCCGGCATGGCGGGAGCGTACTCGACGCGCCACCCGGCGGAGGGCGATTCGAGAAGGCAATTCTCTCGATCGTCCACGGCGTCTTCGTCATGTCGGTAGTTTTCGCTGCAGTCGAGTGAGAAAGGGATGGAGCAAACATGGCATCAGGTAAGCAGCTCATCATCGAGCGCATCCTGCGCGACCGCGCAGGGATCTGGAATCAGATCATCCTCGAGCGTGACCTGCCGAAACTGATTCTGCGGATGCTGCTCTGCTCCACAATCAGCTTGGCGGCGTACGGAGCGGTGCTCGGCGCCTCGAATGGCTGGCTCCAGTCATTCGTCTCGACGGTCAAGCTCCCGTTGCTGTTTCTGGCCACCCTCGCCATCTGTCTGCCAACGCTGTACTTGTTCAACCTGGTCTTCGGTGCCAAGCTGTCGGTCCTGCAGACCTGCGCGTTGATCATGGTGGCGATTACGGTGACGGCCGTACTGACCTTCGCCTTCGCCCCGATCAGCTTGTTCTTCCTGATCACGGCCCAGAGCTATGCGTTCTTCAAGCTGCTCAACGTCGCGATCCTCGCCTTGACCGCCCTCATCGGGCTGCGGTTCCTCATCTCGGGGATGCGCGCGCTCAACGACCACATCCTCATTGGCCAGATGCTTGCTCATCAGGCCGCCGTGGCACAAGCGCCAGTGAAGCAGCGGGAATTGGTCTCGGCGACAGTCGGCGGCGCTGCCGACCCCGCAACCCAGCCGCCCACTAATGGGTCCGGCCCGACCGAGCCGCAAGATCAAAGATCAAACCCAGAGCAGCTACCGGCGCCCGTACCAGGCGCGGACCAAGCAACGGTCCCTGCTGGCGAGCGGCCGGCGAGCATGCTCCTGCTGTACATCTGGATTCTGCTGTTCGGTTTCGTCGGAACTCAGCTCGCCTGGACTCTACGGCCGTTCTTCGGCAGCCCAGGTTCGCCGTTCGAGCTGTTCCGCGACATCGAGGGCACCTTCTACGGCAACATCCTTCAGACGCTGGGCAGTCTGCTCGGCTGACGCCGACTCTGCTGGACTGGATCAGTTGTGGCCGGACTGGATCAGTTGTGGCCGGACTAGATCAGTTGTGTCGCAGTGAGAAATCGTCCTCGTCTCGCGGCATCCGCTGTCGCGTCACAGGCCTGATCCGGATCTGATCATTTCCAGACGAGTCGGATCTGATCATCTCCTGACGATGAGACCGTCTCGACTCCACTGCACGATCGCAATTGCCAGCTGAACAACCGCACACGCCTCTTCTCGGCTAGCCGGTGATTCTGGCGTAGCAGAGTTATGACGGTTCGGATCTGGCCAGATGAGTTCAAGCATGTAGACGAGGGGATCGATGGCGTAATCGCGGGCGTGCCCACGAATCGCGAGCATCCACCGCCCGGTCTTGAGCTCACCGATGATCTGAGAGAGCGTAGCTATCGAGTTATTCGGGGATACGACCCGTTGCAGGCTCGCTTCGAGTGCCTTGATGGAGTGATGCCATGCGGATGCAGGAAAGCAGTTCCGTCCGTACGCGCCCGCCCATGCCCGCGCAAGATGATCACTTACCGCATCGGGGAATGCGGTAGCCACCTGGAAGGCCTCTATGGCCGTTGCATCGACTCTGCGTTGCAGTCCCTTCTCGGTCGCCGTCCACACCGAGCCGCCATAGGCGAGCAGAATGTCCAGCTCGTCCCACCTCTTCGGCATCCGCGTAGGGATCTGGAGGGTGTAGTGGATCACGTCCAATAAGCGTTCGGCGTCATCAGCGATCCAAGCGAGGATGCCACTGAGCATCCCGTAACCGTCAGTACCACGTAGATCGATGCGTATCAGGGCAGCCAGGCGTTCCAGGCCGGCTTCGTCCATGTCCGGCGTCAAGGTGTCTGGCGTGATGGTGTACGCGTTCTCAAGCCAGCGGGTGAGCGGATGGCGAAGATGATTTGGTATTCCCTCGTACGGCCCCTCTAGGGCGGGGCGTTCTTCACGCGGCCTCACCAGTGTTGTCACTCATGCCTCCTTGGCCCCCCGTGGTGACACAGATGGTGAAAGGGTACGCGTCAATGACGAGCAAGGCGTCAGAAAAAAATCATCCGTATCCCAGCCGATTTAGACATGGTTGAGCTGCCGATGCAAGGGGCAGAAAAGCTTGTCTGGCAAGGAAAAAAAATGTCGCGGTCACCTGGACTCGAACCCAAACAACCGAGCGAGTCACAGGTGCCAAGCGATGGCATCGAAGAACGCGGCTGAGTCGCGGTCAATCTGATACAGCCGATCGCGCTGGGCCTGATAGGCGGGCAATCCCACCCATGCCGTGAATGCTTCCGCGAACGCCTCATAATCATCAGCCCGGGCGTAGTCGCTGACAGCCTTGGCCGTCCACTCATACCCCACTACGTCATCGAGGGCATGCCCCAGCTCGTGGACAACCGTTGTCACTTGACCTGGCCCATTTGGCAACACGATGGTCGGGCGCCGTGTCGACCTCGGTCGGTGGCGCTGGCAGCTTTCCGACACGTACTGGGCAACGGTGCGGTAGGAACCCCCATCGTCGGCTACTTCCAGTTCATGAAGACCGGCGAACACCGGGTCGCCTACAAAGAAGTGCACAAATCCCAGTCGCGTAGCGATCGACTCCGGGAGCCAGTCGAGCGCCATCGTGAGCAGCTCGCCGGCGTTCGGGCCTTGAATGCGCTCCACCGCGAACGACTCTCACTACCGGCCGAAGACCAGCGGGTTGCATGTGTGAGACCACCCCGCGATCTGTCCGGCCTCCGGTTCAGCGATCTTGATCCCCTTTGCCTCCGAACCCCTGTCCGCCTCGGTGTGTTCACCGAATGGTGCCTGTGACACAGCGCCTGCAATTTCTACTGTCATACGGATCAGCCTGAGCCGCAATACCGTGGCTGTTGGTACCTCGCCAGCTTGATCACGGAGAAGGCATTCGCGGCGTTGCATGGGACTACAGCGACAAGCTGCTGAACCTCCACGGCAGGATCTGCCTCCAGTACTCCTGTTGCTGGGGCCCGCTCGCAGTCTTAGTGGTGTACGTGTTCGACCCGTTCATCGACGGTTTCGTGACCGTGTCTGAATGGTCAAGCCCGCGGGACATACACCTGGAAACGACGCGCTAGGTCGGGCACGCGAATCTGCTGCCATGTGGCCAGGTAACTGCCGGGCGGAGGAGGCGCAGACAGGAGAGCAAACACGAATGCCCCTTCTGCTCTGGCTTGAGTCACCCGTCTGGGTTGGCGCTTCGACGTTTCCAATCCCTGAGCGTCGCAGCCGAGATAGAAAGCCAATGGGCTTGGCGGGTTGGCGATGACCAGACACTTTTGTTCATTAACAAGCGGCTGGAGTGCGGGCGCGGCCTGGACCTGGGCTGAGTGCCACCGCCACATGGCATCCATCTGACGCTCAGCTAGGAAGAGCATTGGGGCGACATGGCCGGCAAGTGCCGCCACAATGATGACGACTGTCGTTTTGCGCCACCGTCTCATTGCGTAGACGAGCGCGAAGGCCACAGCTAGGGAGAGCAGCGCAAAGGCCGGCAACAGGAAGCGCAGGGTCGTAAAGCCGGGAAGCAGCAGATAGAAGGCGGCGATTAGGCCAGCTGGTAGGCAGACGAGCATCATCTCGGGGAGTCGACCCTCTGATGCCGACCACACAACGCCGAGCGCTGCGATCACGAGCACGCCGACAAGCCAAGTCATCAGGGTTAAAGGCAGCGGCCCAGCGTCGGCATACGTGCCTCCGCGGCAGCAGTACCAAGGCGAGCCGTCAAGCAGCCGAGGGAAGATAAGCAGGTTTGAAGAACTCAAATCCAGCCCGGCGGGCCCGCTGGTCTCCGCCGCGCGAAGCCTTTCGATTGGACCACCAAACCGCAGATACCCCTCAATGACCCACGGAAGCCAGCCCATTAGTTCGCCGATCGCCACGGCCCCCAGCACCTGAAGGCGGCGCAGGCGTGTCACAACGAGGGCAATCGCAAACAGCGGGGCCATCACGAGCATGCTGTCAGTTGGTCGAACGAGGGCGACGAAGCAGGCGGCTGCAGCGGTCAGAGCCAGACGCCACCACACCGGGCTATGGACCGCGCGCAGGAACATGCCCGTGACTGCTACCGCACCAAGCCCCACGTACAGGTTGGGCATGACGAAAGACCCGAAGACCGTCGTGAACCAGATGGTGGAAAAGAACAGCCCCGCTGCCGGCGCAACCGCAGGACGGAGCACCCGAAGCCAAGGCCAGAAGGCAGCAATCAGACCTGCACTTGAGAGGAAGCCGAAGTAGAGCCTATAAATCGTCAGACCGGGTGAGAACACCGCAACGGGAGCCGCGAGCACCGGCATTCCCCACGCTCTCGGCTGTGTCCAGTACAGCTCCGGGACCCTTGGGTCCACTTTGGCGAGGTAGTTTGACTCATCCTGAGAAAGCCCGAACGGATGCCGCACGATAACAAGCTGCACTACGAGGAACATCAGCCCGACAAGCACTAATGCCATCTCGCCTTGGCGGAGTGATAACCCAGCAGCCCGGTGCGTCTGTGGCTCGGTTGAAGCTTGTGTCACTGCTGTAGCACCACGGCTCTCGTCGCGACTCGGCCGCCCCCGATAGCCGGAAATGGTTTGGATCGACGCTACCAAGATCCAGTTTCTGGGCTTCTATTATCCGGTGATGGGGTCGACGCCGGTTCTAGCGACGAAGCTGTTCGTGCCAGCTCGGCGCCCGCAGCTCGTCGCTCGCCCCAGGGTCGCCGAGCGACTCGACACCACCCTTGATGTGGGCCATCGGCTGACCCTTGTGTCTGCACCGGCCGGCTTCGGCAAGACCACCTTGCTCAGTGACTGGCTCGCCGATCTCGATCAGCGTCAGAGGCACACGGGGATCGGGTGGCTCTCTCTCGATAATGGCGACAACGACTTGACCCGGTTCATGGCACACCTAGTTGCCGCCTTTCAGCATGCCGAACTGGATGTCGACGCGGCAGTCTTCGAGTCGTTGTCCACCGTCTCGGTGGCCGCCCCTCTGACACCGCTGGTGAATGATGTCGCCCGAGCCGGTGAACACCAGCCCGGGAAGCAGTGGATTGTGGTGCTCGACGACTACCACTTGATCGCAGCGTCAGAGGTCCATGAGGCGGTGACCTTCTTGCTCGACCACCTTCCTGATCATCTGCATCTAGTGATGGCTACGCGTTCCGATCCGCCGTTGCCGCTGGCTCGATTGCGCAGTCGCGGGCAGCTCAGTGAGTTGCGCGCCGCCGAACTCCGCTTCACCCCATCTGAGGCGGGGGAGTTCCTCACCCGAGCGATGGGGCTGGAGCTAACCGCCGCGGACGTAGACGCGCTGGAGGACCGCACGGAGGGCTGGATCGCCGGGCTGCAACTCGCCGCTCTCTCCTTGCGCGGCATCGCAGACCGTGACGAGGTCGCTAACTTTATCCGGGCGTTCACGGGCAGCAACCGGTTCGTCATCGACTACCTGGCCGACGAGGTCCTTGCCCGCCAACCTTCGCAAGTCCGTGACTTCTTGCATCGCACCGCCGTGCTCGACCGACTCAACGGCCCGCTCTGCGACGCCGTCACCGGAGGCACCCACAGCACGCGGACCCTGGAGGACCTCGAGCGTGGAAACCTCTTCGTTGTCCCGCTCGACGCGGAGCGCTCCTGGTACCGCTACCACCATCTGTTCGCCGACGTGCTCCATGCACGTTTGCTCGCCGAGCACCCGGAACTGGTGCCGGAGCTGCATCAGCGGGCCAGCGCCTGGTACGCCGCTCATGGCCTGGTCCCGGACGCCGTCCGGCACGCGCTCGCCGCCGACGATTTCGATCGTGCGGCTTTTCTGATGGAGGAAGCGCTGCCGGAGGTGCGCCGCGCCAGGCAAGACGGCCTGCTGCTGGCCTGGATGCAGTCCTTGCCGGACCCGGTGGTGCGCCGAAGCCCAGTACTGAGCATCGTCTCTAGCTGGTCGCGAATGATGTCCGGTGACATCGACGCGGCCGAATCGCGACTCGACGACGCCGAAGCCGCGCTGGCGGCCGGCGCCCAGGACCATGACCTCGCGGCGACGTGGGCCGACACTGAAGATCTGCGTACGGCACCGGCGACGATCCCGGTCTACCGTGCCGCTCTGGCCCAGGCACGCGGCGATGTCGCAGGCACCGTACGCCATGCCCGGCGGGTTCTGGATCTGGCCGGACCGGAGGATCACTTCCTGCGCGGCGCTGCCGGCGGCTACCTCGGCCTGGCGGCATGGTCGTCCGGGAACGTCGAAGAGGCGCGGGCCAGGTACTCCGATGCGGTTCGCAGTCTGCACGCCGCAGGGAACTTCGTCGACGAGCTGGACAGCACGGTTGTCCTCGCTGACATGTGGGTTTCCTCCGGCAGGCCGCGCCGAGCCCGCCGGCTTTACGAGCAGGCTCTGCAGACCGCCACCGCAGGCGGTCGGCCGTACCCCCGGGCAACGGCTGACCTGCACGTCGGTCTGGCCGAGCTGGACCGTGAGCTGAACGACCTCACGAGCGCGGAGGCACACCTTGAGACGGCCCGAGTACTCGGTGAGCGGGCCTCCATCACCGAGAACCAGCACCGCTGGTACGTCGCCATGGCGCAGGTCCGAGCCGCTCGCAGCGACTACGACACCGCGACGCGCCTGCTCGACCAGGCCGAGGCGCTGTACCGGCACGGCTTCTATCCCAACGTCCGCCCCATCGCGGCGCTGAAGGCTCGGGTACAGATTGCCGCAGGCGAGCTGTCGTCGGCGGTCGAATGGGCAGAGGATCGAGAGGTCAGCGTCGACGACGAGCCGGACTACTTACGTGAATACGAGCACCTCACGCTGGTACGGCTGAGGCTCGCTCAGCAACAGGCCGGTCGGCAGGTCGACGACGCCGTGTCCGATCTTCTCGACCGGCTGCACGCCGCAGCCGCCGCCACCGGGCGAGACGGCAGCGTGGTAGAAATTCGGGCGTTGCAGGCACTGGCTAACTATGCCCGGGGTGCCGTCCCGCAGGCCCTCGCCGCGCTCAGCCGAAGCTTTGACGACACGCCAGAGCCGGAGAGCTACGTACGGCTGTACCTGGATGCGGGCGCCCCAATGCTAACGCTGCTGCATCAGGCGGCCGATGTCGGCGATCCAGGCTTGCAGGCGCAAGCCCGACGACTTCTCGAGCGCGCTCCAACCCCTGTCGAGGCGCCGGCCGAGCCGCAGCAAGCCCCAGTCGGCACGTTGAGCGACCGCGAAATGCAAGTGCTCAGGCTTCTTGATAGCGAGCTCACTGGACCAGAGATTGCTCGGGAGCTTTACGTCACGCTCAACACACTGCGCACCCACACCAAGCGCATCTTCACCAAGCTCGACGTGACCACCCGTACAGCGGCGGTGCGCCGCGCCCACGAACGAGGGCTCCTTTAAGCCACCCTGGTGTCACATCGTCATTCACATCATGTGGTGACGCGCAGTCACCCCGTCGCTTCCTACGTTGTAGGCATCAGCGCGGCAACAGCCACTGACCTACCTGACAGGGAGCAAACATGACCATCACACCCACCACGCTCATCCGGGGGGCAGCCGTCGCCGCGGTTGCAGCCGGACTGATCTTCATCGGCGTCCAGATCAACCACCCCCACGCCGACGTCAGCTCCATCACCACGACTGAGTGGGCGGTGCGCGGCTCCTTGAAGCTGCTGATGGCTGCCCTGGCGATGGCCGGCATCACCGGCATGTACCTCCGTCAGGTGAGGGAGAGCGGCGTGCTGGGCCTGCTCGGCTACCTCGTGCTCAGCACCGGCTACCTCCTCATCTTCGCCACCACCATGGTCCCCGCGTACGTCCTCCCATCCCTGGCAGGCACCAACCCCGGCTACGTGAACGACGTCCTCGCCGCGTCGACCGTCGGCACTGCCCAAGGCGACATCGGGCTGCTGGGAATGGTCCTCCGGGTGCAGGGTTTTGCTTACCTGGCTGGCGGCCTGATCTTCGGCATCGCGCTGTTCCGGGCTCGTGTTCTTGCCCGCTGGGCGGCTGTGCTGCTCGCCGTCGGTGGCCTTGTCAGCGCTGCGCTAGCGGTGATGCCGGACGCCTTCTACCGGTTCCTCGCCGTCCCGAATGGCATCGCCATGATCGCCCTCGGCTACTCGCTTTGGCGTAATGCACGCACCGACACTGCGGCTCTGCCGACGCCGGTCGCCGCTTCGCGCGTGGCGCCGACGGCAGGTGCCGAATGACGCAACGGCAGGGGCCTGCCCATTACGAACTCCGGATCGACGGGCACCTCGATGAGTACTGGTCGGCCTGGTTCGACGGACTGACCCTCATCCGGGAAGACGACGGCACCACCACGCTGCGTGGCGCAGTGACCGACCAGGCCGAGCTGCACGGCCTGCTCGCCAAGGTACGCGACCTCGGCACCACCTTGATCTCGGTCAAGACCATCAACGCCCCAGGTCGATGAGCTCACCGCCGGTCCGTAGGGATTGACCGGCATCCTCCCCTGACTGCACTTCGCGTTAGTTCCCCACACCTGGCGTCAAATGCAACTAGCGCGAAGTGTGGGTAAAAGACGCGAGGTGCAGGCGGGGTTAGGGGGCGTTTTGTTTTTGACTGGTTTCTGACCGCCTTCTTCCCCACTCACGAATCCCAAATATCATCATCGCCAACGGGATGATGATATTTCCAGCTTGGATAACCGCAAGGAGCAGGTTAGATGTGACGGGATTCAACAATTCGTAGGTGATCGGTTCACCAAGCGCGCCGATGACTTCGATGGCGCCAAAAAGCGTTAGGCCTATGACTCCCAATATGCTCCAGCGGTTTCTCTGGTTCCACGCCAGCCAGATTAATAACGCCGATGCCACCATCCACACCAGCGGCGGACCCAGTGCTGTGCCCATGCCGTAGAGGAAATCCTGTACCACTGGCAGGCTTCTTGTTGATCCGCCAAACCGAGCTGGAAGGTTTAAAACGATAGCCACTACGGTGGCAATGCTTGCCCAAATCAGGTCAAGGATCGCGCACTGGACAAGCCGCTTGAGTTTGATCGGGGTATTTGTTTTCGTTAATTTCGCCGGCTCGGTCGCCATCATCTCGCCCATCGTATTTTCCTCACTTCCTTAAAAGCTGACCTAACGCCTGCTCAATCTCAGACAGGCTCGAACGTTGCGAGCAGAGCCTGGAGTGCCACCTGGTCGGGCCCGACGAATGGGGCTGTCTGCGGCGCCAGCAGTACGGTCTCGAATAGCCGGTCGTCTGGCTGCGGTACCGGTGGAAGGTGGCTGCTGAAAACCGCGGATGCCTCCAAGGCGCGGAGCGGATCAACGGTGGTGCGGAACGTCGCCGGGTCGACGTTGTGCACCCACGGGCTATCGATGGATGCCCAGAGGAGTTGAAGGTCGCGAACCTCATCACCGACCGCACGGACATCGGCGGAAATGGCCAGCTCGAGCGACGGCATCGGTGCCCCGAAGCAGTCAGAGCTGAACAGAGCGCCCGTTCGGTCGTCGAGAAAGCCGGTGGTTGAGGGGCTGTCGAACAGCGGCGGGCGGAAGCAGTGCAGCCGACGATCGCCCACGTCGAGTGCCTCGCCCGGATTGAGCAGGAAGAGCCGGTCGAGTGGGACGGTCCACTCGGTCGACATGATTCCTAGGCCGAGGAACGTGGTCACGAGGCGGGCTTGTGGCGCGGCTTGGAGAAGCTTCCACAAACCACCCGTGTGGTCGCGGTCCGGATGCGTAATCCATATCCACCGGACGTCGGTTGGATCGAGTACCTCTGCCAGAGCAGACACGAAATCCTTATCAGCTGTGCTCAGTCCGGTGTCGATCACCACGGGCTGTTCGGCATGAAGCACAAAAGCGTTGACGGGTAGAAACAGCGGGGGAGCTCCCCCGAATCCTGGAACCGGGGCGTAGTCATTGAGGACCGTGACATCGCCGGTCCGGTGAATGTGCATTGCGCTATCTCCTTGCATTGATCAGATAGCCCCCACTTCGCAGTTGCTGCGTGGAAGAGATCGCGACCACGGTCCGGCGGGCTCGGTTAGCTCGTCAGTTGTGCGGCCACCGCGGCGCCGTCCAGCCAGACGTTCTCTCGGGAGATCCGGCCATCTTTGAACTCGAAGACGTGCAGGATGCGGAACCTGACCTGCCTGCCAGTGCCGGGGATGCCAAGAAACTGCCCAGTGACGGTAGCGGTCATCAGGTTCTCAATGACCACCGCATTGTCGGCGTAATAGGTGTGTAGACGTTCCTCGCGGTCGGTGCGGATCTCTTTGACCAACTGCCGGTAAAACTCCAGAGCCGCCGGGATTCCCCGCAAGGGTGAACCGGGAAAGCCAACCACGTCGTGCTCGACGTCCTCGGTGTAGTTGGCGACGGCGCCGTCAGGGTCACCGCTGCCCTCGGCGCGCAGGTGCGCCTCGACCAGAGCCTCCATTTCACCAGGTGTCACGACGATCTCCTCACCCTCGACCACCGGCTCACCTCACGCCACCGCTGTCGCCTCGATCTCGACCATCATCTCGGGATAGGCGAGACGGGCGACGCCGATCAGCGTTCCCGGCGGAGCGGCCCCCTGCAGCCGGGCATTCAGGACGCCAAGCTGCGCCAGGTAGGCATCCACGTCCGTGGTGAAGATGTTCAGCCGAACAACGTTCGCAAAGGACATTCCCGCACCCTCGAGCACGGCCTTGAGGTTGTCGAGCGCGAGCCCAAGCTGCGCGCCAAGGTCTCCTGCGAATTGGGGCTTCCCATCCGCATCGATCGCCGCCTGGCCTGAACAGTAGAGCTCTGTCGTGTGGCCACCAACCGCCTCGGCTTGGTTATACCCCACCTCTAGCGACCACGGCCATGGATTGATCGACGTCCGCTGCATGCCGTCTCCCTTCAGCGGTCGTGCCGGCTAATTCCGTAGCAACCCGCATGCGGCGTAGTGCTACGTCTTGTGAGATATGATTATCTTAATAAGAAAAGTGTCTCATGACAAGAGGGAGCTCTCACAGTGGCTGACCGAACGAACCAGAAGCAGCGGACTAGGCAGGCGTTGGTTGATGCCGCGAAGACCCTTGTCGCGAACGGCCGTCCATTGACCATCGCCGATGTCGCAGAGGCAGCCCAAGTATCGGTCGCGACGGCCTACCGCTACTTTTCAACCCCCAACGACCTCGTTCTCGAGGCAGCCGCTCACCAGGCAGCCACCCCGCGCGTCCAGCAGATCATGACCGATCTGCCCGAGGACCCGGCGGACCGCATCGACGAAGTCGTGCGTCGCCTCGCCGAGTTTCAGTTCGGCGATGAGGCGCTGTGGCGTGCCATACTTCGCGCCGATCTCGAGCGGTGGGCGCAGCAGGCCACATTAGATTCCGAAGAACGCATGCCGATCCGCGGCAGCACTCGCCTGGACATGGTCCAAGAAGCACTGGCGCCGCTTGCCGGTAAGCTCCCGCCGCAGCAGCACCGCAAGTTGATCATGGCGACCATGCTGGTCTGCGGCATGGAGGCGCTCGTCGCAGCCCGAGACGCGTGTGGACTCGAACCTGACGAAGCCACCGACGTCATGCGTTGGGCGGCTCAGGCGCTGTTGCAGGTCGCCCTAGGCAATTCGACCTGAGTACAGCCTTGCTTCGGCTTCCCGGCCGACATGCCGATTCTTAGAATGAACCGAGCCCACCACGAAGGAGGCCACATGGCCCAAAGTGCAGAAGATGTGGCTCGCGAAAGCATCGAGTGCTACAACGCCGGTGATTTCGACCGTCTCCGCTCGCTTCTCGCCGACGACTTCTACGAGGAGGAGCTCGCCACGCAGCGCCGTCTCGAGGGGGCAGATGCCCGGATCAAGGCAGCGCAGAGCTGGAAGCGTGCGTTCCCGGACGAACACGGCACAATAACCGCGGCATACCCGAGCGGAAATACGGTGGCAATCGAGCTCACCTGGGAGGGCACGCACAGTGGCTCGATGGCGACGCCCGACGGTCAGGAGCTGCCGCCATCGAACAAACGGATGACGGTCAAGTCGGTCGAGGTAATTGAGGTCGAGGACGGCAAGCTGAAGGTGCTCCGCCACTACTTCGATCTCATGACGATCCTCCAGCAGATCGGTGCGATGGATCCGGCCGGAACAGCGGTAGCTAGCAGGCTCCATAGCGCCGCGAGGGACGACTAGAAGCGGCTCTTCGGGCCGGTTCGCCGGAAATAGCGCGAGCTGGACCGCGTCCGCGAGAGCGTCAGGCGTCGTGCCTGACTCTGGCCTGGATCAAAAGTCCCAGGGCGGCCACGATGCACAGCAGGGCCGGAACCAGGAACACCCCGGGGACACCGAACCAGCCGACTCCCAGGGCGCCGGCGATGCCGCCGATCGCGGCGGAGAACCGGATCGCGGAGAAGTAGAGCGACGACGCCAGGCCGATACCGCTTGGGTACAGGTCTTGGGCGACCGTGATGGCGATTGCGCCGAGAGTCGCCCACATCGCCGAGTGGACCACGGTGGCCGCAATCAGCACCAACTCGCTCCCGGCGGCCATAAAGCCGAGGTTCGCCCCGGCTCCGAGCAGTACGTTGACCACCACCAGCCGATGCGCGCCAAACCGGTCAGCGAGTACCCCCATGATCGGAATGAAGATGAGCATCCCGACCGACTGGGCCGAGATCACCACACCACGCAACCAATCCGGGGTGCCGAGCTGCAGTTCCATGTAGATCGGTAGATAGGCGAACCTGATGGTGTCGCCACACATCGCCAGCACGCTCAGGCCGAGGAATGTCAGCAGGGGTAGCAGGCTCGGGTTGCGCGACATGTTCCGGCCGCGTGCGCCATCACGGGGGACACCTTGGTCTGGCACGGCGCGAGTGACTGTCTGCCCGATCATCGGCACCGCCTGTAACACGGTGCAGACGCCCGCCGCGATGAGCGTAGGCCGGAGCCCGGCTACGCCGCCAAGCACGCTACCCACAACCGGGCCGGCCATAAAACCCAGGCTGAACCCAAGCCGGACCGTGGACATCACTCGGTTGTCCGCACCGGTGGGAGCGTGGGTCAGTTGGTCCCTGACTGCGGCGAAGATCAGCGAGCTCGTCGCCCCGGCGAACCCGAGCACCGTGAGGTTGACCAGGAATGCCATCCATACCTCGGTGGTGAATGCCATCATGACCCAACCGACCAGGCCCACCACCGCACCGACCTTGAATAACGACAGCCGGTCGGTCAGCCGGTCCGACCACCTCCCGACCACGAATCCGAGGACCGGAGCGGCCAGGTTGGTGAGAAAGAACAACCCGGCCACCGGCAGCGACGCGCCCAGGTCCTGCACCAAAAACAGTGACAGCTGGGGCATGGCGACCGAGATCCCGAGGCCGGCGAAGAACAGGCTCGCGGTCGCCCGGCGGTACAGCCGCGACCCCAGTACCAAACCGAGCGTCGAGCCAGACCTCGTCGTGACGGCGTGCTCGGGCATTCGCCTACCGTAGTCGTCGGCACTTCACTGCTGGCTTCCGTTCGACCTCATGGACTCCAGTTGTGGAGGGCTGACGACGAACGTTTTCGCCGTTGTCTAAGGGGTATTTCGCGTCTGGGACTTAAGGCTCGGACCGCTGCTGTCAAATGGTCGCGGGTGATGGCCGCCAGAGTGCCCCGAATGGCCCCACGAATAGCCTTTGTGCACGCACCCAAGGAGGGAACGCCGTGAGCGCCAGCCAGCCGATTGATCCGAACCTGGCCCCCATCGGGGTCGGTAAGGAGAACTCTCCCGATCCGAACGATCCCGATGCCGCGCCCATCGTCGACCTCGGCGAATCGGGTATTCAGCCTGATCCCGCATACCAGGACGACGCTCCGGTCGGTTCGGACGACGCTGACGAGGACGCGCGGCGCGCGGGCGGCAGCCGGTAGAAACCGCGTACGGTCCGAGCATCTGCCGCGGGCGCCAGGCCGTCCGGACGGCATGAACACAGGGGCGGGTATCCGGCTAGACGACCGGGACCAGGAGATCCTTGCCGGAGAGCACGGCGCAGGGGCGGCACTGGCGATGCGGGTACTCGTGGCGACCGCTCGGGCGATGGGTGCGCGCGAGTTAGTCGACATCGAGAGCGCGCACGTCGACGGGTGCATCTACATCGGCTCGGTGTCGATCGACTACGTTCGCCGTCTCGTCGAGGGAGGTGCCCGAGTCTCGGTGCCGACGACACAGAACATCGGCACTGTCGACCGGCTGCACCCCGAACTGTGGAACGGCGACGCGGAGCTGGCGGCCCGCGGGCGCGAGCTCATGGACCTGTACTCCGCCCTCGGCGCTCAGCCAACCTGGACGTGCGCCCCGTACCAGCTGGCCCACCGGCCGCGGCTGGGAGCCCACATCGCCTGGGGTGAATCGAACGCGATCGTGTTCGCCAACAGCGTGATCGGCGCTCGGACGCAGCGGTATGGCGACTTCGTCGACGCCGCGGCGGCGATCGTCGGTCGGGCCCCGCTGGCCGGCCTGCATCTCGACGCCGGACGACATGCCGAGGTCGTCATCAATGTCAACGGCGTGGAGCCCCGGCTGCTGTCCTCCGACGCGCTCTTTCCACTGTTGGGATACGTGATCGGCGAGCGGGTCGGCAGCCGAGTCCCGGTCGTGGTTGGTGTGCCCTCGGCCACGGAGGACCAGCTCAAGGCGCTGGGCGCCGCTGCCGCCTCATCCGGGTCCGTTGCCCTGTTCCACATGGTCGGTGTGACCCCGGAGGCCCCGACCCTGGAGGCAGCGCTCGGCGACAACCGAGATCCCGCCATCGTCAGTGTCGGCACCGCAGATCTGCGGGCCGCCGTCGACCGGCTGTGCACCCGCCATGAGGGCACATTGGGAGCGGTCTGCCTTGGAACGCCGCATTATTCGATCGCGGAGTTCGCGGCGCTGCGCGCTCTCCTCGACGGCCGGCGAGTGGCGGAGCGTACGCCGCTCTACGTCAACACCGGCCGCTTTGTGCTCAGCGAGATCCAGCGGCGGGGCTGGGCTGATGAGTTCCGCGACCAGGGCGTGCGCATCGTGACCGACACGTGTACCTACAACGCGCCGATTCTCGGGACGCTGGACGGGTTGGTGATGACGGACTCAGCGAAGTGGGCTTGGTATGCCCCGCACAACGTCGGGGTCGACGTCCTGTTCGCCGATGCGCGCAGCTGCGTCGAGTCCGCGATCGAAGGGCGGATCGTCCTTGACAACCTTTTCTGATTCTTCTGAGCAGGTCTGGGACGCCGCACCGCTCGTCCCGGGCCACGGCGTGGGTACCACTCTGGTGCTGTCCGAGCCGCTCAACGCGTGGGGCGGCCTTGACCCCACGACCGGCCTCATCGTCCACCACAGCCATCCGCAGCGGGGTGCCGACGTCACCGGGACGGTACTCGTCCTTGAGGAGACGCGCGGGTCCGGCACGAACGCCCAGGTTCTGGCGCAGACCTGGGCGGAGGGCCACGGGCCCGTCGCTGTGGTCCTCGCCCGGGCGGACTACGTCCTGTGCGTGGGCGCGGTCGTGAGCCAGGAGCTCTACGGCGTCACCTGCCCGGTGGTCGTGCTGGACGCTGAGCACCACGGGACGCTCACCGACGGGTTGCAGGTCGAGGTCGAGGCCTCAAGCGGGTCCGCCACTGTGACCGTCCTCGCCGGCGGGCGACAGCCGTTCAGCGGCCGGTGAGCTGTCGGACGGTCTGATCTTCATCCCGTTGGGACCCCTTTTATCCCGTTGGACCCCTTTTATCCCGTTGGACCCCTTTATCCCGTTGGACGCTGCCCGATGATGCCGTGGGGGTCCAGAACATACTTGCGGGCAGCTCCCTGGTGGAACTCCTCGTAACCACGCGGCGCCTGATCCAGCGGGATCGGGGTGGCATTGACGTTCTTGGCGATGGAGACGCGGTCGTGCAGGATCGCCATCATCAACTGCCGGTTGTACCGCATCACCGGGCATTGACCGGTGAAGAAGGCGAGCGACTTGGCCCAGCCGAGTCCGATGGATAGGGACAGCGATCCTTCTTTAGCCGCCGCGTCGACGGCACCCGGGTCGCCGGTGACGTACAAGCCGGGGATACCGATCCGCCCAGCGGCGCGCGTTATGTCCATCATCGTGTTGAGCACCGTCGCCGGCCGTTCGGTCGCAGCATCGTCACCGTGGCCGCGGGCCTCGAATCCCACCGCGTCGACGGCCGCGTCGACCTCAGGAAAGCCAAGGATCTGCTCGATCTGGTCTTTGGGGTCCCCTTTGGAGATGTCTACGGTTTCGCAGCCGAAGCGCGCCGCTTGGGCCAACCGATCCGGGATCACAT